>CETH01118000.1_pt1 | contig 101958 bp, 147 predicted proteins | sample 361461 | NCBI WGS metagenome assembly CETH01 (sample SAMEA2622695, study PRJEB7988) | marine metagenome | isolation source: saline water (ENVO:00002010), including | reverse complement strand
ATAGCCACAATCACTGCACCGGAAGCAGTCACTTTCTTCTTTTACATTCTGCAATGCCTTACGGTGATAAAGCTCATAGAGTGGGAAATGGAATCGTTTGATTCCACTGGTAAGCGCTTCTTTAGGCGCCCCTAGTGCTTTAGCTGCATCAAGAAGCATGTCTTGAGTTACGTCTTTGTGAACTTCACCATTTGAAAACAAAAGCCGGTAAGTTTTTTGATCTCCTGTCCATGTGAAGAAATATCGTGTCTTTATGCCTAAAAGTTGTCTAAGTAACATTTCAAGTTCGTTGGTCTTGGTTGCGTGCATATCGTTATCCTGCCCCAGAAAGACCGAGGCGCGTCATTTAAGATTAAGTGGCGCTTACGTCCTACTCATACGTTCAAATACTTCTGCAGCGATTTGATGACGTGCTACATAGAATTTTGCAGATAATAGTAAAAGGCAAGACGTGAAGCTTACATTGAAAATGAACGTTGCAATAGCTGATTGAAAAACGGTGGCTATGTTAGCAATAGTATAGGTTGCACCGATAGCTGCGACATACTTTGGCTGTCTGCTGACGTTATAGGCGAAGATGAATAGCGCAATGTGAGAAACATTACTCAATACTTCTCCGACCAAGGCGGGTAAGCCTACTAAATCGGCTAGTGCCTGCGGTAGATCAGCGGCAATGATAAAAGGTACGTATAACCCAAGGAAGTATCGAGCGATGCAGTAGAATGTGGTAACGATGTTCATGGTTAATTCCAACCCCTGATGGTATGACCGAGGTGCGTCTTGAGATGTATTTATCATATTATTCGTGCGCACAAATATCAAGCAGGAATACTAACTTTCCCTAATATGCCCTCTTGGTGTTTTAGTAAACCCCATATTTTCATACCAACGCACTAAGTTATAAGTATCTAGTGGGCTAAATGAATGTGACCTAGCGTACAGTGTAAGTGTCACGGAGTTCGTGTCTGCATAGTCAAGAAGCATCTTCATAGTTTTTCTGCCAATGCCAGAACTTCTGAAACCTGACTCAACTTCTATATTACCAATCCCTAGCGACCCATTAGCATCGTTTAAAAGAGTGAGAGTGCAGTGAGAATAGGCCTTTATGCCTTTAACACCACCCCATTTATCAAAAATTGCAGTGGATGTATCTATATTGCTATCACCAATATGAGCTTTTAAAAACTTTTGAACTGCTTTCATTTTTAACCCTGGCCTTCCACATAAACAGTTTTGATGTGAAACTTATTTTAAGAGTGTCTCACGAAGGAAATTTTCAAATTCTTTACCGCCTACGTGTGTTAAATCACCCGCTTCACATTCAAAGATAAAATACTCGCCATGATGCTCAACTTCCACGTAATCAGATAAATGCTCCCCTCTGTCGGAACTTACTTCGGCGTCATTGATTTCTTGTGACTCTACGATGGTGCAACTGTCGGCATCAATGCCCACAAATGATGTGATATTTTGGTTTTCAAATTCAGTGTGATATTTGGCAAAAATTTGCATAACTAATTTCCAACCCCTGAATGGTGACCGAGGCGCGTCTTGAGATGTGTTCATTATATTATTCGTGCGCACAAAAGTAAAGGTGGAATCGTATTTTCTCACCACCAGCAATGCGATTAACGTGGTCTTGTACTGCAGACATTATAATTTTAGCCAGGTAACCAAAGTGAGCGGCGCTACGGTTAAACCTTTCATCGTAAAATCGCCATACTCATCTCGATTTGAAATATATAAGCGTTTTTGCGTTTTAATACCGGCGTATTGAAAGGCAATTATTGATTGAATGAGCTGGTGGGATATGTAAGAAGGCCCAGAAGAAATGAACCGGTACGTATTGTTTTGATTTGTTGGTATTACATAATTAGTCGAAAATAACGATACAAAGTATGCATTAATGATATTATTTGTGCAAAACTCAATGCGATTTGAACATCGCGTTCAGGAACATCAATCGCTATATGGTGGATAGAATCATCACTGATTTAGGCGCAATTCAATGTGTAGCTAAAGCGGATAGTTTTCACCATTAATAAGAGGATGGTTAGTACGTGATTGAAAATGTATTTCTTACTGTAATTTCATTAACAGAAGCATTAGTAAGCGATCCCTTTTTGCTTGGAATGGCCGTCGGTATAGCTTTAATTGCAGCCTGGTTCTGGCCAAAAAAGAAAAGATGGCGCGTTAAGTCATCTTATAGAGCGCTAAAGCAACTCAACAAGATGGAAAGCCCAGCACAGAAGTTCGCTTATCTTCGTAAAGTAGATCCATTCGTTTTTGAAGAAATGATTTTATCATCGTTAAAAAAAGCGGGTGTCAAAATTAAGCGAAATAAAAAGTACACCGGGGATGGTGGTATAGACGGTAAAATATATATAAATGGTCGATTGATAATAATTCAGGCCAAACGCTATGCGAACCACATTGATCCAAAGCATGTCAGAGAATTTTCTGAACTATGTCATCGTCATAAATCTTTTGGTTTATTCGTGCACACGGGTAAAACCGGCGCGAAATCGTTGGGCAATTCAGGTAGGAATGTTGTAATTGTAAGTGGGCAGAAATTGCTATCTATGCTTGATGGCGATACATCCGAAGTGAAGGAGCTCGTACTGATAAAAGCCTAGAACAAAAAAAGAAGGGCAAGCCCTTCTTTTTCAAAACTAGGTTGGATTATTATCCATTGTAATGTTGATATAGGCGTAACAACTCACTGTATACGTGATCGTACAATGACTTCTCCGACGCTTTAGATTCATCGGCCGTTTCAATGATCTCAACTAGGTAAACATTATCCTCTTTGCCATCCCATATTTTCTGGTAGGTACCATCTTTATAACCCAGAGCCTGGCGTGCATTGTTTAACGCATTTTTTCCGATATACCAAGTAAACAGCCCCTCTAATGATAGACCGCACATTCTTGTTACCAGGATAAACAAAGGATAGTCGATTTCACGAGCGATAAAATTACCCGACATGGACTCAATTGCGTCATTTAACATGTCGAAGTCGATGTCAGTTTGTGGAATAGCATCGGTATCGCTTACGTTAAACTGTTCAGTGATAAAGTTTGATGTGGCTTCGAGATCACCATTAAAGTTGATGATTTCCTGCGCGACGATGAAATGAAGTATATCTACCATTTCCATACTTGCTTGTTTGAAATCTGGTTTAGCGGCCTTCCACCACTTCCATGACGAAATATGCTCTAAGGTCTCAAAACTTTCGACAGCTGCAGCGCGAAGATAAGGTGGTGGATTAATCAGCCAATCTGGTTTAGCTTTATCATTGGCGTTACTTTGCAATTGAACAATTTCTTTAATAATTTCTTTCATTTTGATCTCTTTATCTAATGGGTTTAGAACTTAGTAATAATTACCAAATTGGAACGTTGCGATACACCCGCCGTTAAATGGTTTTAGATACATTGGAATCCCACCCTTGCTTTTCATCCAAATATAGTCCGAGGTTTCAGCTTCAAATTCAAAACCCTTCATTTCACTGGCATATGCCGTACAAGACTGAGGTGTGGTAATAATTGATGTTTTCGTTACATAGCATTTATCTGAGTGCTTTCTAAATTCAGCCTCAATGAAAACTGAATCATTAGTGCTTCCAAATGTTGCAGTAAGCTTTAAAAAATCATCCTGGGTATCTTCGAACCAATCGGTATTTACCCGGATATCATCACCCGTTGCCTGATCGAACGCTGATTTGATGGCTGCATCGCATCCATAGAATTTTTTTTGATGAGCTTGCTTAACCACAAAATCAATGAATTTAGGGTCACCAGCGTCACAAGTCATAGCGGCTAGTGAAAGTGAAATACCTAATAAAAATTTTTTCATGTCTTCTCCATTAACAATGCATAAATATCAATTTAATTTGTTAACTATGCACAAATACATCTATTTACGCATAGTTTGATAGTGAGTATACCTGCTCCAAAATAGCGTGCAAATTAAGTATTATTCTCTACGTGGCCACAAATGATATTTAAATTAGCCCTATGCTCACAGTTTGCTTAGTTCAATGATGGCCAGATCTACACTGACACCTTTAAATTCTTTTTGTGCGACCGGTGTGATTTGTTTGCTCATTCCCTCTGCATAATAATTATTCGCTACAGGCAATGTTACCAATCCAACTATCTTACCTTTGTCAGCAAGAAGAGAAATTGCAGCATCCAAATGATGAACTGCACGCCCCTCCGAAAAAGGCGGGTTCATTAGAATCCCTGCAAAGCGTGTATTTGTCTTAACTGTTTTATGTGCCCATTTGATAAAGTCATCACATATGACGTTTTTAAAGCCTTTTTGCTTTAAAATTTCGCAATGCAAGGATGATACTTCCACCAGCGTTGCATCTTTACCTAAATACTCTGCTAATGCGCCCTGCCCGGCTTCGGGTTCTAGTAATAGACCTTGTACATTGCCCAATAGATCGGCCATTCTCTTAGCTAAGGGTGCCGGTGTTGGATAAAATTGATGGCTGTACTTATCTGGGATACGTCCTTCAAAGTATACTTGCTCTATGATAGGCATGGGATCATAGTCAAACTGAAACTCATGGTTTTCTAATGCTATCCCGCCGATGGCGATAAGAACGTCGCTTACTTTGGCTAACAAGTGTTTGTCCATAGAAAACGGATATCGAGGTGTTACCCGATTTTCTATTTTGTTACCACGGGATAGGTTAAAACCAGGTTTGCCTTTCATTTCGTAGGCGGGTTGAATTTGTCCTAGCTCGTTAATAACGTCATGATTAAGCAACGTATTTGACAAATTAACGTGTTTTATTTTTTTCTTTTGTTTGGTTCTAAATTGAGAAGGAATAGCACGCGGGTAAAGCATGGCTAAGATCTCATTTAATTGCCAAGCGATATCGGGGTGTACCTCAATATGCGCAGTCCCTTTTTTGTAGACACGGATACGTAAAGTACCGCCATCAATCTCTACCCATTGACCAGTGTGCTGCATTAAACGATTAACAAGATCATAGGAACTCACCACATTATCATTTTCACGTCCTAAGAACCGTCCGACTACAATTCGAAGATCGTTGATGTAACCGCAACGTGTCGAACAAGGAAAACCATCTCTATGAATATCACTAATGATCATCCTTTTATAGAAACCTTCTGGGGTATTAGTAACGTGAGACTTCGATAACGCATTAAATACGCCCTCCACCCGCTCTGCTATGAATTTGTCGCGCTCTAACAGTAAGGTTGATAACGTAGAAAAAAGGTTCTCTAGGGTGAAATCAGGGAAATTAAAGGCTTTTACGTTTTCCCTCCACTCAATACGTCTGTTATTAGGCATGTGAAATTTAACATCAGTTAAATCTATAGCCTTCTCCCAATACTGCTGTTGAAGAATTTTTTTCGCATTTTCTAACGACGACCCAAATAATGAACAATTAATTGGCTCATTGAGATCTTTTAGTGAACTTCTGAGCAATAGAGAAATGGATAGTTTGGTGCTGGGGCTATTTATCATCTCGTGGGTCTTGTTCAGAGACTCTTCTTGACCTCTGAACTGCCACCACAATTGTTCAACTTTTGAATCTGATGGGGTCGATAGCATATTTGCAAAGCGAGCGGGTAGTTTGCTATGCGATGGTAATGAAAGTGCAGTGTTATTCATCTTTATTCCTGCCCCTGAGAAGTGATCGAGGCGCATCTTAATAATTAAAATAGTTACCAGATATTAATTACTACAGTCGTCTGTAATAAAAATATCACCGACTTTGATATCATGCATTACGCTGCTTTTTTTATATTAGAGAAAGCAAGCAAGGCTTCTGCGTATTCTCTAACGAGTGCTCTTTTAAGGTTATATCCATTACCTTCATCGTTAACTAAATAACTCTTTTTGTTCTGCTTGACTATTTTGTTGAATCCTTTTTCAACAAGCGAGTCAACCCATGCCATTGCTTCAATACCATTTTCAAACTTATCAAGAACTTTTTCTTTTACATGACTCAATGTGAACTCGATTTCTTCCTGTTTTCTTTCGTTGAGAAGCTGTTCAAGTTCGATTTGACAATGCTGAGCTATAAGGATGTCTATCCCTTTCTTCGTTAAAACAGTGTCGGTGTTAAGAAGCTGGCAAAAAGCCTTTTTTGAACCATCGTTGAAACCTTTTCCATGAGAAAGGTATTCAGATAATAAACGATGCTGTTTTGCGATGAAGGCACTAGCAAGCATTTCTGACCAGTTTGAATTTTTGTTCGCATCATCGTGTAATACCAGATCGATGATTTGTCTGATTTCAGTTTTAGTTTTGATGGTGGTTGTCATGGTTTTTCCTACCCCTGAGTGGTGACCGAGGTGCATCAAAGTCTTTTAAAGATAATATATTCCGTGCGCACAGTTGTCAAGCATTTGTTTACATCCCTAATCGTTCATATTCCCTTGTAATATCCCAACCGTTTGATTCAATAATACGCGTGTAAAAATCATCAACGGTATAGTTCGGATCTGTTGGGGTTAAGTCTGTGTGAAGACTTTCAGCGCTAGGAATGCCAGATTGGAATTCTTGTATTGTTGTAAAAACATGATCATCTTCTGTTGGGAAATCATACTTTTCAGCAAATTGTAACGCTGGTGTTGGTAAACCAATTTCTTCCGCAATAATGCACTCACCATCTTCTAGGTGTTCGGCAATTTCATTGAGTTGTTCATCTGTAATTTCGCCTTTTAAAACGTAATTAATAGATTCTTTGTAGTTACTCTCATCAACATATTTCAGAGTAATAAGTGTGTTTTTCATAAGAGCTCCTAAGATAGTTGTTAGAAAAATAAACCTAGTTGGTAAAGGTGAAAATAGCACAAGAGGACGGTATATTTTGCATATTACATCTATTTTATGAATAATCCATTGTGTTTGCCAAAAACTTGTCTAAGCTTAGGTAGCTACAAGGTACTAACCTGCTAACTGGGTTGAGAGGCCTACTTGCGGCCCACATTTTATGTGGGCTTTTTTTTGTCATTTTCTTTAAGGACTTTGTATACGTAACCTGTTGTGCACTCTAATGTCCGGGCGATATTTCCAACGATTTTGGACTCCGGGGTACCATTTTTTATGTTCTCATCATAGCAATCAATAATTGACTGCTTCTTACTTGTCGGAACGTGCACGCGTTGCTTTCTGGCGCCTACTGTTGAATTAATGCCATTGTCTTCCAATATCAGATCAATCATCTTCCTTGATATACCGAACGATGATGCAATTCTGGATTTGAGGCCCCGCTTATTTTCAGTATTTGAGAAAATTTCAACAATTGCTTTATTTCTGGCTGCAGTATCAATCGGCTTAGGCCTGGGCTTCGCATTCTCAAGATGTTTCCACCGTGACAATGTAATCATCATCAACCTACATGTATCAATTATTGATATTCCTTTAGATGAATAGAAGGTCTCATCATCAATAAGTCGTTGATACTCAACTTTACTGAGTTTTGAAGGTGGCGTCCTAGACTCAAAATCACGCTCTTTACGGGTATCGTTACTTAATACAATCCCTTTGTCATACAACGCTTTCAGATCATCAACAAATTGCTTACTTGTGATATCGAGATATTCGCAAATAAGATGAGGTAAGTGATCGCATCGGTACAATCTTTCAAGTCTTCGCCAATACGCTACTCGCGACTCTTCATGTAATTTCACATAGTCATGTGGCGATAGAGATAGATCTGCATTTAAATCGTTTATGCTGGTTGTAAATACTTTCATATTTTTACGCCACAAACACGAATTCTATTGCGGAATGTCTAAATCCATATACACGTTCCCCGTGATGTTTTGAGCGGAAGTATTCAACATGGTTATCCCCTGCCATCGTCAAGCCTTGCTTGTAGTGTTTGCTATAACCTAAGCTTAATTCAATTTCTTGAAGTTCATCATGGTCAACGTATTGAAGAAAGGTGCTACGTTCAATAGAGGTTCTATCATCAATAAGGCTACAAAGCCCACCATCAACGTGCACATCCGCAGAATCCCAGCTGACGCAATTGTTAAAAAATCTGTATGTACGCTTGCTCATTTTTATACTCACAATGTGAATGTGAGTGTTACAGTAAAAGTGAAAATAGGGAAATGCAACTGTTATCTTATGCATATGTGATACTTTTTAAGAAACACAAAAACTATTATTAAAATCCTTGACCATATCTAATAGGTATGTATAATTACTATTAAGTTGGATACAACGAATAAACAAACACGGTGCACCTCGACCATTTTCAGGGGTTGGATATTTTCATGACAATGCAAACAGTTAAGCAATCAATCATTACCAAAGACGATCCAAAGTTCATTGCGTTTAAAGACGATTATGACCGCATGATGAATGGTCAGACAAAACCAAGCAGTATTGTTGGCCGCGGCTATAAAAACCCCAAGCAGGTGGCATCGCAATGGCTTATGCGTGAAATGTATAACGTATTAAACGTTTGCAATAAAGTGTCACAAATACATGTAGCATCATCCGGTAAAGGCTTTAGTAGTGAATCAAGAGCTATGCAAAGCAAAACCTATCAGTCACTTGTTAATGGTGAATACAAGTTATTAAACGGTTGTATTGTATCTGGTTATGGTGTATTGCCTACCCCGTTGGATAACGGAAGTTTCATGATTTACGTCGAATATCAACGCGCATAAGGAGTACATGACAATGCAAGAATCGAAAGCCGTGAAGTTAGCCAAGTCTATGATGGATTGTTTTGATAGCCCAGAGGATGCACACAGCGCTTATAAACGCGCTATGCAAAACAACTGTTCAATGCGTGATTTTGAGAAACTTTGCGAAGCCCCGGTGTCCTCATCCAACGAGGTTTCAGTTAAAGGAAATAGTTTAAGGATTGAATTAGATAACGGTAAGTACACCTATATCTTTGATCAAAATAAGCACATAGCATTACGTCATGGTGAGCAGTGGCGAGATTTGACAGGTGACAACCTTATCCTTTCCATGGCCTTTAAAATTGAAGACTTACAGGAAAAGGTAACGGAACTATCAAAGGAAAAAGAGGTAATGCGACAAGCTATCGAATCCGCTGTGTTTGATCATGCTAATCTTGGCGAGGTTCAAATAGATACTTGGCAAGCACTTGATAGGTTAGCGCTTAAGACAAAAGAATAGGACAATCACCATGCTTGTCATGTGTTAAAAGTAGCGTTAAATCGCTACTTTTTTTTGTGATGGACAAAAAAAGAATGATTCTCCTCTTGATATTTGTGCGCACAAATAATAATGTTAGTACATACCTACGACGCACCTCGGTCACACTATCAGGGGTTGGATAAAACATATGGCTACTACAGACAAAAAAATGGATGTGTTTACTTTTCAGTTTGTTTTAAAGCAACTTAATGCGCCGGTAATGACATCGTTGCCAGTAAATTTATTTACGCCGATCACCGTAATAGATGTCGAGCAGAGTTCATTTGATACGGCCAAGTACCAGGCTAATAAATGTTATGATAATGTCGTAAATACACTGCTTAAAAATATCAATGAGGAACCGGAACTTAAACTGTGTATAGGGCTGCATCAGATCATAGATAAACCTGAACAAATTGTCGAACATTGCTGGTTTGAGTACGACGGGGTTTATTTTGATTTTATATCTGAATTGCCCAAAGGGAAATACTTTAAATATCAGTCTTTAAATCTACTCGATTTATACTCAACTATGGAAGAAATGCACTGCAAAAGCGTCCCGAACATCATTGAATTGAAAGCATGGACTCAACATAAAAAAGTTAACTAATGGATTGATTACAACATTAATGAAAGGGGTAAGAGAAAGCGATTAATTTTAGCGACTCTTGGTGTTATTGTTATTTTTATACTTGCAGCCGGTACCGGGCACTACACCAAAAACTACCCAGGTAATACGTTGTAATACTTCGTCAAATAAAGAAGTCGTCTAAAATACGCATCGTTTAAAATACTGAGATACATATTCAAGACGACTTGGTGTAGTAATGTTCTATATGAAGTAGGAGTCCACTTACTTGTATGCTCTAAATGTTAAGGTCTAGGTAATGGGTTTTCCCATTGATCTAACTCCACATTTACTTCTTGGTCTTCACGAATAATCTTTGCGGCTTTTAATTTTCTGGTTACCGCGGGTATCGATTCGAGATCAACGAGATCAAAGACTCTTTTAGTTTCTTCGGTGTCCAGTACTCTTTTTAGCTCTCCGTTTTTGCTATCTAATATCTGAACAAACGGACTGCCATCATTATCATTCACAACGATGGATAATGTATTTTCTTTATTCCAAAACATAAGATTTTGGTTTGTGAATTTAGCATGTTTCTCTGTTTTTCTTTTAACTAATCCTTTGAATCCCATTACTAGCGTGGATGGCGATAACCGTGAATTATTTATCTGGTAACTGGCATTACCGACAACGGAAACTACATCACCAATAGCCCTTGTAGCGTTAACCCACATACTATCGCGTTTTTCAAATGTCTTTAAATCACCGACATGTTCAGAATGTTTAAAGAACTGCATTAACGCGGCCGGTGATAAGTTACGGATGCTATTTTTTTCTGTGTAAGTTTTCAGTTCTCGTGCTGTTATTGGATTAACAGTCTCAAGGATTTGCAAAACAGCATCTCCCATCGTGATCCGGGATTTGATATTGTGGAACTTATCCGTATAGAGGTGTTCTTTTAGTGACGTTGCAGGTTTACCTATACCCCAATAATCTTTCATTTTTTCAAGGGTGCTCTTTAAACCTGGTGTAGATACCTTTTTTAATAATGATGTAGCTAGTTTAGAAAGACCTTGGTGGTCAGCAAGCCAGTGAGAAATATAGCTTGCGGTTGATGTTACTCCAAACTTAGCTAAATTAGTGCCAAAATTCAGTAGATACATTGCACCAGCAGCCTGCAGCGCTATTTTGGGGTACACAAGTGTATCTTTGATGAAATTAAACATTTCACTATTTTCAGGCATGCCTACTGTGTGACCAAGATAGGTTAATGCTGCAACACCAACAGAAATAGCAAAGCCTTTTATGTATTTCTCTTCACTCATTCGATAATGGGCTGCAGTGGTACCAACATACTTATCAGCAACTTCTTTGCCTTTTTGCCGGATTGCATTTTGAACGTTTGGATCTTTATGGCCTGCATGTATGGCAACAGAATTTACAGTGACCGCGCCTTCCAATGCTTTAGATAGACTGACAAGCTCGACATTATCGTGATCTTCAGATATCGATAGTAGCACCGGTTCATTGTTATCATCTTTACCGATACAGAGGTATTGATGACTTATATGAAAGTTGCCAGCAAGAGAAGATATAGTCCCTTTATCAACAAAAAGCATTTTTCCAATAATGCAATCGCCGCTAAGTGCTTGTTCTACTTCCAGCTCAAATGGGTTCTGAATATCTTGAATGAGATCGGTTTGAATCTGCGTAAATGTTGTCATGCTTACCTCCTTTGCTATGCATAATACATCATTGTTGTGCACAACAAATCATTAGAGAACGGAATTATCGAATTAATTCACTACATAGCAAAAAAAGAATAAATAAAAATTGCTTTTCGTGCGCACGTAAATTATTATAAGCACATCAACGATGCACCTCGGTCACCATTCAGGGGTTGGAGTTAATTATGTTTAAAAGAACTCAGCAACGCTCTTCGTATATTCAAACATGGGGAACACAACCCGTTGTTGGTGAAACTATCAACTACGGAAAAATCCGTATTAAATTAATCTCGATTGATGGTGATACCCTTCATTGGGAGCAACTTCCTTGGTAATACCAAGGTAACTTTTTTCAAAATAATATAGTGCGCCTCGACTGTCTGGGGCAGGAAAAACGATGAATAACAAGTATCAGGTAGTAGCAAGAACCGGTTTCAATCTTGGGTATGCAATCCCTTCCTCTTTCAATTCTTACGATTTAGCCAGTAACTGGGTCAGCCAACAAGCGCCTGGTGTACAAATGTATCTTTCAATCGTGCCAGCACAATAAGGAATTATCATGCCTACTAAAGCCCCATTTAAATTCATGTCTGAAGATGAAATAAAGCGTGCCGTTAAAAGAGGTGACGATCAGTGTATTGTTATCGCAGAGAATAGCGGTACCCTATGTTGGGATATTACAGACCCAGAAAATGAGAAGACATACCAAATCGAAAAAGGTGACCTGTTATGGTGCTGGAATTTTGTTGAGCGTGACGGTGAATACTTCCACGATTATGCGAACATGGCGCCTACCAATGTAAAGATAACGACTGATGTTAAATTACGGTTGGTATACGTGAGTGATACGCCGGATGAAGACGTTCATTTTAAAACCACCATCGACAAAGGACCTAATTGGGCATGAATCAAGCACCTAACATCTTAAAGAAGACAAAAGATTTACTGGTTATTGCGTCCAATGATGGCAGGCATTCCACCCGCGTTTATGAATTTAGGAAGCTGAAAGGGCGTCCAATTGAAATGCAGACCAGGTGTACAGTGCACGGTGTGTATAACTCATGGCAGGTGGCCAAAAACTTTTGCCTGAAATCGCTTATCAGTTATGAGGCGTTAGCCGCACATTTCGGCCAAACGGAATACCAATTTTTTAATGGGAAAATATAACATGTCAAAAATCGACTAGCGTGTATATTGGCCGTACACCTAGTGCAGATTGTTGGCTTTACACAGAACCCAAAGCAGAAGTGATGCTTGGTTTGCTATGTAAGATAGAAAAACTCCGCGGTAGCCACCCTCACCTACGGGTCACACAGTAATAGTCAGCGCAGGGGCTCCTACACCACCTGCGCCTATGAGATGAGCGCGAGGTAACGAACTCATCTCAATACTTCTATCCTATATTTAATCCTTTCATACAAACAACTTACTTTTTTTAAAAAACCCTCTTGCGTATATCTATTGGGTATGTATAATTAAGTCTCAATCGGGTGACTCCTACCACCTGCAATAAATTTACATAGCGAGGTTAATACCATGTCTACACAAGAAACTAAAATCGTACACATTGATTGCGCACCTACTGTTGACCGTTTGCGTTATACGGATACGCCAAGCAGAACGTGGACAGCAGAAGATGAAGCCCGACGTATCGTAAAAGCAGGGTGTAATTATTCAGACGTAGCTGAAGTCATGCTAGGCCTGTTATGCGAACTGGAAAAGGCACGCGGCAACTATCCACATGTGCGTGTAAAAGAGGGTTATCAGCAAATCAAATCTCCTACTCAACCTTAACAACGTATTGTTTAACGAGGTAATCGTCATGGGTTGGACATACGGTAACGATTGGCGTACTAAAAATGACATCATTGAGCATTGTACGCAGGTGAGCAAATCACTCACAAAGTTAGATCATGCAGTTAGAGGCAATAATCTTTGGTTATTACTTCAGGTAAATGAAGGTGAGCGCAAAGGCGATATCTTTGTCACGTTAATGCTTTTGCAAAAAGATGACGGCATCTACGGCTATAAAGATTTTGACGATACTAGTCAGCCTTATCACTACAATTGCCCCATTGGGTTTATTAAACGTACTGTAGCATCAGGTAGAACGCTTTCTGATTGTACTAAAACATGGCATGAGAAAGTATTTGAATATCATGCCATGCAGCGTGAGCGTGCCAAAAAGCGAGCTTCTGTAAAAGCCGGAATGAAATTGAAGTTCCAAGGTGTTATCTACGAGCTCATCAGCAAGTATTCAGGTAAAAAAGGATGGTTAGTAAAGTCGCTGTCTGATAACGCAACCTATCGCATGAAGGCTTGTCAAATATCACTAAGCCAAGTTGTTACTGGGTGAATAAGCATGCCCCTTCTCCTACTGGGGCTCAAAACAATTAAAGTCGAGGTAAGTATGTCAACCCTATTAATTAAACAGCCTGTTTTCAATGTATGGGCAGATCAAAACACGAACCGTTGTATCCACGTCGAAATCAAAGGTTTAGGCATGGTGTCTATTAACCGCACTAGCGCTATCTAATACACTAGGAATTGAGTAGAAAATGAGTAAAAAAATTTGGAACGTTAAGTTTATCGCTGGTAACCCTGAGATCTTTACTGCTGTTAAAATTGCCGATAAAAGTCCGTTTACTCGTGCAGCTGCTAATGAGGCTTTTGAAAATTTAGCAAGTAAAGGTTGGCGAGTATGGGTAGAACATGTTGATACCGGTGAAAGAATTGCGGAATCATCTGCAGAAAAACAGTACTCAACTCAATGAAATCATAGTAAACACGTTAAGGCAGAGGAAATCATCAATGGACAGTAAATTACGCAACAAAAAATTATACATGGAAGCACGCCAGATAACGGGTGCTTCTCAAAACGACTGGGCACGTCTTTTCAACTTAACGCCGTTAACCGGGATTAAGCATGGTCAAAAGGGCCAGCCTATTGTAGCCGCGAAGGAAAGTGGTACCAAAGGCGTAAATCTCGCCGAAGGGTTGGCATCAGAACTTTTGCGCTTTCTTGATGAGCAAGGCTATGATGTATTGAAGACGCAATTTAATGAGAATGGTCAGATAACGTCTATCCCTAAGAAGTAATCTAGCGAGGTATAAAGTATGGCAGATGATTTATATGCGCAGTATCAGGAAGAGTTTGGCGCGAAGTTTGATCTAGGAATAGACCTAAATGACTTCCCTGATTTAGTCGATAAAAGCTATTGTCATGATGTAGCGCCGTCCTTTTATTTTAATGTTGATGGGCAGTACTACACCCTGTGGATTGACCATGAAGAGCCAGCAGAACGTGAATTCCCAGAAGCGAAACGCTTTACCATCTTAAAAGCGTACAATGATGATGAGAACGGCATTAATATCGTTAATGAGTCTGAACCACCGGTATTTGAAACAGAATCCGTCGAAGAGATTCAAGACAAACTCAACGACATGATGGATATTCGCCCTATCCTTTCCATGTAAATTGAGCGGCACGACTTGCAAACTTGCCGCTCTTCATGTTGCATATTTAGTACGATTTGTGCATTATAATCTAAAATAAAATTTGGATTTAAACCTTATGCTAAAAAGTGCGCTACTAAGTAAACCCGTTAAAAAATCACACCCTTTCTTTCAGCGCTTTACGGCGCTGTTTGAGCGAATAAACCATTTGCTGACACGAATCGATGCCTGTATCGATTCTATATCCGAAGCACTAGCAACGAAATATTTGCTGCCGATGGTAAACGATTTAAATGAGCTGTTATCGGTATCTGGCGTGTATCTTACCGGCCTGAAATCTCAAAAAGGTTCTCAATTGGCCAATGATAATGAAGATGAAATTAACTCAACTTTAGAACTTATTGAAAAAGCTGTCATGGATATATCTCAGCAATTCAATCTTACGCTAAACGGAAATATTGAGGTGTAACATGTATAGCACTCCTTCAGCCTTAACAAAATTACGGTCCAAGTTACGCACGCGAGAAGGTGCAAACACTTTTTTTGCAACATCACTCAATCTTGCATTAGGTACCATGGCATATGGATTGGTCACGGAAAATACCGATATCCTTATGAACGGGGCTTATTCAGGTATTGCAGTGGGCGTGCTGATAGCGCTCGAAAACCACCTGCCTAACGTTGCCTTAAAGATTAAAGAAACGTATTTAGCAAATACCCTTTTTGAAGAGCGCGAAGCCTTAGTTACGGATATGGAAAAAGCAAGTAGCAATATATTATCAATAGGCACAAAGGCTTTTGACCTTGGGGTAATTGATGCAAGCATTCTTAGGCGGTTTATTAAGATTGATGCTATGCCAGAAGGACGACTTAAACAGCAAAATATTTTGGTTGAAAAGCTGCTTATGAACGAGCGTGTGATGGAAATGAGCTTAGATGATCACAATGCGCCAACGATGTAAAAATTAATAAGCACTTGACTTATGTGCGCACGGAAATTATTATTATCATTAACACGGCGCACCTCGGCTTAGTCAGGGGTAGGAAATTCATCATGAAAAATCTTAAAGCTAACACTCTTATTTCACTTGTAGCCTTTCAAGTGTTTTTGCTAATCACAGCTAACAAATACGTGTTAATGAATTACCTTTCAGGTGATGCTATGAGCGCCCCACTTATGTTTGTCTTCTTAAATGTCGGTATCTGCGTGGTGTTTAAATACATTACTGCAATTGTTGCACATTGCTTTGATAACTATCAGGCAAAGCAAAAAATAAGCGCAGTCAAATTATAAGGACAATGCCACCAGCATGGCAATGAAATAGAGGAAGTTAAAATCATGGCTTTTAAACTTAGACATAGCGCCTTTTGTGACTTATGTAAAAAATCTCAAGAAGTGTGGGCCTTTGATGAAGAGCACGCGAATACCTTGCTCAAACGAGATCATAATTGGAATGCAGAAGGCAATGCCCATGTGTGTACCTCGTGCAAAGCAGATGCCACTCAACCTGAACAAATTGCATCATAACCAGTTAGGAATTTAAAATGGGCCACTCAATGGACGTAGTAACGAACGATACGATTGCAGATGATTTATTCGAGGAACTTGAGCAGGAAAACAATGAACTTATGAAGCGTATTGAAGCACTCGAAAAAGAAAATGCAGAACTGAAGAGTGCTGAAGAAAAACTTGTGACTGTAGCTGATTACATTGCAACTGTAATGATTGAGCAGAATATCGAAAACTTCACTACCAATAATTTTAAAGTCGATGATCGCCAGCTAGAGCTCACTTGTCGTTTTGTTGAAGGTAAAACAACGGCAGATGTACTTGATGAGCAGAAACAAGAAATTGTGAAGCTAAAGGGTAAGGTTGATGAATGCCATGCCCTTCTCAATGAACTAGATGAAAACGACCAACTGTCGGTAGAAGGTAGCGAACGCTATCACGAATGGCTTGATATTAATGAAGAAGCCGATGTGCACATTGTGCCTGGTATGCATTAATACGATTAAGGAATAGTTTGTAATATGAAACATAAGACGTTAAGAACGGTTTTAGACCTATTGCCAATGGTCATGCTCTTGTTGGGTGGTTTTCTAGGGCTGCTTGATTACTTGTTTATTGGTGGTGGTTTTCTTGTTGCTATGGGCGGCGTATTCATGGCCTTGGGTATTTTGAGTATCCTCATACCGATGCCGTATAGCGATGTAGAGAAAAGACGCTATGCGAAATTAAAAGATGCCCACGACATCATGAGTAAGAAATCAGAGGTTTAGAGCCAGTGAATAATGTTGAACAACTCTTCGATAAGCTTGTAAATGCGGTAGGTGATACTGCGTTAGCTAATCAGGATAGTGAGTCATTATATGCGCTAGAAGTCGATTCAGACATTAAGAAAACCATATCGCGTGGAGAACTGTTAGAGCTTGTATCTGATAGCGCGTTTGTCTGTGATCATCCTGAAGGAACCTGTCATCAAGCGGTAGCGTATGAATGGAATAACAACAGTGAAGATGGAGACAAGGTGTTCACGGGTATGGCCCTCAAAAAAGGTAAGTGGTTTAGACACAGCTGGATAGTAGATGCTAATAAAAATATCGTCGAGCCTTGCACTGAATTAGCCGACGATTATTTTGGTTTTGCGCTCACCGAACAAGAACGGGATGAGTTCATTAAGTATTGGGGGCAGACATTACCTGTATGGGCAAAAACAGATGAAGAAATCCAACAAGTTGAGTATTTGATCACTTCGACCAATACCCCTATTTTGCGTCCTTAATTACTTTTTGATTTATGTGCGCACATAAATTATAATATTCACATCAACGACGCACCTCGGTCATTTCAGGGGTAGGACACATGCCGTGAGCGAACAATTCTACTTCTACTCTTTCACAGATAAACGCTGTGTTATCCAAAAAGCTGAAACCCCCAATCCAGCTTACCTACTGTCATTTATAGGAAACTTGGAGTCCGGCAAAGACTTAAGAGATTTAGCGACTGACAGATACGATGAAAACAAGTATTTCGTTACTTCTCTATTCGGTAAAGACGCTGATAAATACAAAGTGGAAAGCCGCCCCATTACCAGTTTGTTTGATGCCGTTTCATGGGCCGAATTTATTCAAAGTCAACAACCAAGAAAAACAATCAATATATGGCGTTTAGAATGTAATCTATCGGGGTGATGTTGTATGAAACAAAAGGTAACAACGCTAGAAGCAGCTGAAATCATGTTGAAATCGGGACAATTCCACACGGCTTCATCATTAGGTAAGGCTCTGGGTATACCTGCCTATAAAGCATCAGGGCTACTTTACAATATACGCCATGCTGATAAATATCAGACTATTGAAACCGCTAAACCTAATCGACAAGTCAAAGTGATAGACATAGAAAGTCGAACCAAAATAGCGAATCTATGGGCAATGGCGTTAGGTACTAATCAACAATTAAATAGGAATGAGAGACATGTGTGAAAAAGGGCGATTTTTTGTAATGCTAAATACCCAAAGCGGTGGTTTTATTCCTTTAATGCGCTGTACAAACATTGCGACAAATGAGGCTGAGTTTGCAACGTTCGATAATCATGATGATGCTAGAGAAGGCGCACTAGAATCTGTTTTAGGCGAAAAATTTGGGTTTGAAGTTTTTGAAATGGTAGCGGGTAAAAAAATGATTAAGTCTCTATTGGATATTATAGAGGCACAGAAAGAATATATAGATGCCTTGCCGGATGAGGTAGTTGCGAAGTTACCCGCTATGCCCGGTTTTGATCATGACTGGGCTGATGAAGTTATTTACGCCGCAAAACAAACATTGAAATTGTAGATTTCACAGAGAATATTTCCATGCCCTTTATGAAATTTCCGAAAAAACTAAACATGAAAGAGGTCAAGCTTCCAATCGGCACTCGAATCAAATTTGTTAAAGAGTTGTCCAGTGGGCCTGATGAGTTTAGTCCAGGAAACCTTTATGCCGAAAAAGATGGTCTTGGTGAGGTTGTCGGTCATGACTGCTGGGAAGGTCATCGTGTGAAATGGGATAAATGGCCTCACCCGTTTGGCGCTGTGCACGGCGAAGAATTTGTACAAGATCATGATTATCACAAGAGTTTGGATCAAGATAATGGCAATCAACCTGTTTAGAAAAGCACTTGATGATATGAATTTCGATGATGAGCCTTTGCTTACGAAAAAAGAGGTTGAGCACATATGCTCGTTTGAAAAACGAGCTGGTCAAAAGTGTCATTTTGAAAAGCGAAGCAAAGGTGATAGAAAGCGCAATCCACGTTGGAGAAGAGAATGAGTGATGAACTGCTACACAGAACCAAAGACCACCCAAGAGACTGTGTACACGGCAGTCAAATAGGAAAATGCGATACGTGCGATCTAGATGACGCTGAAAATCAGATCAAAGCGCTTGAGTTGGCACTTGCCGAAGCAAAACAAAAAGTGACAGAACTTGCTGCACATAATGCGCTATTGATGCAGGTATCTTGGGAGATGAAAGAAGGAAAGCCGGATGCCTTCTATAAAATTAAGGATGCGAGAAATTCGACGGCAGATGATGCCCTTGCTGAGTTCTCGCGCTTGGAAAAACGCAAAGCAATCTCAGAACTCAATACCTACTTTGTTAACAGGGCAAACCGTGAAGATGTAATGCTCGATCTTAATTTTCCAGATTGGTGTAATGATTTCATTAGCTTGCTCGCTAAAGACTGATCCGTTGCAGCAATTGTACTTGATAACTTAGCCTCATTCGCGTTACTGCATAATAAAATTCACATTGACTTATGTGCGCACACAAATTAATATAAATTACATCTAAAGACGCACCTCGGTCTAGTTCAGGGGTTGGAAACCAACATGATTACTCCAATTTTATCTCAAGAAGCCGCTTTTGAATTTTTCACTGGTACACCTGTTTCAGAAGCAACTGATAGCGACAGCAATAAAACTGAAGATGCATTACTTAATTGTGCACGCGCAGTCTATTTAGATGATGCCACCCGCGCTAAATTAGTATCTCTGGGTCTTGTTGAATTAGTTGCTAATATCAACTCTCTTGAAAATGCGGTATCTGCTAACGACTGGTCTTTGGAGAACTTGTGAATTAATCTTTATTTTGAAGCGTCTTATGCGTATGTGTTTTTTTAGTATTAACAACAGGTAGTAGTGGATAACATGTTTAAAAAAATTGATGAATGGGTATCAAAAAATCCAGGTGAGTTTCTGACATTATTTTTTATTGCTATAACTTTTGCTGTCCTGTTTCTGTTGATGTTAGTCTTAGCTGGTGATGTATTTTTAAGAAAAATATAACAGGGTGAAAATATGGAAATGGTTCAGATAATTTTATTCTGTTTGTTTACTATCACTGGGTGGATTTGTGGATTTATTACAATTCGAAGAGCGTTTAGCACCGAGAAATGTTTCGCTGAGAGTCAACTTTTAATGATGAGTGCGCTTTTACTTGCACTTGTGTCAATCAGCGTCCCTATCAAAGCAGTTCTCTTACCCGCTATAGAGCATGTCATGCCTTTTTATAGTCAAACGGTGAATTATGTTGCTGCATATGTCGTAAGTGCTTTATCAATTTTAATCTGGACGGTTCACCCTCTTGGTATAGGTGCGGCCTACATATATAAAAAAGAGGCGCTATCTACGTAAATCTGAGTCGCATTTGAAGACGCAACTTTACATGATTAAAAACAGTCATTATGCTGCATATTAGTTATTCATTTTGCAATTAGTTCATTAAGCGAGAGAGTTATGGGAATGGTATTAAGATCGACAATTGATGTCGGTATAAATGCAGTAAAAACCTATTTAGAAAGTAAGAACGAGACGGGTTTGGTTCCGGCATTGAAGTGTATTGCGCATCATTGTGATGTTTTTGTCATTGAGGTTTCTTATCACGAGCCAGGTATCGATTTGACGCAAGTTTGTAATGGTCTTGCAGTCAAGCAGTTCATTACCCCTGTATCTAAATCCATTTTTTACGTCAGTAAAGAGCCAATATTGGTTAACGCCGAAGAGGTTTATAGTAAAGATACTGTGTTTTCTGAAGATGGCTTCAGGATGAATAGAAACGCCAGTGTGTTGCACTACGTCGCTAAGCATGTTGATCATGTGGTTTTCAAAGATGAATACGTTGAAAGTGCGATGAACTTTTGGCTTTTAGAACATCGTGTAGCTGCCTTATATCAGAACGAAGGCTATGCTGTATTGGAAAGTTTTGAGAATAAGGCATTGTTTGTGTCTAAAATCACTGCCCACATACCAACGGCTATTTCTACTTATTGTGTATCTGAACACTTACAAGTCGAACACCCTTTGTTGGATGATTACTTATCCAAGAAAAGCGCAGCCTAATATATAACAAAAAAAGCATGCTACATCGCCTGCAGCATGCTTTTTATGACACCTCATGGCGCATTACATTGTCATAGTGAGTCCCTGTTCAGGGGCAATGTTGAGAAGATCATTTAAAGCGGGATCTACAGTTGTAATGGTGTAATTCGCCTGGTAATTAATATGGTCTTTCCCTAGCTCTATGTCTGCAGTCAAACCGTAGTCAGGTGCACTGAAACAAGCAATCAACTCCGTTAAAAACACTTTGTCAGTGTATTTGTTTAGTTTTTCTTCCGTACTTTCATCAACCACCAGATCCCAGGTAGGAAAGTGATGCTCATGCCAGTCTACGATTTTTGTAATGATGAATTGCATATTGAGCTTTTCGTTATCTACATTGAGTACGAAAGGAAGATTAAGCGTTAGTTTCCCTTCAAGTGGCTCTTCATCATGACCCATAGGTAAGCCCGTATCTTCGTCTACGACGAATGTTAGATCGTCATCTGTCCAACAGGCTGGTGATTCGTTTTTTCGCGTAAGGGTATAACCGTCTTGTGTAACAAACGTTGCGGATGGCTGCTTCATTTGGTTGCTAAAGATTAATGCATTGTACCCGGCTTTTGTATATTCGTTATTAGCCACGTACCCTAATGATTCAGCTTTTTTAATAAGCAAAGTATCCTCTTCATTGAGCGCCTGTTTATGAATGGCTATTAACGTTTGAGTTAGTTTTTTAAATTCACTGTTTGAAAGCTTAAGGTTAGTAGTCATCAAGTGCACCTGAAGAAATGATAATGCTCATAGTATATTCTTTGTGCAAAACTTATCAAACAAAATAATATTTGTAAGCTATACTTGATTATCGCAATGACAAACCGAACCTTCCTCCTTTAATGCTTCCGAATTTTTACAACAGAGCAGATATTTGCTGTAATCAAAATGTACTATTTCACCCCGTCCATACATTGCTGAAAGCGTTAGCCAATCGGCTTTCGTTAGTTCTGCCTCTCTCTTTTCTTTAAGCACAAGGTATTTGGATAGATCTATATTTTTAATCACTAACTTTACGCCTTTGCTATCCACATTGATTTTGTGTTCTTTGATAAATTCTTCCAATTTAGGCTGCTTCATCATGTAACTTATATTTACCCAGCAATCAAAGATAAATAACAAAGAAAACGAGCTAAATAGTAACATCGCTAAACCTTCAATGGCTGAGATTGACTCATTAGTAAAGGAGCTAGTCCAGAAAGCCTTAATATCACTAAAAAAAATGGATGATATTAAAATTAAAATAAGTAAAACACCGGCGCTTACGTTTTCATTTGGTCTTGATTGGCATAGGGACACCAGGGTCATTTTAAATGGCTTGGCACGCTCATAATCTTCAACTACCCACTTTGGTAGTGCGTTGTTTAGTTCTTTAATTGGATCAAAGTTTTGCATTTGTTTTGTCTCTAAAAATATTGATACAGTTCCCAAACTTTTGAAACCTCTTCCATGTTTCGGAATTTGTTAGTTATTTCGCAATCAAACGAGAAAACCTCAAATGTGTGATAATCTTCATTTTGCTCATCTCGACAAGCAAAGGCTTTATTAACATCGGAAAAGATTTTGAATACCTTTGATTCTTTAGGCGAACGGCCTTCCCTACTAACACCGACAATGAACATGGTATTCATGTTACCTATTTTTTCGACATCGCTAACAGTATCTAGTTGAGCTGTGAACCTGCCGACCAAATCAAAAGTGGCTTGATGTTTAGTTCCACTAGAAATTAGCGTGTTCATGGCCTCTAGTGGGCAAATAAAGGGTTCTATACATTCTGGTGGTCTATCACCAACGTTCATGCTTGAGTCGTGAATAAAATGAAACTCACTCGTATATTCGCTGCTAATTCTGATCACTATTTATCAACCTCTTATTGTTGCATCAGTGTTTTTAAAAACACTGGTTTCGTTGCTGCTTGTTTTTTCCAGTAACCAAGAAACACACGCTTACCATGACAACTGCAATCGAAAACGTCTTGGAGTTGCCCATTCTTCACTGCTGTTTAGTGACCTTTAAGTGCTACGACCAAAAGGCCACTTGGTAGATCAGCATCATTTAATCTAACGCGGGTGGTTTTTCCAACCTTAAGCGCAGGAAACCAGGTAAATCCTAAAGATGTCAGGAAGGATTTAAACTATTTTCTTTGCGTGTTTATTCCAAGGTCAGCGTTACCCTCGCGCTTTGGTGTTCGCTTGCTCGCTCTCTGTGAGCCTGTGCCACGAGATAAAACTTGATGGATGACCTCATAAGCATGCGGAAAATCTTGATCATACAATTCAGGCCAGATTTCTCTTCGTTGCGCTTCGATGTATTCGCGAGTGTGTTCCATGCTGCACCTAGCTTAGAATTAATATCCAGGCAGCACCGGCAAAAATGATGCTACCCATTAGTAAGAGACGTTGCGTTTTCTTCTTATGTTTGTTTTTGTGTAGGCGCTCATTGATATAAAGAAGTCCTAACATCACAAAAAGTAAGCTTAAGTAATCGTTCATAACAACGTAAAAAGTTAAGGGGCAACTGCGCTACAGTATACCCCGTGTTGGTTTATGCGAAAGACAGTTTGCCGTTTTCAATCTTTGCAGTCAGCGTTTGCCCGGCCAGTTTAGTCTGTAAAACAGGCGGTAGCTGTCCAATCATATCTGAAAGCACCTGAAGAGGATCGTCCTTTATAAATGCATTTACTTGTTGGCTCAATGCTCTGGTATCAGTGTGAAGTTCTGCATCTAAGTCCTCATCAAATTCAGATTGATATCTTGATAATTGCAGTAGTAATTCACTTTCGACGTGCGCAGTTTTACCAATGACTAGGGTAGGCGTTAATTCATCTTCGCCACAACGAATTGAGATATCAGACTCAAGACAATGATCCCACAGTGCAAACGAATTACTGTTATCAATGTTTACAACTTTGCCTGATGGAATATGCTTGATCGTAATATCGCTGTCGTAAACTAACGCAACACCGAATTCAGAATATTGAAGCGAATAATCAAGTAAATTACCACTTTCAGTTGAAACTTCAAAATCATCATTGTTGCATTCATCGTCAAGAATAATGCTTTCATAAATCCAGTGATTCGGGTCAAGCTGCGTATTTAACATAAGCGCATTAGAAAAATGAAAGAAATGATGGGCAAGTATGCCTTTGTTCCACATATCATAATCGCTATAAATAATCTTATCTGCCACTTCCTCTCTTTTTAAAACTTCATAAGGCGAGTCTGAAATCATATCGCGGCAAGAAAGAACAGGGGTAGATGAAAACGCTACACTGGGAAGGTAATCGATGTCATTAAGTAATGTTTTGCTGTAACGAATAATTGCTCGGAAATGTTTTTCGACAAATGCGATATCATCTTGTAGGTCGTTACGTAATTCTTCAAGTTTATTCGCCCAGTAAGCGTCTAGCCATTTATCGACCTCTTTCTCGAACATTTCAGCATTGATAATAGCATCCCTATCTGGCATACGTAATTGGACACTGTTGTTAAGAAATAGATAGTTTGAAAAGCTCTTGTGTTTACCAACACGCAATTCCTGGCAAACAATGGCAATTTTATTTGAAAATTTATGTTTACAAACAAGCGTACCATAAGGAGTTTCAATAGTTTCGTACTCTTTTTCCAATAAATGAAGTGCTAATTTATTTTCCTGAAGCTCTCCATTGAAATAAATGTCTACACTTGAGAATAAAGCCAAGTCACTGACTTTATCTTGAATTGAGTAGTCTGAACCATCTTTATTAAAGTCAATTAGCGTAATGCGCGTACCTTCATTAGGGCAACTGGCTGAATCTGTTGGCTGACCAATATCTTCAAAGTTAAGTGCAGTAGCCGTATCGATAATCAAGGATTTCCCACTACTTTCAATGACAACTTGCTTGGCGGCAAACAAGGTAGAAAAGAACCCCATCCCAAAAGGGTTTTCAATGGAACGCGCAGCATCACTCCACCCGCTATCTGACAAGGTAATTAAATTTTCGAATTTCGAAACACCTGTGCCATTATCTTGGATTTGAAGGGTGTTACTATCCATATCGAAATTGATGTCAATACGTGTTGCACCGGCTCGTCGGCTGTTCTGAATTAGTTCAGATATAACCTTTGATGAATCGGTCATTACTGAAGAAAAGTTTTGAATGGTTTTTTGAGCATTAATTGAAAGTTGCATGGTTATTTTCCTACCCCTGAACTAGACCGAGGTGCGTCGTTGATGTGTTTATATTAAATTATGTGCGCACAGATATCAAGTATTTTTCTCAAATTCCGAGTGTATTTCTCCGTTAATCCCTATTCCTGTGTTCTTTTAGGTTTTTAAGAAAAGATGTGGCCTTTTATATGATTTTCTTTTTTATTTTTGGCTTTCCGGTTCATAGAAATAGAAAGTTATTCCCAACGCTGTTAAAAGACAAGCCGCGAAAACCGATATCATGAAAGGGATAAAACCAAACGGATATACAAAACCTTGATAAAACTCCGCATAACAAAATACCCCATAGGACAATGAAAAAAATCCGATGGATGAAACGCCAATTCTAAAAAGCGGATTGTATTTTTCCTTTACTTTGGCTGTATGACTACCAAATGCAAATATACCACCGATGAAAAATAACATAAGTAAAAAGGTTATCATCATTGCATCAATGAGTGGTATGAAATAAACAGCCGCAGCAACTATGAAAATGGCAGTTGGAAAAAAATATTCATTTTTCTAATCATTATATTCATCCGAAGTAATAGCTATATAATTCCGGCTCTTTGACTTTCCAGAACGTGACATCTTCTGAAAAAAAACCATGTGACAAGTCCATTCCGCACGCAATGAGAAATTCTTTTTCTTTTCTTTCTCTATCTAGCAGCATGATAATAACCTTATTCTTCAATGAGTCCAATGAGATGATTTGACGCTGCTGTATAGGTGGGAAATTCACCAAAATATACGCCATCAATTTTCAATTCAATGACGGGTAAAGCGTCTTTATCACGTTGAAATGGGGTGAGTTCTACGTGAGCTTTGCCAGCTAACAATTTTTCTTGATAATCCATAATAATCTCCTACCCCTGATTGACCGGGGTGCGTCGTAACTGATGAATATACTATGATATGTGCGCACAGAAATCAAGTTTTTTTAAAGTTTTTATTAAAATACGCCTTTGAGACCCACCTACTGAGTCGATAAACCGGCTATCAACTCACCAAAAATTCAAAGAACATGCAATATATATTGATGTCTTTTCATATTTCCTGGCAAGGAGTGCATGAAAGTAACGACAAATCCTGAAATACCCAGTGCGTATCACTTTGTGTGACGATGAATTGCTGTCTCGAAGTATCTGATGGGGTGCTAATATCAACTTCAACAAATTGGCCTGAATCATTTAGATCAATGAGTGATACTATTGAAACTGAAGCATTGATAACTTCTTTTGTGCTTCCTCTCAAAACGTCATGAGACGAAGCCCACTTGTTCTGAAAAATGACGCAACTAAGCGCCTCTTCAAGTGTTATTGCCCTACCTTTAATGTATGAATTTCTTTTATGGACAGAAAATTTCAATGATAGACAATTTTTTTTCAATGCAATCAAGTGCGCATCGTGTAGAGGGATAGCTTTTTTCATTGGAAGTTGCCTACATTAATAATTGATTAACACTATAACGCAGGGCATCAAAATGTTCACCATGAGACATTATAATGGTGATCTTTTCCTTGATCGTTTTGTTGCCCACAAAGTTGTTTTCTTTTTCGATTTTTCGCTTGCAGAGAAAAAACTTGTCAGCTTGCTGAAATGATAAAACCTGTAGATTTGACATGGTTAGTAGTCCTCTTGAAATTAGGCGTGCTTTTAGCTAATTCATCAAGATATGCAAATCCACCCGCTTCATAAATGAGATTGTTCTGCTCTAGTGACTCTGACACCGTGATCAAATCAATGGGTTTGCTTTCGCTAAGCAACTTGATGATTTCTTTGAATATGAGTTGGCGGGAGCGATTGTAAAAATCGGAGTCTGTTACAAGTTCTGTGACTTTATCCCAGCTATCTGGATCGTTAAGCATGCTCCCAATAACGCATTGCTCTGCTTCCATCGAGTGCGGGGGGGGACTTTAAGTTTTTGGATATTATTAGGTTTTTGAAGAAAATCTGTCTGAATGACACCACCTATAAGCATATTATATATATGCTTAAAGGTGGGTAACAAATAAAGCTCTGCAAGATTAAAGTGTCAGCGCCTATTGGGTTATTAAGCTCTTACCTTTTGTGCATTGAGAGAAGGGTAAAGCAGATCGTCTTCGTCTGGTTGTTCGAAATAATTAACTTTACTGTCCGGCGTGAATACCAAACTTTTTTTACTTTTATGAATGTGCATTAATGTATCAGAACCATCAATATCAATATGGAGACACGGAACACCGTGATTGACTTCAATCAATACTCCCATGACAGGTTGGTCGTTATCGGTAAGAAAATCAATACCGATTTGATTACCTAGCTGAACAATCACGTCATAGGTTGTGTTGTGCGTGGGTGATTCTAGCGGTGAGCCTTCTGGTGTGCGCCAATCTACCATGGTTAATTGTTGATTAGTGCCATGGAAAGCACTTTGGTTGCCCTCATGCTTATTGAATAGGTGTTCAGCAATGGTTTCCATGTTAAGCGAAGCTTTGTCGCTATCTGGAACATATGACTCTGCAATTTTCACCCAAGAGGCGTGTTGAGTATTGTTCAAATCATTGAAAGACACTTCCTCTTCTACTAGTACACCATGCTCTGCTAATACTTCTTCTAGCGAATCAGCCACGTTTCCGGCTTCATCATTAATTTCTATGCCGTAATCCTTAACCGACTTTAGAAATGCTTCTGTAATTGATTTGAGGGCTTTTTTTGCTACTAACATAATTGTTCTCCTAAAAAGTGAAGCCTGAAAGGTCAGTTCCTAAATCGTCCTCTAAAAAGACGGCGTGGTACTTCGGCATGTTTTCATTGATAATGGCTTGAACATCCCTTCTCCAATCACCTTCTTCGGAAATTGACTCAATGTGCGTTGGCTCTTTGTCTGGTGTGTCTTCATCTAGCTCTGTTCTGAAAGCCATGATGTGAATGTAATTTCTATCTGTCATTGGTGTTATCCTGCCCCTGTAGACCAACGCATCTTGTCTAATATGGTTAGAGTACATAACGGTTCTGCCTTAGTTATTAATCAAGAGTTTATTTCTACTTCAAAAGTGTCGAAACGATTGGCTTCTTTAAGAAACTCTTCATCAGTCATTGAGTCTAACTTCTTTTGAAAAGCTTGTTTTAAAGCAGCACCTGTAACATCACTGGCATTGCAGCATGAGCTTATAATTTCAATATTTAAATCATAAGCATGGTTATATCGTTGGAGAACTTCATCGCTGGCCTCATCCCACAATTCCATTACATCATCAGGCGTTACCGCAGACTCTGGTGAGAATTTAAAATCATAAATGTGATCTTGAATACCAGATTCCGACGTGTCGCTTCCTACCCAGTTTTCTACTTGTTCAAAGGTAAGGCTGGTATCGTGTGTTTCATTAAGTAATGACATTAATGTTTTAATGAGTGCATCGCGTTTAGACATGGTTTACTTCCTACCCCTGAGAGACCGAGGAGCGTCATTTGATAAATTTTGTTTAACGGGTCTTAGCAACTGAAAGCGATGAATTCACATTCTTCTTCGAGTGCTTCAGTGAATACGTCTTGAAAGTGTTCCTTTAGAACGGTACACACATTTTCATATGTGCTTTCTTCACACGCTCCGATTTCCACCCACAATGAGTCGCCATTACGGTTTTCTTTTAGTTCATTCTCAAGAACTTCCATGCCTTCACGAGAGATTACTACAGGGAGATATTTAGCGGGATTAAAGGTTTCTTGTACAAAGCTCATGTGGTTGTCCTACCCCTGAAAGACCGAGGTGCGTCGTAACTGTTATTTATAATAAAAAAGTGTGCGCACAAAAGCAAGGTTTATGTTGTATATTTTCGATAAATGTATCGTTATTACGGTGCAATATTCATCGTGTTTTCATCATGCAAAGACACCGTTGCATTTGGATAGCGTTCGCTTAGCTGTTGTGTCACTTTGTCGCACACAGCCCAGCCACCATCACTTTCGATATGAGCAAAAGCTTTGATGTGTTCTGGCTCATTACACAATGTCTCTGTAATAGCATCGCATGCAGCGCATGACATGCGACTAGCTAAACCCTTGCCTCTTAGTTCAGCTTTAACATACACATAGGTCAACTCAAGCTCAGTGTGATCATCGTTGTTATCCAGCTCAAAAGCGAAGCCACCAGCAAATTCGCCGTCTTTTAAAATGGCTATATCAAGCACCGTTCCACAGTTGCGTTCTTCAGTGGCCATGTCTGCTAATGTATCTTCACCAGACTCAAGGTAATACGCATGCACTGAATCTAGATCAGTAACTACGGTGATGCCACTTTCGTTATTGCTCTCATTGTTGACTTGAGTGATTGGATGGAATGCCTTGATGTCTTTGATGAATTGTTCACGTATTACATCAGAATTTTCCATGAATTCATCTGCAGAAACATTCACTTTGCTTGGAAATAGATTGCAATTAGCAGCTAGATGCTCCACCGCTTTCTCTGACATTTGATTGATAATATATGTGTCATGGTAGATGGGGTTAACGTAAACATGTTCAATATTGATATCTACATGCGTCATATAGTTATCAGTATCAAAAGCAAAAGCACCTATAAGTTGATCGTCTTTCATTACGGCAATATCGAGCACGTTACCACGTTCCATAACAGCCATATCCGTAAGCTTTTGGACATCAGATTCGATATAAGCTAGTTGTACTGAATCCAGATCAGTGACAAATGTTAGGCCATCCACTTTTTTAGTGCTTGGATTTAGCGGGTGGTTATTGTTGTCAACAAAACACTGGAAGTCGTTCATCTTCATGCCCACCAGCATGGCAGGAGAAATATCATCATTGTGATAACGAATTTCAGATGAAATGGCATCAATGCCGCGATTAAACCGATCTGTTGCAATTTCATCGGCCTTATTGTGCGTATCAGCGATAGCTAGGATTTCAAGCGTAGCATTGTCATAGACAACACATACATGGCGTCTAATGGGAAGTCCATTGATAGGGTTAACGCCACCGTCTTTAGGGATAAGTGAAGAAGCCATAATACGATCCTATTGAAAAGCAAGTACCGTGATTATGGCTTAGCTTATAATACAAGTAAATGCATAAACTATATTATTTATGCACTACTCTATTTTGCTTAATGCAAGTTCAAGTATCTTCCTTTTGCTTGCTTTACTGCCGAATGCTAACTGAAGATTTTCTAAGTGTGCCTGGGCCTCATCCGTCAACTGTGAATCAATCAACGTTTTTGCTGAAGCAGGTTTTGGCATTAGATCGACTTCAGTTATCGACAAAATAAGTGTTGAAATCGCATCACGTTGATTAAAACCAAATTCTAATTGAAAATCGTCAAGCTCTTTCTTCGTATGTTTAGTCGTGAAAACCTCGAAACGGTTTTTTCTATTCTGCGGCATAGGTCAACATTGCGTCGTATTCATCTAGCATACTCCTTACATCACCAAACTCGCGTGCTTGGATAGCTTTTATGATGTTACCTGTAATATCTACTACGTTTTTTATACTTAATCCCACTTTTCCTGTAATTTGATCACTTCTGATTTAAGGTGCTCATGCTTATGTTCGGTAACAAGACCAAGCACTTTTGAAATTTCAATTTGCTTTTCTTTCATACCTTTATCTAAACCTTTTTGGTATACATTAGCTAACGCTTTCTCATAATTTGAGAAGCTGCAACCGTCGGTGATAAAAGTGGGAAGCAACACAACGTTATCTATTTCATCATCTACAAGACCGAAACGATCTTCAGCAAAAACGAGATAGCCGTTTAATTCTGGTACTACAGAGTTAATCCATTTCTCATCGTTTTCATTGAACTGAATCTGCAGTTTCTTGCGCATTGCTTTTTTGATTTCGTGTTCTTTCATAATGGAAATTCCTTTAAGAGGAAGGCATGGCCTCCCTCTCAATGTTAATTAATGAAAAGTGGTGTTATCTTCAATCCACTTACCGCCAATTGGTGGGGCTAAATTGCCAAGCTCTACATCTTTGGCAAATTCTGCATCGACGCACATAGCACGGATATAAGGCTTATGCTCTTCAAATGAAACGCTGCCAAATTCAGACTCGAAGCCTTGAACGTAAGCGTTCGCATAACCGTCTTCGTCAAAGTTTGACGTTAGATACACTTCCCACCCATTAGATAGGATGTACCAACCAACAAAAGTCGTTTCTGTGTCGTTTACAATCGCTTTTTTAGCTTGGGGATTTTGCTGAACATCAGTCATTGTCGTCTCCTTAACATTCAAATTCGCTTAACCATTGGTAAATATCTTCGGGTTCGTCATCTTCATCCTCCATATCTTCGATAGGAATAAATGCACCGTAGTGGGTTGAGCAGAACCATCTGCCCTCTTCCTCTTTGATAAGAATTTCGCTCCCCCTGATGTCGTCTGCAGTGAATTCATCAATTGTTGCTACTGTCGCTACATGAGCGAGAAGTGAATCAAGTGAATCAAATGTTTTGCAGTCCACCAGCTTTGATTCATCAATAGGACTGAGCGATGCAAAGAAATGATTATTCTTATTTGAGATAAAATGTTGTGACATGTTTTCTTCCTACCCCTGAATGACCGAGGTGCGTCGTTGATGTGTTTACTTTAGTATATGTGCGCACACATTTCAATGGAAATTTGCAAATATATGCATATGGGTTATTCTTTATGCAATCTATGATATGGACTAAAAATATGATCACTAATCTGCATAAAGCAACAAAGTTAGACAATACACCTATTACTGAAGAAGATCTAAAAGTTGGACTAGAAGTGTATATGAAACACGGAAGTGGCGTTATTCGTTGTAAATGTATTTTGGATCATGAAGAACATGCAATATTTGAGTCAATTAATCCTGATTGGCCTATGAAAACCATCATGCGAAAAAACGTTGACGATTTCACACTCGGTGACTTCGATGAATTGAAAGACGCGTTGGAAGGCTTTTCTTGTCAAAGATTAGCTACTGACGAGCAAAGAGCTGTTGTAGCAAGGGCTGATGAAATGGGTTATGCGAATTATATGAGTTACACGCAGGCAGGCTGGACCGAGAAAGGTATCGAAAAATATCGTGAATTAGAAGACGAAAATACTTGTCAGCCGGTCATGTAAGGATAGCCAAACTGAATTAGTGTGTGTCATATGCTGCAGCTGGAACCGTTTCACTGACAGGCATATGACACTTTCGACATCTAAATACATAGCTGTTATCAATGTCTCTCGATTCTATTGATATCATGCCTGTCACGTTCGTATTTCCTATTTCGGATCTGCATTACAGTTAATTTTTATCCTGAAAAAATAATGATTGTTAAGGAGTGAAAAAGTTTTCACTTCCCTCAATAAGCTCGTTCCATTCTGTAGCGAGTGCAATAATGTTATTTGACTCAGAGTGGTTTATTTCGCATACGTCAAAGGTTTTTTCTAAACAAAGTGGATCGTTTGCAATTGCGTTAAGTGCATCACGTAGACTGTTATATCCAGCACTACCGTAGTGTGAATCAACTTCATCCCAGACAAGATTATTAGGTTCGCCCCAGGCCTCGTACATCTTGATGAGATCGACGATATCTTTTTTCACGGGCTCGCGAAAGCGATCCGCATTAGCAAGCAACTTAGTAATAAAGCAGCTGTTTACATCTATGATGGGCACATTCCATTTAGGCTGAACTTCTGCTTGAAGATTGTAATTATCAAAAGATACGAATTCTAATTTGATATTACAGCCATTAGATTTAATGAAAGTGCGAACAGCATCTCTATCAGACCTTATTTCGCGCAGGAAAGTTAAAGGACTGGCAACAAGTTCGCCCAAAGAATTAGAACTGACTTGTGTTCGTACAGCTCGATAACTCTTTTTGTTTGGACAAAGAAAATCAATATCAATAGACGTTCTGTATTCGTCTAAATCAAGAGCGATTCTGGTACCTCCACCAAAAAGGATATTGTGTTCTTGAAGGTAAGTTAAATTGAAGTGAGAGAGTGCGTGCTTGATGGCTTGATGATGTAGTATTGACATACTAAGCCACCATCAGCACACCGAAGCCGTATTCATCTTTAAGTCGATTAATAAGGGTTGTTTCATCAGCGGTAAGGTTTTCTTGGGCAATATAAGGCCAGCGCTTTTCAATGATTTCGAAAGCATCTTTTTCATCGATTGTATTTGCACGCCAATCCCAAAAGATATCTTTTAGTGTTGGTAATTGCTGAATAACAAGCATTGAATATTCCTCATGTTGATAATGTGATCATAACACAAAGCTTATTATTCAGCCAATATGCGTTGTATGATGCCATTACGCCGATTTCGGAAGTTTGTTTTCTTCTCTGTTGTGATCTGTCACGCTGGCGCAGAAAATATGCCATTCCATGTTGTTGTGAGAAATGACAATACCATCTTGTACGATGACGCGTTTTTGCCCTTGATAGCCAAGGTTTCGTGCATAGTCTGTGCGATCAATTTTCATTACATCTACCTCTACTGGTAAAAACAAGTTTCACACATCTGCTAAGTATGCAGACAAATTTCCTTTTAGAAATTAATTGGTATTAACATTCGCCTTAGTTAGCTCTGTGACATCTCCGAAAACGTATAGCAGCGTTAATTCCTGATCTGCCTGGGACCAATTATTTGGGTTTAGACTTTGGCAAAGGATCAAGTTGTAATCGTCCTTATTCTTGGTAGCTTCAGCAATTCCTTCGTTTTTCAGCCATTCTCGGTGTGCTTTTAGCATTCGGTTAGCTGATTTGTAGATCTTAGGGTGTTGTTCAGTATGTCTTCCAGAACGCGTCACAAATATATCGTTATGTGCAATCATTGTATTGATCATAGAAAGTCCACCCGCTTAGCTGGCTTGATGCAGATAATTCTGCATTGATGACAAGTCAAATGATGCAAAGCCACCGGAAAGCATTCCCATGTTTGCACGATATTCAATATCCATCAGCATGCAATCTAGCTTCGCCTCTTCGAAAGTGACAGCTTCACAAAGAATATCGTCGTCAGAAAACAACGGTGGAATTTCATCGTCGTCTGTCCAGTAGTTCATCTCACGGAAGATATCTTCTGGCTCCATCGCAACGCCAAGGATGGTTTCTCGCACAACAACCGTTGATACGTCATAGCACACTGAAGGGCGTGGTGCCTTAAGCAGCTTTTTCGCGTAAGACATTGCTTGTTCGCGATCACACGTGACTAACTGGATGGTTTCATTAATCATCTCGTAGGTCCACTCATTGATCTGGTGAACAGTGTATACATGTTGTTCGTTCATTTGAGTAAACCTCGTTGATGATATTCACTTAGCTATATGCTGGGGCGATTTGTTCAATTTTTGCGTTAATTATTTCGTGATGTTCAAAGCTAATTAGATTGTTGATTGAAAAGCTTTCAATATCAGAATCCGTACTTGTAAGGGTTACCTTGCCAATGAAATCGCCTTGTCCTTTTATATCGTAGATATCGACGTCATATAGGTATGCATTGCCGTCAATATTGATAGAGTCACTTAGTGCAATGACAGCCGCATCTCTATCGTTTTCTTGAATTGTGGTGCTGATGGCTACCATAATTACGAAGTTTTTCATCTGCTTTGACCTAATTCATTCTTGTAATCGTGGCTACGCTGTAGCCGCGATTACTTCGGCTTGGAAAAGGGCTTCAAGTCGCTTGGACATAACCACCATTTCAGTTGAGTGTGTGTAATAAGCGCTTATGAAAGACTTTGCTTCTTTACAAAAGGAAGCGGTTACCTCCCACCCGTTCATTGGATGGCGCACATGTATTTCATCGAACGCTTTTTTCCATGCTGTCTTGATGCCGTTAATAACGTCAGTAAGTGGAGCATCGGTTTCGTCGTTCACGATGCTAGCTACCTTTGATAGCGTTGCGTGATGCTTTGCCCAATGTAGCGTTTGTTCTTCACGTACACGCTTATCTAGGCGTGCATGTAGCTTGTTCATTAACGTATCGAAATCTGCTTGGCTCATGATTAGTTCCCCGCATAGCCTACGAAGGGGATGATTTTCTTGAACATATAGAAATTGGCATTCGCATACGCTTTATCTTTTTGAGATAGCTTGCTGTTACCGAAGTTGTTCTCGCCTATTTCTCTTGAAAGCGACGTAAGCAACGTTCCAACGAAATTGTCTTCTGTGCCCTCTTCGATGTGCTTCTCAAGGTTTTTAAGCGTCATCGTGTAGATATGAAGCGATGCTTCTTCGTACTCAACTTTCTCAACGGCTTTGTTAAGGTGATTAACCACACTAATGCGCACTTTCGTATTATCTCTGTCAGCGTGCGCGTCTTGCGCTTTTTGAGAGTATTTTGCTACTTGGTCGTAGTAGCTGTTAAGTGCTTTAGTTGAAGTGTCTATTTCTTCTTTAAGAAAATCGATGAAGTTTTGCATGATTATTATCCTACCCCTGAATGAATGACCGAGGTGCGTCGTTGGTATTTACTTATATTATTTTATGTGCGCACGAAATTCAAGTTTTATTTTAAGTTTTTAATCAGGCCTGCACGGTTAACATATTTAGGCCAAAAAACGATTTCACGAACCGGTAGATGTGCTGTTTAACCTTTTCGCAAATAGCTTGATGCATCGGGTATTCAATGCTCTGCCCTGTGATTTCGCTCGTAATTTCTTCGCTAAATGGCGCGGTATTAAAATCAGCAGGAATGCCCATCAGCGCTTTTAGCATGTCATTTGATGGCATGTAATAGCGTCCATTCATGTAGACATACACGCTGTCTTTCACCTGTCTAGATTGTGATTTCACAATAGTTGGCACAATAGCATCACCCACGTTGATAACACGAATACGGCCGGTATCAATGCCCTTCTGAATGGTTTTGCAGTGCGTTACGTCGCGCAGTTCATTTAACCGAGGGGCAATAACATCATTCCATGCATGGGCTCGTCGAGCTACTGGTGTTGCTTTGATGTCATCTAAACCTAATTGTGAAGAAAATAGGTAAGTACGTACACGCTTAGTCATGCCATTAAAGTCAGCAGCATTATAATTATGCGTTTTTACTTCATGCCCCAACCACTTTAATCCAGTGGAGAGTAAGCGACATTCAATTGATTTGCCGAAGTTCACTACATTCTCCACCAGCATAGTCGGCGTGTTTGTCATGTCCGCTAATTCAAGGGCTGGGATGAACATGTCAATGGTTGTACTTAAATCGTCAATGCTATTATCTTTTAACGAATTAGATTTCATATTAGTAAAGTCATCACATTGCACACTTATATGTAAATGATTGAAATCAGGCAATAAATGACTGACTCGATAAAAATCAAACTCATAGATATCTTCGTTGAATACCACTTTTGCATGCTTACTGTTTAACAGTGCGCACAATGCACCTGTATCGGTTTTGTCGTTGTGTTTGATCACCGTTTCACCCGATACTTTATCAACTGATTTTTTAAAATCACGCTTCTCAGGTGGACGGTATTCGAGAATGCTGGTGGTTTTAAAACCTTCGTTCTCCATGGCATGAATATCAACGCCAGCAGTACATGCGGCAAAGGTAGATAGCGGCTCATTGAAGTTAAAGCGTGTGGCCATGCTCTGGAAGCTGGTTTTGTAGTTGTATCTCGCTAAATCGATATATTCGTGACTATCTAACTCAGGTGAGCGCGGGAGCTTAGCGTATACAAGGTTGTTTGTTTCTTTGATATCGAAACCGAGTCGGCGTAATTGCACACATAAAATGACATATTCCTTTGAATGTAAGAAATCATCAGAGGTATTTAGGATGATTGATGAAAAGTGTGATTGCTTTGTGATTTTAATCGCCTTTAATATCTGCGAGTAAAGGCCCTCTTCATCTGGCATGGTCATATCAAAGTGAGCACCTGATGGATGCTTAAGCGCGATTTCTTGATATTTGGTTGCTGGTCGAACCCATGCTCCGTCTTTTTGAAACGTTACATGTACGTATTCAGCATCACCGATGGTGGCATTAATGTCGCGCTGGTGACGAATGTCAACAACAGGCTCGACGTAATCACGGTTCTTATAGGTACGCTTAGATACAACACGTGTTTTCCCGTCAGACAATGTTGCTGGTCGAATAAAGAGCGCAGACTTGTCACTATGTGCTTCTACCACCATTTTAGTGCCTTCACCAAGTGATGATACGTAAAGCTCTTTAGTAGAAATAACAATTTTTTTGCGTGGGCTGTCCGGGCTTTCTTGCATGACTTTTAAGCGCTTAGTTAGCGCTTCAAGGTTGCCTAATGCATGTGCCAGTGCTTTATGAAGTTTTGTCTTCTTGATTGAGAACATTTTTATTATCCTACCCCTGAATGGTGACCGAGGTGCGTCGTTGCTATGTGTTTATATTATATTATGTGCGCACACAATGCAAGTTGTATTTATTTTAGTTGCTAGTAAATGCAAACACTATCTATTGTCATCGTAATCCATAGACAAAACGTTTGGATAAGTATCAATCAGGGCCCTGATGAGAGACAAGAAACCTTTATATCGCGGCTGGTTTAGTCTTCCGTCAAGTATGTGAATCTGGCGATTAGGTCTTTGCTGCTCAAGTCGAACCAACCTGCCTAGTCCCTGCTTAAACTTCATCATGGTTTCCATGAGTTCAATATCGCTTGTATTGTTATCGAGCTTCATCATTCGTAGGATGTGCGACAAGGAGTTGTTGGCGCCAAAAGGGATCTTAGGGATAACTAGATCAGTTATAACATTGTCCTTTTCAAATATATCTTCATGCCCTAATCCGATACTTTTACCGTTTATATCCAAACCTACCCATGCGTTACCGACAGCTAACCACAAGGGTTTGGTCCCAGACTTAGTTAGCTCAATGTATTGGATTTTCTGATCATTCAATGTTGTATTGTTGTTGGCCACAACTAAAGGGATATCAGTCAACTTTCTTTTAATAATCTCAGAAACCGCAATGCAATCAGCATAAGCCGTCATTAACACAAGTGTGCCACCCGGCGCGTTGGTGTAGACATTAACGATCCTTTCTGCGATGGCGTTATCCCACCTGCTTTTCTTTTCTGACCTTTCCGTTTCATTCCCTCTGAAGCTTCTTCCAACTGGTGTGAGATCATCAGATAGCTGCTTATCAGCTGGTGGCATGTAGACTGTTTTTACAATGTCTTTTGTCCACTTAGCAACAATTGGAGGGTACTCGATACGGCGTTGTCTAGAGATCCCAAGGATGTTTGATATATAGTTGGAGCTATAGGTGTTATAGCGTTTGATGTATAACGTTGCAGAAACGATTGCTACCGCTTCTGCCCGTGCCCATATATCACTAAGGTAACCTAATGTATTGGTTTCCCCGGTATTGATTTGCGGATAGTGTCGTACTGGCGAAAATGAAAGTATACATGCGAAATTACGCTTACCAATTCGATTCAGAGACGCCTTTAATGCAATTAATTGTTCTCGCCACGGGGCATCGATTTTAGCTTTTTTTGTATTCCCGATAAGTGCACTGCATATTGTATGGAGCAAATAATTATGATGTTCAGTTTGATTAGATAAGACTAATTGTTCAGTTTTTATTTTTTGTTGCGAGTCAATTAATTCAGTTATTGCGTTCTCTGCTTCTGAAATTTTTGATTTAGTCGCTTTTTCGGTGCCGGAATACTGTTTTACATCACGAATTATTGAGCGAAGTGAGATGTTTTCGCTCGTTACATTACACATCGCATTCTCAAGTAAATGTCCTTCATCAACGAACAAGTATTGGTAATTTGGCAATAAAGACGGTGTGGATGATCTGAGTGCAGCCATTCGGCATTCATTGTATGCTAACCGCGCATTTGAGTAGGCTTCATATGCTTTATCTTTTTTATCACCTAATTCTAGCTCGTCATAGCGTTTAAAACGGCGGTCTACTTCAGCGCGTAACGATTTTATTTCATCGATAACATCAAGCTCTAGATCTTGATGTAAACGCCTAAACTTTGTATCAATGCATAGCATAGTATGAGTGACAAGCAATATGGCATGCTGAGTATCATGTGACAGCGTAAATTGTGCCTGATATGCTAAATATCCTTTATCGTTGTCACTGACATTGCTATTCAGGGTTACTTCTGAATCTATAACCATTGGTTCACATTCTTTGAGTGAAGCTAATGACATGGCAGGAAGATAGTCAGGTTCGTTTTCGTTACGCCCTCCCCTATTTAACCATGCATCGATGCGATCTCTATTAATAGGTAATTCGCATGAATCGATCCACGCGAAAAGTCGTTCCGAAGAAACAAAATTTTGCCTACCGATTATGAGATAAAGCGGTGACATCTCCACGTCTTTTGCGGTGAGGTTCCGGTAGTCAGCAATATATTGTTGAATATTGGCAAGGCTGTTTGTTGAGATCACGCATACTTTATTTTCGTTAAGTGCACGCTCATTAGCCTGGCTAAGAATAGCAAGACTTTTTCCCACCCCTGTGCTTGCTTCAATCAAGCCGACCTTCTGTTTTGTGATGGTGTCATCTAAGAAACGATAGAAACGCTGTTGTTCGTCGCGTACTTCATAGTTCATCGCATTTAAATAATCTGACAAACGTGTTTCTTCATTTTCAATAAGTGAAAGATGCCAGTCATGATTTAGTGCGCAGACAAGATAACCAAGTGCGATAACGGCTTCGGGTGTTTTATTTTGTCTCGCGTGCTTAATGATTGCTCTATTGTATTTGTTCAATATGTTAATGGTTAGGTGACCAACAAAATCATTTTCTGATTCCAACCTCACTGATGCAGGTAGTTTATTTTCAATAATGGCCCTTTCAATCAATTGCTTCGCACATTTTTTTGTATGCGTTATTTGTGCATCATTTAGTTCGTCAAATGGTGTGTTTGGAAACAAGTTTTTTGTCAATGTTTCTGGGATTCTAATTGAAACAGCCAAAAGTTCATTCCTATGGAGTTGACTTTATAAATTCATGAGAATAACCTTAGATTAATCTTCAATTATGGTCAAGCAACATGCAACAGACATTCGTAAAGTTCACCCTCCCGGCTGGTACATACATCCATGCTAATGAAATGCGTGAGGCAGTAGCAAAAGGGTTGGATGGGCAGATGTTTCAAAGCAAACCGGGTTTGTTTAACTATCTCACTGAAACGAAGACTAATTGTAATCGGCCTGAAAACCGATTTATTGGTGGGCTTGGTTGGGTTGGCTTTGTCAGTGATAACGATCCGTTGATGACAACTCAAGTTGTCGCACCGGCAATTAGTTTTCTCATGGGAAAAGGCTTTAGCCCTGATACGCGTGTAGGTGAGAAAGATAAGCGAGCTGTATTAACAGATGAGCCGAATGTCTATCGACTTACCGGACTTATTGATCAGCGGGATAAGCGCAGGGAATCTGAAACCGGTGTCGTTGAATCCGCTGCAGATCTAGTGAAGCGTCATGTAATAGCTATGTTCGAAGATGCATTTGATAAAGGTGTTATTGATTCACCTTTCACGGATGATGATCTCAATATTATGGTCTTGGAATCACGTCGTTCCGGTGAATCAGTAAAATTTAGAAACGGTGGGCAAAAAGCGGTAGCAAAAGTAAGAGCAACATTTGCTATGCAAGTAAGACTTGAAGGTATTTGGCAAGCTGGCCACTTGCAGTCACGAGGCTATGGCCTTGTTTATTTCGTTAATAAAGGGAAGCACACCCAATGCCCGATTTAATATATCCCTCAGAACTCGTTATTAAAGGCGCAGGCTTAGCAGATTCCCTTCCTCAAGGTGTTGAAGCTGAAACAACTGGACACTGCGGTATTTGTGGTAAACCCCATGATGAAGGCGATATGGTTGATTTTTTGATGCTAACGAAATCCTTCACCGTCGAAAATGCCATTTTTGATCCGCATGCACCTTATCGTTGCCTACACTGTGCAGCCATCATGGATGAGAAAGAATTCATCTTTAGATGGGGTAGCGCTGTCGTTACTGCAGATGGACTCTATCCATGCTTAAAGCGCGTGCACCGGGGATACTGGTTTTTAAATCCACCAGAGCCACCTTTTACGTTTTATCTTCAAGTATCGAAATCTCAGCATGTAGCCTGGCGATCACCCGTTAACTATTCGAAAGATGTTGTGTTCTTTAGACTCGGCGAAGATGTCCATAAAATTAGAACACAGAAAATTCAAGATGGTCTTGAAGCAACTATATCTCTGATTGAAGCGCACAAAGCTTTGCACGCCAAAAAAGCTATTAAAAGGAAACCAATGCGTACTGCTTTGTCATTTTGTGACATGAAAGGTCAGCGTGTTGGTCAAAGCGAACTTTATCAATGGGTTAATGAGGTCGTAGAACTCATGCCTGAAATGCAAGCGCATGTTAAACAACTCTTATCTCTCACGAGCAGCGAAGCCTACGCACTTGATTTCGTTCTAACTGAGAATTTAGAGCTGCCTGAACCTGTTAGAACAGCAAATATTAAATAAGCGGAAATGACTATGACTAAATTCCACGTACAAAATAACGCAATTCATGTGATCCTGAAAACCACCAGCAATTGGAATGTGGCGTACCCAGATGGTGCTGATGAGAACAACACAACATTGACGGTAAAGAAACGAATTAATGGCAACAATGTTCCTTACTTCCCGGCCAATGGTTTACGAGGTCGTTTCCGTCGTTACATTGCAAAGCGAGCAATAGATGCAATGGTCAGCACGCAAGGTCAATTATCACTTGAAACGCATATTGCTTTGCAATCTGGGTCATCACATACGCAACCAGACAAGGCTAACTCTTCGATTGAGGAATTAGTACGCGCATCTGAGCATATTTATATGGGCGTATTCGGTGGTGGGTCTCGCATGTTGGAATCACGATATGCAGTAAGTGATATTCATCCGATCCTGAATTCAACAGTGGAAAATGGTGTAGTACAGGCACCACTTGCATTAGTACAAGAGATCATAGAGAAGCAAAACTTTGGAATCGACGGTGATGTAAAACAGCTTCAGCCTTATCAAATCGTTGAGCGTCGTAGTTTTATCAAAGTAGACGATATTTCTCGTGGTAATAACATCGTTGATGTTACACAAAATGTAGAGGGTGGTGAAAGCGCGATTGCAGATTACCTTGAAGGAGTGTCGAAGAACCAGCAAGAACGTAAAACCCAGAAGAGTAAAGGTGAAGATGTTGCAAAAAAACTAACGTTAGGCAACATACTGGGTGTTGAATCAATCTGTGCAGGCGTTGATATGCACTTTAGAATTGATGTCTCTCCTGATTTAACAGAAGCACAAGTTGGCGCTCTATTAGTTGCGCTTGAAGACTTGGCGAACGTTAATTATCTGGGTGGCTGGGGCCGAACTGGATTTGGTCGCTTCAAAATCAGTGCAATTCATGCTGACTTACCGGCATTGGACATTAGTGAGACTATTGTTGATGAGCTATACCAGGGTGAACACTTCTCATTTGATTACACATCACTTTCTTCATTGACTGCCGAAGCGCATGAAGCTATTCAGGCTATCGATAAAGAAGAAATGATTGATTACTTTACACCACGTGAAGTTGCCATCAAGCGTGGTAAAGATAAATTAAAAGGGTAGCCAATGATGGAACCGCTTAAGATTACATTTGAGTTAGGTAGCGCAATTTGTCTGCCTAAATACCCGCTGCATTTGGATGCGTTAATCGCTTATATCAACACGCAAAAAGGGTTGATTACATTAGAAGAGCCGCACTCACGAAAAGCTCTGCTGGCACTTGCCGATGATTTACCATTTGAACGTCACGGTGACGGCGAAGGTTGGATATATAAAGCCTCTGCGCTGCAGCCAGTTGGAGATTTAACGCATTCATCACGTTTTTATACAAACAGGCATGATAAGGCGTCTATCGCATCAGCAGTGAAGAACAATCAGATCCAATTAAAGCGTCAAGCAGCTTCGTTAGAGAAGATGAGTCATGCTGGTCAATTAGATTTTAACCGCGGTCATCAACGTAATGCGCTTGTATATCACAACATTACCTATGTTGATAAGATGGAAGCATATTGTATTGGTGACAAAGCGCTTATAGAAGAAGCTTTATCGTCCGGGCACCTTACTCATTTGGGAAAACTTCATCGTATGGGATTTGGCTTCATCAAGCAGGTTGAGATTGAAGTTTGTAGTGAAGCTAATGAATTGTGGAAAAAACGGGTAAAACCTTTTGAAGAAAAAGGAGATATATCAGTATCATCTCCACTGAGGCCTCCCTATTGGGATATTGGCACAAAAACCCTTTGTTATATGCCAGTAAATTTAATATAAAAAACAATGACTTATTTTTTCGTTAAAAATAATGATTTTTAGCGTATTTTTATTTAACCCTTTATTTTAATTAAAAAATAAGAGAACTTGTTTCAGTGAGTCACCGCATAGGTGATTTAGAAGAATCGGCGTTGCGTCGCGAGTTATTGTAATACGTGAGTCACCGCATAGGTGATTTAAAAGAATTAAAGATAACGCTTTCAACGCTAAAGCGTGTGATTCACCGCATAGGTGATTTAGAAGTGCATGCCTTCATTAACTGAAGTAAAGCACACGTGATTCACCGCATAGGTGATTTAGAAGGAATCACATTTGAGAGACTTTAATCATGCTAAGTGAGTCACCGTATAGGTGATTTAGAAGTTGCAAAAATAAGCGTGAAAGATACCGATAAAGTGAGTCACCGCATAGGTGATTTAGAAGAAATCACATTTGAGAGACTTTAATCATGCTAAGTGAGTCACCGCATTAGGTGATTTTAAATGATAGAGGTGCGTAGCACGGATATCGATAAAAATGTTTCACCGTTTTGGTGATTTTAAATTAAAAAGGCGGTAACCGCCTTTTTAATTAACAATTATAAGTAATTTCTACAAATGACTAAAAGACGTAACTTACGCCAAGTCTTACAAGAGTCGCTGTATCGTCTGTCAATTTATCGTTAACGTGGTTAGATTCTAGCGTTATGGCTGTGCTGCGAGCTGCTTCGTAGCGAACCGTCGCAGTAATTGATTCGGTCTCAGAAATTTGCCCGGCCTGAACCCCTGCTGCAAACAAAGCAAGTTGTTGAGAAAAATCATCAATCGCTGCCAATTCATTGATGTCATCTAAGTAGTTAACATCACCTTCACTTTCGAAGTTTTCATAAGTTAAAGCCGTGGTCCACTTACCGAAGCGATAACCGCCTGTTAAGTAGTACGCAGTATCTTTACTAGTAAAACTGTTTTCAAGATCCGTAACAGTAAATTCGGCACCGGCAAAGAATTTACTGTTGTCATAAAAAAGGCTAGCTCCAACGAATGTACCTTGATCGTCTTCTACTAAAATGTTGGAACCAAGTTCGGCAAAACCATAAGCATTCACCGCTTGGTTAAAGTCAGAGAGTTGCTGCAAAAGCGGATCTGTGTTGTTCAGATCTAATGTTACATCACCAAACCCATAAACGGCGCGAGCGGTCCATTCAAAGTTAGTAGCCTCAAGAGATAGAAGCGTTGTTTGATCAACCGTAACCTCCGTGCCTAATGCTTCACCAGATACGTTTCCGTGAGAAAGGGCAAGATTGTAATCGAAACCTAAGCCTGAAAATGCTTTGTTAATTTTGAGGCCATCCATGTTTCGGTACGGGACATCATAGACCAACTGCGGCGCTGTTAACCAGTGGTATGAATAACCAACGTCAAGTGATGCAGAGTAAGCAAACAATGGCATGCGAAAACGACCAGCGGTATAGGTCATATCGTTGTCACCGGCGTAACTGATATAAGCCCACTCAAGTTCAGCATTATAGTCATTATTACCACGCGCAAGAATTTGAGCCGTCGCGGTCATTCTACTGTTGATGTCGCTAGAAACCTGAAGCGCGAAGAGACTGTCATTTGAGTAATCGATATCGCCAGTGTAGTTGTTGAATGATTCATCATCATTCGTTGTGGCCCCGGCAACAAAGTTTGCGAAGCCATTAATGCGGATATCTGCGCTGGCGGTAATTGGCGCTAAGAGTGTTGCTGCCAGAATGCTTGTTGCAAGAAGAGTTTTTTTCATCATTTAACCTTATAAATTAATAACTTTTACTGAAACGTCAACCAGGTTTGAATCGACATAGCCTATGACATTTGGATTGTTTGCCACCAGCTTGAGCAACTCGGATTCCGAGGTAACTTCTTTTGGGGGGTTACCTGCCCCGGTGAAAATTGCCTTTGACCAATACGCATTGATTTGTGACGAGCTACGACCCAATATATTCGAGTCGAATTCACTACGTGTTTCAGAGCTGGTCAAATTAACTGGAATTACAGTATTCCCATCAGGGAACGCTTGCGATTTACCTAAGAAAATTTTGACAATTTCTTCTTTATCCAACTGATTTGTGTTGCTCTTATTAATGATGACGGATACATCAGCAAACGCAGTAAATGAAAGGCACAGCAATGCACCAAAACTTGTCAATTTTTTTATCATGGTTTTCCTTTAAGGGTAATGTTGTTGGGGAATGGTTTTCCAAAATGTTTAATAAATTTTCTGAAGACGTCCATGCAAGCGTTTTATACATATTTATTAATAGATATGCAACATTGATTGCAGTTATCAAGGGACGTTAAAGTGATCGATAATGTGCCAAATTGCCATTTAAGGGCCCTCTAATATCATTAAGGTTATTTAATTACTGGTTTGGGATTGCTACATGATCAGCGTCAAGTTCATGAACAATACAGTCATCATCAAATTGCAAATATCAGGTACTGGGAGATAATTCTATATTATTACCCTAATTAAATTTGTGCGCACAAATAAAAAGTAGTAATATAGTTTTATATCGATGCACCTCGGTCCAGTCAGGGGTAGGAAAATACAGTGAAATACAACCTTGTCAGTAATAGCGTCTGTAAAGATGAATACTCTGAACTCTTAGCAAGAATAGATTCCAATAGTGATTATTGGAGAAATGCAACGAGCCCTGTAGAAAAGAAATTGAGAGGGCAACATTTCACGCCATTGTCGATGGCAGTCCAATTATCTGTAATGTCTTCTCCAAATGTTTCAGCAAAATCAGTTATAGGTGACCCAGGTGCCGGGACAGGTATTCTATCAGCCGCTCTTGCGAGCAGACTTCAAAACCAAAATTTATCGAAACATTTTTCCATATACGGCTTTGAAACAGATCAAAGATTGCATGATGATTTAAGTAGAGCTTGGTCGTTCTTCTCATCTCAAGCAGAATCAAATTCTGACTACGAAATACAAAGTGATTTCACGGTACATGCAAAGAGTTTATTAGAGCGTGGGGAGATTGACGGGCTTTCGAAACCGGATTTTATTACCACTAACCCACCCTACAATAAACTAAGCAGTAAAGAACCTCTTTCTTTATTGCTAAAGAAACATGGTATATCGTCACCCAATTTGTACTCAGCATTTATGGTGCTAGCCGCTAAATGGGTTGCTGATGATGGGCATTTACTTGCGGTGTTACCCCGCAGCTTTTGTTCAGGCGCTTATTTTAAGGATTTCCGTAAATTTCTGATGGAAAATCTTAGTATTGAACACATTACACTATACAAATCTCGTTCGTGCTTCAAAAACGTTTTACAAGAAAATATCCTCTTCTATGCACGTAAACGTAAGCAGGTTGGCCGCATTCGTATCACGGTGGCAAAAGATCCAGACTCTAAGCCTGAATACGATTTAGTGCTGCCTTCAGCAGATATTCTAAACGAATCACATTGGTCGCTACCAAGGACAGTGAAAGATATCCATCTTTACCTCAAAAATCAGAAGCGCAATAGGACATTTCCTGATGCCGGATACAGATTGAGTACGGGTAAACTTGAGCTACATCGACAAAGTGGTCACCTTACAACAAAAATTGTTTATTCTTCTGACTTTGATAATGCCGGAAACTGGACCTGGGGCGAGAAAAAGAAACCTCGATTTTTAGAAACAAACAGTAAGAATAGACTTAGTTTACCGACGTCAGGTGGTTACGTAGTATTGAAAAGAATTTCTAGTAATGATGGCGATGAACCTAAACGCTTAATGCCAGCCTGGTTGTCTAGGGCAACTATAGATGACGATGTAGTGGCTTTAGAAAATCACGTACAGTACATTCATAAAATGGGCGAGCCACTGTCGGAAGTCGAAGGAAAAGCACTTGTCGAATTTCTATCAAGTGACGAAGCACAAGCAGTAATGAGAACGATCAACGGCACAACGCAAATTAATAAAGCCGACATGGATAGACTTAACATTCCTTGGGGGTAATTCAAATGAAATTAGAAAGAGTAAAACAATGCCGGAAGTGCCCATGGAAAGTGGCGGTAAATCCTAACGATATTCCGAATGGATACAGCATTGAAAAGCACAAGGAACTCATTAGCACCATTGCAGATCCAAATGACATTGAAGGGCAACTGCAAAACACTGAGTTGAAGGTGATGGCGTGTCACGAGACAGAAAAAAGTCATTGTGTAGGATGGTTATACAATCAGTTGCATAGTGGAAATAACATAGCACTCAGAATTGCTATGATGTCTTACGAAAACGCGGGTGATATCGAAGTGTTCGGCGAGCAGCATAAGTGTTTTCAAGAAACGTTAGGGTGACATAAGAGAAGCCGCGTCACTTTATTTTTGCATAAGTGCTATTATTTATGCATAATATTTAAGGAGATAGATTTGGACAAGAAACGACTAGAAAGTCACACCATAAAAAATGTGAAGTATAAAGAAGAAAGAGGATTAATCTTTCTCATGCTTGAAGTGAATGAGTTCAACTTTCAGTCGAACTCAGAACTTTTTTATGATGTTACTGGTGATGAGATCCTTGTTGTAATGAAAAATAAGGCTTTCATCTTATTTTCTGAAAAGTTCAAGCTAACTAATAAGGCTATTTCGAAAAAGTTAGCCGACCAAAAAGTTTGCGAAATTGTCATTAAACATGGTGAAGAATTGCTCAAAGGGAAATTCCTTAATAGAGGGTTGTTCACTTAAATAATCAATTCATTAAGGGCCGATCATGAAGATAATTAATAACGTTTTACTTACTACGGCCCTTCTTTCCAGTACGGCATTTGCGCAGGAAGTCGCAATTATAGACAGTGCTGACGCTGGTGGTTTCCAATCAATAGAATTCGAAGTGGTCGATTCTCAGGTAGCAATTGATGATTTAACATCAGAACTCGACACGCCAAATTTAACTAAACTCTCTCAAACAAATTACAATCTACTCGCGGATGAGTTAAAAGGTTACTCATCGTCGGACATAGGCCCAAGTGCAAGCTGGTTAGAAAAAGAAACTGGCTATCATGATTTTGAGACCGGTGAATCAGTCCTCTTGGGTGATCTTTTCAATGAAAACTGCCTTTGTATCGATGAAAATGGAAACAAAGTGTTAGTTGTTCAATCTCTCGATGACGTAAATAAGCTGGAAAATGAAAAATTCTTCAATGGCCAGGATAATGCGGATTATATTGAAAGTCTTGCTGAGCAACACTCTGCGCTTAAATCGGGGGAAGGTTTAGCCGCTTTTGTTCTTCAGGATGAAAGCAAACAGGATACGGTCCCAATTGCAGTAATTAGTAAAACTGGAATGATGTCTTTGTTTAACGGCCTAGAGGATGAAGCGGATAGCGGTAAGCTAAATGAATACACAACCGGTGCGATGCTATACAACATCATTCAGCACGAACTTTTTCACAGTACGGATTACATTGCACACGATGCAAATCTGATGGATAACGCGTTTATCGAAACGAAAGCTGAAGCAGTGGGTTTTTTTGAGTCATCTAAGCAGATCATCGAAGATGGTATGTTGTCTGAGCTTCAGAACTACACCGATGTATATAATTCATATGTCAGCTCATTAGATTTTTATACGGACAGTCAACAAGATCTCTTTAAAGATATGGGTGCAATGTACAGTGCTGTAGAGAAAAATGATGAGGCCCTGTTAGGTAATATTCAAGATCCACAAATAGCCCAGTTTACAAAATCAATATTGGACGGTGGTGTTGACGAAAATACAGTAAGTAGGTTGGCGCAAGGCGTCAATTCGTTGAAGTCTCCTTATCTTTTTGCAACCGCTTCTGCAGAAATTGTTGAGCAATTAATTGCTGAACCTGAGCTTCTCGCTGAAATGGATGATGATAGTGTAACTGAGATGAGCATAAAGGTTGCTTCAAAAATAATTGAGTCACAGGAGAATAGTGATTACTTCAATATTGAATACACGCAGAATGTTCCTGAGAATGTCACTATCGGATTTGACTTGGAAATGGATGGTTATGAATACGATGAAGTCGCAAGGCACCAGTTCAACTAACCTAGTGCCAGCGATAATTTATCAATAATTTCTATTCGCAGACAACGCCGTCTTTATCTGGATCGTACATATACTGATAGGCAGGGTGGTCTTGGGTGACCGGCGCGATGCCGTGGGCTCGTGCTTCTTTACAAGTGATCTTTCCATTTCCATTATCATCATAAAGCGTTAATGCACTTTTTAGCGAAATATTTGGCACCTGCACGTTTGATATCGCATTTAAATCACCCTGAACTGGTCTGCCTTCAAACATTATCATTTCAAAGCTCTCGCAATTTCTTAAAGTATTTTCCAGCGTCCGAGCTTCATTAATATCAATTGTTAATTTGTATTTTTGTCGAATTTCAACAATACGGTTAGAGAACCAGCACTGGTTTTTCTCAGGCATCCATTCTGCGGCATCAAACCCGCATTTGCCGCCAGGATTGCAACGGTTAACTTCGGGTGCCGCCAATGTAAGATTAAGCGGATCGATAGCGAACTGTTTTCTTACTTCAGGTGATGCTGCACACAAGCCGCTATCGTGCCCTTCACTTGTACTAAGTATATGTTCTATATCGGTTTTTCTGTCATTTTCGAATATTCTTCCAGTGTATGGACCATATACAATTCCACCCATATTGGCAACAACAATATCCTCTACTGACTGTGGGTAAGGGTATTGAGATTTTTTATCATAAGGCGAACAGCGATTTTCAGGAGCAATAATCAATCCACGCCAAGTATCTTGAGCAAGCGTGGTGTTTGATGCCACCAGCAGAGTAAATAAGACTGTAATAAACTTCACAATGTCGTTCTCCGATATTAAAGGGTTTTGTCGTTCACCACGTTTACGTGATGTTCAAGTGAATTTAGAGACATGTATTCGCTAGTATCGTCCAGTGTAAGGTATATATCACCTAAAGCCTCATCTACTTTGGTGTTATGTTCATAACCAACAATGTTGATGTAGGCTGTTGAATCAATACTGTTTAAGATTGATGAATCTAGAACAAAGTGGAAATTCCCACTAAAGAAGATTTGAAAGAAGCTTCTTACTTCATCCATTTGGTAAGAAAACTTGCAGAGGAATTGATAACGGCCTCCTTTTATTTTTCTTGATGACAACGTATTAGGGTCTATTGCCAACGGATAAAATCTATCACCATTTTTAATGAAAACAGCAGTGAAGTTTAAATCACTCATGCTCACTTTTTGGTTGAGCTCTATTACTAACGAAAGGTTGGCTAACAGGTTCTCTGTTTCCGTCATTGGCTTTATTATGATTGCACTAGATTGCATGATAAAAACCTGCCCCTGATGACCGAGGCGCGTCATATACTTATTAGTTACACAATATTTGAAGTTTGGCCTTCAGTTGTTCTAGAGCAGCTTTATTGAGGATCACATCGTTATCGCCATCCGTCAGTGTCGTCTTGCTTTCAGAATCAATTGAATTTATGAAATGATTGATTGTGTATTTCATCGTTGTTTTTTCTTCCTGCGAAAGAGACGGTGTTGTTTGTGCATCAGATTGATCTGCAAACCGGCTAATGTCATGTAGCGCCCTACCTAGATTCCAAAATTTGTTGGTCATGATTGTTAATGAAGCGGTATCTACAATCATGCCGATTGGAAGGTCCTCGAAGTCATGACAAGCAAGTTCTGAATGAAAGAAGTGCACAGCCGCGCTTAGTGTTTTTAACTCTCGGCAACCAAATCGAATTTCTTCAAAGAGTTCGCCTTCAGATGGCTCTCTTGATGATGTTTTTATGCAAGGTTCGTCGGTATTACTGAACATGTAATCGACGATGAAGTCTTTGTCTAAATGCTCGCGAAATAGTTCATTTAAGCCGTCTGCGATATTGTCACCGTTGGTTTCAGCGATAGCGAGTTTAACGTCGATGACTGCGTAATTTTCATTTGCGATGATAGCGTGTGGCATGGTTTCTTTCCTACCCCTGACTGACCGAGGCGCGTCTTAACTTTTATTAATACTAATATATGTGCGCACAGAAGTAAAGGAAAAATGATTATTTTTAAGTACTTTTTAAAATATAAAGACTTGACATTCGTGCGCACATAAATAATATTGTTATCATTATTGTGCACCTCGGCATTTCAGGGGTAGGAAATACAAATGCAAAAACCACTTATCATATTGCCTTGTTCCCAAGAAAAACTTTCTGTTCCTGCCAGAGCGATTAATCTCTATCAAGGAAAGGGATACCTTCCTTTATTGTCAAAATCTACGGCATCCGTTGGTATTGATTATGATTTGGCGATCCTATCTGCTAAGTACGGATTAATTCACGCTAATGAAATGATTGAGCCCTATGAACAGAAGTTAGAAAAGGATGCAATGGAAGGTTTTATCAAGAGCAATGCGCGTAAGGCAAACGCATTAATTAGAAAACTTAACCCTACAAGAATAATTACATGTTTGCCGAAATTGTATTTAAACGCATTGACGTCAATGATTAATGAAGACAATGCTTTGATTGAATTAACAGTTCCACCAGCAGGCGCCGGTATTGGCTCCCAACGTGGCTTCTTAGCGAGCGCTTTAAAGGCACTTGAACCGAACTATTTAGATATCTTTTTCTTCGGAAAAACACCTTCAGGCAGGCTGGAAAATTCAGTATTTGTTCGTATTAGACCGGGTACAAAGTTTCGTCCGTGGTTAAGAAATGATGTTGAAAATGCATACTCCCCTGTTTACGGAGATGTCGTGACAGCTGAAAAATTTATTAGTGATGGAAATGGACAACGTATTGTTGATACCAATGGTAATAAATGGAGAACGGACCAATTCAAATTTGGTTTAGACAATGGGTTTTCTGATTTCATTAGTACTTATCTTCACGATAATGTAGAACGCTATACAGATGACTACCAGGTGATCGAGTTTAGTGAACTGGAAAGTAAGTTCTTTGAGACGTTTGACGAACTCGCTGCTTAGTGGGAATAGTATAGATTTTCAGCAATAGTAAAAAGGGTTGTTGTTTTAATGCCCTTTTTCCGCAACTCAAAGCGCTTCCCAAGTTTGCCTATCAGCCTCGGTGACACGTCGCTCCCGGTCAATTGTCTCTCTCTCATGCATCAGTAAAGTGTCTTTATGGATTTCACAGCAAAACGTTCTGGCAAATCTATCTTCACGATAGACAGCTCTTGAAGTTTTTGGTGAGCAAAATGAGCACCACGGGCCTATTTGGTTGCTTTTTAATTTCTTCAAAGTCTCACCTTAATGACAATGAGCTAGCGCGGGGCAAAACTAAATTGATGCTCTAACGAAGCTTCTGTTGCCAACTGTTTAGTGAACTTCTTATCTAATCGAGTAATTAAGCTTGAAGCTCGCTTTGCTATTTCACTGTAGGTGCTCAGCATATCGCTTTGGGTCACCGACTCTAACATAAAGAAAGCTGCACTCTCGCATTTATAGTCTAAATCAAACATTTGCCCCTGCATTCCGTGCATATAGAAACTATCGACTTCTTTTTTATTCGGATGGTTACTGGACAATACATAGTGAGGATTTAATTCATGGAATGGCACAATGCTTTTTCTCGATGGATCAAGCTCATCGTTGAAATAATGCATCTTCACAGAATCAGCATTGGTCCCGGCGTCAATATTACTAATACGATGGAAAAAGTTTGTATCATCCTTACACTGCAGCTGAAATATGTTACCGTCTTCACGCCAAGCCTGTCGTGATTCAGGAATTGTACTTGAATTCTCTTTGATGTATTCACGAAATGAGCTTATAGTCTCACTGCCAGCCCTCAGTAGTGCTTCTTCGACGTCATTTTGAATTGCACTATCAAAGTGAATTTTAAGCGTGGGCTGTTGTGTTTGGCTATGATTGAAGTAATAGGTTGTTACTTTTTCCCGCCCATACTTATCCGTAAGTGGTTCAATGAATTTATTTATTATATCGAAAAATTTCTGAGAACTACCCCACCCTGTCATGGATTCATTCATGGAAAAATCGCATGACATTGTTTTAGTCGAAATCCCATCAGGCATTTTATCTTTTGCTATCTTTAAGATCCGCTCATTCACTTTTTCTTTAAAGATTGCGTCTTTCATCTTTTGATCTAATTCGTTGAAAGGAAGCGCACTTCTGATTTCAGCTTTTTTTTGTTCAACCTCATTTACAGATAAGGCCGCAGTGAATGTTTCACACATTTGTTCGAAAGAGTCATGGAGTTTATGACGTTGGCCAGATAAGTATTCCGTCGTATCCTTTGCGTCTTGAAGGTTTTTTTGACTTAACAGATAGACGATGTGATTGAGTTTCTCGTTATCTGGTAAACGATTAATGTCATATCGTTCAAATTGTGGGTTCTGGTAGGTCATAAATCGGCCTCATTAATGCTGCATACATAATATTGTATATGCATTTTATCGATGTGCAAACGACCTAAATTTGAGCCTTTACAAAATTAGGTGGCCTGCTGATGATAATCGAACAAGCATGCGTATAACCTAAAGAATTTACTGCGCGGCCAGGTGTCTCGCTTTTGGAATGATGTTGGTCTTAATATCATTGCAGGCATCCCATAAAGCACTAATCGGTATATTAATAAAACATGTCTCGACAATACCTGGTAGCGGTAGGGAGTTATCTAGGCCTGTATATTCAAAATAAATCATGAGGAGATCTGCGTCTATATAGCGATTAAGTGCACTCATGAAATCTTCACACGCTTTGATATCATTTAAAAAGTCGGAGATATTCTGCTTCTTTTTACCACCCGATGCTTTTACTTTCGAGGCCCACAATGGGCTAGGCATGTAGTGCGCGAGATATTGATTAGCAATACTCACGAATGCTAGCACATTTGCTTTACACGTAACGTCAAAGTCATCTTTAACCTTAAGATTTGTGATTTTAGCGCCAAAGTCACCTTTTTCTATGACGGCTGATTCAATATTCAAAGAAGACATCAGTACTTTTAAATTATTCAAAGCACGCGAACTCGATAGGATTGGCATGATGGCTGTTTGTAAAGCTGTAGAATGTATGTTTTGCATTTGTATTTCCTACCCCTGAATGGACCGAGGTGCGCCTTAATTAATAGTCATATTAATATCTGTGCGCACGAATGTCAAGGCGAAATTTAGTAAAAAAAAATCCGGCGTTAAGCCGGATTAAAGTCAAGGAAAACACAACACACATAGTTTTAACGAGAGACCGCCTTAGCTATGCACATAGTATATATTTTATTCATCATCAAGCAATACTTATTGAGCATTAAAATAATGTTAAATGCCTTAATTAGACATAAAACATTAGTTTTTAATAGGTTTATATTTTTTTATGAATCAAAAAAAGCCTTGCTTAGTGCAAGGCTTCTCATAATTCTACCGTAATCGGCTAAGCCGCTCTTGAGGCCCAGGTTGCCAAGTTGGTTTTAATTGCGATATCAAGCTCAGAACGTAGTAAACCGATATTGTGGTTTATAGATTGGGCTCTATTACCATCAATGTTGTGATAAAACGCTTTTGCATTAATTGCACGACAAAAACGCATGGCATACTCACTGAAATCATCAGTATGGCCTTCGTTATGAATCATCTTTAACATTTTACGATTAATGGTTCGAAGGACTTTGAGAGATGTTTCAGCTTCTTCTAATGAAATAAGGTCAGTCTTTGGTGATATTCCAATATGAAAGCCATAGGTTTTATTTTGACGCCAATCCATTTGGCAGGTCAATTTCAGGCCGCGATATTGGTGCTTTTGGCCGTAATAGTTATCGTAGAAACCAAAAGTATCGTAATTGCCGGTTTTAGCAACATGAACCACCTGCAGAGTAATATGCGCAAATTCGTTGTGCACACTAAAATCATTGATAAGACGAACTGCAACTGTTTCTTTGCCGGTTTCAAGTAGCTTTGTGAGTGTTTCAAAATCCATGGTCTTTTCCTACCCCTGACTAAGCCGAGGTGCGCTGTAACTGTTATCAATATTAATATTTGTGCGCACAAATGTCAATAAGTTTTTATATTTTTAGCGGTGTTACTAGAAAAAATGACACCCTTATATATTTGCTTTCGTTAGAATCGAATAATGTCCAAACATTAAAATCTTTATCATGGATGGCCCCATCTAAATGGGATTTAGTAAATTCAAAGCGATCATCTTCATGGATGATTTCAATCCCACCAGCCTCTGTATCTCTAGCATCCAGGTAAGAGATAAAAGCATCGTCGATTGAGATTGCATCCGCTTTTTTAAAAAGTGATTTAATCATTATTAAATTTGTCATGGTCTTTCCTGCCCCTGATAGACCGAGGCGCATCGTTATCTAATAATCGCTAAATGATTAATCAAAATACACTGTGCTGATGGTATGATGCCCTGCACGCCATAATCATTAAAGGGTACTTGGAGTTACCCGATTTACATTTATCATACATACCCAATGAGTATAGTCAAGTAATTTTATCCAGTCCTAAAAATTATTCTTTCTAGAAAATTGAAAAAGTAAAAGCTATATTTTGCATATGAATTCATCTTTGTGCATTAATGCTAACCCAAGACCTAAATCATGACGCCTAAATTCATTGAAATTGTATTAACTTATATAGACAATAATGAAAAAACGATCTCGATGGTCGTTGAGAATGATCAATCAGAATCCAAAGAGAATATTGCCCATTTTTTTGAAGGCTTTATGCCAAAAGAATTATTTTGGCCAAGTGAATATGAATTGCCTAATGTACTTTCACTTGTGGGTAATGAATCTGACTATGAGCCCAAAGTAAGGATAATAGAAGTTAATTGTTCTATGTCTGGGAAACTTAGCTTGAGGCCTGATCAATACCTTATTGATACCAAATTTTCAGCTATCTATGAGGCTGGCTGTACTCCACAGTGGGTATTAAGCTTTTGACGTTATAGGCTATTGAAAAGGTGAACGTCTTTTCCTTGTATTAACGCGTAATTATAGGGCGATCTGTTTCCAATCGGCGCTATTGATTCTTTGATAACCTTACCAAACTTATCTCTCTCAAGTGTAAAGAAGCTATCGCATAAATAAGGATTGTAGGAGACAAGTAGAGGTTGGTTTAATGTCGTGGTATCTAACTCTTTTGTGAATGCATCAAAAAAGCTTCCGCGTACATAGGCGTGCACTTCTTTAGATTGCGTTTGTTTAATACGCGCATTTGCAGACTTACCTACATGAAACGATGGTTCAGCAATCAGAATAGCTCTGGCGTACCCTGTTACCAGGCCTTTGAATTCACCTTTTCTCTGCTTGATGCTAAATAAATCAGTTCTATTAAGATTTCGATAGCAATCAACCACATCATTACGAGAAGTAGTTCTTGAGAACGTAACACCTTTTCGCATCATGCTAGTACTAAAAGCGTTATCAATAAGAAGTGAGCACATTTTATCTTTCCATAAGAGAGGGGTGTATCCCTCTCCAAATTAAATGGTTTACGATTGAGGAAAAATTTCTGTGAACAAATCCCTTACCAGTTCCCAGTGCTTTTCACATGGGGAAAGCCACTTGAGTGCATCAATGATAAGTTCTATGTCGTTAAACTTGTGGTGAGTCCACTCATTGTATTGGGCTTTACCTTCGGCAAGTAAATCCCATACGTTATCTTTTGTAGGGTTTTTCAAATCGGTAATACGCAAACAAAAGTAATCGGTGATAGCCGTGCGATTGTCATCTTCGTTGCTGCGCTCTGGTTGAGATATAGTGGCTACGCCGCCACATTCTGTAACAACGACGATTTCATTAGTTAGTTGAACAAGTCTGAATTTCATTGTGGTTTTCCTACCCCTGACTGGACCGAGGTGCGCCTTTTATCATCTGGCGGGTGGCATAAACCACCCAATTCATAGTTAATTCTACATACCTAATAGATATTTGTCGAGAGGTTTTCTAAAATAATAAATAGAACACAAGAAGCACTGTTACTAGGGCGTTCGCTTTCTAGGAATTGATCAAAGTCAGCTACATCATAATCTATTCCACTTTCCGAAATACCAATAGCCATGAAAAACGGCAGTAATTGGCTTTCAGTAGGGCTGCGATTTACTTTAGCTTCGTAAAGCGCTACACCTTCTTCCACCCGATTTCGCTCACGCTGCTGCGGACGACCCGGATCAGCAGACCAATCGACGGCTTCGCCAGTTATATTCGAATCAATCATTGCATAGCGCACTGTCGATTCCGCTTCCATCGTTGCGATGAAGCCTTCCAAATCAGCGACGGTTTCGGCAGTTACTTCAATTTGCCAAACGTCTAATTCCTCAATTTTGCCAATAACAGTGCCGCCGATAAGCGCTGCAAGGCGCACTGCTTCTGTGTTTGAACTGGCTTCTTCGGTAATTGCAACCAAGATATAGTCGCTAATGACTTCGGTACCCAGTTCATCGGCAATTATACCGCTTTCTGATTGCGCAATAAGTCCGTTTAAAGTGACTTCGAAAATGACTGAGTTTGAGATCTGTTCTTGATAATTAAGGCTGACCGCACCTGTAGTAGCCTCTGCTGGGATTTTAAACGTGAGCTGGCTGTCTGTAACGTCATCTGCACTGATTGAAATTCCGTTGAGTTTGAGCTGGGTATTCGATGGAATCATTGAGTCTGCGGTTACTATTACTTCAGTGCCAGCAACACCAAAATCAGGTGATAGATTTACAATCTTAGGAACAGGTGTATTAACAACCGTTACCGCTAGTTGTTTCTCTGTGGTCGCACCGATGGAAGGACCGTCGGTTTGTTTCCAAGCATAGCTGCTTACACTGCCGTCTTCGTCGCTGGCAGTGACGCTCAGCGTTACCTCAGTGTTTACGTCAACGCTGATATCTGCGCCTGTGTTTGCAAGAGGGGGGCGGTTAGGTTCGTCCGTTGAGCCACCACAACCAGTGATGGTTAATACACTTGTCGCGAGACTCGTGCAGATAATTTTTTTTAGTAATCTATTTTTGTGATGTGTATACATACATACCCCCCCATGATGTTTTATTGTTATTTGTAGAAATTGTCTCTTCAATCGGGTTTTCATTCTTCTCTTTGAATTTAGCTGCATTGTTAAGCAAATGCGAACTGCTTAAGGATTTTTGGCTATATTGTTTGTAACACCTACCTTGATGACAGACATTGAAAATGAACGTGCTACATAGAAGAACGCTTGTTCACTGTGGCGTTATTGGAAGGCAAGTTTTGCGGTGTTGCATTGAATTCAATGGCCTGCGCGAGTTCTCCTCATATGACCAGCTTTTTTACAAGGTGTAACGTTATAGGCAATGTGCTTGCCAAGCGGCTTCATTACTTCGCGGTATTCTGTTTTTTTATCCCTTCAGCATCAAAGACAAGGCTTAAGCAAACATTTTGGCTGCTTAGAATGATTTTGATATTTTTATTTGAGTGATCGGCATTGATTTACCGATCACTTTGTAATTGTTAAGTGGGGCCGCAACCACTTCTATCAAAGGCGCCCTTTGGCAATTTCCAAGATGATGCCTTATCAATAATTGGAAGTGTGTATTCTTTCTTTAGTGATTGTTCAAAAGCATCTCTGTCATCGATAAGCATTGGATTGCCCTTGGCTGCGACATCTAGAATCGAGATCTTGTTCCTGTTGATAGTAGTGTCAAACTTTTTTTCGTAGTCGGCTATTTGATCAAGACTACCTGGATAGTATTCGTTGAGTGTAGCCCAAATATCTGGTCCATTAAAAATGCATTTCATGCAAGAAGATCGACCCCAACCTAGTCGGTAAGGAACAGGTGCAATTACGCCATGTCTTTTTAATGCATCCCACACGCGTTCTTCTTCCCAATGAAGTACAGGACGCCAACTATCAACATAACGCCCTTTTCGACCATTACGGCAATCAGATGAATGAATCTCAAATTGATTATATCTTGCACGGTTTGGACTCTCCTCTCTGCGTTCACCAGACAATACCAATGTTTTCAAATTTAAAAGTCGGTCTTGGTTATTAAGAGCGCGTCTACCTACGTCGATTTTTAGTGCCGAACTACACCAACGAGTTTGTAGGTTGGCTGAGACTTGAGGGAATTTAAGTCTTGTTGAAGGTTTACTTCTTCTAAGATCCCTATCGAGAATAATGATTCCATCTGGTGTCTCCACATGGTGAGGATGCCCGTAACTATTATCTTTGAGCATTTCACCTTCGAATCCATGACGAAGCCATGAAAAATAAATCGGAATATTGAAGGCTTGTGCTAATTTTTTGGTATAGTCCACCATAAATGGCCAATCCATTTGCAACGCGCTTCCTTCACGCCCATCGACATCGTGATGCCACAGTTCGATTTTTGAAATATCTACACCTAAGTCGATAAGATGCAACAAGCTAGCAAGTGAATCCTTACCAGACGAAAAAAATATTATGAATTTGTCATAAATACTGAGATCAATATCAGGTGCCGAAAAAAAGGTGCCATTTTTTTCAGGAATTGATTTTTCTGGGTTTACGAATTTGTTTAAAGCCGGAATGACAACAGCGTCATCATAAATATGTGACATTTTCTTATCCTACCCCTGACTGACCGAGGTGCATCGTTGATGTGCTTATACTAATTTATGTGCGCACAAAATGCAAGATTTGTTCATGAGAAGGTAACAGGCTTTGTATAGACCTTTTGATTGGGGCCTGGGGCCGTAATTTCGTCTTTGGAGAAAGAGACTTCCTTATTATACCAATTACCGTCTTCATCCTGTGATGGAATTGAGTGCCAAATGACGTTGTTTTCACTATCTGTATCACCGACGTATTGACATACACTGTAACTGACGTGTTTATCGAGAAAATAATGATCTGCGAAATTTTCAACCGTTGAAAATATTAAAATTGAAATTCCATCAAAGAAGTTTACCGTACCATCATCATTCAATGTGGCTTCTTCATCATCAAGAATAATAACTTTCTTCTCTTTCTTTATCTTTTCGATAAAAAGCTCGCGGAATTGCGATTTATCTTCCATTTTATCCACCCCTTCCAGTGATAAATAGTTTTCTTGGAATTTTAATAACAGCATTTGTGCGCACACATTTCAAAAGTATAATAGACTAATGTATGAATTATGAACACTGCTAAGTGGTTATATAATGTTGCCCCTAAAATCTAGTTTTAAAGCCATGCACGAACGCTGCGAATGCAAAGCTTTAGCGTCTTATGGTGTTGATTTACAGATGCTAAAAAATGATTTTGTGTATCAGCAAATGATCCTATACTTAAAATTTGACTCATCTTTAGAAATACTTGTAAGCCAAATTGAAGAAATCAATGAAAGCCTTAGCAAATACTACCTTGCTGATTCGCAGCTTGCGAGTCTAGATTAACTTTTCTTGTACATCCTGATCGCTTCATTTAGGTCACTTGTTTCAAAAGCGCCGATTAGTGTCTTCTCTGGATATTGTTCAGAAAATCGTTTTATACAAACTTCCTTTTCTCCCATGTAGTGATAGCCTTCAAAGTTTTTGTCTTTAGTTTGAGTTAAACAAGTAATTGGTGTTGGCATAGTAATTACCTCTATTAGAGTGGTTTTGTATAGTTTTGTGGATAGCCCATGAATTTTTCGCAAAATTCAGGGTGTAAACCGCCTTGAACGACGCCGAGTTTCATTATGTCTTGCACGAGGCCTCCAAGTTTACCGGGCCTGTTAAGGCGTGATTTTGTTGTGAAATTGTTGTTCCCGTCTTTCTTGATAAGTGTACTTAACATCCCTTTGAAATGAGTTTTATGTGGGTTCAAAAGTGAGCACTTATCTGTATTGAATAGGCTACCATTAAGCATTAGGCCCCTAGAAGGCAACTTTAAAAAAGCCTTCTCGTTTGACACTGTAGACAGTGATATGCTCAGTAATTTCTCATAAGGAACCCTTTGTGAGACCTTTTGACATTGACTAGGGTTGTCTTCTGATTTTTTAATACTTCGAAAAATAGCGCGAGCAATGTCAGGAATGATTGCATTTCCAAGCGAATTGATCCGTTTGGTTCTCAATTTGATTGATTTAGGATTATCAACTACCGCATTTTTCAAATACCAATTAGGATCTTCACTCGTCAGAGGTAGTTTAAAAGGCAATCCCATTTGATGCTTTGCTTCTTTTCTACATTCAGAAAAAGCATCAAGTTGATACCGAGCAATGTTTGTGTCGTTTCGATAAACAACTAGGTATAGGCGATGCCTGTAATGAGGGTAGCCAAACGCAGATGCTGATATTGTTTCCCATTGGGCATGGTATCCAAGTCTATCAAGTTCTTTCAAAATTACACATAAACCGCGCTGCGATAACCTTTCAGAATTCTCAAAAACTCCGTGCTTGGGTTCAAAATCTTCAAGGAGTCGTACTAACTCTTTATAAGTAGAAGATTTAGTGCCGTTAATGCCTTTGGCATTATTAGGATTAGCAGGGGCGATGTCTTGGCATGGCCAACCACCTGAAATTATATCTGGCCAATCTACGGTTCCTTCCATAAAGTCTTCATATGAATAGGTTGAGAAGCCCGTTTCTTCAACAGGAACAATGTCCTCGTGGGTGAAGTTTGGGTTTTGGTGTTCAGATATGCCCAATGAAGCGACATCACCAACGTTATCGAGATTAAGTTTCTGATCGATATGCCGACAATTAAAGCTCTCCGTTTCGGAAGTTACAATTGTGTGAATTCCTTCGGCTTCTGCAGCAAGATGAAAACCACCAATGCCTGTAAAACAATCAATCATTTTCAACATAATCGTTACGCCGCTTGTTGCTTGAAGAAAGAAGTAGAAAACTCTTCGAAACTAACTCGAACATTTTGCTTGTCTAATACAATTCTTTTAGTCGCTATGTTTGTACCTGACGATTTAAAGGCGCCAGCTTCGATATCGTCTAAACTTGCATTACAAGCTTTCAACCATGCTCTAAACGCCTCACAGATGTTTGTGCTACTGTGCTCCCAGTGCGTTGAGGTAATGCATACTACACGTCCTGTGTCTTTTAGCAGATCGACCATATGCAGGAAATGTTTGATGTCTTGATTTTTTGAAAATGGCGGGTTGGCAATAATTTTATCAAATTTTCCTCGCAGCTCCTTTTCAGTGCATTCGAGAAAGCTTTTTGTATACAGTGGAATATCGAAATCATTTGTTAACGATTTGATGTTTTCAGGCATGATTTCTACCAGTGTACCGTTAGCAGATTTCATGTTTGCATATTTAGCAATCATTCCTTTACCTGCGCTAGGCTCAAGCCATCTCTCACCCTCTTTTAAGTCAGAAAGAAGCACCATTTGTTCTGCTTCGCTGCTTGGTGTTTCAAAAAACTGATATTCCTGCTTAATATTTACTTTGTTGCCGTTTAACAGATTTATAAGTAATGCATTGATATCCGTAAATGCTGAAAATTCGAACCCCAGCTTTTTATACTTACCACCCGCTTTTTCCATCATTTTCTTTATAGCTGCATAGTGCTTTAACTTGGTTTCAGGTAGGTTGAGGCGTTGATTTACGTGGATAAGAGAAGCGATTTCATACTCTATTGAATCAATGTCGAAATCATCCTTAGAAATTGCAAGGGTCTCTGTATGTTCTATGGTAGATGGTTTAGGTAATTTGTTGTTATGTTTTAGGAACCAAAAATGTTCATGTACAGCACGTAAATCTTTTTGAATTTTAGTTTGTAGTTTATGTGTACCAGGTTCATAACCAATACTTAAGAGGAAAGCGTTTTTGTTTTCATCAAAGTAGTTACTGAGGGTTCCATTTTGAGATGCGTCTACAAGAAATGAGAAAAAAGGATTTTCTGCAAATGGTCCATCATGCTCATAGCTGAAATTAAACTCAACTTTACTGGCTAAGAATGAAAGATCGAAATCGGTTTCCACTCCAATGCATTTGCTGATCCTGCTTCCAACTTCTGAAATTTTTAAATGCTTCTTAAAGGTATTCGTTGTGTAAGGAAGTAATGTGGTTGTCGAAGAACCACAATCATATAAATATTCAGCAAGTGCGTTGTTTTTAGTAAGCAATCCACTGATTTCCTTAAACTGCGAGATGTGTGTTATTTCTGTGAACATTTGTTTATCCAACCCCTGACTGGACCGAGGTGCGTCGTTGATAATTTCATAATATTTTACGTGCGCACAGATGTCAATAAAAAACATCAAATTAATTTATTGTTAATTATGTCACGTTGAAATATAGTTTTATTGGAGGTAATGATATGCAGAAACATTATTTTAAAGCTGAAGATTTAGCCGAACTTCTTAGAAACTCATCGCAATCTAAATTTCCAGAGCGTGACGCCATACTGATTTTGTTTTGTGGAGCTTTAGGCCTGACAAGACAAGAAATATCTGGTCTTACTATATCCGACATTATGACCAGTGACGGTACTTGGAAAGATGCTTGGATAACCGACAAAAGATACGCTTATAAGGGTGTAGAAAGAAAGGTATTTATGCCACCTGCGATATTCACCTATCTTGATCATTATGTGGAATGGTTATATCAGTTAGGTCTTTCAATAGATAATGAAAGCAGTTATCGCGGTTTTAAGTCCGATTTCATCTTTATCAGAAACGACAACAAGACCCCTTTTAGTTTATTGAAGAGGAACCATTCTAGGGCTGAAGGCCTCAGTAGTTATCATACGCGAGCATTGGACGATAAGTTAGAGTCCTTACTTAATAACTCATCACTGATTGGTAGCACAGCCGCTGCTTTTAGAGATGGCTACATAATGCAATTGAATGCGCTAGGGTTACCCATTACAAAGATTATGGCCCTGACAGGTTTTAAGACACGTAATTCTGTTAAGAAGAAGATTGAAAGGTTGTCATGTAGTGTAGATGAAGCATCAAGCTTGATCCTAGATAGGATTAATCAATGTAAAAACATAGAATAAGTAAATTTGCCACTTTCCATTGTGCTGCATATATTATAATATTTATGCATTGATATGTGCAGGATAGAATTATGAGCCCAACCCAAAATTCCTTTCAACATTCAGCTGCGAAAATGTTATGTGCACGCTACGGCATGTCAATAATGTCACGTTCAGCTAATTATGATTTCATTAATTTAGTATCTGAATGTGGAAATGTGTCTTGTATTGTTCAAGATGACTGCTTTCAAATGGGGTTTAACCAGCCATATGGTACGTTTAATTATTCAAAGATGCATTTAAACCATATTGGCACCGCTTCTGACTGTGCATTTGAGCGTTGTCTTCGGTTATCTCTTGCCTCGAAAAAATCCGATTTAGATTTCAATGATTCCATTCATGATGATGATCTTGCTTACCGTTTAAAACAAAGCGCCGATGTAGTTCCTAGTACAAAAATGATGTACAGACATTTGAGTGAACGCGTGTTGGCGCTTGAAAAAATGGTCGCTGATGTATCTGGTGAGAGTGAATCAGAAAAAGTGGTTTCTTATATTAGGACAATTCCAAGATTTGAGGTTCGAAATTATCCATCTTCAAATTCAGAAGATACCAATAAATTTAAAGTACTTTATAAATGGTTAAGGGAAGCTCTAGATCGCGTTAGTGAAGAACTCTCCTATGGCATGCCGCTTGAAGAATGTAAAAAACCCCTTTCCAAGATGACAGAGAGTATTTCAAGCGAGAGCAGGGTTAGAACTCGAAACTTGTTTGATGGTGTTAACTTCGAAGAATCTGAATCAAGTGACGATATCGAAACCAATGAATTCACTGCTGAGAAGTTACTGTAAAATGAGCAAGACTACTTATACTGTTCAGTTTCAATTGAATAGCTTCGGTGAAGCGCAAAAAGACGACATCCCGGCTGATGTCATTACTAGATTATGTGAACACAATTTGATTTTGGCGATGGCTGGCCAACAAATAATGGTGAATAGCTATGATGAGAATACCTTTAAGATATCGGTTGGTATCTCGTCATCTGAAATCGATGGTGTAAGGATCGACAAGCAGACATTAACAGAGGCCCTATCAAAATGTGCCTTAATCTATGGGGAGCCTGAAAGCGTATCTGGGTGGCAACACTATCCTGCCGAACTAGCATATTCAGATGATCCTGAAGGTGATTACTTCGATTTGAAAGAAGTAAAGTCAAAAGCTTTGGCTTTCAAAGAATCACCTATAGACACCGTAGAAGACGTTGAACTCAAGTTTTATATTAAAACTCTGCAGTGCTTCATGAATAACAAAGGTGACTTTATTGAACCGCTAAACAGGCTAATGACTATGGCGGCATTAGGTACTAATAGCGAAATATTAAAGTTAAAGGCATTTTTTTCAAATTCGACAGTAGAAAATGTTGCAGTGAATCAAAATGAGATACAAAGCATTTTGCACGGCAACGCGAGTTCTAAAATCCTCTCTGATTTCTTAGAAAACACCAGGGAGTTACCAAAATTAGTAAACCATGAATGGATAGATAGCAACTTCCAACATGCTTTTGTAGCGGCCCTTGAGCAGCATGTCGATGAAATGTCGAATTCAACTACCGCGGTACTAGCTTGGATGTTAAACGACATGGAATTTGTCAGAGCAAACAAGGAAGCATTGCAAGACGGTTTTGCTAACTTATCATTTTCACACGTTGTAGATCTCTACAAGCCCGAAGAAAGTACGCGAAGTCAGGTGATCATTCAAGCGTCCGAAGAATTAGAAGCCCTTGATGACAAATTTTGCAGTTCATTAAATCCATTTGGTTGAAGAAATCATGCGTAAATATGTAGAGTGTTACCTAAACACATTGGTAGGCTTAGAGCCTGAAGCCGTTAATAAGAGTATAGCGTCAATGGTTAAAAAAGCGTTGACGAATACAACGCAAGAACGTGCTGAATACTTCGTGAATGGATTAACCTTCGTTAATAAACAAGATCCAAATAGCGTGACTTCTGAGGGATACTTATTAAACCTTTTGCAAGATTTGACAGGCCTAGAAAAGGAAACTTTAAAAGGAGCCGTAGAACGTAACAGAGACCTGTTAAAGATGCATTCAGAACTTATCATTTACACAGGTAAGCTAGTGGTTTTCGGGAACGATATGGACCGTATAATTGATACATATTTTGAAGAAGCCGGGTCCAACCTTGATATACCCAGCATTATACTCATCAATAAAACACTCAAAGAAGTTGATAACGGTTATATTTCAGAAGACGACCTTAAAAGTGCACTTCATCATGGTGAAATGTGGGAGCTAATCCAGGATAGATATAAAGCTCTCTCTGATAATGACGATGATAGAGCTAAGTTAGTGTCCGGGATCATTAATAACATTTCTGAAGCAGAGAAAGCTATAAATGACAAACGATTTCAAGAAAGCATGACGCCATAAAGTAGCAACTTACCTCTTTACTTTTGTGCGCACATAAATTAATATAGTTACATAGTAATGATGCACCTCGGTCTAATCAGGGGTAGGAAAATTTATGTCTATTCAAAAAGCACAACCTTTCATTAAAGAAGCTTTAAAGCTTATCGAGCAATGCAGATTTAGATACGGCACACAGTCATTTTTTTCAGACTTTATTGACCATTGGGCATTTCAGCAGTCAGGTCTATATCCACCAGCCAAGCCGATGCCTGATGACTTAAAGCCATTATGCTTTGAACTATCTAATGTATTAAGTGAAGCACTTAAACTAGCCCCTTCGGACGATGTATTTGCACCCATACTTTGTGAATTAGGGGCAAGTAAAAGAGGAGGAAACTACTTCCCTACCCCTCCTCATATTGCAGATCTAATGGCTGCATTAGTCGGAGACCCCTCACAATATTCGAAGGACAGCTATTACGAACCATGCTGCGGTACAGGTGTATTGGCACTAAAATGGTTACACAATCGATATATGAACGGAGGAATAGAAAGTTTGGAATGCGTATCGGTTCATCTAGAAGATATCGATTCTTTGATGGTGAAATGTGCATTTATTCAAATAATACACTTCCTTAGTAACATTAATGGCAAAGTAAAAGAGTTGCGAATCGAACGCATGGATACACTGTCAATGAAATCTATGGGGCTCTTATACTATGCAACTGCTGCCTAAATGAATATATTATGATTTCATTATTTCTAGCTTACTCTTTATTTGCTTCTCCCCAGAATTGCTGATTTTGGTATAGTGAACGTGATTTAAAAAACAGCGAAGCATTTGGCTATCGTATTAAAGAAAAACGGCGCTCGATGAGCTGCCGACAGAATGAACCCAACGGGGAAATGCTATTGTCCTGGCGGGGTGGTGGTTTTCCCTTTTATGAAAGAGGAAACCACTATGAATAAACAGAATACAGGCAGCGATATGAAAACAATCACTACTGAGCTTTGTGATACTGAAATGAATGCTTTGAAAGCCCTGCGAACAAACTATCAAACTAAAACTGATGTTTTTTTGAAAGAGCGTGGGTTTGGCGAGGCGATTGGTAAGTTTACGCATTTCCGCCTTAATAATGGAAATGTAGAAGTGCATGTGGATGATTTAGGCTCAAGCGGTTGTGAGGCTTGTTCTCAAGACGAAGAATTTGTGAATGAGATGGAAGAGTTATATGTGAATATTCGAAATGTAACCACGTCAATAGAGCAGAAAGCACTCCGGTCATTTGAAGCAAATTTGAAGCGAAAGTTAGCATTCTGATTTTAATCCTAAACCCCGCTAGTCGGGGTTTTTTCTTGCCTGAACTTTTACTATCTAACGCTAAAGCGCTATTTCAAGTAGCATTCTGAATGAACAAATAAAACTAATGATTAGGAATTGTATGAATGATCAGGTGTGCTATATTTATGGACATAGGTTTTCGTCACCTAGACCTGCCTCGTGGTCAAGACGGATTGGTTAACTTGTTGAACGTTTATTGTTGGCGAGCTAACGCGAGAGGCACGTAGTCTGCAATCAATGCCAAACACATAAAGGTTTAACATGAATACATTCCCACTACCGATCTATCCTTCGCAATTAGACTCAATTAAAACCAAAGCAAAAGCATTGGCAGTGCTTATTGCTGAGAAGCTTGATTTTAAGCCGCTATCAGCATTTAAAAGAAACGATTACCTATCGATTGCGCTTGGGTATAAAGGACATTCAGACCTTGTAGAGTCATCCAAATTCAGAAAAGAAGGCGATAAATATAAGCCACTTTGGGTGTTTCAGAACGAAGATATTGCATCATCTATCGCCAGTGTCTTTTCTAAGAATGTTGACGGGCTTACAGAAAAAACAGTTTTGGATGTATGCAAAGTATTAGGTATCCGTGAACGTTTTTCGGTGATGACCGGGGAACTGAATAGAATGATTGGCGGCGCAACCTCTGATGAAATTAAAGCGATTCAGGCCAATACGACCTCTCGTTTAATTATGAAAACACACTCGGACTGGGAACCAAAGTCGTATGAGGCAGCAGTTGCTGTAACCGATTTTATCATCGAGCAGTTATGTGTAAGTTTGCCAGAGTACCAATCCACATTACTGGCTAAAGGTACGCCGACACACAAGTTGCTTTCAAACTATCTTGAAGCGTGGATAGACCTTAAGGAGCAAGCAAAGGTTGCGTTAAAAATGGGAACCGATAAATCATCAGGCCTGCGACATGATCTCAGGGATATCCAAAGAGGTATATCTACCCGCAAAAATGAAGTCAGAGAGATAATACGTATTGCTGAAAAAATTTCAGTGCCTGTTCCTGAGCTTGAACCCACACTCATATTCAGCCACCTGGTTAACGACAACCTGTATTTTTCGCACCTTCTCGACAATCCCTTGTGGTTCGTAGGTCAGAAAGATATCAACGGAATTACTTATAGGTACCTAACCCAATACTTTGCTGACTGTTCTTCTTGTGGTGGACATGCACCCGATAGAAAAGACCTTCTCGAAGTGCTTAACGACAACCAAATTGGTTCCGACGAACATGCCACTGTCGTTGAGGTTCCGTTAGAAGAGAAACTGGCTAGGGTTTTGTCAATGCCTCAACTGTGCTCCGATGTTAGAGTGGTGTTAAATTTCAAAGAAGCGGTTGAGCTAGGCAATTCGGTTATTTATCAGACAACGAATTCGGCTAAATCAGCTCTCTTCAGCAAAGATCCTATTTATCAGAAGAAACTCGAAAAAGATATGGCCAAACTTCTTAAAAAGGAAGGCAGAACAGACGATCTTTGGCTACTTAACAGACTGGGAAAAAAGTAACCCAAACAACCGAGTATCAAGACAAGACGCATTATTTTAACTAATGCGTCGTTTCCTATTGCCTCTTATCCAATGCGCCTCTTAGACCTGTGAGTTTATTTTGTACTACTATGTAGTAAACCAAGTTTCCTACTAAATTATGACAGACGAAAAAATTGATTTTAATTGGCGCTGGAATCCTCCTTCTTTACGAACTGTTAAACAACCAGAAACGCTAACACCGGATGAGTTCTTAGATATGGTTGAGCGTGTCGATAACGAAGGGGTTGATCCGCTGATTGGCTTGCGTAACCAGTGTATGTTGTTAACTACTTACTTTAGTTGTTTCAGAGCAGTGGAAGTGAGCCAATGGAAAGTCAAAGAAGCCCTGTATCCTGACGGTTCCCTGATGTTCGTTACACGCTTGAGAAAAGAAGGAACGAAAGGTAATTATCCGGCCATCGCCCATATACCAAATGTTCGCGAGTACAGAGAGCATTTGGAAAAATGGTTCGATGCGAGAGTAAAACATCGGATTGGGTTGGAGAAGAAAGGAGCATCTGAATATAGAGGTTTAGATCCGGAGTCTCATGTATTCCTGAGTAACTGGCGAGGAATGTGGCAACCGTTTTCGCTTACTCGCAAAGTCTCTAAGGGTAAGGAATACATGATTGCAACGGCTGTCCAGAACCTGCTCACGAAGCTATATAAGAATTATGGGTACAACAATTCTAGCAGTACACGCTGGCCGTCATAGTTTTGCTCGATTTGCACAAAGACTATTGGAAAAGAAAGCTAACCCTGATACCTCAAGAATCATTCAAACGCTTCTCCATCATCGGACTGAAGGGGCGCAGCGGGACTATACTGATGTGGATTTTAACTACATAAGAAAGGTCGCTCAAACGATGATGCCTAAGCCGAAAAAGCGTGGCAGGCCAAAAATAAAGTAACAACATAGTTGCAACACCGGTTAGTTGTGATAATGTATGTACATTGTTGGTACATAGAGTGTGATTTATGGAAACTGTAATTCGCAAATATGGTAATTCAAAAGGGGTAATTATCCCTGCTGCGTTGCTGAAAGAACTGGATCTTGACGTTAATGAAAAGATTGATGTTAAAACAGAGAATGGCCGGATTATCATTGAACCGGTACGTCAGCCTGAGTATTCCCTTGATGAGCTGCTGGCTCAGTGCAGTCCAGAGGTGATGACTTTGGATGATGAAGACAAGGCATGGTTGAATGATTCACCAGTTGGCAAAGAGGCGCTGTAGTGGTTAAGAAGTACATTCCTGTTCGCGGTGACATTGTTTTCACTGATTTCGATCCATCTGCTGGTCATGAGCAAGCGCATAAAAGGCCAGCTTTGGTATTGTCACCGGAGCCATTCAACAAGCAAATTCAACTTGCCTTGGTTGCACCTATTACATCAAAAGTGAGAGGGCATGGCTTTGAAGTCAACTTAGGTGATGAATTGCAAACAAAAGGAGCCGTTCTTTGCCAGCAGGTGAGGACTATCGACTATGACTATCGAGGCATCAAGTTTATCGAGAAAGCGCCTCAGAACGTGATTAACGAAGCTTTAGCGCGTGTTCGAGTGTTAGTAAGCTGATATAGGAGACAGAAATGCAAAAAGTAACTTTTCCGCGTCCTGCGGATAACGTTGTAGCTCGTGCTGATGAGCATGGTTTGTGGATTGAAACTAATGGCTGGACTATGCCAATTGAAAAAGAAACTGCCCAAGAATACGCAAATTCTTTTAATCCTAGCGGTGATGAAGGGAACAAAGCTAATCATGGGTTTTATAACGTTAGCACTGGTATTGTCTTGACTCACAAAGGTGCCAAAATTCACTTTGATAGGAGTGAAGCCTTTGCAGTAATCGATCTAATTAAAGCGGCTACGGCTTCAATTTGGTAAGTAGGAAATAGTATGAAATTTTCAATGAATGGTTTCAGGCGCGAACTAAGTAACAATGTTGAAGAGCTTAGGGAAGCTGTTTTGCAATCTGTTACGGGTGAACTTTATGACGAAGACCATTTGGTTGAAGTGGTCAATAAAATCATAACTCAAAGTAACGTTATCAACTGTGTTTACAATCCTGATGTTCCAGAGTTTCAAGAACTGGATTTGGAAGTTGAACACCTCGAATTAGTAAAGTAGGAAATACGAGGGTAATTTGTGATGATGGATGATTTAAACGAATTGTCAGATCTTGAAATTATTAAAGCTATTGCAGAGATAGAGAGCGACACAGATACGCTAGAAATATTTTCATTTTATGATGCGCCAGAGCATCAAAGTGACTTTTACCTAAGCCAACGCGAAAAAGTTATCTTATCACAGGCCAAGAATCCCCTTGCCAATGACGCTTATTGTTTTCAACTTATGAAAAAGCACAAAGTTACTGTCGAGTATGAGTGTGCTGGCAGTGATGAATTTCCACACCCATGCACTAGCATTCACAATGGTGATGATTGGCTTTCACATCGTAATGATGGCATTGAAGCTAATAAAGCAATTTGCCTCACAATTATTGAGGCGCAGCGAAATTTAGCGGCTTAAATTTAAATGGAAGAAATTATGTCACGAGCAAATGATAATTTCACACAAGGCATCGTTTACGCAGCTGCTCGCTGCATTGAATTGTGTGATGAACCAACGGTTGCGACAACTATATTGCATGAAGCGGATGTTGATCGAGAGAAAGCATGTGATGTCGGTACAGATTCAGCTGATCTTAACTTTATTGACCGCGCAGATGCGTGGCCTAAGTTGTGATGGGAAAAAAATGTCTGAAGTAAGTGAAGCTGTAGATGATGTTATCAGCGTTTTGGAAGCTAAGTTTTCATCATCTGATGACTGCATGGAAAATGTATTGAAGACGTTAATGTTTGCAACTACAAATGCACTATTAGCTACAGAAAACGATGAGTGTGGGATTGTTTTCAAAGGTTACAAATCAACTTTCAAAATTGAGCCAGTTGAATAGGAAGCAGGTAACGTGAAAGAAAGTATGTCGAAGGTAAAAGGTCAGGCAATTCCGTTCGAGCCAGCAGTCAAAAACGATATAAAGTTTTATGAGGAATTGGCAAGTATAAGTTCGACCAATGGGAAGAAAACAGACCCGATAGCCGCTAAAAGACTGGTTGATGAACTCAAATCTGACAAGTAGGAAATAAGAATGAAATCAATATCAGAACAAATAGCTGAGCGCTGGAAGCATTTATCCAAAAGTTTAGGGCAAACCAAGTCCGAATATCGGGATGAGCAAATGGATAATGAGCTAGTGTCTTCTGCTAAAAAAGCAATGGAAGAAAAACTCGAAATTGCTAGACAAAAAGGTCGCGGTGGTTGGTGGACAGAAGATTGCCAAACAGAACATCTGAAGAAGATGTTGAACGAGCATGTTACCAAGGGTGATATGCGTGACGTTATGAACATCGCAGCGATGATTTACTACCGTGAATCAGCCGGAATTGGCGAATAGGAAACATTTAATCGTGGCTAAAGGTTTAATTATCCGTAAAGAATGGTTAGATAAGATTCTTAACAATGGTAAGCATTGGGAAATGAGGTCAACTCATACTAAACAACGCGGAATAATCAAATTGATTGAGGCTGAAGTGGACATGTTATAGGTGAATGCTTCATTTCAGGCTCTCATAAAGTTTCACTTGAGCAAGCCAAGCAAAGTTACGAAGCACATCAGGTAGACGACATATCACTATTAGAAAAATGGTGCTATGCATGGCGTCTTAGTGACGTCCAAAAGTACAACAATCCAATACCATATAAACACCCTAGAGGGGCCGTTATATGGGTCAATCTTTAGTATGGGAAATATGATGGCTAAACGGTATGAAACAGGCTCAAAGAAGCACGTCGCAAAAGTGTTGCTGCGTTGTGCAATTCAAGACCGTGAAGCGTTGGCTGACGTTCATAGTGGAAGTAGCGATGAGGACGTTCAGGCTAGAGCAGAAATTGAAGCTCAAGTTAGAGATTTTGAGCGCTTAATTGAAACAATTTGAATGTGGGAACAGATGCGTATCAAAAAATTTAGAAATAGATATACAACAATATCATCTGGGTTATTGCTAACCTTGTTTGTATACCTCAGCTTCAGTGAAGTAAGCAGTGAACTATTTCTGTGGCTTAATATTTCAGGAATTGCGATGACATCAATCATGCTAATGTCAGGCATTCGCAAATGGACTTTTGGTGAGTAAAAAGTGTTGAGTATTTTTTACAGTAATTATATAGATAGAATAATTACAGAATTAATAGCATAGGTAAATGCTTATCATCATCGATAGTGATCTTAGGTTTGTATGGCTGTAGTGACCGTTATCAGCCGCACGCTCTTAAGTGTCCGTCAAAAGTAGCGGAATTGTCGGAGACGCTATTTACCCGATAGTAGCCAGGCATCGAATGATTATTGTATTCTTCATATTTAAGCAGTGTAGAAGTTGCGATCTTTATTGGGTAAATATATTTAAACCCCTTTCTCTCTACAATGCCTATATCAGTGATTGCTGAAATAGATAAACCACCGATGTCAGGGATAGGTTTATAAATGTCTGTGTAAAAGATGACTTTATGCTCAGGAAATGTCATTTGCAGGTACACGGAAAGACATTGGTTGTTCTGTGAAATGCTTTTATGCTTGATGTATACATGTGTTGGGCTTTCGAGGAAATCGTCATTGATAATGAACTTAGCGAAATCAGCCCTTTCATCAATTGGCATTAGCTTGAATTGTGGAAAATTATCTTCTACAAAAGCCACCAGCGCTTTAGTGTAATTCTCAATACCTAAATGAGCATTTTTTTTAATTTCTACGTAATCACTGCCGTTAGGCCTTAATAAATAAAGGCTTTTATCTGACATTTCAAAATGTTTACTGATAGGAGTTAGTGTATCGACAGTTGAAAACATAATACCACCTGCATAATATATATTCTTTGTGCACATAATAGATATAAAAAGCGATAAAAACAATGTAAAAACGCCTATAAAGTATAGGAGTTGATACGTTTAATATCGGGGTGATACTAAGGTGAAGGAAGATATGATTCTTCGATGTCAGAGTCGTGATTGATATAATTTTCCCACTCTACGACAGCTTCCTTGTTGGTAATTTTTGCACGGAAGTTATCGTAATCGTAGGTGCCTACATTTTCTAGCTCAGCTATTTCAAAAACAGACCACGCCGACGTAGGATATCGCTGTATTCCTCTGCCTGCTGCAATAAGACATTTATCTTCGAAGCTTTCAATATTGGAAGCACCGTACTTATTGCCTTCGAAATAGCCACGAATGACACCTTGTTCTTCGTTTAGAACTTCAATGCCAATAATAGCTGTGCCTGGTAGAAGACCTATGTTTCCTTGCTCCGATTGTTTAGGGACGAATATGGGGAGTTGATTGGAGGGATAACGCATTGTGTTTTCCTTTTATAATCTGTGCAAAAATAGTATTCTATGTGCATAACCTTAACCTATGTGCCTTTTTATGAAAAGCTTTCTTAAATATCCCGGTGGTAAGAGCAAAATTGTTGGACATATCAACTCGTGCTTGAAATCTGGTGAAAAACTGATCGAGCCATTTGTAGGTGCGGGAAATGTATTTATAAATACGGATTTTGATCGGTATTTACTGAATGACATAAATCGCGATGTGATTGAAGTTTTTAAGTATCTAAAGAAGGAAAAAGATAGCTTTATAGCGTATTGTGAGCAGTTTTTTTCCGGTCCCTTTAACTCGGAAGATAGATACTACGAACTCCGTGATATCTTCAATGAGCTTGACTATTCAAAAGAAAGGGCCGCGTTGTTTTTATATTTAAATAGGCACGGGTATAACGGCTTATGTCGATACAATAAAAAAGGGCAATATAACGTACCCTTCGGACGATACTCATCACCTTATTTCCCAGAACAAGAAATGCTTTTTTTCAGTTCAAAGCTGAAGCGAGCAGAGTTCATGTGTGACGATTTTGGGCAAGCATTCAGGAGGGCTAGAAAAGGTGACGTTATTTATGCCGACCCTCCGTATTTTCAATTGCCGGGTAAGAAGTCTTTTACCGCATATTCGGGAAAGGCGTTCAATATGAGCGACCAGGTAAAACTGGCTACATTAAGCGCTAAAGCAAGGGCGCGTGGAATAAAAGTAGTGATCTCAAACCATGATGTGCCTGACAGTAGAAAAATATATAGCGATGCTGATATTGTGGAACTCAAGGTAAGACGAACGATAAGCTGTGCTGAAAGGGATGAAGCATCTGAATTGCTAGCAATCTATTCCTGAAAGGGCCATTTCTGGCCCTAAATTAATTCGTAAGTACCTATGCTTGAACGTCATACGGCGTCATTTTTAGACCGCGGTTCTTCTCAGCATCGTCATAATCTTTCAAATCATGATAAATTTCATTGAGGTCTTCGTTCAATTCACTCACGTCAATTCCTTTCGCATCAGCAAATTCTTCAACCACGTCTAAAAAATCAGAAAGATCGTTGTCGAGTTCGATATTGTTTTCTAGCTTTGCAATGATCGTCTTCAACTGAGTTTCAATTTTGTCGAGGATCATTTGAAGTGCATTGTCTAACTGATGTCTATCTTGCTGTATGCTATCCAGGAAAGATTGGAAGCGCTCTTTTATGTCATTGATAATCATTTGTGACCTCTGCATTTGCGATAATTTAACTACACTGTTTTGGCTGAATATTAAATAAAATTTGATCTACTTTTGTGATGCATACTTGCGCAAACACCTTCTGATCCTATAATATGCATATAGATTAATCAATGTGCAGTATTAATATGATTATCGTAAAAACACAAAATGCTACACTTAAAGTGCTCTTCTCTGAGCTAAGAAATACTTTATCTAGACTTTCAGGGCAGACTGTTCGCGTAATTGTTACCGTAAGAAAATCTTTGAAACGTGAGTATCGCGTTTTCATAGATGCAAAGGGTAACGCTGTGAATGTCTATAGTAGAACCCCCCTTCCCTTACACTATTCTTTCCAAATTGTATTAAAGTGACAGATTCAAAATGATAAAAAATATCTCAGCGCTAAAAAAACTTATTTATCTTTGTGTATTTGCATTTACCGCTCTGGTTTCGGTGCTCTATTTTGCCGACATTGTAAAAATTTCACCAACGACACTAGGCTTAACAACCGCTTTAGCTATATTGGTTGCATTGGCCGTATTCTTTTTCCCTGAAAAGCAAGATCAGAATAAAGAAGAAAACTTGTTTTCAATTGATTAAAGGCGAGAACAAAAAAAAGCCGTATCAGGCGATACGGCAGGATGCGAAAGGTTTGGTTGGGTATTCCGCATAGTTTTAATTTAGACCTATATTAACGTCCTGTCAATGCATATTTAGTATTTATTGTGCATAAACCTTATTTGTATCTTTCTCTCGAAGTAGTGGTTTCAACTGCAATCTTATCTACGTTATATGTATATAATGAGCGAAGGTGGCTCAATGCTTCATCATATTCATCTTCATAGACTGTCTTTGCCCAATGCTTACCTAAGTGTGATTCAGGATTCCATTTATAATTATTAGCTGATAACTCGTCTTTAACTTCATAGGGCGCTTTAATGGCTCGAAGTGTATATTGTCTTGCCGCGGCATTTCGGAGTAATCTTGAGAACGCACCGTCAATCGAACAAAGTAGAACTAAGGTTGCTAAACAATCTATCAACGCCCTATGAGGGTTATAAAAATAGCCGATTTTGAAAAGTAGGTATTCAAGTTTTTGACTTTCAAATCCAAAATCAAGCCATTGCATATCCGCTATACTGCATGCCCATCGAAGTTTTTTTATTTCAGGTAAATTGAAACGCGCCTCAAAGAAAGGTCGATCAAATTTTGCATTATGGGCAATGACGATAGGGTCGTTATCAAACCATTGCATTAAAGCGCTAGTATCGAATTTATGACCGGCTACCATTTCATTGGTAATGCCTGTGTGATGCGTAATTTCTTCAGTTATTGGTGACCGGGGTTGTTCATAGTAGTTACCCACCTGCGCTACATGGGTGATCTGTTTTTTTGAAACGGAATAGAGTGCCTTAACCAGTCCAATTTCTATAATTTCATCAATAGCAGCATCAAGGCCTGTGGTTTCCAGATCTAAAATAATGATTTCAACTTCATCGCCAACAATGTCTGTACCAATTAAGCCTCTCGCTTCATCAAGATTTTCAGGAATACGTTCAAGTAACCTGTAGTTTTCAGGATTTGTTAAGACCTGTGTGACTTTTTCAACAGGGAAAATGTTTTGTTTCATGTTCTTATCCTAAGCAGTCTGACTAAATGTGTAGCGACGGTTTGATTTAAATATATGGTTTTCTTTAATCCAGTTACCAATTGCTAAACCAGCAGCAAACCAAGGGAGAGGTGCAATAGAATCCCCCATCATCTTATGTGCTCTCATTTTGCTGCCACGTTGGTAAAAGGGACCCTTTCCTTCCGATGACTCTAAAATAGCTCTATGCATACCTGTATCGAATCGTCTTATGTTTGCGTGCTCTGAAGGCGTAAACATTCTGAATAGGTCTTTATTTTCTGGGTGTTGAAGAAACGAAGAATCTGGTTGAGCCTTTGCGTAATTAGCCCCAAATGTTTTTAATTTGGTGTCTGCAGGGGTGGCCGCGAAAAATCCGTGGCCATGAGCACTATTTTTCGCATGATTTCTTAAATATGAATACGGTTTCCAGTCTGTCTCTTTAACAGTATGCGGTTCAAGTATCTCTTCGACTTTCCTAACGGATGATAACTGAGGCTTTATGTTTGATACATTGAACGGCGTCAAGCCTTTAGACGTGTATATTTTAATAAGCCTTTCCCTGGGTTCAAAATCACCAAAATCATGGCCTTTAAGCGTTCCCTCGGTGTTTCGATACCCTGTGGTTGATAATACGGTATCCATTATATAGAGAGTGTCTGAATCTCTCATGCGCGGTGAATTTTCGATAATAATAGTGCTTGGATTTGTCTTACTGATAATTTCCAGTAGTTTCACAAACAATACACCGGCTTCGGGGTGGCGTAAATCACGCTTGGCTTTGTCTGTCTGCATCATTGAAAAGCCGACACAAGGATAGCTGACGACAAGAATATCAACGGCGGGTAACTGACTAACATCCATCAACATAATGTCATCAGTGAATAGCCTTGCATCTTTGTCATCCCACAACTCATCATTGGCCGATAGGATGTAAGACTTATCTTTACAACGTTCAATGGCAAATACGTGTTTCGATCTGACGCCGGATTTTTTTAACCCACGTTTGATCTGAAGTGATAAGTTGCCGGTACCAGCAAACACTTCGCCGATTTTGACAGAACCACCTGCTTTTATGGACTGCTCCCGTTTTATGACCTGTTGTTCGCTGTAGTGAGCTTTAAGGACGATTCTTTCTTTTTGATAGTCAACGTTTACTCTATCGACATCTGCAAAAACAGTGCTCATGGTTTTGTTTTGTAGGTCTACGATGTTTCCTTTGCTGACCACTCTATCGCCGTTGCTATCAAGAACGAGTTCAATATGATCGCCATGGTTGATGAAACGGTACCGGGCACCTTCAACAAAACCTGACTTAATGGATTCTCTGTTTTTGATGAAAGAGCGTTTGCCTTTTTTTGTGTCTTTACACGACAACGTTTCTGAAACTTGCATAGGTAATTTCTCCTACCCCTGTTTTGCCGAGGTGCACATTAAAGAATTACATTATTATCCGTGCGCACACAAATGTCAATGCAATTTACTCTGCTTTTACTAATTAGTTAAGCCCCTTTAATTTAGATAACAATTTTATGATGGCTGCTCTGTGCGCCGACAACTTTTCCATGGAGAGGTCTTTATCATTGTCATTAATGAGTGTTTCAACACGGCGTAATTCTTTCTCTAAATCTGATTGCAGCATTAAGCTTTCTGACTCAATAAGTGACCTACCTTTTTCCAAAGCTTTTTCAGTTGACTCAAAAAACTCAAAAAGCATGCATTCTTCGAGTACTAATTCTATTTCTGGCTTCTCGTGGTCAATGGTGCCATTGTGATTCACCATGGCTGAGACAGTAATCCCATTTACCGAAATTGATTGGCGATCTTCAAAGTTTGTCTCGTTAGTGTTGTTCATAAAATTCACCATTGCACATTTGTTATACATTATGCATGATATACAATAAGAATTAGAACAGCAAATAAATGAAATAATTTGTTGACAACTCTGTGCGCACAGATATAAGATTAACTTAGTTCGATGCGCCTCGGTCTGTTCAGGGGCAGGAAAAAAGAAATGAAAAACTTTACATTTTATGGCTTGCCAACCAACGAAGGTTTAGCTTCCGCACATGGTCTTCAGGTTATCAACGTAACTACAACATTGGGTGAGCTTGTAGACGCCTTCCCTATCCATGAGTCCGAAAGGGATGAAGAATTGCTTCAACGAAAGTTGACAAATTCACGCTCTGACAACATCAAAAATTACCTGCTAGAGCGAGAAGACGCCATCTTCCCTCAACTTGCTGGATTTGTATCTTCACAGGCGATTTCTGAAACCGTGCACGGTATGTTTCGTAAGATTACACTTTCAGCTGACGCACAGAGAATGCTTGTTGATGGTCAGGGCCGTCGAGAAGGTGGGCGTAAAGCAATGTTGGAATGCCCAGAGCTTGCGGAAATGACAGTAGACTTAAAACTGATCGTATTGAATACCGCTACGCTTTTGGAATCGGCGAATATCATTCGTCAGGTGTTCTCTGATTATCACAAAAATGTAGTCAAACCTAATTCTTCAATCAATTTGTTTTTTGATTCTGCTAAGGCATCCAGTGCTTTTTATGTCCGTTCGTTGAAATATCTTGAAGATTGCGATACCGCCTTTGCTAAACAGATTTCCCGTGATGGCGCAAACGACCGATTTTATACGTTAGCCCAATACAAAACATTTGTAGAGAAGCTTACCGGAATGACCAGCAAAGAAATGGACAAGACGATGCTGGATGAAAGTGTCAGTGAAATGTGGCTACGTGTTATAGCCTCGTTTGTTTCCCACCTAGAAAATGAAGCTTTTGAAGGCTTGTTTGAGAAGAGTGCCAAAGCCGATGTGACGGCGCAAAAGAAGTCGAATCTGGTTTGTTGTGCTATTGGCTTAGAAGCACTAGGTAGGGTTGGTAATCTCATTATTGACAATGCGTTAGCGGAACAAGTAAAGCCAGATTTCACTATTCTGGGTGGGTTATCAGAACTCAACATGGATAGAGAGGCAGGTATATGGCAAAACAGCGTGATCCTAGATGGAAAAATACTGAAAGGTAGTGCTGCTAAGCTATCTATGAAAATGGCAGTCCACTTAAGACTGCAAATGTCGGATAAGTTTCTTGGTATATAAGGTGTTTTATGAGTGTAAAAAGTAGTTTTATCGATGAAAAAATCATGGCACTCAAGGATGAATCTCCACTGGAAATTGTTACTGGGAAAACAAACGCTCTGATGTATCTCACGCATGTAGCTGTCACTGTGAATGATGTGCCTATCATGCTGATGGGGCCTGGTGATTGTGAGCTTTCTAAAAAAGAAGCGAATAAGCTGGTGGAGCTTGAAAACTTCACCAACATAATTAATGCGATGAGGCCAGATGCGAATATTTCAGTAAAAGTGATAGATGGTTTAGATTTGGAAGGTATAAAGGCAGAGGTGCCTGTTTTATCGTCCAAGGCAGCAATGTCGGCAATGTTTGAAAGTGATTTGATGATTTATGGTGTTGGTACTCACATGCCATTAATTTTTCAATTGCTAGCTTCGTGCTCGGACATCGTAAACGTTTTTACAAAAATTAAATATGAGGCATCAGTTACACTAGATTTTTCTGATGAGATGGCAATTAGCGTTGTTGAAAATGGTAACACACTTTTATATCAGCTATCGGGTGTTGACGTGAAAGAGAAAGCTTTGTTGAATTAATACCGGCGTGACGTAGTGACGTTTAACTTAATTTGCCATAAATGCCTTGACAAAACGTGCGCACGAAAATATAATTATCCTATCAACTGCGCACCTCGGCTTTCTCAGGGGTAGGATAAATCATGAACATTGTCACGTTAAATACAGAAGACTATCGTTGCCCAGAAGTAATGATTCAAGTTCGTCGCTTCTTGTCAAAATCATTAGATGAAAACAATGCATGTGAAATTATTACCATTGAGCCATCTTCAATGCGTGATATTCCGTTTTATTGTGCTCACCAAGGCTTCTATGTTCATGAAAAAAACCAGTTGGATAATGGGACCTATCGTTTTTTAATTAGCAAGACTGATGCACCTATCCAGCGCCATGATAGCGCAGTTAACATAGTTAACATCAACGAGGACAAGCTAAGTCGAGATAAAGAGCTGTACACCGTCTATGAGTCTGTTGTCGCAGAGCTATACGCACTTTTGGAAGCAGGTGTGTTACTTACAATCCCAGCTTCATTCGGCAAAGACAGCAAGTTAGTTCTTACAGCCGCTCTGGATGCACACGAAAGAGCAATCCAAAACGGCGTTATTGATAATAACCACCCTTTCATCGTTATTCACATCGACACCGGCATTGAGAGCATACCTATGCTTATGTATTCTCTTTTCGCCATGATGAAGCTTGAAAAGTATTGTGCACAGAAAGGAATTAACCTTTCGCTTCACCACCAGCGCCCAGATTTGCAGTTTCAATTCGCCAGCCTTTTTATTGGCGCCAGAAAACTTCCGTCAACGCCACAGTTAAATAGTGACTGTGCTGTAATCATGAAAGTTGATGTTTCTCAAGCTATTCAAAAAAAGCTTATTGCAAAGTATGGACAAGATAAACTAGTAAGCTGCATCGGTTCTCGCCATCAGGAAAGTGTGAACCGTTCGCAGAGTCTCAAAAAGTTTGGCAATGACAAGCAAACCGCCCTTTCATTAATCCAAAAGAAAGAAAAAGGGATCAGCACCTTTGCACCAATCCGTGACCTAAGTAATGAGGAAGTTTTTGAACTTCTGCAGCGAATGGGAACGGACCCTATGATTATGCCTTCGCCTGGCTGCAGAATGCCTGCTTACATGCCCTCTTATCGACTGCTTATCCAGATTTATGGTGATTCAGCAAACGATACATGTGAAATCAATATGGGTGATGATAGTCAGAAAGTGGCTTGTGGGGGTTCTGCACGCAATGGTTGCCTGAATTGTTTCAAAGCGGGTAAAGTCGATAAATCTGTTGTTGCCCATAATCGCTACAAGCGATGGAGTGTCATACAGGGTAACGCAAATAAAGTTCGCGACTTTATGTTTTCAATTGCTCATGATGTCAACTTTAGAACTCACCACCCGCGAGCATTCGATCCGGTAACTAACTATGCAATGCTGCAACCTAATATTCTATCTAGCCGAGCTTTAGAAAGACTGCTGACATACTTTGTTCAGCTAACTCATGATGATTACCTGAGAGCACAAGAATTCAGAAAATTATTAGACAATGGCCAACTAACCAAAGATGAAGGTTATATAGAAATCATTAACGACCAAACGTTTTTTGATGAAAAAACCAGAAATGAGTTTCTAGAGATGTATGTGCATGGTGCTTCGCAACAACTTATCAAGACAGCGACATTGGAGCACTGCTTGTTTCTTTCAGCGCAGTGGGCAATGGATGGTGTTAAGTCGCTACCTTTTAGGCCGCTAGCTATTTACGATAGCGTTGTTAGAAAGGGGCGCCGTATTCCATATCCTAACGTTGACACCTCAAATGCTCCCCTTGATAACATTGGTGATGCTATGGGGATCAAAATTAGTGAAGCCGGTGTTGATTTATTATCGCTGCATACTGCCCCATTTCGTATTTGGGACGTCATTGAGTCTGATATGGATGATGGATGCTCCACAGTCAGCATTCCTAACAAATTAAGAGTCGCGGTAACCTACAGTAAGATTGGTAATAAAGAGGTCCTAAGAGTTGTTAATGATGGCGTATCAATCAATTTGGGTGATAACACGCGCAATGAATTATTAGAGATAGCACGTAAACGATATCAGTCTTCTGATCAATCTGGTCCTGTCTCATTTAGTCAGTTTCTGTCATACCGTAAAATGGTGACAGTTGGGCACCAGTTGCGAGGGATGCCAACCCAGAAAAAACCAATTAAGAATGCCACATCCCGGTTGATAAAAAGAACTTCTAAAGGCATTACACGTACTAAGACTTCATTGCGTATGTATGCCCCTCAAGTTAAGTCGTCGCTTTCTAGTTCGTATTTGAAAGAAGTGAAAGTGTGGGTACCAGATGTAAAAACTGAGAAAGTGCCCTATCTTGCTCAACACCAAAATGATATCAACGAAGATACAGTGAACTTTGAATTGTCAGATAACCTAGTTGATTGGATTGATTACGGTGGTTATGAGAAGGCGCTGGCCATGCATGACGAACATCTTATGAGATCTAAGCGTCGTCGCTATCTTGAAGATGGTAAGCAGACCTTAAGACGGTTCACGACGACTCAACCATTCTGGACTCTATTGCAGGATGGCGTTATCTCGGTAAACAATAACACATGGTATACAGCTCAAAAAACACTTCAGAGAACTGAGATTTTTCTAGAAGCTGGTTTATTCTTATTACCAAACTCAAAAGACAGTTTGATAATGATGGATGGTGTAGTCGATATGGCTACTCACAGAAATATTAAATTTAATGAATTGCTAACCATTCGCAAAAAGCGTAACGAAGATAGAAGACGCACAAAGGCGTTAATCAAGAATGTTAATAATGAGATAGAGCGCTCTTTGACAATAAGAATAGAGCAATTTTCTAAACAAAGGCAGGAAGTTCTGGGTAACGATGCCATAAGTATCCAGCTGTTATGTGCTGGTGGCGAAAAATCATTCGACAGCTTTAGTTTTGTAGTCAATAAAAAGCTTATGGACGACTGGTATCAAGAATACAAGGGTGCATTTGAGAATATTGATTCGATGCTGTCTGTTATCGCGTCGAAACATGAAATAGATACCGTCAATAACGACTTGGACGTAAAGCTAAATCTTGCCAGGACGCTAGAAGCACACAATGTGCTTTTCATTAATGAGCAAAAAAGAGAATTAGACAACTGGGGTAAGGTTGTTGAGTTACTTCCCGTTGTACAAAAGCAAAATATAGATGGCTTATATAACGAACGTTTACTTGAACTGTGTAAGCAGGCAATGCCAACCGCGCACAATATTAATGTTGCGATTGCTATGGATTTTCTAGCTCAAAAGTTGACTTATAACAAATGCTCGCTTTTGAGCTTCGATAATGAGTCATCTTTTACTGATGAATGGCATACGCCCTTCATTAATGAATTCAAATCAACATATCTTCGCTTTAAAGAGTCTATAAACTTGATGCCTGAAAAGCAGGATATGCTGGTTAAAATTACAAGTGATGCGCGAAATGGCGCACTGATGAATTTTTTTTAAGGAAATATAATGAGTAATGCTAAAGGTAATTTTCAGTTAAGACTAATAAAAGGAAGCGTGGAGAATACAAAGGGAATTCGGTACCGGATAGTTAACAATAAGTTGGCGCTGTATCTCACTAAAACAAAAGGGTATATCTCACCTGAGAACGTCCGTGAATGGAGTCGATTAGGATGGTATATCGAGTCTGATGATGTATTAAGGGCGAAGGCGATGTTTAGAGAGATTTGTGATGGTCAGTTGCTAATAGACATAAAAGAAGCTCAAAAACAGTAATGCATTTTGATTGATAGTTGTGCATAATTACATCAAGACACGAGGTGTTATTATGTTCAAGGTTTTCAGTACATTTCTATTGCTAACGTGTTTATCATTTTCTGCATCAGGAATCACTCATTATGCAGGTCATTTTGGTAAGCCGCGGGACTACGAAAGCGTATATAAAACTGAATTCGGGCAGCGTCTGCTCATAAAGAATACACTATTGGCTATAAAATTTGGTGATGCCCTAGCTATTAAAAGAAATGTTGAAGCTGGTTTGAATCCATTCCTTATCAACACTCATGGCTTGTCATTCATAGATGTTTTTATATCGATTTCTAAGGCCAACAAGAATCAGTTCGGTAAAAGCTTAGCGCAATATACAGTTTCATTGATTGAATCGGGTATGGCTGATTTAGTACTGGCATTAGACGCAGCCTTGTCAAATCGTTCAGTCATATTCGAAAAACTAATTATGAAAAACTCTTTTTATTTATATACGCATTTGAAGCCGGGCAAGCCATTTGGGTATTTAGTTGCTAAAAGTGGTTGCGGTAAATGTGTCGATATACTGTTAGCAAATAATTACAACAGATTACTCTTATCATCAAAAAGGCAGCAAGAATGAGAATTGGTAAGGCTATACTATTCGTATTAACACTGCTTAATACTGATAAGCTTCTTGCGGAAAGTATCGTTCCAATTGACCTGCCAGAGCACATAGTTCAATTTCATAAGCAGGAATTAGGTAACTTTTCAATCGTTAACCATGATGACTTAGCAGCGCTGGTGGTCACACTTGATAGTAAAAGCTTTGTAGAAAATCTTATCAGGTCAGAAGTCCTCTTTTTCCTTACCAAGGACGATAAAGTCAATGCTAGTGTGTTATTCAATGAATTAGATATGTTTAACACCTACGCTAAGCTAATTGATAGTTCACCACAATTTTTGTGGCGGGAATCATCTCTGAGTTCAACTCACCCCAGATTTGTTGTAAATCAGATTGAAACCGCGTACCACTATTACCAAAATGAAATACTTAAATTTGGTATGCAGATCGAATCCTTTCATATGCCGACATTGACTGTCTCTAACTAAAAGCTAATACAGGTTAGCCCTATACTCCTAGACATTTATAAATTATAATTTGAATTGCATATTATATTGTAAATATGCAAGGTTAGTAGATGTCTTCTTTTGTCGGTTTGCCGAGAAGAGCAAAAAACATTGTTAGATGGAATTTGATGAGTCAATTCCAGCCTGAGAATGTTGCTGTACATTCTTATGAAGTCAGCATCATTTCACACTTGCCAGGTGTAATTGGAAAAACAGTGTAAGGAAAGATGTTAATCCTGAAAGAATGGCCTGATTAGCGTTATTTCATGAATCAAGTGAAAATTTGCTGGGCGATTTTCTCGGTCCCCTCAAGCATGCTAATCGAAATATCAGAAACGCAATTAAGGTTCTGGAAAGAGAAATCGAATAATCTCTCATAAAAAAGATACCCGCTCCCTTATCAACTGTTATGGCGCCTTATATTTGTCAAAACAAAGAAGGCCTTGAGGCTGAATTAACAAAAGCAGCCGACGAAATAGCCGCATTTGTTAATGCTAAGGAAGATGTTGAAAAAGGTAATGTTGACTTCCAATCGGCGTACAAACAAATTACTCGACATCAGTGAGTTGTCCCAAAAATATGAGGAAGTGGAATATTACCTTGAACATTTTTTTCACGGGATGACACAAAATTTTGATGATCAGATTTAGGGGCATTATGGCTAGTAACAACACATTTAATAGCGTCCTAAGAAGTATATTGCAACTATATAGCTCAAGTAATACAAGAAGGCCCTCTCTGATAATGCAAGTGGGCAAGTATTTCGTTTCCGAGGACTTGAATAAAGAAAATGTGATATTGCCAACGATCTATAACACTATCGAAAGCATAGCTGACAAAATCACCATATTGCTTGAAGCAGAAACAAGGCCAGATTGTTTAAATAGGGCTTCAAGGGCAATGGGGTCGCTGTACTTATTATCTCCATTTGATGATCTTCATGTCGCTAAGGTTAATAAGCGTTATAAGCCAATTTACAGACTCATTGTTGCAATACGCTTTCTTGATGAGATGCTTTTTCAAGACCGATGCAAGAGTGGCTATTTAAAACAATACTGGCGTGGTTATGAACGATTTGAGAGTAAAGATGATTTCATTCAGTTTAAAGAAATGTTTATCAAACCACTTGTCTATTCTATTTTGATAGAATCTGCCGCATTTGAGCATCCAGATGCTGAAAACATCCTTAAAGGAACGAAAGACGAAAAAATCTTGGATGAATTTAGGACTCTGCAACCATCCGATAGGGTCGCTCTATCTAGAGTGACAGGCAAAGCTCAATCTGAACTCCTCACTGAATTGTTGGCATACAGAAGGATGGAAAGAATAAATAATAGTGAGACACCACAGGTAAATGATGATTTCAATGCTTACTGTAAGTCATTGTACAGCCTTTCTAGGGACTCAAGTAATGAGTTAGGGTCCACACTCAAAATAGCCAGTATTTATGCATCTGCAGTCTTACCCACTAAATTAAACCCAAGTAGGAAATCTACTGTAGAAGCTTTTAAGTTTTTATCATTACATGTAGAAAAAGGTAAGCTTTCAAAAAACATTGCTACTTCATTTATGAGAATGTTTGGGATTTTTCCTCAAGGTTTTGGCGTAACTTGTGCAGTAGAAAATATTTCTAATAAACAGGTAACTATTGAAAAAGCTATAGTTAACAAATTATACCCTAGTGAGCCTACCAGTCCTCATTGCCGTGTAGTAACAAGGTTTAATGAGTTTGATAGGGGCTTCAGGGATCAGGTTGTTAAAAGAAACGTGAATCTTTTTTTTAAAGCGGTTTTTGATGAACATAGCAGAACTGTAGTTAGACGAATGGCAAGCACGCTAGAGCAAGCTGAAAATGCCGATGAGCTACTTGAAAAGCTCCTGCCAAGATTATGGGAACCACATGAGTACTTCGGTACAAGAGAAGTTAATATATGGAATAATGTAAGTTATGACGAGTTTAAAGAAAGTGCCGCCTAAAGAAGGAAAAGAATACGTCTAGGTAAAACTTAATTCTTTACCTATCTTAGTTCTGCCGTTGATGTCTTTTGCATATCTGATCTTAATTTTTGATACTGTAATCCCAGCTATTTGGTTATTGTAAATTATACCCTTCTCTAGATGGTGCTTTGTCTTAGCACACTGAAATCCCTCTACAGGTTGCTCAAACACATCAGTCTGATAGGAATAAAGAAAACCTGATTCATTATGCATGCACTCGATCAAAGTTCCAGAGTAAAAGTAAGACCTTTTTTCATCAGTCGCTGTGGTTTTACAGGATAATAGTATAAAAAAACATAACAAAAAGTATCTCATGAACTCACCCTGCCTTGGATTTAGTAAATTTTTTTTGTATAAAAAAATTTTATAATAGGTAAATAGCACATAAAATCAATAACGTAACCTTTTAAAGCTTATATTTTATCATAAAGTATACCTTTATAATGCTGCACTATGTCATTTTAGTGTGTATTATAAAGCTTATACTATAAAAAAAATTGATGATATGAACATAAAACAATTTTTCTCCCACGCAGTGATTTTTCTTTTCTTGGTTATCGAACTAATTGCGTATTTACAACCGGCTTTTCAAGTGGGTAGTTTGTTTGACTTAAATATCCACCAGATGTCATACATCTTCTATATAGGGGTTCAAATACTTCTTCTTCAAGCCTCAATATTTTTAGGCGAAAAGAACTACAAGCTAGTGCTTTATATGCTCCTTGCACATGTTCTTTCATCGAGCATATTTTTATATTTTGAGTACTTCTGGATTCAGCTTGGGTTAGACTCTTTGCAATTCTATTATGCACTGCAGGTGATGGCGCTGATCCCCTATTTATTCGTATTAGGTGCGTTCCGTAAACTGCGAACTGAATTCCTTTATAAATTGATGTCATTCAATTATCTATCATCACTTATATTGGTCATCTATTACGCAATTTTCCCAGAATCAAATAGCAATGTTTTTGTAGCAACGTCAGTAACTGTATATTTCTTATATTGCACTCAAATAGTCAATGTTTGCATTAAGGCTTATATCGCAGCATTTAATGTCGAAAGTAACAAAAACGCTAACTACTCAAACAAACCTGCTTTTAACATATAGGGCTCTTTGAGCCCTTATTTACATCTATTCTTTTATATCATATTATGCATATATGTTAATCAATATGAATACCATTATGAAATCTGCTTCTTTCAAAATTCGCGCTCTTGCGCATCTAATTGATATCTTGTTCATCACAGTATTTGTAACACTTCCGCTGGAAATGTACATTAACGCATCATCAATTACTGGTTCAAAAGCAGCCCTCCTGAATTCTGCAGCGCAGCTGGCCCTACTTGGATTGACCGTTTATTTCTGGATGAAGCTTAAAGGTACGCCCGGTAAGATCCTGCTAAAGATATGTGTAGTGAATAGCAACGGGTTATCATTGACGATGGGCCAGTCAGTAATTCGATACTTTGCTTATATTGTATCGCTTTTGCCGCTTGGTTTAGGTTTTATCTGGGCTTTAATAAATAAGGAAGGTAGATGTTGGCACGATATAATCAGTGATTCTTACGTAATAGATCATAAAGAACTGGAATCTTTCAAATAAAAATCATTTATAGGGACATTATTACCCACTAAAGTGAATTTTCCAGATTGCGCATCGATTTCAAAGGGTCTTGGGAACGTTTTAAAAACACCTCTACCTGTGTCTTCAAAGTATAAAACCGAGCCCTTTATTTCGTATTTAGTTGTATCCCTGTCTATTATTTTTTCCTCAAAGTTCCTGATAATCTCTTTAGTTACAAAACCTTCTTGGAAGTAATAAGATACTTCTACAAGGAACCCATTATACATTGCTGTACCATGGTAGAAACCAGGTGGGATTTCCTGCTGTTCCCGTTGGCTATAGATATTGAGTTCTTCTTTCATTGTGAAAGAGAGAAGCGGCGTATCTTGAGATAGGACATAGAAAAAGATGCATCCTGCAGACATTGAGAGAAATAAAGTATGTGCGTTAAGAATGGATTTAAGTTTCATGTCGGTACCGGAATGTTATTGCTATAGGTAGAAGGAAGAAGGCCTATTTCTTTCAATGTCTTTTCTAGTTCCACATCATTGACATGATCTGTTGTAGCTATCTCATCTTCGGGTATTTTAACAAATGATAGTGGCGATGAATTAAGGTGCGGTGCCTCTTGTTGCACAAAAGCATTAATAAAACTTTTAGAATTGTGTATGCCAGTGGCATCAAAGCAAAAATCACCCAGCTTCACAAAGAAATGCTCTATATTCGATGTGGAATAGTTTTTTATCCCGACTATCTCTGGTTTTAATGCGTATTTATCGACAACCTCATCTTTAGATAAATATTCAGTTAACTCATTGCGCAGGACCTTAGCAAAGGCCCTGCATCCACCAGCGCACCAATCACCATTTTCAAGAAATTCATAGGCTTCAACTGTACTGAAAGCATATTTCATATCTTCCATAAAATCTATTAAATCAGGCATGGCATCTGAAATGATTACGTCGGCTTCACGAATGAAGCTTAACGCAGACATCGACTGTTCGCTAACGTTCTCCATGAGTATTGAAATGATATCTCTAGAATTAAGGTATTCATCTCCGTATTGGTCTTCAAGCGTTGTATTCATTTGATCAAAGAAGACAACCTGTTCTATCCCATCTTTTCTTGAAATACCTAAGTTGCCAACATGAACATCAGCGTCATAAAAGCCATAAAAGTACAATTCGTTTGTAATATCGGAAATTTCTCTAAGAATTTTTAAGATAGAAGGCTCTATAATTAAACCCGCTTCTATTCTCTCCTCAATCTCTTCAAAATCATTGATATCGCCGCCTATGTCGTCCAAATAGTTTAGAGCTACAGATATGCGACTATCTTCTTCACCATTGAGTACTTTTTCCTGCTCAATAACAAAGTATAGATGAGAAGGGTCTTCATAGAGACTAATATCGAATATGTCAACAGAGCTTGGGAGGCCCTTATCCTTTATTTGAAGTGCGTATATAGCTTCAGTAATCGAAGTCGTGACCTTAAATACTTTATCGTTGTAGTGGAAGGCATAACCCCAGCCACCGGCGCCTAAAAGTTCTATATCTAATTCATTGAATTCTTCGAATTCGATATCTTCACTAGAAAGTATTAGATGCTTAACAATCTTTTCAGGGCTTATCATTGCAAGCCCCTGAATAGCTTTTTAGAATAGCAAGTGCCGATTCTCTTTGTATATGATTGAGTTTGTTTAACCGCCCTTCTATGTCGATGATTTCGTACTTTTTCGCTTGTCTGCTTGTTCCATCCAAAGGGTTTATAAAAACCCCGGTAATTTTAGAAGTGATAAGTAATCTGCCGATGTAATTCGGGTGCTTTAGTAGACGTGATAATTTTCTGACAGAAGACGTGTCAGATTTTGGTATTAATTTATGCAACTCGACTATTAACTCTGGTGTTAGAGCCGAGTCAATTTTATGGAAAAAGTCTGCATCAATGTTCATAAACCATCCTTATGCATAAATAATAACAAATATACATGACACCAGATCAAATATCGAGTATATTTAATTGTGCGCACAGATATAAGGTGTTATTATGGGAATCAGATTTTCGTCAATAAATGAACTTGCAGCTTGCATGAATGTAAGCGCTGCGGAGGTTGAGAAGAAAATAACTAACTCATTTGGTGGTAAACAAAAACCAACCAGTATTGATGTGCCGGTATATAGTGAGTTTCCACCAGCCTTCCCTCAAACAATTTTGTTTCGGGCCTTAGTGGAAAAATATGGACGGTTTTTTAATTCTGGCGATGCGATTTATGAATTAAAGGACATTATACCTGGTAGGAAATTTGAGGCTGATATTGCCCTTCCAAATTTTAAAGTGGTCATTGAAATGGATGGATGGAAAGACCATGGGAAGTCTCTGGCTGGTTTCAAAAGGGATAGGGAAAAGTGGCTCTTATTTGCTACACACGGCTGGCTTGTTATACCAATAAGCCGTGAACAAATAGTGAAAGACTTAGAAAACGTTATAGAGCTTATCGATAAGTGTGTAAAACAGCGCCAAAGGTTTGAAGCATTAGTTTCAGATAAGAAAGGCCTGGTGGGTGCAAAATTTGAAGGTACATTATGAAAGAAAAAAAAGTTACAGAAGATTACAACAAAACTTACGAACAGAAACGTAAGGAATCACAGTCAAGGCTGCCAACAGTTTATCTGTCTAAAGGCTTAAGGCAGAGTCTAGATGAGCTCTCTGAAGTCAATAATGCCAATCTCAAGGACGTTATTATAACAGGAGCCCTTTTGGTAAAAATGCTGGATGAGTCTTTTGATTGCAAAGACCTGTTTGTTGAAGGTAAATACAAAATCACTCGTGAAGAGTATGAAGAGCTTGCAGTAGCTAAACTTACCGACTTTTTAGCGAAAAACGGCATTAATTTAAAGAAATAGTGGAACTAATATTGCTTTATAATTTGAAACTTAATAAAAGTGTCGGATTATTGATGTTGTCATTATTGAAACAAAACTATGAATACGGAAGTTCATTTGTGAAATTGCAAATAAATAAAATTTTGGGTAAGGAGCAATCAGGTCAAGAAATGCCGCGCAAAACCTATGCACTGCTGACTCTTGCCCGGTGCCTATTGCTTGAAAGTACAGACATCGAGGATGTCTTTAATGCAAAGAAAGTTTTTGATTTGGCATTTAGTTACTGGAACATAGATCCAGCAACATCAAACTTCGTTTTTTTGGAAAAGCATAGATTCCTAGTTAATTACGAGTCGGAAGCTCTAATAAGACATTCTGAAATCGACCAAGAGCAACTGAGCCTTTTAATTCGCAATATTGAAATGGTGATAAGAAGAATCGAAAACCTTTCTCTTTTTAATACGTGCGACGAAGTTGATTTCGCATTAGAAAATAGGGAGCGGTTCATCATTTTTGCTAGATCGCGTTAATTAGAGCAATTAAAGTCAAAAAATGGAGCGCCTAAATATTGCTGAAATAGTGCATATAGGTTAACATATGTGCAAAGTTTGCGTTTGGCTTTACAATGGAACCTATTGAATTATTGCTAGTAATTATTTCATCAATAATAGTTGGAAGATTTCTAATTATCGTATCCCGCATGAATGTTGACTACATGTTTCATCAAGATGAAATGGTTGTTAGGCAATACACAGGCAACACCTCTACCAATAGCTTTGACTTCGGCCAGCGAACTTTAAGTCTTGTTAAAGCGTCAATGTCCTTTAAGAAATTTATCGGATATGACTTTTTAGCACTATTTTTTGGCATATATTGGTATCAGGATGCTCAAATTGATAATGCTTCAATCTATGTCTTACTAATATACATCTGTTGTTATTCTTTAATAGTTTCTGATAACTACAAGATGATCCTCCCAGACTCCGTTCTATTGGCCCTGTTGTGTATTGGTTTGATGATGAGCGCGTCGGGACTAACCTATGACGTTTTATCTGCAATAAGCAATTCGATTTGCGTATTTTACAGTCTCTATATCTTTATTGTTCTTTATGAATTAATAAGGCAGAAAGAGGTGATGGGTAGAGGAGATATAAAACTAATAAGTATCTGTTTTCTCTTTATACCTATCTCTTTACTTACTAGCTTTGTAGTTGTTGCATCAATACTTTTCTTAGCTACAACTGTAATTAAAAGATTTTTTGAGGTTTATAACATCGAACAAAATCCGTTCGGACCATCAATTTGCATTTCGTTCTTGCTTCACTATGAATTAGGAAATGTTGTCTCGATGCTGATTATTCGTTGGAGTTAGATAGTGAACACAGGTGAGAATAAGGCAAGTCATTCCACAATTGAAATATACGGAAAAGCAGTTGCTTTAATTGTAAACAGCAATGACATACCTAGTCTTATCTATGATGAAACAGTTCAAGTGTTTCTGTTCAAATTAGGGTTTTATCAATTCAAGAACATTGGTGAAATCGAACGATTATTAATCAACATCCATAATTCATCATTTCGACTTAATGAGAAAGATGAGCTATATCGTATCCTCCTGCTTGATCTAATTGTTGAGCAAATTCGAAAGATAAACATAAATAAGGAACCTGTAAAAAGTGATTTTAATGGTCTGATACAGGTATTCGAAGGCTCAAAATATCTATTGAGAAATAAGACGCAAAGTGCGATAGCCGAAGCGTTGGATGTTAAGAATGCAAGAATTAGCGAGTGGAAAAAAGGGAAAAGAGTTCCTGGATATATAGAAAAATCAATTCAGAGGCTTTTAGACATCCCTGTCTGGTGCTTCACTTATTAATTAATTTCAAGAGCCTGAATGCAGCAGATATGGAATACTTCGCCAGAGATTTTTGATAAGTCGATAAGGTCTAATAGCTGAGTTTGACTGAGAGATGTCAAGTTTGATGAAGATTTGATGTTGAAACGATAAGTGTTATTTTCAGCGTGGTCAGTAATTACATTAATTACAAACTGATTTCCTATGGTAACTTCCCTAGATTCAGCCACCATCACATTGATTACCTCGTCTTGTTCCCCACTAAAGTCTATCAATTTAAGTAGGTTACCTTTGCTTATATCAGTAATGGTGTCATCGTGCATGACTTGGAATTCTGAAATTCCATGAGTTGTTTGTACATACACAGAGTACTTTTTCATTAATGAATGCAGATCTGTTGTTTGTAAACTTTGTAAATGACCTGATGTTTCAGTAACAGATAAGTCTTGATAAAAATTTACTGCTGTGTTCATAACTCTCACCAAACTAATTATTGTAAATGTGTGCTTTGATGCGCATAACTATAAATGAAATTATTGTTTAATCAAGCATCAGAAATGATGATTTTAAAAAAAATGCTGCGGCAAGTTAAGGTTAGCGTTATGAATTGCAGGTAAATTATTTATTTTTCAATGACATATATTGGTTTGTCACTGATTCTTAACAATGAAAAACAGTATAAAATAAATTTATAATGACCGTTGTTCATAAAGTTTATTTTTACATAATGAAAACTTCAGACAGTTCTTTTGCGCCATCTTTGCAAAAATACCCGTAATCGAGTGAGAAAGACTGGCCAGTTGGATTCCCAATATCTATACCGAGATCAAGGCACTTATCTGCTTCATCCCCAGAGAGTAAAATGAAGTCGTCAGGTGTTATTTTGCCAGCGAGTTCAAATAAATCCTCATAAACGACAATCTCAGATATCGGCTTTGGTAGAAGACCAACAAGTGAAAATTTACTTTTGGATATGTATGCTTTCTGCGGTATGTCAACAGAATGGTCTTGATCAGAAAATAGATTGAACGATGTACTGACATTTATCTGATTAATAGTGTCCTTTCCGAAACACATACCAAAATCGTACTCAACGAGAGGAACAATGATTATTTGATAAGTATCTTCAAAATAACCATCTACCACATCGTGTGTGTCTTTTATCACCCAGTCCACTTTTTTTGCATTAGAGTAAGCTTCATTGAGTCGCTTGATTTTCTTTATGACATCAACGATTGACTTGGACGGTAGTAAGTTCGATATACCAACCGTCAAAGAAGTAGCTATTAGGTTTTCCTTGCGAAAAACGTTTTTATGCTGGGTGGAGAAATATCTGTCAGCGAAGAGGAAAAGCTTTCTGCCCTCTTCCGTTAACTCAAGTTTTTTATTTCCACCGCGCTCAAATAATGCTTTATCTAGTTTGTTTTCTAGCTTTTTTACGGCTGCAGATACTGCAGGTTGTGTGACGTCGAGCAATGCTGCTGCGTCAGTAAGTCGTCCAGTTTTGACGATAGCCCAGTATGACTCCAACCCTTTTTCATCAAAGAAACCGTTAATCTGTTCTGTTCTTAGCATTTAAACATCTCTAAAGTTTGAAACTTGGGTTGGCCTCAATAATCTTAATTTTCTGGCCATATTCTGAAAAAGATTCCTTTAAGAAATCACCAATCTCTAATAGTGAATAGTAAAAGCCTGTTGTCATAAAAATTATTGTTGTCTTAGCCTGATTATACCTTTGCCTAAGTAGTGTACCTAAACTTGCTTGTAACTCCATACTTAAAACATGGGACTGCAAGTGTAGAACAAGTAAATCAGCTTCCCTTGCTTTTATAAGGATCTTATAACTTTCCGGTATCTTCGCTAAAAAACAACCATGTATCACATTGTGAACATCGCAGGAGTAAGTGACCGCTTTGCTTGCGATCTTTCCCCATCTTGATAAAACTGCATCTGTTACGTCATCGAACATTCGAGGCAACAAATTGCAAACTAACAAATTTGGAAATTTAGATGTTAAAAACTCACTGGCTGTATAATCAGTGAACTTATGAATATCATTTAACTGCACCTTTAAGCTTTTATTCTTTTCTTTCAGTAATGAAAACTTCGCAAAATGAGAAGGTGAATTTTCTAACCCATTTCTCTCCACATTGTGATGTATAAATGATGTTGGAGGGTGCTTCAGACCTTTCTCAATCGCTTCAAAGCCTCTAGTGAAGTAAGTTTTATTTTTGTTTCTTAAAAGGATTTCATTTAGAGAAAAGCCAGTTTCTAATAATTTTAAGGCTGTTGATTCTTCAACATCAAAATGCTTTAGCACATCAGAGATCGAGGAATAAAATCTTCCATTTATTATATAACCTCTTTCACTTCTTTGAATTGATAACATATTAGCCTAAAATTTTTCTCAGTTATGCATATTATATCACTGAAAAATCATCTTCGCATATTTATTAATTAGAAAAACTAGAGTAAGTGACAAATTTTACTTCCAACCATATAATGCATATATATGTATTAATGTGCTAAATACAATGGTGAAGTAATGAACAATGACCTTGTGAGTGTTGAAATTACTGTTGCTGATGAAGAGAAGCTTTTACGGGCACTATTCAAGCATGGAGTGAAGATGCCTGTTCAATGCAATGAAGGTTTCTGTGGAACTTGTGTATGTAAAAGCAATCCGAGTCAGTTTAATGAGGTTCATGACCAATTAGGGCTTTTGGATAGTGAAGATAACGTTCTTCCATGTGCAGTACGTGCTAAAGAAGGTGTCAATAAAGTCGTTGTAGAACTCCCTGCACATTTGGTACCTGAACATTTATCTCGATTGTCCAATGACACGAATTCAGATATGAGGCTGTAAAGAATTTCCATGAAGACGTTGTTTATCGTAGAGTCACCAGGGAAGAAGCAAAAAATATCAAAAATACTAGGCCCCTCTTACAACGTCCAAGCGAGTTTTGGACATATTAGAGACCTCCCAAGTCGTCAGTTGGGTGTAGACACTGAAACTTGGCGAGCCACCTATGAAAGTAAAAATGATAAAGCTATAAAAAACTTAAAATATCATATGAAGGATTGCAATGGCCGCGTAATAATTGCAACCGATGATGATAGAGAAGGTGAAGCAATTGGCTGGCATATCGCTGCTGTACTTGGGCTAAACCTTTCTAACACACCTCGTGCTGTTTTTTCTGAAATAACCGACAATGCATTGAAAAAAGCAGTTAAAGATTCCGAAACACGAAGAATTGATATGAAAAAAGTCGCAGCTCAAGAAGCTAGACGGATTTTAGATCGTATTCTTGGTTATAAAGTTTCCAGTCCCCTCTCCTTCTTTCTATCAAATTATTCGAACTTGTCAGCAGGAAGAGTTCAAAGTGTGGCGGTTAAGTTGGTCGCGCAAAGGGAAGAAGATATAAATAATTTCGTACCTACAGATCACTATATGCTGTCAGGCACTTTCAAGAAGAATTCAATTGAATTTAAAGCACAGTGGGATTTCAAAAAACACTTTGACGGATCTAATCCACCGGCTTCGATTAATAATGGTGAGATTGAATACTGGAAAGATAAAAACCACTTGTTAGCTATTGCTAAACAGATTAACTCGAATCCAAGTTGCGTGGTAACCGCATTAGAAGAAAAACCTTCAAAGAGAAAGCCTGCAGCTCCATTTATTACGTCTTCTTTCCAGATGGCTTGTTCTACAAAGTTTAAAATGTCACCCAAGAAAGCCATGGAAGTAGCACAAAAGCTCTATGAAGATGGCCTAATCACTTACATGAGAACAGATAACCCAAATTTATCTGACGAAACAATCGGACTTGTGAATGACTACATTGATCAATGGTGTACTGCTCAAGGCCTAGAAAATACGAAGTATAAACTGACAAAACCAAACAAATGGAAAGCCAAAGGTGATGCACAAGAAGCACACGAAGCTATAAGGCCAACTGATTTCAATTGTTCAGGTAACAACATCGCTGATCCTGAGCATAAAAAAGTTTATCAAATGATTCTGCAAAGAACCGTGGCCTGCCAGATGGCTTCTGCTATTTATGATTCAACCTCCGTTAGTATCGAAACATCCGTAGAGTGCAATGGGAAACCGATTGTTTTTTCTGCTAAGGGTAATGTTTTAGTATTTCCAGGATGGAAAGCGTTTGTCGCAAATGATGAAATGTCAGAACCAGATGATGATAATAGCGATGATGATACTGAGGGTGCATTGCCTCCGTTAAACAATGGTGAAGATTTACCATGCCAGAAAGCGCAAGTACTGGATAAGAAAACAAAACCACCAGCGAGATTTACAGAGGCTTCACTGATAAAAGCATTAGAGTCAGAAGGAATAGGAAGACCAGCTACTTATGCTGCAATTATGGAAAATATAATAAGACGTCAATATGTCGAGATTATTGATAAGAAAAGCTTAAAAATGGGGTCTACAAAAAAAGGAATGGATGTATATAAGGTACTTGATAAAAGTTTTTCATTCATGCAAGTAAGTTATACGCAGGAAACTGAAGTTAGCCTAGACAGTATAGCAAAGGGTGCTTTGGGCTTTAAAAACTTCATGAATAATTTTTATGAGTCCTTCAAGCGTGAATCAGATACATTCAATCTTGAGGCAGAAAAGAAATCAACAGCACCAGCTTGCCCTAGTTGCAAAGAAAGAAAAATGTTTAAGGTCAAGAACAAGAATAGGCCCGGCAATTCATGGTTATGCAGAGGGTTTACTGATGATACGTGTAAAACAGCATTTCCTGATAAAAATGGTAAGCCCGATTTTGATTATGTGCCACCGCAGATTACTGATCATAGTTGCCCCAGCTGTGATGGTAAACTAACACGCTTTAAGAATGATAACGGCTTTGCATTTTACTGTAAGCCTTGTAGAAAATCACTTGAGGGTGATGAGAGTGGCCCTGATTGGCAACTCTATAAAACTAAGATGGCAGCACGGGAAAATGCTGAAACATGTCCTGCCTGTAATAAAGGCAAACTGCTTTTAAGAAACGGGAGATATGGTGAATATTTTAGTTGCGATAATTACCCTAAGTGTTCAACTATAATCTCCAAAGATCAAGATAATAAACCCGACATTAAAGCGTATTTAGCGAAAAAGAAGGAATTAGAGTCACTACCTAGTTGCCCTAAATGTAAGAAAGGTAAATTAGTAATAAGGAAAGGATCTAAAGGGGAATTTAAATCTTGTAGTGCATACCCTAAATGTAAGCACACTGAGGATATGGAGAAGAAAAGCGCCTAAGCGCAAGATCTTGAGGACTAGCTTTGACAAGGACGTTAACTAGGTAAATTCTCTTTTCAAGAATTCGCAGTATTTTCGTACTGTTTCAGTATTGATTGCTGCCTGAGTGTCGTAAAGGATAGCTTCATCGTTTTTAGGTGCCTCTCCAACTTGTTCAATTTTGAAGTCAGTATATTTTATTGATTTTGTGAACCCTTCATCTGTCAAAGTAAACGTAAAGTCATTTTCGAACATGAAATGCATTGATATAACTTCTTTCCCTGATTCCCTAGCTGCTATGACTTCATCAGCATCCATGAATTGACGATTAAAAGATGCTTCTGATTTAGTTTCATCTGGGGCTCGTAACTTTCCTTTTTCGAGTACTTCGAGCTCTTCTGGCAGTTCATTGTCAAAACACCAAGACGTCATTCTTCCCGCTATGTTTACTTTTATGAGTGGAATAACAGGGACACTTCCAATCGCCTTTCTTAAAAGCGCTAAACAAGCTTCGGCTTTAGTTGCACTTGAACAATCAGCGACTATAACCATTGCCATCTCATCATACATAAACGTTATGTTTTCTGGTATTGGTGGTGTGTTTGACGCGATATCGTTTATGATTTCTTCCTTGAATTGAAGTCTCATTTTTTTATCAATCAACTGATTATTTTCTGAGGCTTTAATAATTCTCTGATTTAATCTGTAGTTCACTAGTTTAGCTGGTATGTTTTTCTTGAATTTCCTAATGCTGAAATAATGCGAATTACACACGGAATGCACAAAAGTGTTAGCGGATGGATAAGGTACATTGAAACCAATCGTTTCAATGGCTGTACGGCTGGGCTCTTTACTTTTGAAGCTTTCAAGTTTCGTTTCAATGTCCTTGAGGTTAAGTGGTTCTTTAACTTCATAGAAAATTAAGTTTTTAAACATTGCCGCTTACCTTCAAGTTCAGTAATGATTTTTTTTCTGCTTCCAAATATATTAATCGTGTATTTCTCGTAGAATCAGTCCTAGAGGCGCATATTTCGAGCGCCCCACTTTCTGCAACAACTAGTGCTGCTTTTTGTCCACGAGATATTGCAGAGTTAACAAGGTTTCTAGAGAGTAATTTGGCACCTTTTTTAGTAATGACAGTAAGACAATAAGGGTACTCTTGGCCTTGTGCGTTATGAATAGAAATACAGTAACCGGGTATCATATTACGAGCCTCACTCAAGCTAAGGACAACTTCCATTTTTCTAATACTGAGGGTTACAAATGCGTCGTTCTTTCCAGGGAAATCGATAATGAAGCCAATATCACCATTGTAGATATTATGTGAAGGCATGTTTGCTTTAATGAGTATTTTACTGCCAATATGGTACTTGTACGTCTTATTAGCAATGTTCAATTCCACTGGCTTACTATCACCATAGAATTTTGTTCTGCAGTACTCGTTAATACTATCTATGCCATTTTCACCAGCATACTGAGGTGCTAAGATTTGCACATGCTGAAGGCCAGTTTTCTTAGTGACGCTTAAAATACTGTCAACTGCATTACGCGTCCATGAATAGAGCGTATTTTCATC
>CETH01173127.1_pt1 | contig 108622 bp, 107 predicted proteins | sample 361461 | NCBI WGS metagenome assembly CETH01 (sample SAMEA2622695, study PRJEB7988) | marine metagenome | isolation source: saline water (ENVO:00002010), including | reverse complement strand
CATTTATACAAAATAACAAAGTTTTTGTTGTTATGTATCTCAATAAAATGAAAGTTAAACCTGAGTCTGCGGTAGCCTAAAAGACTACCTTCGACCTTTAGGTTATCAGTTTTAGGGTTGCTCATTTTGTGAATTCATAGCATTTGAAACGTATATTCCTACGCTTTTTGCGATAGTTTCTAGATGACCCTCAAAGAAATGGTCGGCAGATTTAATTATTTGGTAATCGATAGTAATATGTTTCTGTTGTTGGAGTTTTTTTACTAGTCCAGCTGTATCATGTTCTGGAACAATATCATCCTTATCTCCTTGAATAATCAAGCCTGATGAAGGGCAGGGGGCGAGGAAGGCAAAATCATATTTATTTGCTGGTGGAGAGATAGATATGAAGCCTTGGATTTCCGGTCTGCGCATTAATACTTGCATCCCTATCCATGCACCAAAAGAGAATCCGGCGATCCAGCATGACCTGGCGTTTGGGTTATGTGTTTGCATCCAATCTAAGACAGAGGCAGCATCTGATAATTCACCCAAGCCCTCATCAAAGGAGCCCTGGCTCCGTCCAACTCCACGAAAATTAATGCGTAGTACGCAAAACCCTAATTGTCTAAAAGTTTGAAACATAGTGTAAACAATCTTGTTATTCATGTTGCCACCATGTTGAGGGTGAGGATGTAGAATTAGGGCAATTGGTGCATTTTCTTCTTTTGAGTGGTGATATCTGCCTTCTAGGCGACCCTCAGGTCCGTTAATCATAACTTCTGGCATGCTTGCTCCAGTTTTTAGCTGTTGAGAAAAAGTGGTAAAAAAGTATATGACTGAATGTGAATGGTCTTTTTACTACGGTCAAATCACAGAAAATAGGTTATAAATACTTGATAATACTATTAGAATAAACTAAATCCGACCCATATCGTTAAAAAACTATAAGATCACGAACTTGTTTTAATAATTTATAATATCTTATTTATTTAATAAATAAACAGTAGCGACACAGATGTTTAGGCGTATCCGGGAAGATATAGAGTGTGTATTTGATAGAGATCCGGCGGTTCGTTCAGGAATCGAGGTTATTTTATGCTATCCGGGATTTCATGCTATCCAAATATTCCGTTTTGCCAGTTTTTTTTGGAAATTGAGGATGCGATTAGTTGCCAGGTTTATTTCTAATTTTGGGCGCTGGTTGACGGGAATTGAAATCCATCCAGGTGCCCGCATTGGTCGGAGGTTTTTCGTTGATCATGGAATGGGGGTTGTAATAGGTGAGACAGCTGAAATCGGTGATGATGTTACTTTGTATCATGGTGTGACTCTAGGCGGAGTAAGTTGGTCAAAGGGAAAACGGCATCCAACAATAGAAAACCAAGTTGTAATAGGTGCTGGCGCACAAGTTTTGGGGCCAATAAAAGTCGGTGCTGGAGCTAGAATTGGGGCGAATGCTGTAGTCCTTAATGATGTTGAGCCAGGTGTAACAATGATTGGAGTTGCCGCTCGTCCAGCTACTACAAAATATCAAGATCCTGACATAATGGAGAAATTTGCTGCTTATGGGACTCCTTCTCCCGACCTCTCAGATGCTGTATCAAAGTCTATTGAGGCACTGTTGGAAGAGGTAGAAAGATTAAGGGGGCGTATTTCTCAGCTCGAGGAAGAATCTGGAAGTCATGCTGGTAATGAAAAAGAAGAAGACAAAAGAGAACCTATTCCTCCTGTAACATAGGGGAGCAGGGATATATGGCGCAAAATAAGGCTATAAATTTTTATTAAATACTTTGTTATATCTAGAATATTGATTGGCCAGACATATATCATGTGTCTGCTTATATTATATCAATTAAGGTAGAAAATTGTGGATTTAGTATATCTAGATTACAACGCAACTGCGCCAGTTAAGCCAGAAGTAACTCAGGTTGTAATGTCAGTATTGAACAACCATGGAAATCCATCTTCTGTGCATTCTTTTGGACGTGATGCAAGAGAGCTTATCGAGGAGGCTCGTGAGTCTGTTGCTTTGATGGTGGGTAGTCAGTCATCAAACGTTATTTTTACTAGTGGTGGAACCGAGTCTAACAACTTGGCGATTAAGTTAGTAAAAAAGAAAAGGCTGATTGTTTCAGCGGCGGAGCACCCTTCAATTCTAGCAGCAGCAGACTTTGCTGGGGCAGAAAAAATTATTTTGCCAGTTGATAGCAATGGTATGGTTTCTCCAGTCATGCTTAAGGATATTCTTGGTCCTGATGGTACTGATACTCTAGTATCAATAATGCTCGCTAACAATGAGACCGGAGTTATCCAGCCAATAGCTGAGTTGGCGCAAATTGCCCGTTCGGTAGGTGCGATTATCCATTGTGATGCAGTTCAAGGGCCAGGGAGAACTGCTATTAATATGGATGCCCTCGGCATCCATATGCTAAGTATTTCTGCTCACAAATTTGGTGGCTTAAAGGGTGTTGGAGCGTTAGTGATATCTTCAGAGCAAGAAGTTAATCCGATTATTGTTGGTGGGGGGCAGGAACGAGGATGGCGAGGAGGTACTGAAAACGTCCCTGGTATTATTGGAATGGGCAAGGCTGCTCAGTTAGCGCTTTTAGACTTAGATAATATTGAGCAGATAGCAAATTTGCGTGATCTACTGGAAAAAAAGATTCTAAGAATAGAGCCTGATGTGACTATTTTTGGTGATAAAGTTGATCGATTACCAAATACTAGCTCTTTTACTATGCCTGGTGTGCAGAGTGAAACTCAGGTTATGGCTTTAGATTTAGCTGGAATTGCAGTTAGTGCTGGCTCAGCATGTTCTTCAGGGAAAGTAGAACCATCCCACGTTTTAACAGCGATGGGTTATAGCGAAGCAATAGGAGGGTGTGCAATTAGAGTAAGTATTGGATGGACTAATACTGAGGAAGATATAGATAGATTTATTAATACTTGGAAAGCAACCTACTCAGGACTAGCTTCTCGACACAGAAATAGCATATGAATAGTTTTGAATTCTTTTAATAGTTTTTCCGGGCAAAAAAAATAATGAATAAACATGGGAAATCATTTGGACTGTATAATCGTTTAAAGAATGATTCTGGTCACAACTGGACTAACTATATAAGCCACCCTTTCGTGGAGGCTTTGGGTGATGGCACTTTACCAATAGAGGCATTCCGTTATTACTTAAAGCAAGACTATTTGTTTTTGATAGATTTTTCACGTGCGTGGGGTCTCGCTGCTTTTAAGTCAGAAAAAATAGACCATATTCGTGCAGCTTCTAAAATGCTTGATACAATTATCAATTTAGAAATTAACTTGCACATTAATTTTTGTAAGGATTGGGACATAAGCTTGAAGGATTTAGAGAAAGTTCCAAAGGAACCAAGATCTAGAGCTTATATTGATCATGTTTTCGATTGTGGCCTTAAAGGTGATATACTTGATTTGCATGTGGCTTTAGCGCCTTGCATAGTTGGTTATGGAGAGATTGGAAGAAATATATCACAAAAAAAAGACTACTCGGATAATAATCCTTTTAAATCCTGGGTTGAAATGTATTCAAGTGACAGCTATCAGGAAACAGCTAAAGATGAAATGGAGACACTCGATCTTTTGTATTCTGATCTCGGGAGCGCTGTAAGATATAATAAGTTGTCAGAGATATTTAATAAATCAACTAAGCTAGAGGCGGCATTTTGGCAGATGAGTTTTGAGTCATGTAAACTTGGCAAGATCTAGTAATTTTATGTATATGATACTTAAGCTTATAAAAATGGATTTTTGGTTTTGAAAGAAAGTTATAAAATTGATCTTGGACTTGGAGGGAAACCTTCAGATCATAGAGTGGTGGTAGCTATGTCTGGTGGCGTAGACTCTTCCGTCACCGCATCACTTTTAGCTGAATCTGGTTATGAGGTAGTTGGTATAACTCTACAGCTTTACGATAACGGTAAGATGCAGGGACGTAAGGGAGCATGCTGTGCGGGTCAAGATATTCATGACGCTCGTCGTGTTGCAAGTCAAATTGGAATCCCTCATTACGTATTAGATTATGAGGATCGTTTTAAAGAAGCAGTTATTGAAGATTTTGCTGATAGTTACTTGCGTGGTGAGACCCCTTTACCGTGCGTACGTTGTAATGAAAGGGTAAAATTTGCAGACCTTTTACAATCCAGCAAAAATCTAGGTGCTAGTGCTCTTGCAACTGGGCATTATGTTCGATGGGTTAATGGAAGATTTGGTCCTGAATTACATTCAGCTATAGATATTACGCGTGATCAAAGCTATTTTTTATTTCCTACAACTAAAGAGCAATTAGAGGTTTTGCGATTTCCACTTGGAGAGTTTCCTAAGGAAATTGTTAGAAAATATGCGAGAGATTTGGGTTTAAAAGTCTCTGAAAAACCTGATAGTCAGGATATCTGTTTTGTACCTAATGGCAATTATGCAAGCTTAATTGAGAAATTGAGGCCCGGTGCTGCTCAGCCAGGGATTATATTAGATAAGAATGGAAAAAAACTTGGTGAACATAAGGGAACAATTAATTTTACAATTGGCCAGCGTCGAGGTCTTGGTGTTTCTTCATCCAAAAGGTTGTATGTGACTAAATTAGATCCTGATAAAGGTATTGTATTTGTTGGTGAAGAAGATGAATTGTTATCAGACCATATTTTAGTTAACAACGTAACTTGGCAGGCGCACGATGATCTTGCGCATAATAAAGAAGTTAGGGTTAGGACTCGCTCTACTCATAATGGCTCTCCGGCGAGACTTATATGGCATGAAGAGGGGCGCACTTTTATAGTAAGGCTCGATAACCCCGAGAGTGCAACATCGATAGGACAGGGGTGTGTGGTATATGATGGCAGTAGGGTCCTTGGTGGTGGTTGGATAGGACATATGGGCAGTCTGCAGCAAGTAAACGAAAAAATATTTAGAATGGATAAATCTAACCATTCACAGGATAGCACTAAGTTAGCAGGTGATTATTCCCATGTATAACCGTCTATTTAGTTCCTAGTGTAGTATTTGACGGAAAAAGTTACATAGTTTACTAGTCGGTACGAAAAACGTAGAGTTGACCTAATAGAGTGCTTGGAATATACCGCCTTTAAATATTTAGGCGGGGTAGCTCAGTTGGTTAGAGCGTCGGAATCATAATCCGAAGGTCCCTGGTTCAAATCCTGGCCCCGCTACCATTTCTCCCCTAGGTAATGTTAGTGTCGCAAACACAATCAGACCACAGCTTAATATTTAAATTGTTAGAGAAAATAGAAACACTTGACGCCTTTTGCGCACTAACAAATATTACAGCAAAGGTGAGGGACAAGGCGGCTACTAGTTTTTTCATGACCATAGCCTATCCAATCTGATGAAAATGTTGAGTCCTGCCACCTCAAAAAAGTTTGCAATAAACTCTTAAATACTTCATTTTCAGATTAATTGTCTCGTACTCGTATGTTTGGTTTTTCTGATAATTGATACAATTAGTTATAGGGGAGGTCTAGAATGTTTAGGATTGGGGAGACACCTAAAGATTTATGGCTAGTTGGCAGGTTGCTTGAGGATAAAGCCGCTAAATTACCTGATCATCCTATATTATTCTGGTCTGACGAGGTCTATACGTATTCTCAGCTAAATTATAACGCCAATAAAATAGCAAGAGGTTTTTTGGATATACAGCTCCAACACTCTGATCGCGTTGCGGTTATGATGCAAAGTTCACCGACCTATATTGGTGTTTGGTTTGGTTTAGCAAAGTTAGGTGCTATAGAAGTGCCGATTAACACAGCTTATAAGGGTGACTTATTAGCGCATATAATAAATAGCTCTGGGGCTAGTGTTGCTGTAGTAGATATAGAATTTCTACCCGTATTTGAGCAGATTATTAAACTATGCCCGTTGCTTAAGCGTATTGTAATTAATACTGATGCTAATTCACCTAAAAACTTTTCTATAAAAGAAGAGGTTACTTATGATCAGCTTAGTCTTCTTTCTTCAGATGATGGAAGTAATCTAGGTCACAATATTTTACCTGAAGATATTGCTTGTGTGATGTTTACCTCAGGCACTACTGGACCTTCTAAAGGTGTAATAATTAATAATGCCTTTGAATTATCTTTTGCGGTTATTTTTAATGAGATAGTTTCTCTTAGTTCGTCAGATATTACATATAATTTTTTACCTTTCTTTCATATAGCAGGAAAATTTATTTTACTCGGTACTATGTTTGTGGATGGACGCATGGTCCTTCGTGCGCGTTTTAGTGCTGATAGTTTTTGGGCTGATGTAAGAAAGTATGGTGTAACTGTTACGGTAGGTGTAGGTGGGATCTGCCAAATGCTTTATGCTAAGCCTTCAACACCGCAGGATTCCGAAAATCCTTTACGTATGATCTATTCAGTTCCAAACCCCCATGACGTTCTTGAGAAATTCAAAAAAAGGTTTGGGGTTGAGTTAACTGAAGGGTATGGGTCAACGGAAGCTAATATAGTTGTATATACAAGACCTAACGAGGATACGCCATTAGGTGCGGCAGGTAGGGCTGCTCCTTACTACGATGTGCGTATTGTAGATGAAGATGATAACGAAGTTCCTCCTGGAGTCTCGGGAGAAATTGTAGTTCGTCCTAAATATGCAAATATATTAATGGAAGGCTATTTTGGATTGCCCGAAAAAACTATAGAAACATTTAGAAATCTCTGGTTTCACTCAGGTGATAGGGGGGTAATGGACGAAAGCAGATATTTATTCTTTTTAGATAGGATGAAGGATGCAATAAGGCGAAGGGGTGAGAATATATCTTCCTTTGAAGTAGAGCGGATCGTGAGTAAATATTCAGCAGTATCTGAAGTTGCTGCGATAGGTGTTCCAGCTGATGTTGGGGAGGACGAAGTAAAAATTATTGTTGTCTGTAGGGAAGATTCTCCTATTAATCCTATAGATTTATTTCAACACTGCGTAAATGAAATGCCCTATTTTATGGTTCCTCGTTTTATTGAATTTGTTGATGTTTTGCCAAGGACTCCGACGCAAAAAGTAAGAAAAGTTGAGTTACGTGAATTGGGGGTAACAAATACAACATGGGATTGCGAGAAAGAAGGGTTTAAGGTGACCCGGGGTGGAATAAAAGAGTTCTAGCGCGGGTAAAATAAGTTTATCTGATTCTTTATTTGATGGAGAAAGTGCTATTTTTATTCAGTCTATCTGATAAATTAAGAAGTATAAAAAAAGTCTAGTATAACTATCGGAGGGTCAATTGTCATTTGAGTTGCTTAAAGGTTTTCGAGTCATTGACATGAGTCAATACGCTCCTGGTCCATATTGTTCCCTTTTATTATCAGATCTTGGCGCTGAGGTATTCAAAATTGAGCCCCCTGGAGGTGAGCCCATGAGAAGGGTTGGGCCTTTAGACGAAAATGGAATTTCAAATTGGTATAAGGTTTTAAATCGTGGAAAAAAAATTATTGAGTTGAATTTGAAATCAGATGAGGGCTCTATAGCTTTTAGAGACTTAATTGCGAGCTCAGATGCACTTTTAGAATCATATCGGCCTGGAGTTTTAAATAGACTTGGATTTTCTGAAGAAGTAATCAGAAATATCAATAATTCAATTGTTGTTTGTTCCTTATCTGGATGGGGTAAAACCGGTCCATATTCAGCCAGGGCAGGCCATGATTTAAATTATATGGCTTTATGCGGAGGTTTATTCACTTCAGGTAGGGGTGATATGCCATCGATAACTAATCCTCCAGTAGCAGACTACGCTAGCGGTATTCAGTCAGCATTCTCGATAGTCTCTGCTTTACTTGCTCAGTCCAAAAAAACAGAAAAATCTTCTATTGAGCCTATTTATATAGATACCAGTATTGCAGAGTCTGTTCTTCCATGGACTGCATGTGCTCATACTCAGGAAGTTTCTGAAGAAAGTAAAATTAATATTTCAGATACCTTTTTAAATAATGGTGCAGCATTTTATCAAATATATGAAACAAAAGATAAAAGGCATATTTCACTTGGTGCAGTAGAGGAAAAGTTCTGGGAGGCCTTTTGTGTTGCTATTGCCCGAGAGGATTTTATAGAACGGCAGTTTGAGAAATGTCCTCAGACAGATCTTATATCTGAGGTTGCAAAAATCGTTTCAAGTCGAACTTTGGATGAGTGGATAAAACATTTTTCTAGTGTGGATTGTTGTTTTGAGCCCATTCATAATTTATCAGAAGTTAGAAAAAATGAACAGATATTAGCACGAAAGATGCTACGGCCACGAGAGGGAGATAATTCTTGTATTGAGATAGCTTTCCCCGCATGGATTAATGGTTCGCCAATGCCAAAAGGTAAGCCTTTGGAGTTTCTTAGCATTAGTCAATTGGGTAATGCTTTAGATGAATCGTCAGACAATATAAATAGGTAGGATTTTTTATGCATTCTAGAGCAGTTGTTCACGATTGGATCAAACATCATTCTATTCGTAGGTCTAACTCAATAGCAATTGTTGATTTTGAGTCCAATGTCCAAATGTCTTACCGGCAACTTGATAAAAAAATTGATAGTTGTGCGTCTTATTTGAAGAAGAAATACAATATTAACTCAGGCGATAGAGTGGCAACCTTGGCTCAAAACTGTCCCGAAATTTTTATTGTACAATTTGCCTGTGCTAGGTTGGGAGCGATTTTTCTTCCTATGAACTGGCGTCTAGCAATTCCTGAACTCAAATATATTTCTTCGGATGCATCTCCGCGAGTTATTTTTTCTGATAGTAAGTTTTTTGATACCGGTGAAAAAATAAGTTCTCAAGAACGAATGCTACAAAATGAATCCCTGGATAATGATACCGAATTTTATAAAGCTTTGAATGAAAACTTGCCTTTTGTAGATTATCAGCCACCCAACTCTGATGATATTTGGCATATTTTGTATACTTCAGGGACTACGGGTCGACCAAAGGGAGCGCAGCTATCTCATGGACAAAATTTTTTGCAGTGTGTTGGGCTTGGTTCAGAATATTCTATAACAAGTAATTCCGTAGGTCTAACTTATACACCTACCTTTCATGCGAGTGGATTATTTATGTTTTCAAATCCCACTTTTTTACATGGAGGAAAAACTATACTAATGCGTCAGTTTGATCCTGAGATTTGTTTGGATGCCCTTATGAATCCTGACTTGGGTATTACGCATACTCTAGCGATCCCAACTAATCTTTTAATGATGAGAAATGTACAAAACTTTAAGGATGCTAGTTTCGGAGGGTTAACAATAGCTTCCGGAGGGATGCCAGTACCGACTGCATTAATTGAGGAGTATTCAAATCACGATGCAAAAGTACCGCAAGTATGGGGCATGACAGAGTTATGTGGAGTATCTACATCGCTTCCAGCTGATGAGTATATTAAAAAGATGGGGTCGTGCGGACCACCCTTAATGAATATGGAAATAAGTATAGTAGATAAGCATGATAATCATATTAAAGAACCGGATATTATAGGTGAAATTGTTGCTCGTGGACCAATGGTAATGAAGGGATATTGGGGACTTGAGCATCTTACAGATGAATTTTATCTTAAGGATGGTTGGTTTAGAACTGGAGATGCTGGAAAGCTTGATGAGGATGGTTATCTTACTATTTCAGGAAGATGGAAGGATATGTATATATCTGGTGGGGAAAATGTTTATCCCGCAGAGGTAGAGCAGGTCATTTATCAAATAAATGAAGTGCATGAGGTGGCCGTGATTGGTATCTCTCATGAGTTGTGGGGGGAAACGGGTCGAGCATTCATAGTTTTAAAGCCAGAACAAAACTTATCAGAAGAGGCGGTGATGAGTTTTTGTAAATCACAGCTTGCAGGATATAAAGTTCCCAAATCTGTAAGGTTTATTGATGAGCTGCCACATAGTGCAAATGGCAAAATTCTAAAATCAGAACTTCATCCAGATTTTGGGATATAAAAAATGCACAAAATTTATAGGTTTGATTAATATGAATCATTCACATTTACATCACGCACATATATTTTCTAGTGATATATCGAAGTCTCTGGAGTGGTGGAAATCAAACTTTGATGCCGTAATATACTTTGATGGTGAAATGGGGGGCTCAAGAAATATTTTTATAAAAGTTGGGGAAGGCCGTCTACATCTTTACGATCAGAAGCCTAGAGGTCTTGACCTCAATGCAATTCATCATCTTGGAATTCGTGTACTAAATATTGATGAGGCTGTTTTAAGAATGAGAGATAATGGTGTCAATTTTAGAAACCCTGTACGTCGGTTTGAAGGTTGGTCATATATAATGTGCAGTGCACCTGATAACATTTTATTGGAGATTTTTGAAGTAAGTGGAAATTTAGAAAATAAAAACCTAAAGGAATACTTCTCAGACTCATCTTCAGAATTCTAGAAATTAGTCTGTTATAGACTCATTTCAGAACATATTTATTTAAAGTTTTGTGGTTTTTTCTTTCCTAATCTTGTCCAGTAGATTTCAGGGATTAGTTCTGGTTCTTTATAAAAAAGCCACTGGCATGGTTTGGATGCGTCTTCGTTGTATTCTGTGACCCATAGTGGGTAACCTCCCCACTCAATAGGAAGTATCTCATTTACAGCGCAGTGGACACAATAGTAGGGAACAGACTTTTTTCCCCAAGACCAGTAGTGTTTTTCCTTTGTAACACCAAAATTATAGGGCGCACCAAGCCTTGAAGGAGTGCCATCTTCTACATCTCCTCTCCGCATTCTTCCTCCTGAACCGCAGGGATCCATGACTATAGAAAATTTTTCTTTATCTTCTTTAATCTTGATCTCACCTGTTTGCCCAGGACCACATCTGTGCGATCTCATCATTTCGGCTGTTAAATCGACTTGTCTTTTTACTGACAAATTCCTAAAAACTTTCCAAGTACGACGCATCATCCAGGTTTCTTGACTAGAACGAAGAATTTGATACATACCTGTTTCTCCGCATCGTTCAGCAGTTCGTGTGAGTAGTTCCCAAACCCAATCGCAGAACAAATCGTGCAAAGATTTAGTTTCAATTTGCCCGGTTTTTATAAGGGTTTCTGCTAGTTCAGTCTCACCAGATTTAATTGCCTTTACAGCTAATTCATGTGTTGGTGTACCAAGTGTTTCGGATTTATCTGTCCTTAATAGTCGTCCATGAAAATCACTTAACTGCAGCATGTTTTTGTCCTACTTTGAATGGGATATAACTATAGACCTACAAATCTAATTGTAATCCTACTTTTTTTAGAGTTTCTTTAGTTGGCCGTCCTGTATCAGTTTGCCAACCCATTTCCTCATAATATTCTGTTACCATATTACGAAGATGTGGTTTGATACTTTTACCTGCTGCACGGCCAACGCTAGGCGCTTCAAGAAGTCGGTCAGAAATATCAAATTCATCTTCTGGCTTAAACCCTCTTTTAAGTGCTATTACTCTTTGTAAATTAACCATTCTCTCACCAACTAACATAGCTTCATCACGGTTAAAGTCTGACCATCCAGTGGAAAGCGCTATAGCTTCAGAGGCATAGTCGAGCCCCCCCTTGACTCCCCACAGAGCGAACCAGCAAACACCCAGTGTATCTTCCCAAAGTTTTTTCATTTGTGTTTTAGCTACTGCTTCTGCTTTTCCTTCAGGAACCATGGGTTCACCAAATTCTGTGTACCCAAGATCAGGATCTGTAGTCCAAGCGTCTACGCCGGGGCCTTGCCAGCAAACACCCGCGCCTGCAACGATTTGACCAAGTAGCACGCTCCATGCCGGGCGCCAATCATGCATGTTGATTCCTCCACCTCTAATATGAAGCACGCAAGCTTCAGCTTCTTTACCTAAAAGTTTTGCTGCTTCTTTTAATCCTTTTGCTAGAACCTCTCCACCGAAGCCTTCCCCCGTACACATTTGATCAAGCAACTCAACTGCGGCTTCATAGTTGCCCCAATTTAATTCCAGTCCGCCTGTATCCTCTTTTGAAAGAATACCTCTTTCGTAAAGCTCAAACGCCATTCCCATTAGGGCCCCCCCGACAGATGAGTCAATCCCCATACCGTCAAAGTAGTCAGTTAATGCAAGGGCCTCACTGGGGTCGTCTATTCCGACCATTCCAGCTGCCCCCTCCATGTTTTCTCCCCCTCCACACATACTTGCTGTAAACCCAGCAAATTTACCGCTATTAATTTTACAGTCATAGGCGCACGAGATGCTGCAATTATATGATTCCTTTGGGATAATAGTAAAATCTTCGGCTGCTTTTACAAATCGTTTTGAAAAGTCTTCTCCCCAAAGAGGGTCAGATAAGTTTTTACCAGCTAACATATGGCTTTCACCCACGTAACTATACGCACGAGTAATCCCACCCTTTGCTAATATAGTTCCCACAGCTGGAGCGCCTTCACCCGGTTTTCTCTCAGCCCATATTGCCTTGTCCCAATTTTGAGTAAGTTCGCCAAACTCTAATGCCTGGTTTAGTTCTACTATTCCGCTTCCTCTCACAGCAACAGCCTTAAGGTTTTTAGATCCCATAACGGCACCTACGCTACCCTTAGATGCTCCATGGTTACGGTCATTTTTTATTGATGCACCAGGCAACATTGCCTCACCAGCTGGGCCAATGCAGGCAACAGATATTTTTTCTTCATCACCTAACTCTCTCTTAATTAGTCGCTCTGTCTCCCTTGTGTCTTGTCCCCAAACCTTAGTTGCATCACGAATTTCTACTTTGTCATCATCAACCCATAAATAGACAGGTTTTTCAGCTTTTCCTGTTATGACTATCCCGTCATATCCTGCATGTTTAAGGTAGGCTGCCCAGTATCCATGAGTATGACCTGTGGCAACGGCATAGGGTGTATTGAAATTAAAAGATACTACAGCTAGGTTTGATGAGCTTGGAGCGGAAGTTCCTGTTAGCGGCCCTGTCATGAGTAAAAGAGGGGCTTCAGGATCAGTGGCTTTTACTCCTTCTGGAGATTCGTCTATAAGCAGACGCATGCCAAGCCCTATGCCGCCTATATATTTTCTAAGAATATCTTCATTAGGTAATTCAGAATTCTCAAATTTACCTTTAGTTAAGTTTACCCTTAATAGTTTACCTGCGTATCCACCTTTCATAGCTATACCCCCCCATATTGGCTAAGAATTTTGTTACATTGTATTTTTCAAAACAATTCTAATTAATTCACCTCTGTTTAACTTTCTCTATACAAGCATGGGCCACTGTTTTGATAATTGATTCAGAATCAAGACCGTATTTTGAATATAGATCAACTATATCTCCTGACTCTCCGAATTCTGTTACTCCTAATGGGTATGGTCTATGCCCAAGAACAGATCCAATCCATGATAATGATGCTGGATGTCCATCGCAAACTGTAACTAAACTTGCTTTAGACGAAAGTGGCTCTAATAACATTGCAATGTGAGATAAGGATTCAGGCTGTCCTGATCTTTGTTTTTTTTGTGTGTCAACCCAATTATTAAAAAGTCTGTCGACAGATGAAACAACTAAAAGTCCTAGGCCATTTAAATCTTCACTCAGTGTTTCATGTGCCAGTTTAGCTTCCGGAGTTACCGCTCCCGAGACTATTATGGCAATTTCAGCATCTTTCTCAGGTGGGACTAGCCAGTAAGCACCACTGAGGATATTAGATGATAATGCTTTATCTATATTACGCTCGGGTTGTGTAATATTTCTGGTGCTAAGTCTCATATAGACCGATCCACCATTAGTTTTCTGCATATGATCAAAGCCCCAACGCATTATTTCACTTACCTCATCAGCATAGGCGGGCTCAAAACTAGTTAGACCTGGTTGCCCAAGACCGATAAGCGGGGTGGATATAGATTGATGGGCACCTCCTTCAGGGGCGAGAGTAATCCCAGACGGAGTGCCTACTAGTAAAAATCGTGCATCCTGATAGCAGGCGTAATTGAGTGAATCTAGTCCACGTGCAATGAAAGGATCATATACAGTTCCTATAGGAAAGAGCCGTGTCCCAAATACTGGCTCTGAAAGACCAAGAGCTGCTAAAAGAAGGAATAAATTATTTTCCGCGATACCCAGTTCAATATGTTGGCCTGCTTTACTTAAGGCCCATTTTTGCATCGAAACAACTTTCTCAGAGTGGTAAACATCTTCCCTGTCTGCGCGGTTGAAGATGCCTCTTTGGTTAACCCATCCACCAAGATTCGTGGATACCGTTACGTCAGGAGATGTTGTTACTATGTGATTTGCAAGTTGGCTCTCGCCTTTTCCTAGTTCATTTAGGATTTTACCAAATGCCTCTTGTGTTGACATTGTTTTACTAATGGTAAGTGGAAGTTGGGTGGGTATTTCTATTTCATTAGAAGTGTGTGAAGTTGATTCTGATTGGTTAATGGGGGCTTTTTCTATAAACTTTCGTAGCTCTTGTTCATCAACATCTAATCCAGAAAACTTTTCCCATTCGTATCCGTCTTTTATATGCATTCCTGATTTAAAGTCTTCCATCTGGCTTGAGTTCATCAGTCCAGCATGATTATCTTTATGTCCCGCAAAGGGGAGGCCAAAACCTTTAACTGTATAAACAATAAAGCAATGCGGGAGTTGATCATCAATATTTTCAAATCCTTCCAGAACTGCTTCCATATCGTGACCAGCTAAGTTGGTCATCAATTTATGTAGCTCTTCATCATTATGGTCGTCGAGCAATTTTTTAATACCTGGAACGCTCGATAATTCAAGAGTAAGCCGTTCTCTGAAAGCTGCTCCACCCTTGAAGGTTAGGGCGGAATAGAGTTCATTTGGGCACTCATCAATCCAGACTCTAAGCTCTTCACCTCCGGGTTTTTTAAAGGCTTTTTCGAGTAACTTGCCATACTTAAGTATAACTACATTCCATCCTACGGCTTGAAAGAAATCTTTTATTTTTTGAAATAATTTATCTGAAACTACTCGATCTAAGCTTTGTCTGTTATAATCAATAATCCACCAGAGGTTTCTGCTTTCGTGTTTCCATCCTTCCAAAAGAGCCTCAAATACATTACCCTCATCGAGTTCAGCATCTCCCATAATAGCAATCATACGGCCAGGGTCTTGATCTTTTGGTGCAAGTTTACGTAGGTGAATATAATCCTGCACTAGTGAAGCAAAAAGTGTTGTGCCAACTCCAAGGCCCACTGATCCAGTTGAAAAATCAACGCCACCAGTATCTTTCGTCCGAGAAGGATATGATTGAGCACCCCCTAGAGATCTAAAATTCTCAAGTTTTAATCTTTCTTGTTTATCAAAGATATATTTTATTGCGTGAAAGACTGGACTAGCATGAGGTTTAACAGCAACTCGATCGTTTGGCCGAAGTACATTAAAATATAAGGCTGTCATTAGAGTGACTACAGACGCGCAACTTGCCTGATGGCCGCCAACTTTTAACCCATCACGATTTTCTCTTAGATTATTAGCGTTGTGAATCATCCACGAAGATAACCAAAGAACTTTCTTTTCAAGTGCTTTTAAGTAATCAAGTTCCTCTGCTGTAATCTTCTTGTCTGATCTGGCTTTTTTTTGTGGGGCTTTATTTGCCATTATGTTTCATCCAGATAATAATAAGGAAGCGCTGGTTACTTTGTATATTACATAGAATCTATCTTATTTTTTTAATTTTGTCAGGAACTAAGATCTCTATATTTATCAGAGATTTGTCCTAATTATACATTATTTAAAACACTACTACACTTCTAATTGATTCACCCTGATGCATTAGATCAAATCCTTTGTTTATATCTTTAAGAGTTAGTGTATGTGTAATCATGGGGTCTATTTCGATTTTACCATCCATATACCAATCTACAATCTTTGGGACATCAGTACGACCTTTTGCTCCACCAAAAGCTGTTCCTTTCCAGACTCTTCCTGTAACAAGTTGGAATGGTCTAGTGGAGATTTCTGCTCCCGCACCTGCTACGCCAATAATTATGCTTTCTCCCCAACCTTTATGGCAACATTCTAGTGCTTGCCGCATAGTTTCTACATTACCTATGCATTCAAAGCTAAAATCTGCGCCACCATTAGTAAGATTTACAAGGTGAGGGACTAATTCATTCCCTGCATCTTTTGGGTTAACAAATTCTGTCATACCAAATTTAGTGGCAAGAGTTTTTCTCTTATCATTAATATCTACTCCAATGATTTGGTTGGCTCCTGCTAAGCGTGCACCTTGAATTACATTCAAGCCTATGCCTCCCAAGCCAAATACTATAACGTTGGCCCCAGGCCATACCTTAGCTGTATTGATCACTGCTCCTACACCTGTAGTTACTCCGCAGCCTATGTAACAAATTTTGTCAAAAGGCGCATCTTCTCTTACGGTTGCTAATGCAATCTCAGGGACAACACAGTATGAGGAAAATGTTGATGTGCCCATATAGTGATAAATTTTTTGTTTACCTATAGAGAAACGACTTGAACCGTCCGGCATTAAGCCCTTCCCTTGTGTTTCACGTACTGCTTGGCAAAGATTAGTTCTACCGCTGGTGCAATAGCTACATTGCCTACATTCTGGAACATAAAGTGGTATTACATGTTGCCCGGGTTTTATGGATTTTACATCAGGACCCACTTCCACAGCTATGCCTGCACCTTCATGTCCAAGTATTGCTGGGAAAATTCCTTCGGGGTCTTCACCTGATAAAGTGAAAGCATCAGTATGACAAATACCTGTTGCCTTCATTTCGACAAGCACTTCTCCTTTTCGAGGTCCTTCTAAGTTGACTTTTTCAATACTAAGAGGTTCACCTGATTTGTGTGCAACAGCTGCTTCAACTTCCATTTAATTACAAGCTCCTCTTTTTTTACATACTTAAAATGGAAAAATTCAGAAAGATTTAATTTGTTAATCTCATCATAAGTCTTTATTTTATTATTATAGACTCTCTCATGGCCAATAAGATGTAATCAAGTGTTACAGTATTACATACTAAATATGGGTTTAAATAGTTTTTTCTACAGGGTTATATAGCCAATAAGTTGAATATTATAGTTTATTTAAAAGAGCTCTAATTTTATACATTCTAATTTAAAGGTAAATAATTTGATACTTAGTGAAGTTGAACTAAAAAAACTCAAACAACTTGATACCCCAACAGTTTGTAACGCGTTGGAAATAATTGATCCTCTTAGAAGGGGTTTTGGATTTACTACTTCTCATCTTAGGTGCAGTCGGCCGCATCTTAACCCAATTGTTGGCTTTGCCTGCACCGCAGTTTTTCGTGGAGTTAGACCCAGCTCACGATCTAAAACTGAACAAAAACATTTTGAAGGATCATATTTTGATTACGTAGCAGAAAGTAATTTTCCCCGCATAGCTGTTTTTCAAGATGGTGATGGTGTCCAGGCTAGATCAAGTGCAATTTTTGGTGAGGTTATGAGTGCCATGCATAAAGCTCTTGGTTGTGAGGGTCTCATAACAGATGGTTCTGTAAGGGATATGGAAATGATGGTAGATGAATTTCAGTGTTTGTATGGTTCAGTAGCGCCTTCTCATATCTGGTTTCATATGGTGGAATTTGATTGTGAAGTCAATATAAACGGTATGGTTGTTAATTCAGGGGACCTAATACATGCAGATGTTCATGGCGCTGTTATTATCCCAAGTAATGCTGTGACAGAAATAATTGAGACCGCTGAAGAAATTGCTAAGCGAGAAGACAGAATAATTAGTCTATGTAGGGACAAAAATTTCTCTGTTGATCAGCTAAAGAAGATCTGGGGTGGTGAATAGTGGTAAGTTGAGAAAAAAATAATATTTGATAAAGGAGCTTTTTATGAAAGCAATAGTGATGCACGAGCACGGAGGTCCTGAGGTATTAAAATTTGAGGATGTAGATACTCCAGATTTAGGTCCAAGAGATGTTTTAGTCAACATTAAAGCTGTTGGGGTAAATCACTTCGACTTAGATGTTAGGGAGGGAGTGTCCGGGCATCTAGATTCATATATGCCACATGTTCTTGGAGTTGAGGGGGCCGGAAAGATAGCAGCTGTAGGCTCTGCAGTAACAGGCTATAAGGTGGGGGAGAATGTTATGCCCTATCTAACAACGTGTTGTGGGAGTTGTAATCGCTGTTTAAGTGGTCATGATAACATTTGCGAACATTTCGATAAGCTTGGTGTTACACACTGGGGCACTTATGCTGAGTATGTGAAGGTATCTGAGCAAAATATTATTCGTATCCCAGATGGCCTCTCATATTTAGATGCTGCTGCTACCCAGGTTGTTGTTGCAACTGCATGGGAATTAGTTGTTGTTCATACGAAGGTAAGGCAGGGAGAATTTGTTCTTGTAAATGCTGCTGGATCAGGTGTCGGAACTGCGACTATTCAAATGGTCAGAAATGCTGGTGGGGTAGTAATTGCAACTGCTGGATCAGATAAAAAACTAGACCTGGCAAAAGACTTAGGCGCTCGTTACGGAATCAATTATAACAAGGACAACATAAAAGATTCTATAATGGATATAACGAATAATAAAGGCGTTGATGTGTGTATAGAAATGGTTGGTGGCACAGTTCTACAACAAAGTATTGAGGCTTTAGCTTATAATGGACGTTTGGCTACATGTGGAGCGCATGCCGGTGAAAAAGTGGAGCTAGATATTATAGAAATATTCAGGAAGCAGATCACTATATCTGGTAATCACTTTTCACCAAAGGCTAATAATGAAAAGGCATTAAACTTAGTTGCTCATGGTATAGTTAAACCGATAATTGCTAAAAATTTCCCTCTTTCAGAAATGTCTGAAGCTCATAAGTTAGTGGCATCAAGAGATTTCTTTGGGAAAGTTGTGCTTGAGGTTTGATTATTTGAAGTAATAAATTTTTGTATGGTTATTTTGTACAAACTAGGATTGTTCATTATTATTAGATGTTAAAAATTCTGTCACGAGATATTGTTGAAGGTTATAGAAGGGACGGGTTTCTTTACCCCATCCGTGTTATATCTGAATTAGAATCTACCAATTTAAGGCAGTCTCTTGAGAGTATATCTGATCAGGACTTAAAAAAGATAGGAGGGAGACTTCAGCATAAGCCGCACCTTCTTATAACGGCGCTTAATAGTTTAGTTAGAAACTCTAAAATTTTGGATGTTGTCGAAGATTTAATAGGCCCAAATATACTATGTTGGGGAGGCGCTTTCTTTACTAAAAACGCTGGAGATTCTTCTTTTGTCTCGTGGCATCAAGATTCAACATACTGGGGTCTTTCTGGTGGATCAGTCTTGACCGCCTGGGTTGCACTGTCACCAGCAACCATTGAGTCTGGGGCAATGAAAGTTATCAGAGGTTCACATCTGGGCCCAGATTTCAAACATATAGAAACCTATGACCAGCACAATCTTTTGTCTCGTGGACAAGAGGCGCAGGGTGAATTTAATAGTGAGTATGAAGTTGACATGACTTTGAATCCTGGGGAAGTGTCTTTCCACGATGTTAAATTGTTACATTGTTCACTACCTAATAGGAGCCGCGTGAATAGAATGGGTTACGCAATTCGCTATATAACAACTGACGTTAAATCCTCATTTTTGCACGATAGTGCATTACTTGTGAGGGGCGAAGATGAATTTAGAAATTTCATTCAAGAAGAAGATCCGGAAAAGGATTTCTCACATTCTTCAATAAAATCATATCTCAGAGCTAGTAAGCTCCATGAAGAGCTTCTACACAGAAGGTGAACGAAACTAGCAAGGTAGTTTCTGTAATAAACCTGTCCATTTTTGTAAATTATATTAATTTTTCATACGCGGTAAAATAAACTTCACAATAAAATATAGAGTTAAAAGAGAAGGCACGACAGCTAGGCTCCAAATCATTTGAGACGGGTCACGCATAACCAAGGTTAATGCAATAAAGATTGGCCAAGATAGTAGTACTAACAACTGAAATCTTACGGTTTTGGGTAGGGATCTAATTCCACCCTTTGATTCGTCAAGGAATAGCCGTTGTATAGAATTTGCGTTATTCGTATCAATCATCATATACCTCTTAAATTCTAATTATTCTGCATGAAGATGGTCTCTCGGTGACACATCAACCAGTATGTCGGCAGCTTTAGAGAGTAGTTCATTAATCATATGGATATTTTTTTTATCACCTGATACTTCAAGGTTGTAAGCTTGAAGTTGCAATAGGGCGGCATCGCTGACATCAAGAAATTTTTCATCACTCATTTTCCATCCTCCGGATTTAAAACATACAAATCGAATTACTACTTTTACGCAGCTTATTTATTTTTGGATCACAAAATATCTAATAATTTTCTTACGAAAAAAGGGGTCAAGCGCATGAAGCTTGACCCCAACTACACAGGGAGGTTTAACGCCTAGGAGACGTCAGCGAACAGACACTCCCAGTTTTACCTCGATAGCTATAATGAAGAATAGCTATGTCGCGCCCTTAATTTACAGGGAATAATCAAGGGCTAGATGCTGCATTATTAAGCATAAATTGCATCTAATATTTTTTACTCCTGTAAAAAAGTTTTAGATCACATTTATTTTAAGAAAATATATTATCTGATATTATTTTCTTAATTATTACGAAAATATTAAGGGGATTTGAAGTAGTTTACTCAATCATAGTTAATTCATATGTGTAAGTAGTTTATCAGCAATAAAGCCAACTACTCCTTTGTATTTTAATGGTCCTTCTGTCAAAATTACACAGACACACTCACTATCTCCTTCAACAAAAGGTTCATGTGTATCTTGTTCGTCTCTTACTGTAAGGTCACCACGTTCATAACTGCCGAATTTATCAGAGAATTTTCCTGATAAGACAAGAGTATACTCATTTCCTTTATGGCTATGACCGGGTATTTTTGTGTTAGGTGCAATTTTTAATAATTTCATGCTTACGTCAGACTCTTTAACATCTAGGTCAATATATCTTATAGATCTGCCCATACGTTTCCAGTTGAGGTCACTAAAGTGGCTGGGTAATTTTTCATTAATTGGTTTAGGGATAAAATCATTCATATTTGTTGATGTTTGATTTGGGGCATCAATTTGTTCGGTTTTTTCTATATTTTTCAAAACTTTTTGGAGATTTGAATCATTAAGAATATTTTTTGAAGAGTCATTAGAGGGTGAACTGGAAGCGTTAGCTTCAAACGTAGCAGCGCCAATGGTATCAAGAAGATTAGCCATCTTGCGACTCTCAGGGCATAAGGTTAAATGGGCGGCTACGATCGCACTTTGACCTTCGCCTAGAGAACCTGATGTATACTCTGAGAGAATAAGTTTATCTATAAAGTGATTAGGCATTATAATTTTCCCCCAATATTAGATTCTATCTTTTTCAAGGCTAATCGCATACGAGATTTGACAGTTCCAAGAGGCAAACTTAAATCCTCTGCGATGGTTTTATGAGATTTCCCTTCATAGAAAGACATTCTAACAATTAATGCTTGCTCCTTTGGTAAATTATTAACAGTTTTAAGTATTAAATTTTCTAATCTAGATTGTTCAAGCTCATTTTCTGGAGTTTCGACATCCGGAACGAAAGAGGGATCAGAGTAATCTGGTTCGGGTCTGCTAGATCGATTAAAATGATCATAAGTCTTATTTCTAGCAATAGTATAGATCCAGGTAGATACTCCCCCCTTGTCTGGATCATATGAAGGCGCATAACGCCACGCTGCTACCATTGTCTCTTGTACCACATCGTCAACTTCTCCAGCACCTACCCCTCTTTTTAATACAAAAGCACGAATTTTTTGTTCAAACTCACTGAAAATCTTAACGAATGATGCTCTGTCTTTTTGCTCAGCAACACTAATCAAGAGTTTTTTTAACTCAAGTGCGTGTTCCTCGCTGGAGACTTTTCTTTCGTCAGTCACAGTCATCTTAATATCTTTTATACTTACCAGCTCAAATTTTGGATCATATGTAAATTAAAACTATTATGCAGTTATTGTACTGCAGGATAAATAGGAAATGTGTCGCAGTTTTCTTCGTATTATAATGGTTATTTCAAGACGAATATTTATTTTAAGTAAATTTCCTTATTTAATGCCGTTTGAGCCAATTTTGTCCATTCAGTCAATTTATTTTGTTCAGCAGGGTTTAACTGCTTCCATCTTGGCTTGAGTTGTTTGGGCATTGTTATTGACTTTGTTAACCAGTCTTTATCAGAATCCACGCCAAGAAAATTCACGAGATCCTCTAGTTGTAAAGCGGGATTTTCGATAAGATTCTCATAACTTAAATAGTATCTTTTATCTGTATCTAACTTTTGGAATTCTAATAGACTTTGCAAGGTCATCTGACTCCAGAAATCTGCACATGCTTTTAAGGGTGGTGGGTTTTCAAGCATCCATTTGGCAGGCCATTTAGAAATAAAGAAATTTCTATTATCTGGAAATTCAGCAAATGATTTATATTTACTACTTCGGCCCATAGGACTGTCTAAATTAAGAGGATTAATCCCAAGTTTACGAAGTTTTGACCAAATCCAAATTATTGCGCGGGCAGGTTTAAATGATTGAAGAGATAACGCAACATCACGGCCGTCTCTACAAATCATTACAAACTTTGCTGCTGGAAAGAGTCTTGGTAGGACTCTTACATACATAAGACTCATTCCGCTTCTTTCTACCCAAATTTTTCCTCCACATATTTTCAATAAATGTTCAAATAGCATTGCGTGGTGGGCCTCAGTTGTTTGTTTGGGAAATTTTGGAATAGAAATTGCTAATGAATCAAACAATGATTCTGGACTATTACTTATATGTGGCAATGTCATCTTTAGTATGGGAGGGACATCATCAATTTGGAAACGACCCATCTCAGGTTGGTATAGAAACTCACCTGGCATAGTTTCACGAGTTATCATTAAGCGAAGTAATGGTGAAGACTTGGATAGTCTTTGCCAATAGTCACGACCGGTAAGTTTTCCTGGAAGGAGACAGTCCAAGCAATGTGATGCAAGAAACTCCGATATACTTAATACTTCTGGATGTAAATTTAGAATATTAGAGACTAGCGTTGAGCCGCAACGTGCTGGGCCTATTATAAAAGTACCGCCAGCACCAAGTTGGTTATTTGATTTATCTGACATTATGTCCAAAATCTAAATCTTAAAGCTTTTAACTGAGTTATTACTTGAAGGCGCCTTGAATAAGTGGTGGTGCCGGCTGCAGGATTTGAACCCGCGACCTACTGATTACAAATCAGCCGCTCTACCAACTGAGCTAAGCCGGCACAAGAATCAGTATATACAAAAATGATATGCGGTTGGGAAGTATATGCAAAAAAAGCAAGTTTCTTTTATCGGTTTTCAAACATAACGGTAACAGTCTAGGATATTATTTATAGATAATTAATCTATTAAAATCATTTTTTAGCACTAAAGCTATGTTGGTATAGTGCTATTGCAGCAGCATTTGATACATTCATACTAGCCTGGTAAGAATTCTGAATAGTAAATCCTGTGGGTATTTTTGCTAATATATCACAGTTTTTAGAGGTTAGCCTGCGCAATCCGCTACCTTCAGACCCAAGAACAATTGTCGTCGGTGCATCTGTTAGGGCTTCGTGGAGTTCTGTAGGACTGTTTGCGTCAAGGCCAACTATCCAGAAACCTGATCTTTTGAGTAAGCTGAGTGTGCGTGCAAGATTCGTGACATGTATTAAAGGGACAGATTCCAGGGCTCCACTTGCTGTTTTTGCTAGTGAGCCAGTTATAGAAGGAGAATTTCTTTTTTGGAGAATTATGCCTTGTGCTCCAAATACCGCAGCAGAGCGCATAATGGCTCCAAGGTTTTGTGGGTCTGTTACTTGATCAAGAACTACAATAGGCCCAGTATTCTGGTGTTTTTTTTCAATTATCTCATTTAAAGAGTTTTTTGGTAAATCAGTTGCAATTACTGCTAGTCCTTGATGAACAGCCCCAGCAGGTAAAATTAGAGATAGTTCATCATTAGTTACTAGTATAAATTCAGATAAAGCTTTTTTTGCGGAATTCGGCCATTTTTCCGATGACTCTTTTAGCTCTTTTATCCGATCAACAGTGCTAAAGAGCTCTTGAATTACTCTTTTTGGGTTACCTAAAGCGGCTATAACTGGGTGTAAACCATATATTATAGCTGAATTATTATCCCTATACTTATAAAAAGGATTGTTTTTTTTCATCAAGTGCTTGCGGACCATGACTTAGCTCATTATAAAGACGCTCATTAAGAAATACGACACCGCGCTACGAACTGCAAGACGTTGGCGCGGCGCAACGCGTTTTTTACTACTGATTAACAACTCGGCGGTTACTTTCATAGTGCGCTGATCTAATAAATTGATTGTTTGAGCAGCTCTGGAGGGGTGGCCGAGTGGTTAAAGGCAGCAGACTGTAAATCTGCCGACGTACGTCTACGGAGGTTCGAATCCTCCCCCCTCCACCAGGCCCTTGTGTTGGGGTTGGGTGGTAGCTGGGCAAGAGGAGATATGTTAAAGGGCGGGTGTAGCTCAATGGTAGAGCCCCAGCCTTCCAAGCTGGTTATGCGGGTTCGATTCCCGCCACCCGCTCCAGCTTGTCGATGATTGTGATTTTGTCTAAATGACGATCATTGGAATTATTGATGGGGCGGCTGAAGAAGAGTTAGTTCAAGTTGTTATGGGTTACTATTTTTTTAACTAGGGGTTTTATCCCCGCTAAGAGAGAAGGCGCATAAAGCGAAAAGCCAATGTCAAAAGAGAAGTTTGAACGTACAAAGCCGCACTGTAATGTCGGCACAATAGGCCACGTTGATCATGGTAAGACAACTCTTACAGCTGCAATCACCAAGGTTCTGGCTGAGGCTGGTGGTGCGGATTTCACAGCATATGATGAAATCGATAAGGCTCCAGAAGAGCGTGAGCGCGGGATTACAATCGCGACCGCTCATGTTGAATATGAGACTGACAATCGACACTATGCTCATGTGGATTGTCCAGGCCATGCTGATTACGTTAAGAACATGATTACAGGTGCGGCGCAGATGGATGGGGCTATATTAGTTGTTTCTGCCGCTGATGGTCCAATGCCCCAAACGCGTGAGCATATTCTTCTAGCTCGTCAGGTAGGCGTTCCTGCCCTCGTTGTTTTTATGAACAAGGTTGATCAGGTAGATGATGAAGAATTGTTAGATCTTGTTGAGTTAGAGGTGCGCGAACTTTTGTCTAGTTATGATTTTCCAGGTGATGATATTCCAATCATTCGTGGTTCTGCTTTAGCTGCTCTGGAAGATAGTGATGCGGCTACTGGTAAAGATGCAATTATGTCATTGATGGCTTCTGTTGATGAGTACGTGCCTCAGCCAGATCGTCCTAAGGATCAACCATTCTTGATGCCAATTGAAGATGTATTTTCTATTTCAGGACGTGGCACTGTGGTCACAGGACGTGTTGAGAGTGGTATAATCAACGTGGGTGATGAAATTGAAATAGTTGGTATTAAAGATACTTCAAAAACAACATGTACAGGTGTTGAGATGTTTCGCAAGCTTCTTGATCAAGGGGAAGCGGGCGATAATGTCGGAGTTCTTTTACGTGGTACTAAGCGCGAGGAAGTTGAGCGTGGTCAAGTGCTATGTGCGCCAGGAAGTATTGCGCCTCATACAAACTTCGAGGCAGAGACATACATTCTTACCAAAGATGAGGGTGGCCGCCATACTCCATTCTTCTCTAATTACAGGCCGCAATTCTATTTCAGAACTACGGATGTTACAGGAACTATTGAATTACCAGGTGGTACAGAAATGGTAATGCCTGGTGATAATATAAATATGAAAGTTAATTTGATTGCACCGATAGCCATGGATGAGGGTTTACGGTTTGCTATCCGAGAAGGTGGTAGAACGGTTGGTGCTGGTGTTGTAGCGAAAATACTATAATGACTTCGAAAATTTAAATTTTCCGAAGGGATAAGTTAGGTTCAGAAGCAGGTGCGGTGTGCTGCCACAACATCATTTGTGATGGTAGCTTCGTCAATCCGGTCATAGGAGTGTAGCTCAATTGGTAGAGCGCCGGTCTCCAAAACCGGAGGTTGGGGGTTCGAGGCCCTCCACTCCTGCCATTGAGCTTAAGATGAAGTTGATGCTTGAGAATTGGGACAGTCAAGTCGATGATAATAGCAAGGTCTAGGCCGTTAGAATTTTTGCGTCAGGTTCGCCAAGAGGTTTCAAAAGTCACTTGGCCAACACGCAAGGAGACAATTATTTCAACCATAATGGTTGTTATAATGGTTGTTATAATGGCTGTTTTTTTCTTACTTGTTGATCAGGTTCTATCAATTGGTATTCGAGCAATACTAGGACTCGGTGGCTGATAATGTCCAGGCAGTGGTATATAGTGCATGTTTATTCTGGTTTTGAGAAAAAAGTTGCTCAATCTATAAAAGAGCAGGCCTCTCTCAAGGGTCTTGATGATTTAATAGGGGATGTCTTGGTGCCATTAGAAGAAGTTGTGGAAATGCGCCGCGGATCTAAGGTAAAAGCAGAGCGTAAGTTTTTTCCAGGATATGTTTTAGCTGATATGGAGATGACTGACGACACTTGGCATTTGGTAAAAAATACACCAAAAGTGACTGGATTTCTGGGCTCAGGTGGCAAGCCTCAGCCAATCTCTTCTGAGGAGGCGCAGCGTGTGCTAAATCAGGTTCAGGAGGGTGTAGAAAGGCCTAAGCCATCCATAACTTTTGAAGTTGGAGAAACTGTTAGAGTATGTGATGGCCCTTTCAGTTCTTTCAACGGTTTAGTTGAAGAGGTTGATGAAGAGCGTGCAAGACTCAAAGTAGCTGTTTCAATATTTGGTCGCGCTACCCCGGTTGAACTTGAATATGCGCAGGTTGAGAAATCATAATTATTTTGTTTATAAAGGATAAGAATTTTCATGGCTAAGAAGATTGAGAGTTTTATAAAGCTCCAGGTACCGGCAGGTCAGGCTAATCCATCACCACCGATAGGGCCGGCTCTTGGTCAGGCTGGAGTAAATATAATGGAGTTTTGTAAAGCATTTAACGCTGAAACCCAGCAGCTTGAGCAGGGTATGCCAATACCAACTGTTATTAGCGTTTATGCAGATAAAACTTTCTCATTCGTTACAAAAACTCCACCAGCAAGCTATTTTCTAAAAAAAGCGGCCGGTCTTCAAAAGGGATCTGGAGAAGTTGGTCGGCAGGCTCCAGTTGGTTCTGTAACATCTAGTCAAGTCCGTGATATTGCTGAAAAGAAAATGGCTGATTTAAATGCAAGCGATATTGAATCTGCATGCCGTATGATAGAGGGTTCTGCTCGTTCCATGGGCATTCAGGTGGTGGGGTAGTGCTATGGTAAAGGTTAGTAAAAGATTATCTGCTGCAAGTGCTATAATGAATACTGACACAGATTATGCGCTCGGGGATGCAGTCACATTATTAAAAAAATTAGCTAATGTAAGCTTTGATGAAACTATAGAAATAGCAATGCGATTAGGTGTTGATCCTCGGCACGCTGACCAGATGGTTCGGGGTATGGTCAGTTTACCACACGGAACAGGAAAAACAGTAAGGGTTGCAGTATTTGCTCGAGGCGATCAAGCAGATGCAGCCAAAGAGGCTGGTGCTGATATAGTTGGATCTGAGGAATTAGTTGATACAGTACAAAAGGGTGATATAGATTTCGATCGCTGTATTTCAACACCTGATATGATGCCTCTTGTTGGCAAGTTAGGTAAGGTTTTAGGTCCACGGGGTTTAATGCCTAATCCTAAACTTGGTACTGTTTCTGCAAATGTTTCTGAAGCAGTTAAAGCTGCAAAATCTGGACAGATAGAGTTTAGAGTAGAAAAGGCTGGTATTATTCATGCCGGAATAGGTAAGGCTAGTTTTAGCGAAACTGCCTTAAAGGAAAACATCTCTACTTTTGTTAATGCTGTTACTAAGGCTAAGCCCAGTGGAGCTAAAGGCACATATGTAAAGAGAGTTGCGATTAGTTCAACTATGGGTCCTGGAATAAAATTGGATGTTTCAAGCATAGAGGCGGCATAAAGTATTTATTTGGTGCTAGTGTAATACGTCTCGGAACACTAGCGCTTTAGGAAGCTTAGGCTTCCGCCCTGTCCGAGACCGTAGGTGTTATTGATATAATTTCAATGGCTTAATGGGTTTCCCCGCCTGCCAAGACAGGAGTGTGTTAAGATGTTGTATAATTTTTGTATTGGCATATATCAGTCGCTACAAAATAGTCTTTTTGTTATCTCGTTTTTGGCTAGCGGATTGCTTGTTCAGCGCGATATGGAGGTATCTTTCCGATGAATCGTGATAATAAGCAACAAATTGTTAGTGAGCTTCATGATGTTTTTAACTCAGTAAATATAGTCGTGGTTACACATTATTCGGGTTTAACAGTTGCTGAGGCCACTGATTTACGAAGACGGATGAAGGCATCTGGTGCAATTTTTCAAGTTACTAAGAATCGTCTTGTTAAGCGTGCTATAGCCGGTACGCAATACAGTCCTATTTCAGATATGTTTTCTGGGCCAGCTGCGATAGCTGTCTCAGAGGATCCGGTTGCTGCTGCAAAGGTGGCTGTAGAGTTTTCTAAAGAAAATGAAAAATTGATAATAATTGGTGGCGCCCTTGGCCCTGAAACTCTTGACTCTATTGGAGTAAGGGCGTTGGCCGAATTACCATCATTAGATGAGCTTCGCGCAAAGTTGGTTGGAACAATCAATTCTCCAGCGCAAAAGTTGGTAGGTGTTTTACAGGCACCTGCAGGTAATCTTGCAAGAGTTGTTAGTGCTTATGGCTCAAAGAAAGATGTAGCCTAGTTTTTACAATATGAGATAAACAAAAAATACGGAATAACATCCGTATAAATAGAATTAAGGAGAACATAGTCATGGCTGATGTAGCCAAAATAGTAGACGATTTATCTAGTTTAACCGTAATGGAAGCCGCTGAGCTTGCAAAACTTCTAGAGGAAAAATGGGGAGTGTCAGCGGCGGCGCCTGTTGCCGTTGCGGCTGTCCCCGCGACCGGTGGAGGTGATGCTCAAGAAGAACAAAAGGATGAATTTACCGTTGTACTAGCTTCAATTGGTGATAAGAAAATTAATGTTATTAAAGAGGTTCGTGCCATCACTGGTCTTGGTTTAAAAGAAGCCAAAGATCTTGTAGAGGCTGCCCCCAAGGAAGTTAAAGAGGGTGTATCCAAGGAGGATGCTGACAAGTTCAAAGAGCAGTTAGAGGGAGCGGGAGCCTCTGTAGAGGTTAAGTGACCGCAAAGTAATGGCCTGGATTGGATCGGGATCTCTCTAAATTTTAATAAAACGAGATCTCTGTATTAACTACGGTCATAATTTTCCTGGATTATTAGTTGCTATTTATAATTCAGGTGAACTCAAATTTGATCCCATGCGCTTAGCAAATTTTGCGTGCGCAATTTAGCGTTCATTCCAAACATGGGGTGACATAAACGGTTAAGAGGGCGAGATCATTATGCCACAGTCATATATGGGTTTTCGAAGATTACGTCGTAGCTTTGGTAAGATTCCTGAAGTTTCATCTATGCCAAATCTAATTGAGGTACAAAAGACATCCTATGAACATTTTTTACAACGGTATGCTCAACCAAATAATAGAGACGAGTATGGTTTAGAGGAGGTTTTCAGATCTGTTTTCCCAATAAAAGATTTTTCTGATACCTCATCTCTAGATTTTGTATGTTATGAATTTGAGGATCCAAAGTATGATGTTGAAGAATGTAGACAAAGAGGCATAACTTATTCAGCTCCTTTAAAGGTCACTTTAAGGCTTGTGGTTTGGGATGTAGACGAAGAGTCAGGCCTTCGTTCGGTTAGGGATATAAAAGAGCAGGATGTTTACTTAGGTGATATGCCTTTAATGACTAATAATGGCACGTTTATCGTAAATGGTACAGAACGTGTAATTGTTTCGCAAATGCATCGTTCCCCCGGAGTTTTCTTTGATCATGATAGGGGTAAAACGCATAGTTCTGGTAAATTTTTGTATGCCGCTCGAGTGATCCCTTATAGGGGTTCTTGGCTAGACTTTGAATTTGATGCAAAAGATTTAGTTTTTGTTCGAATAGATCGCCGTCGGAAGTTGCATGTAACTATTTTGCTACGGGCACTCGGTATGAGCACAGAAGACATTCTTGAATATTTCTATGGGACAAATGTATACGAAAGGTCATCTAAGGGTTGGACTCTAAAAATAGATGTTGAGAATCTCAAAGGTACTAAGCTGTTAAATGACCTGATTGATGCTGAAAGCGGTAAGGTAATAGCTGAGGCAGGGCGAAGGGTCACCCAGCGCCTCATAGCGAAAATTGAGGAGGCTGGAGTTAAATACCGTTTAGTTAGCAATGAGTCTCTGGTAGGTCAGTATGTCTCTGAAGATCTAATCAATGTTGAAACTGGAGAAATAATATATGAAGCAGGAGATGAGGTTACTGAGGAGATTTTAGAAACCTTAGACACCTTGGGTGTGGAGGCATTTAATACATTAGTTATAGATCACATAAATGTTGGTGCATACATACGTAATACTTTGATGGCTGATAAGGCCTCTAATAGAGTTGAGGCGCTTACAGAAATTTATAAAGTAATGCGTCCTGGAGAGCCACCTACTGCTGAGACTGCAGAAAAGTTATTCCATGAATTATTTTTTGGTAAAGCTCGTTTAAAAGAGGAAACTCTATCATATTACGCCAAACCTTCTGCCCGCTCAAAGCCCATTGGTTCTCTTCATCGTGTTGAAGTAGAGGAGTTATGGGTCTTAGATCATGAGGGGGCCTTCCTGCGTGTAATTGTTCCAGCTGAACGCCGTTCTGAGGCTATTGAAGGGCCGGTATGGATTAAGGCAGATGATATAACCTTATATGGTTCTGACCGCTATGATCTATCTTCCGTTGGAAGAGTTAAAATGAACATAAGGCTTGGTATTGAGGGTGAGGACACTGTGCGGGTGTTACGAAGAGAAGATATAATGACAGTCGTTCGAACTTTGGTTGAGGTAAAGGATGGCAGGGGAAGTATTGATGATATAGACCATCTTGGTAATCGTCGAGTTCGGTCTGTTGGAGAGTTAATGACTAATCAATACCGTGTTGGCCTTTTGCGTATGGAGAGGGCAATAAAAGAGAGGATGAGTTCGGTAGAGATAGATACAGTTATGCCTCATGACTTGATAAATGCTAAACCCGCGGCTGCTGCAGTGAGAGAGTTTTTTGGTTCATCTCAGCTCTCACAGTTTATGGATCAAACAAACCCACTTTCAGAGATTACTCATAAACGTCGTCTTTCTGCTCTAGGTCCTGGGGGGCTTACTAGAGAGCGTGCCGGGTTTGAGGTTCGCGATGTTCATACTTCACATTATGGGCGAATTTGTCCGATTGAGACTCCCGAGGGTCCAAATATTGGTCTGATTAACAGTCTCGCGACTTATGCAAGGGTAAATCAATACGGTTTTATAGAAAGTCCTTATAGATCTGTTGAGAATGGTCGTCTGACAAAAAACGTTATTTATCTATCGGCCATGGAGGAAGGCAAATATACTATTGCCCAGGCTAATGCGCCAACTGATGATGAAGGTCTATTCACTGAAGGATTAGTTAGTTGCCGTGTTAATGGTGATTTTGTTATGGCTTCTCCTGAACAAATCGAATTTATGGATGTTTCTCCAAAACAGCTGGTTTCTGTTGCTGCGGCATTAATACCATTTTTAGAAAATGACGATGCTAATAGGGCCCTAATGGGATCAAATATGCAACGTCAGGCAGTTCCACTAGTTAGAGCGGAAGCTCCTTTGGTTGGCACTGGAATGGAAGAAGTGGTAGCTAGAGACTCCGGTGTAGCAATAGTTGCACGAAGGTCCGGAGTAGTAGAGCAGATTGACGGAACAAGAATAGTTGTCAGGTCTGACGATGGTGATGGTAATTCATCATCCGGAGGTGTTGATATATATAATTTACTTAAGTATCAGCGTTCAAATCAAAACACATGTGTTAATCAAAGACCTTTAGTAAAGGTGGGTCAAAGAGTCGTTGCGGGTGATATAATAGCTGATGGACCTAGTACAGACCGTGGCGAGCTCGCACTTGGTAGAAATGTACTAGTCGGGTTTATGCCTTGGAATGGGTACAATTTTGAAGATTCAATCCTTATTTCTGAACGACTTGTTAAAGAGGACGTTTTTACTTCTATTCATATTGAAGAATTTGAGGTTATGGCTCGAGATACAAAACTCGGTCAGGAAGAAATTACACGAGATATTCCAAATGTAGGTGAAGAAGGACTCAAGAATCTTGACGAGGCAGGAATTGTTTATATTGGTGCAGAGGTTGAGCCAGGAGATATCCTTGTAGGAAAAATCACGCCTAAGGGTGAGGCTCCAATGACTCCTGAAGAAAAACTTCTTCGTGCTATATTTGGTGAGAAGGCATCTGATGTTAGAGATACAAGTTTGAGACTTCCTCCTGGTGTAGCAGGTACTATTGTAGAGGTAAGAGTCTTTAATAGACGTGGCGTTGATAAGGATGAGCGAGCTTTGACAATTGAGACTGATGAAATTGATCGTTTAGCCAAAGATAGGAATGATGAGCAAGCAATAATAGAACGTAATATTTACGACCGCTTAAGATCACTTCTACTTGATAATATTGCTGCCGGAGGTCATGAGGGCATCCAGGATAATACTAAAATCACAGAAGATATTCTTAGTAATTATACCAAAGGGCAATGGTGGCAGATTGTTCTTAAGGACAGTAATGTTATTGCGCAAATGGAGTCTCTCAAAAATGAGTTAGATGAAAACCTGGCTCGTATTCAGGGTAGGTTCGAGGGCAAAGTCGAGAAGCTTCAGCGAGGAGATGAGTTGCCGCCGGGTGTTCTTAAGATGGTTAAAGTCTTTGTTGCAGTAAAACGAAAGTTACAGCCCGGTGATAAGATGGCAGGTCGTCATGGCAACAAAGGTGTTATTTCTAGAATAGTTCCTATAGAGGATATGCCACATTTAGAAGACGGTACAACTGTAGACATAGTATTAAATCCTTTGGGTGTACCGTCACGAATGAATGTTGGTCAGATCTTAGAGACGCATCTTGGTTGGGCAAGCCATGGTTTGGGACGTCGGATAGGCGAAATGTGTGATGCTGTTAGAGGAGGAGAATCAGTTGAACCTGCTCGAGAATTTTTAAAAACAGTTTATGATGATATTGGTCGCGCTAATAAAAGTCCTGTGGAGACTATGCCGGCTGATGATCTGGTAGATTTTGCTGATAGTCTTCGTGAGGGTGTTCCAATGGCAACTCCTGTTTTTGATGGTGCTCAAGAGGCTGATATAGTTGAAATGCTTGAGCATGCTGGTCTTGATGGATCAGGCCAGGTAACCCTGATAAACGGTCAGACTGGTCAACCTTTTGATCGGAAGGTGACTGTTGGCTATATTTATATGCTTAAACTTCATCATCTTGTTGATGATAAAATTCACGCCCGTTCTATAGGTCCTTATAGCCTGGTTACCCAGCAGCCGCTTGGTGGTAAGGCTCAATTCGGAGGTCAGAGGTTTGGTGAAATGGAAGTTTGGGCCCTTCAAGCTTATGGAGCGGCCTATACTTTGCAGGAAATGCTTACAGTCAAATCAGATGATGTGTCAGGACGAACAAAAATTTATGAATCCGTAGTTCGTGGTGATCAAAACTTTGAAGCAGGAATACCAGAATCATTTAATGTTTTAGTTAAGGAAATGCAGGCTTTGGGTCTTGATGTAGATCTAAAGATAGATGCGTAAATTAAATTGCTGCATTGTTTGTGCTGCTTGTTGAAATATTTTTTGGAGGACTCTAAATGAGTGAGTTGATGAACCTTTTTGGACCCGCGGGAAATACGCAAAGGTTTGACCAAATTCGGATATCCATAGCATCCCCAGAGAAGATTCGTTCATGGTCTTTTGGGGAGATTAAGAAACCTGAAACTATCAACTATCGTACCTTTAAGCCAGAAAGAGATGGCCTCTTCTGTGCCAGAATTTTTGGTCCAATTAAGGACTACGAGTGCCTCTGTGGAAAATATAAAAGAATGAAGTTTCGCGGGGTAGTCTGCGAAAAATGTGGTGTTGAGGTAATTCAATCAAAAGTTAGAAGGGAGAGGATGGGTCATATTGAGCTAGCTTCTCCAGTTGCGCATATATGGTATATGAAATCTGTGCCATCTAGAATCGGTTTGCTGCTAGATATGACTTTGAAAGATATGGAAAGAGTTCTGTATTTTGAAAATTATGTAGTAACTGAACCTGGGTTAACTCCCCTCAAGGATCGTCAATTATTAAATGAAGAGCAATTTAGAATTGCTCAAGATGAGTATGGTGTTGATAGTTTTACAGCAGAGATTGGTGCAGAAGCTATAAGGTCTATGTTGTCTAGGCTTAATCTGGAGGAAGACAGGAGTAATTTAAGGACAGAATTAGCTGAAACAAGCTCAGAAGCGAAAAGAAAAAAGTTTGTTAAGCGTTTAAAACTGATCGAGTCAATTCTGACCTCGGGAAATTCACCTGAGTGGATGATTCTTGAAGTCATTCCGGTAATTCCACCTGAGTTAAGGCCATTAGTTCCTCTTGACGGCGGAAGATTTGCAACCTCAGATCTTAATGACCTTTATCGAAGGGTTATAAATCGTAACAATCGATTAAAGCGATTAATGGAACTCAGAGCACCTGAGATCATAATTAGAAATGAAAAACGTATGTTGCAGGAGTCTGTTGATGCTCTTTTTGATAATGGTAGAAGAGGACGTGTTATAACTGGTGCGAATAAAAGGCCTCTTAAATCATTATCAGATATGCTTAAGGGGAAACAGGGTAGATTCCGTCAGAACTTACTTGGTAAACGTGTTGATTACTCGGGCCGCTCTGTAATTGTTGTTGGCCCAGAACTTCTTTTACATCAATGTGGCCTGCCAAAGAAAATGGCTCTAGAGCTATTCAAGCCATTTATATACTCAAAGCTTGAGATATATGGAATGGCTACTACCTTGAAGGCCGCAAAGAGAATGGTGGAGAAAGAAAGGCCGGAAGTCTGGGATATTTTAGAAGAAGTTATTCGTGAGCATCCTGTTCTGCTGAACCGCGCCCCAACTCTTCATCGCCTTGGTATTCAAGGTTTCGAGCCGGTTTTGGTAGAAGGAAAGGCTATACAACTGCACCCGCTAGTTTGTGCTGCTTTTAATGCTGACTTTGATGGTGACCAAATGGCTGTACATGTACCTTTGTCACCAGAGGCGCAGCTTGAAGCAAGAGTGCTTATGATGTCCACAAATAACATACTAAGTCCTGCAAACGGTAAGCCAATAATTGTACCTAGTCAGGACATTGTTCTAGGAATTTATTATCTCACCTATTCGCGTAAAGCTGAACCAGGTGAGGGCATGTCCTTTGCAGACTTTGGGGAGCTTGAAAAAGCTCTCGATGATGGAGTTGTGTCGCTTCATGCAAATATAAATTGTCGTATTGAGCGGGTTAATGAAAATGGTGAGATGGTTTCTCAACGTGCAGAAACTACTCCAGGTCGGATGCTTCTTAGCGAAGTATTGCCACAACATCCTGCTTTGCCTTTTGATACGGTTAATCGTTTGTTAACTAAGAAAGAGTTAACTTCTGTTTTTGACGCAGTTTACCGAAATTGCGGACAAAAAGAGACTGTTATATTCGCTGATCGTGTAATGAAAATGGGTTTCAGGAATGCTACTCAGGCGGGGATTTCATTTGGTAAAGATGATATGATTATCCCACCACAGAAATCAGACTTTGTTGATAAGACAACGGATCTAGTCAAACAATATGAGCAGCAGTATGCGGATGGATTAATCACTCAGGGTGAGAAATATAACAAGGTTATAGATGCCTGGTCTCAGTGCACGGATCGTGTGGCTAGGGCTATGATGGATGGTATGCAGACAGAGGAGATAGAAAATAAAAAAGGTGGTGCATTTAATTCAATATATATGATGGCCCACTCTGGTGCCCGTGGTTCTGAGGCTCAGATGAAGCAGCTTGCGGGCATGCGGGGTTTAATGGCTAAGCCTTCTGGAGAAATTATTGAGACACCAATTACATCTAATTTTAAGGAAGGTCTAACTGTATTAGAATACTTTAATTCAACGCATGGTGCTCGAAAGGGACTTGCAGATACTGCCCTAAAGACGGCAAATTCAGGTTACTTGACCCGTAGACTTGTCGACGTTGCTCAAGATTGTATTGTAAATGAACATGATTGCGGCACAGAGGAAGGAATTACTGTTAAAGCTGTAATTGAGGGCGGAGAGGTAATAGAAAACCTTGGAGAGAGAATCCTTGGAAGGTACGCCCATGAATCGATTGTAGATGAAGCAACTGGAGAGGTGATAGTTGCAAAGAATGAAATGGTTGAGGAGGGTCATATTGACCGGATAGAAGAATCAGTAGTTGATTCTGTAAAGATAAGGTCTGTGTTAACCTGCGTTGCCAAAGACGGTGTATGCGTATTGTGTTATGGACGTGACCTTGCTCGTGGCACAGTAGTTAATGAAGGTGAGGCGGTTGGGGTAATCGCTGCCCAATCAATTGGTGAGCCTGGTACTCAACTTACAATGAGAACATTCCATATAGGGGGAGCGGCTCAGCGTGGAGCTGAGCAGTCCAGCGTAGAGGCATCACTTGATGCGGAAGTCTCTCTGGAGAATGAAAACTTAGTTGTTGATAGCACTGGCACCAACGTGGTTATGAGTCGTAACACTGAGATTATTTTACGTGACCAGCGTGGTAGTGAAAGAGCTCGCCATAGAATTCCTTATGGGGCAAAGTTATTTGTTGCCAATGAAGAAATGGTAGAGAAGTCCAAAACTCTTGCTACTTGGGACCCCTTTACTTTGCCTATCGTTTCTGAATGCCCGGGGACAGTCGAATTTGTTGACATGGTGGAGGGATTATCATTCAGAGAAATTACGGATGAACAAACGGGAGTTTCAAATCGTGTTGTCGTCGACTGGCGGCAACAGGCTAGAGGTGCTGACCTTAAGCCAAGGGTTGTTTTGGTAGATGATAAAGGTGAAGTGAAGAAATTACCTAATGGCCGTGAGGCTCAGTATTTTCTTTCAGTTGATGCAATACTTTCCGTCAGCCATGGAGATGAGATGCATGCGGGAGATATTTTAGCAAGGATACCTAAGGAATCTAGTAAAACACGAGATATTACAGGTGGCTTGCCTAGAGTTGCTGAACTATTTGAGGCAAGAAAACCAAAGGATCACGCTATTATCTCAGATATTGATGGACGTGTTGAATTTGGGAAAGATTATAAATCTAAACGCCGTATAATTGTTGTTCCAGAGGACTCTGAAGCTAACTCAATGGAATATTTTATACCCAAGGGTAAACATATTAGTGTTCACGAGGGTGATTTCGTAATGCGAGGTGACCCGCTCATGGATGGTAATCCAGCACCACATGACATACTGAGAGTAATGGGTGTAGAAGCGTTAGCTGTATACATAGTGAACGAAATACAAGAGGTATATAGACTCCAGGGTGTTAAAATAAACGATAAACATATAGAGGTGATTTGTCGTCAAATGATGCAAAAAGTTGAGATAACTGATCCTGGTGAGACAACTTTCCTAATCGGGGAGCAAGTAGATAGAATTGAGTTTAATGAAGCAAATATTAAGGCGGTCGCTGATAAACTTACTCCTGCAAAATCTGATCCTGTACTACTTGGGATTACAAAGGCCTCATTGCAGACTAGGTCATTTATATCAGCAGCTTCTTTCCAAGAAACAACGAGAGTTTTGACTGAAGCATCGGTTGCGGGAAAGGGAGATCGACTAATAGGATTGAAAGAAAATGTAATAGTTGGGAGGTTAATCCCAGCGGGAACAGGTAAAATGATGAACCAGATACAACGCGAAGCAGAAAGGGATGCTATTGTTGCTCGTCAGGCTGCTGCAGCTGAAAAAGAAGCTAAATTAGCAGCTTCTGAAGTTGCAGAAGGTGCTATAGAAACTGTAGCAGCATCTGAGGCTTCTCTGGAAACGCTCGGTGATGGATTATCCGCAGAATAGTGCCAAAAATTAAGCTCTGTTTAGCCCCGATTCATAATATTATGGGTATAATCATACTCTGGGTTTTTTTGAGATAGGCTTTTTTCTAAGAAAACCTTAGTCTTTGAGGCTTTTGCAGCTTGACGCAGGGGTGGCTGCTAACTATATTCGCGCCACTTTGCATTGGAATTAGCAGTTTGCCTTTATTTTGCTCAATTACATCCGATGTCTAGACAGAATAAATTACTATGCCAAAGGGCCGGCGAAATGGTCCTGGGGAAGTGAGGGTTTTTTTACTTCTCCGTTTTTCTATGGGCTCTTACGTGTTTAGCCTTTAGAAAAAATATGTAACACGGATTAGGTGGTAAAGATTATGCCGACAATAAACCAGTTGATACGCAAACCTCGAAAGGCGCCTTTGCAAAGAAACAAGGTGCCAGCTCTTCAAGGCTGTCCCCAAAAGCGTGGAGTATGCACTCGCGTTTACACTACAACACCAAAAAAACCAAACTCAGCGCTGCGTAAGGTAGCTCGAGTTCGTTTAACCAATAGTTTTGAGGTAACGAGTTATATTCCTGGTGAGGGTCATAATCTTCAAGAGCACTCAGTTGTGATGATTAGAGGTGGTCGTGTTAAAGATCTACCTGGGGTTCGTTATCATATTGTTCGTGGAACTCTGGATACCCAGGGTATAGAGAGTCGTAGGCAACGCCGTTCTAAATACGGCGCAAAGCGACCTAAGTAATATTTGGAGGGTTAGAACGTGTCACGTCGTCGTGCTGCAGAGAAGAGAAAAGTTAATCCAGACCCTCAATTTGGGGATATGGTAGTGGCAAAATTTATGAATTGTCTTATGCAAGATGGGAAAAAATCAGCAGCAGAAACTATTGTTTATGGAGCTTTTGACATTATTAAATCTAAGACTGGCCAAGAGCCCTTAAAATTGTTTCATGATGCACTTGAGAATGTGAAGCCTGGAGTTGAAGTGAGATCTCGTAGAGTGGGTGGCGCTACCTATCAAGTGCCAGTTGAAGTTAGGTCTGATCGGAGGCAAGCACTGGCAATAAGATGGTTAATAAGTGCTGCTAGGTCAAGAGGTGAGAATACCATGGTTGAAAGGCTTTCGGGAGAACTGCTTGATGCTGCAAATAGTCGTGGCGTTGCGGTAAAGAAGAGAGAAGATACTCACCGTATGGCTGAAGCTAATAGGGCATTTTCGCACTACCGTTGGTAGAGCTAGATGAAATAGCTGAGTGAGATTTAGATAATGGCACGAAATACACCCATAGAACTGTATCGCAACATTGGGATCATGGCCCATATTGATGCTGGAAAGACGACCACCACGGAACGTGTGCTATACTATACTGGCAAGTCTTACAAGATTGGTGAGGTCCATGAAGGCAGCGCGACAATGGATTGGATGGAGCAAGAGCAAGAACGTGGGATAACAATCACATCTGCTGCAACAACGTGTTTTTGGAATGATCATCGGGTTAATATAATTGATACGCCTGGCCATGTTGATTTTACTATTGAGGTCGAGCGTAGTCTAAGAGTTTTAGATGGAGCAGTAGCTGTTTTTGATAGTGTTGCTGGAGTTGAGCCTCAATCAGAAACGGTTTGGCGACAGGCAGACAAATATGAAGTTCCGAGAATATGCTTTATCAATAAAATGGACCGCGTCGGTGCCGACTTTTTCCGCTGTGTAGAAATGATAGTGGATAGACTTGGGGCTAAACCCGTTGTGGTGAATTTACCTTTAGGTTCAGAAAACAATTATGATGGTGTAATAGACCTAATAGAAAATAAAGCAATTATTTGGAAGGCAGAGACCCTGGGGGCAGAATTTGAGGTGGTGGATATTCCTGATAATTATAAGGAACAAGCAGAAGAATACAGATCAACTCTTATAGAAGCAGCTATTGAATATGATGACTCCGCTATGGAGGCATTTCTTGAAGGGCAGGATATTGATAGTGCAACAATTAAGGCTTGTATAAGAAAGGGTACGATTAGTGGCGATATCGTTCCTGTACTCAACGGTTCCGCATTTAAGAATAAAGGTGTTCAGCCACTATTAGATGCTGTTGTAGATTTTCTTCCCTCTCCAACTGAAGTGCCATCGATTAAAGGGGTAATTCCCGGTAAAAATGGTGAAGAGGTAACAAGAGATAGTGACGATGGCCAGCCTTTTTCTGCTCTAGCATTTAAAGTAATGACAGATCCTTTTGTGGGATCATTAACTTTTGTGCGTGTTTATTCTGGCGTCCTTGAGACAGGTACGCAAATTTTAAATAGTGTTAAGGACAGCAAACAAAGGGTTGGGAGAATGCTTTTAATGCATTCAAATTCCCGTGAGGATATAGAAGAAGCTAGGTCAGGTGATATAGTTGCAATAGCGGGTCTAAAAGATACAACAACTGGTGAGACTCTCTGCCACGCTGGAAGCCCAGTTATATTAGAACGTATGGAATTCCCTGACCCTGTAATCGAAGTTGCCGTTGAGGCTAAAACTAAAGCTGACCAAGATAAATTAGGCTTAGCACTTGCCAGACTGGCTCAGGAAGATCCATCTTTCCGAGTGGCTACAGATCAAGAAAGTGGCCAAACAGTTATAAGCGGTATGGGTGAACTGCATTTAGAAATTATTGTTGATCGTTTGCAGAGAGAATTTAAGGTGGGGGCTAATGTTGGACAGCCTCAGGTGGCATATCGAGAAACTATTACGCAAACTGCCGAAGTTGATTATACTCATAAGAAGCAAAGTGGAGGAGCAGGACAATTTGCTAGAGTTAAGATTATAGCTGAGCCTCTTGAGCCAGGTTCGGGTTTTCAGTTTGAGAGTAAAGTCGTTGGCGGTTCCGTTCCTAGAGAATATATCCCTTCTGTTCAAAAGGGTATTGATGCGATGCGTCAAACAGGTGTTGTCGCTGGATTTCCGATGATTGATTTTAAAATTACATTAATTGATGGTGCTTCTCATGATGTAGACTCAAGTAGTATGGCTTTTGAAATAGCTGGTCGTGCGGCGTATAGAGAAGTTGCGCCTAAAGGCAAACCAGTTTTGTTGGAGCCTATGATGAAAGTGGAGGCGGTGACCCCTGAAGAATATATGGGTGACGTAATTGGTGATCTGAACTCACGTAGGGGGCAGGTTGCCGGAATGGAGCAGAGGGCTAATGCTCAAGTAATCCGTGCTTCAGTTCCATTAGCTAATATGTTTGGTTATGTTAACACACTACGTTCTCTAACTCAGGGACGTGCACAATTTACTATGGAGTTCGAACACTATCAGCAAGTCCCATCCACAGTCTCTGAGGAAGTTAGAGAGAAATATGCATCATGAGTGATATATTTTTAGCTATGGCGGTTCACCGTCTGAAAGGAACAAACCGTGGCAATTGAGAGCCAAAATATAAGGATTAGATTAAAGGCATTTGATCATCGTGTCTTGGATCTATCTACTAATGAGATTGTTAATACTGCAAAGCGAACGGGGGCTCAATTGCGCGGTCCTATACCTCTTCCTACGCGGATTGAGCGTTTTACAGTCAATCGCTCTCCTCATGTGGATAAAAAATCCCGCGAGCAATTTGAAATACGTGTTCACAAAAGATTATTAGATATAGTTGATCCAACTCCACAAACTGTTGATGCGCTAATGAAGTTAGATCTAGCTGCTGGCGTTGATGTAGAGATTAGGCTTTAAGGTAAGGTATTTAGATGGTATCCGAGCAGCAAAAACGCACTGGCTTAATTGCAGAAAAGGTTGGTATGACGAGAGTTTTTACTGAAACAGGAAAACACGTTCCAGTCACAGTGCTTAGAGTAAATAATTGTCAGGTTGTAGCACACAAAACCTCGGACAAAGATGGTTACATCGCCTTACAGCTTGGGGCAAAAGAAGCTAAAGTAAAGAATCTTTCAAAGGCTGCCAGAGGTCACTATGCGAAGTCAAAAATATCGCCTAAATCTCATCTGGCTGAATTCAGAGTTTCTGAAGATGCAATTATCGATATAGGAGAAGAATTATCCGTCGAGCATTTTGTTCCTGGACAAACCGTTGATGTTATTGGGACATCGATAGGTAAGGGGTTTGCTGGAGCCATGAAGAGACATAATTTTGGAGGTTTAAGAGCGAGTCACGGTGTTTCTATATCGCATCGCTCACATGGTTCTACAGGTAATAGCCAGGACCCTGGAAAGGTTTTCAAAGGAAAGAAAATGGCAGGCCATATGGGAGATAGGCGAGTGACAACTCAGAACTTGGAAGTTGTAGAAACTGACCTAGATCGTGGAATTATTTTACTAAAAGGTGCGGTGCCAGGTCCCGAAGGCGGCATAGTCTTAGTTTCAGATGCTAAGAAAGGTATTTTACCTGAGGGCGTACCTTTTCCTGCGGGATTGATTGGCTCTTCTAAAGAGGTGGAAGATAATTCTGAAAAAGCCCAAGCGGATGTAAGCACTGAACCTTTAGTAGAAATTGACGTTGCTGATTCTAAAGATACCGCTGGGGAGGGATCTGAAGGGAATGCAGATAAAGATTCCGGTGAGAAGGAATAGTTGGGATGAAGGTTGCTGTCACAAATTTAAAGGCTGAAAGCGTTGGGGAAATAAATCTTAGCGATAAGGTTTTCGGCCTTGATGCGCGGCCGGATCTTATGCATCGATACGTTAGGTGGCAATTGGCTAAGCGCCGGTCTGGTAATCATAAGGCCAAAGCTAGAAGTGAGATACGTGGTACTACTGCTAAGATGTATAAACAGAAGGGTACAGGTCGTGCTCGTCATGGTACCTCTAAAGTAAATCAATTTAGAGGGGGTGGTGCAACCTTTGGGCCGGTACCGCGTGACCATGGACATAAACTTCCAAAAAAAGTTCGCAGGTTAGCATTAAAATCAGCACTATCTACCAAATATGCTGATGGAAACTTAGTGGTAGTTGATTCTTTAGAGGTTGCCGATGCTCGTACTAAGACTCTAGCTGAACTCTTAAATAAGCTTGGTTGGAATTCTGTCCTCGTTATTAGCGCTAATGACGCAAATATAGAATTTCAAAAAGCTGCTAGTAATTTGCCAAGTATTTCTATCCTTAACCAGAAGGGTGCCAATGTATATGACATACTAAAACGAGAAGTATTAGTAATAACTCGTGATGCTATTGCTGAGTTGGAGGCTCGTTTGACATGAGTAAAAAACAGAACGAGCGTTGGTATGATGTTATACGTGGACCCTTGGTTACTGAAAAGGCTACCCAGGGAGCTGAGAATAATCAGGTTACATTTGAAGTCGCTAAGGATTCAACTAAGCCAGAAATCAAAGCCGCAGTAGAAGGTCTCTTTGGCGTAAAAGTTACCAGTGTTAATACAAGTAATGTACGTGGAAAGGTCAAGGTTTTTCGTGGCCGTCGAGGTAAGCGCGCTGGTTGGAAGAAGGCTGTTGTAAGGATTGCCGAAGGCCAAAATATTGATGTGATGACAGGTATATAAAATGGCTCTTAAGAACTTTAACCCTAGAACTCCTGGCCAAAGACAACTTGTATTAGTTGACCGTTCGGCTTTGTGGAAAGGTGGTCCTGTTAAGGAATTAACTGAAGGTCTTTCACAAAAAGCTGGGCGTAATAATAATGGTCGAATAACAGTTAGACGTCGTGGTGGCGGACATAAGCGTCGTTATCGGGTTGTAGACTTTAAGAGAACAAAATTTGATATTCCAGCCACAGTTCGTCGATTAGAATATGATCCAAATCGTTCAGCATTTATAGCTTTAATAGAATATGAGGATGGCGAACTTTCTTACATAATAGCTCCTCAAAGGCTTAGTGAAGGTGATAAAGTGCTATCCGGAGAGAGGGTCGATATAAAGCCTGGAAATGCTATGCCAATGAAAAATATACCAGTGGGAACAATAATTCATAATATTGAACTTAAACCTGGTAAGGGAGGCCAACTAGCACGGGCGGCAGGATCTTATACTCAATTAGTTGGTAAGGACCAGGGTTATGCATTATTGCGTTTAACTTCTGGTGAGCAACGAATGGTTCGTGCTGATTGTATGGCAACTGTAGGCGCTGTTTCAAACCCGGACCATCAGAATCAAAACCTTGGTAAAGCAGGTAGATCTCGATGGAAGGGTCATAGACCAAGTGTTAGAGGTGTTGCCATGAACCCAGTAGACCATCCCCATGGCGGTGGCGAGGGTAGAACTTCTGGTGGGAGGCATCCTGTTACACCTTGGGGAAAACCTACAAAAGGCAAACGGACTCGAAATAATAAGAGAACCGATAAGTATATTATACGTAGGCGCAAGCCTTAACGTTATGGAACGGGAGTTATTATAATGGCACGCGCAGTATGGAAGGGCCCCTTCGTTGATGGATATTTGCTTAAGAAGGCGGAAGCTGCCCGGGAGAGTGGAAGGAAAGATGTGATCAGAACTTGGTCAAGAAGGTCTACTATTCTTCCCCAATTCGTAGGCTTGACCTTCGGTGTGTATAATGGGCGAAAGTTTATTCCAGTATTGGTAAATGAAAATATGATAGGACATAAATTTGGGGAGTTTTCTCCAACAAGAACTTATTTTGGTCATACGGCAGATAAGAAAGCTAAAAGAGCGTAGATGATGGGTAAGAAGGCTCGTGAGAGAATCCTCGGTGAAAACGAGGCAAGTGCAATGACTAAGAATCTTAGGATTAGTCCTAGGAAACTTAATCTTGTTGCCGATTCTATAAGAGGTAAGGCTGCTGGCCAAGCCATGGCATCCCTTGAGTTCTCAAAGAGAAGGATTTCAGGTGATGTCCGTAAATGTTTACAGGCGGCTATTGCTAACGCTGAAAATAATCATGAGTTAGATGTTGATCGTTTAATAGTTGCAGAAGCAAGTGTCGGTAAGGGCGTAGTTATGAAACGCTGGCGACCTAGGGCAAGGGGTAGATTAGGGCGTATTAGAAAGCCTTTTGCTCATTTAACAATAGTAGTTCGTGAGCGTACAGAGAGGGTGTAATGGGGCAGAAAGTTAATCCAATAGGATTGAGATTAGGTATTAACCGGACTTGGGATTCTCGCTGGTATGCTGGCGATGAGTATACTTCTATGTTGCACGAGGACATAAGGATACGCGAGCACCTAACTAACAGATTAGCACAAGCTGGAGTGAGTCGTGTTGTAATCGAGAGACCTTCAAAAAAAGCAAGAGTTACTATATACACAGCTAGGCCAGGCGTCGTTATAGGTAGGAAGGGTGCTGACATAGAAAAGTTAAGATCAGAAATAAACGTCATGACAGAAAGTGAAGTTCATCTAAATATAGTTGAAATACGTAAACCAGAAGTTGATGCAATGTTAGTAGCTGAAAATATTGCTCAGCAATTAGTTCGGCGGGTAGCTTTCCGTAGGGCAATGAAAAGGGCAGTTCAGTCTTCAATGAGATTAGGTGCAGAAGGTATTCGTATAAACTGTAGTGGACGACTTGGTGGAGCTGAGATAGCTAGGATGGAATGGTACCGTGAGGGCAGAGTGCCGCTTCATACTCTTCGCGCCGATGTGGATTTTGGCACAGCAACAGCACAAACAGCATATGGTTGTTGTGGCATAAAGGTATGGATCTTTAAAGGTGAGATATTAGCTCACGACCCTATGGCGCAAGACAAACGTGCTGCAGAACAGTCAACCCCTAGATAGCGGCAGGAAATTCTATGCAACAGCCTAAAAATACAAAATACCGCAAGGCTCATAAGGGGCGTATTCATGGTAAGGCCAAAGGTGGCTCTAGTCTTAATTTTGGTGCTTATGGTCTTAAAGCAATAACTCCTGGCAGGGTTACTGCAAGAGAAATTGAGGCTGGCCGGAGGGCCATAACACGTCATATGAAGAGAGCTGGTAAGGTTTGGATTAGAATTTTCCCAGATGTTCCTGTTTCTACAAAACCTGCCGAAGTTCGTATGGGTAAAGGTAAGGGTAGTCCTGATTATTGGGTGTGTAGAGTAAAGCCAGGAAGAATGATGTTTGAGGTTGATGGTGTACCACAGAAAGTTGCCGAAGAAGCTTTTAGGCTTGCTTCAGCCAAGTTAAGAGTCCAAACAAAGGTAGTTAGACGCTTGGGCGATGGGGGGTAGATTGATGTCAATGGAAGATGTGCGTTCAAAGAGTGATGATGAGTTAGCTGATGAAGTTATTTCTTTAAAAAAAGAGGCGTTTAATCTGAGGTTTCAAAAATCAAGTGGTCAACTAGAGAATACTGCAAGAATGCGACAAGTTAAGCGAGAGATAGCTCGTGTTAAGACAGTTATAAATGAGCGCCGGCGGAGCGCAGCAGCATCTTAATGCTGCTTTATGAGATTTAGGAGAGAAAATGCCAAGGCGGATAATGCAAGGTAGCGTAGTAAGCGCTAAAGCAGATAAAACGGCTATTATTAGAGTGGAGCGCAGAGTAATGCATCCTCTCTATAAAAAGGTTATCCGTCGTAGCAAAAAATATGCTGCTCATGACGAAAATAATACCTGTAAAGAAGGGCAGGTCGTTAAAATACGAGAGTGTTCAAGAATATCCAAGAGGAAGCGGTGGGAAGTTTTGATCGAGGACAAGGGCTAGGAATTAAATTTTTAGAAAGTTAAATTACTACTTTGTAATTTTTGAAAGGTTTAAGAGTATGATCCAGATGCAAACCAACCTGGATATTGCTGATAATTCAGGTGCACGACGGGTGCAGTGCATCAAGGTATTAGGTGGGTCTAAAAGAAAGACTGCTGGAATTGGTGACCTAATTGTGGTCTCTGTAAAGGATGCTATCCCACGTGGGAGGGTAAAAAAAGGTGAGGTTCATAGGGCTGTCATTGTACGTACTGCTAAGGAAATTCATCGTGAAGATGGAACTACAATAAGATTCGACAGTAATGCCGCAGTTCTTTTAACAGCTACTGGAGAGCCTATTGGTACAAGAATATTTGGGCCTGTTACACGTGAGCTTAGGTCAAAAAAGTATATGAAGATTATCTCTCTTGCCCCTGAAGTGCTCTGATTTAGGGCAGGTATGTATAAAGGTTAATTGAAATGGCAATGCGTAAGATAAAAATAGATGATGAGGTTATGGTTCTTGTTGGCCGAGATAAGGGTAAGCGAGGGAAAGTATTACGTATGGTGCCTGAGAAAAATAGAGTAGTTGTACAAGGCATTAATATGGCTAAAAAACACCAAAGTGCCGACCAAGATAACCCACAAGGTGGTATAATTGAGAAAGAGTTATCAGTTCATATTTCAAACGTCTGTTGTATTGATCCGAAAACAGGTGAACCGACAAGGGTTGGTTTCAAGACAATAGGTAAGAGTCAAAAGGTCCGTTTTGCTAAACGTTCTGGTGAGGTTATAGATGTCTAAAGATTTAAATATGCCACGCCTCAGAGAGATATATGAAACTGAGATACACAAGAGCTTGGTGGAACAATTCAAATATACTAGTCCTATGCAGGTTCCGAGACTACAAAAGATAGTGTTAAATATGGGTGTTGGAGAAGGGGCGACAGATAAGAAAAAAATTGAGTCAGCCGTTCGGGAGATGACACTTATTACAGGGCAAGTTCCAGTAATAACAAAAGCAAAGAAGTCTATTGCTGGTTTTAAGATCCGCGATGGGATGAGTGTGGGATGTAAGGTTACCCTTAGACGTGAAAGAATGTATGAGTTCCTAGATAGGCTTATTTGTATCGCTTTACCTAGAGTTCGTGACTTTAGAGGATTGCCTGCAAAGTCTTTTGACGGGAACGGAAACTATACCCTTGGTCTTAAGGAGCAGATCGTTTTTCCAGAGATAGACTATGATTCTGTTGATAAGATCCGTGGTATGGATATTGTAATTTGTACTAGTGCAAAAAGTAATGAGGAAGCAAAAGCATTACTTACTAGTTTTCAATTACCAATTCTGAACTGATATAGATAGAATGGAGTGTGCTTATGGCCAAGAAAAGTGCCATAGAAAAAAATAAGAGAAGGCGCCAGCTTGTAGCTCGTTATGCAAATAAGCGGGCCTCATTAAAGGCAATCGTAAGTGATAGTTCGCAGCCAGCAGAGGCTAGGTTCGAGGCTCAGCTAAAATTATCAGGGCTGCCCCGTAATAGTTCGCCTAGTCGCGTGCGTAATAGGTGTGCCTTGAGCGGAAGACCTCGTGGTTATTACAGGAAGGTAGGGCTATCTAGAATAGCTCTAAGGTCACTTGCTTCGAGTGGTAAGGTTCCTGGTATGGTCAAGTCAAGTTGGTAATGGGAGTGGTAGCTAATGTCGATGAGTGATCCTGTGGCAGATTTAATAACTCGTATACGTAATGGGCAAAGGGTGGGCAAAAGCTCAGTGAAAAGCCCAGCATCGCGTCTGCGTGGTGCAATATTAGATGTATTGAAAAGTGAGGGATACATACGTTCATACGAACTTAGTAATTCTGAAGATAATAAACCTCAATACGAGATTGAGCTAAAGTATAGTGAGGGCAGGCCAGCTATTCGTGAGATTAAGAGAGTGTCTCGGCCGGGACGAAGAGTCTATTCGGGTATGAAAGACTTGCCTCGAGTTTATAACGGGCTTGGTATTTCAATTCTTTCTACGCCAAGTGGGGTAATGTCTGACCTTCAGGCAAGAAAAAATAATATAGGCGGCGAAATTATTTGCCAGGTATTTTAGGAGAATAAGATGTCTCGAGTAGGCCAAATGCAAATAAAAGTCCCTAGTGACGTAGAGGTAAGTGTTGATGGCCTTGCCGTTCATGTAAAAGGTAAGCTTGGGGAGTTAAGGGCCGAAGTTTCGCCTGAAATTGAAGTTGAAGTTGGTGATGATCTTATAAGTATGAAACCTCGAGAGGATTCAAAGAAACACAATCGACTATGGGGACTTTGGAGATCTAATATTCAGAATATGGTTCACGGAGTTTCTGATGGTTTTACACGTAATCTAGAAATCCAAGGTGTTGGTTACCGTGCTGCTGTTCAGGGTAAAACCTTAAAACTAGATCTTGGTTTTAGCCATCAAGTTGATTTCCCCATACCAGAAGGAATTAAGATTGCATGTGAAAAGCCAACGTCTATTTCTATTACAGGGGCAGATAAACAAAGAGTAGGCCAGGTTGCTGCAGAGATACGTGAATTCCGAAAGCCTGAACCTTATAAGGGAAAAGGTATAAGGTATGAAGGAGAATATGTAAGGCGTAAGGAAGGTAAAAAGAAGTAAGGTAATGAAAAGAGAGACATTATTTAACAGAAGAAAAAGAAGAAACCGAGCAAAACTTAGAAATATTTCTAGTGGAAAGCTAAGGTTTTCTGTTTTTCGATCTAATAGTCATATATACGCCCAGATAATTGATGATCGTGTTGGGCGCACGTTAGTGTATGCTTCTTCAATTGATAGGTCTATCTCCGATAGCATAAGTAATGGCGGAAATATAGTGGCAGCAGAGCAGGTGGGGAAACTCCTAGCTGAACGTGCTACGTCTGCGGGTGTTAAGGAGGTAGTATTTGATAGGGGGGCATATCAATATCATGGAAGAATAAAGGCATTGGCCGATGGTGCGCGTCAAGGCGGACTTTCGTTTTAGAAAGGTTATTTTATGGCACGAGAAAACCAAAAAAGACGCACGAACCGTGATCGCGAGGAATCAGAATTTTCTGATAAACTAGTGAGCATTAACCGTGTTGCAAAGGTTGTCAAAGGTGGTAGAAGGTTTGGCTTTTCCGCATTAGTTGTGGTTGGTGATAAGCGTGGGAAAGTTGGTTATGGAACTGGAAAAGCAAGAGAGGTTCCAGAAGCAATTAGAAAAGCTACCGATAAAGCTAAAAGGAAGCTTATTCGTGTGCCATTAAAAGAAGGACGTACCTTACATCATGATATATTCGGTCGGTATGGAGCTGGTAAAGTGGTGATGCGCGCAGCGCCTCCGGGGACTGGTATCATTGCTGGAGGGCCAATGAGAGCTGTATTTGAGATGCTTGGAGTTAAAGATGTTGTGGCAAAGTCCATAGGTACACAAAACCCACAGAACATGATAAAGGCCACGATGGAGGGTTTAGAGGGGAGCGCTTCGCCAAGATTAGTTGCTAGCAGGCGTGGGAAAAAAGTAAGCGAGATCTTTGGTCGTGACGATAAAAAGAATGACGCGGAGAAGGCTTAGAATATGTCTGATATCAAAGAAGGTAGCGTGCGTGTAACTCAGGTTCGAAGTGCTATAGGTCGACCAGGTGATCAGAGAGCTACGCTTTTAGGATTAGGGTTAAATAAAATAAACCGTTCACGCGTTCTGGAAGATACGCCATCTGTGAGAGGTATGATTAACAAAGTATCACATCTTTTAAAGATTGAGGAAGCAAAGTAAGGAATATATCTAATGAGGCTCAATCAATTATCTGATAAGTCTGGTGCCCGTCGTCCGCGAAAGAGGCTTGGGCGGGGTATTGGTTCTGGACTAGGAAAAACTTCTGGGCGAGGACATAAAGGTTTCAAATCTCGATCAGGATCTCGTGTTAAGGGTTTTGAGGGTGGGCAAATGCCAATATATCGGCGTTTGCCTAAGTTTGGATTCAATAATCCAACAAGGAAGAGTTTTGAAATAGTTAATCTTGATCGCCTACAAGCCGCAATTGATTCTGGTAAGCTTCAGGCTGGAGATGTTGACGAAGGAGCACTTAAGAAAGCGGGACTAGTTAATGGCAGTAAGGACGGTGTTCGAGTCTTAGCAAAGGGAAAAATTTCAGCTAAGGTTAACCTAAATGTCGCTGGTGCATCAGCTCCTGCTATTAACGCAATAGAATCTGTAGGTGGAACCGTCGTTGTTACTGCCAAAAAGAAAACAGTGCAGCGTAAGGGTGGAAAAAAAATTAAGCCCTTAAGAAAAAAAGACAATGATATTTCACTTGAGTCAGATTCTTTGGATGTTGAATCTTAAAACGCGTGTGGTTTAATTATGCCCTCAGCTGCAGAACAACTAGCCGCAAATCTCAATTTTGGAGCCTTTCTAAAGGCTAAGGAGCTTCATAAACGCCTCCTGTTTACCTTGGGTGCCCTTATTATCTATCGCTTAGGAACTTATATCCCTATACCTGGTATTGATTCACTTGCATTAGAAGATGTATTCCAGCAGCAAGCCTCAGGAATTCTGGGAATGTTTGATATGTTCTCCGGAGGCGCACTTGGTCGAATGACAATTTTTGCCTTGAATATTATGCCCTATATATCGGCTTCAATAATAATTCAGCTTATGACAACTATTTCCCCAAAACTAGCGCAGTTAAAAAAAGAAGGGGAAGCTGGGCGCAAAAAAATCAATCAATATACTAGGTATGGAACTGTTTTACTTGCGGCCCTTCAAGCGCTTGGAATAGCCGCTGGTTTAGAAGGCGCAGCCGGCGGAGTTGTAGTTGATCCGGGAATATTTTTTAAATTAACGACTGTAGTTACTCTTACTGGTGGAACGATTTTTCTTATGTGGCTTGGGGAGCAGGTAACAGCAAGAGGTGTAGGTAATGGAATATCTCTTATCATTTTTGCTGGTATTGTTGCCGAATTACCTAGTGCTCTAGCAAATACTCTTGAACTTGGACGTACAGGCGCTCTCTCAGGCGGAATATTGGCAGCCTTACTCATTTTAGCCATTGGTGTAATAGCTTTTATTGTATTTATAGAGAGGTCACAGAGACGTATCGTAATTCAGTATCCCAAGCGCCAGGTTGGAAGAAAGATGGTCGGTGGCGAAAGCTCACATTTACCTCTAAAAATAAATACTGCGGGTGTAATCCCTCCTATCTTTGCTAGTGCAATACTGCTCTTACCAATAACCGCTTTACAGATGAATGCAGGGGAAGGGCCAGGTTGGCTAGGAATTTTAGCTTCGATTTTAGGACGAGGTCAGCCTGTATATATGTTACTTTACGCTGCTGCGATAATATTCTTTGCTTTCTTCTATACAACAGTTGTATTTAATCCAAATGATACAGCTGACAATTTAAAGAAAAATGGTGGGTTTGTCCCGGGAATACGACCTGGCAAAAATACAGCTGAATACTTAAACTATGTATTAACAAGACTAACAGTAGTAGGTGCACTCTATCTTGCGGCGGTCAGTCTGTTGCCAGAGATTCTAATGTCTCAGTATGCAGTGCCTTTCTATTTTGGCGGCACGAGTTTGTTAATAGTAGTTACAGTTACCTTGGATACAGTTGGTCAGATTCAGTCACATTTATTGGCCCATCAATATGAAGGCTTAATCAAAAAAACTAGGCTAAAAGGGGGAAGACGGTGAGGTTAATCCTTCTTGGCCCTCCTGGAGCCGGTAAAGGTACTCAAGCGCAATTATTAATGAAAAGATATGGCATACCCCAGCTTTCAACGGGTGATATGTTAAGAGCATCTGTCAAGGCAGGTACTCCACTGGGTGTTGAAGTGAAGTCAATAATGGAATCGGGTGCACTGGTTCCAGATGATTTAATTGTAAGACTAATCTCAGATCGATTGGGCGATTCTGATTGTTTAAATGGTTTTATACTAGATGGGTTCCCTCGAACTGAGGCACAAGCTACTTCTCTTGATCAAATGTTGAGTGATAGAGGTATTTCTTTGGATTGTGTTGTCTCGATAACAGTTGATCAAAGGGCTTTAGTGGATAGGATTGTTGGTCGATTTACATGTAAATCATGCGGAATCGGTTATCATGATACATTAAATAGGCCAAGGGTAGACGGGGTATGCGATGCTTGTGGAGGAAAAGAGTTTTTCCGCCGCGAGGACGACAAGGCGGAAACTGTGGTGGCCAGGTTAACTGCTTATATCCAGCAAACTGCGCCAATCATTCCATATTATAAGGAAAAAGGCCGGTTTGCAGAGGTAAATGGGATGGGGGAGATAGATGTTGTCCAGGAATTAATAGTTAACGACCTAGAAGGTAGATCTAAATGATTGACTTAATGACAATTCTTTACGATAATGAGTCTGTATTTGGTCACGTGCCTAGGCCAGCAGCCTTGGCGCGTGCCTTTTATTGTGAGGAGATTCAAACGTGGCACGCATAGCTGGCGTAAATATTCCTACCAATAAACGTGTATCGATTGCTTTAACTTCTATTCACGGTATTGGTCATACTAAGGCAAGAGAAATTACCCGTAAGCTCAATATATCCGATGAGCGGAGGGTAAATGAGCTTACTGATGCTGAGGTGATTGGAATTAGAGAGGCTATTGATGCAGATTATCAGGTTGAAGGTGACCTTCGCCGTGAGGTATCGACTAATATAAAGCGATTGATGGATTTAGGTTGTTATAGAGGGCTTCGTCATCGCCGAGGACTCCCGGTTCGTGGACAAAGAACTCATACTAATGCAAGAACTCGAAAAGGCCCTGCACGAGCAATCGCAGGCAAAAAGAAATAGGGCTATAAAATAATGGCTAACCCCACACGCACTCGGCGCAAAGAGCGCAAAAATATTTCAAATGGTGTTGCACATGTTAACGCGACATACAATAACACAATGATTACTATTACGGATGTTCAGGGCAACACTATAGCCTGGTCATCCGCAGGTAGTATGGGCTTTAAGGGTTCCCGAAAATCGACCCCTTATGCCGCTCAAATAGCAGCAGAAGAAGTTGGTAGGAAAGCAACCGAGCATGGAATGAAGACTCTTGATGTGGAGGTATGTGGACCTGGTTCCGGGAGAGAATCTGCTTTGCGTGCATTACAATCTGCGGGATTTGTTGTAACTGCAATTCGTGATGTTACACCAATACCGCACAACGGCTGTCGTCCGCCTAAACGGCGTCGCGTATAGTCATTTATTGCCTCTTTGAGTTTAATGAACTTGGGGACGGTTTTTTGAAACAGCATTTGCGATCAATTCAAATGCGTTGCTATAGAATGAGGGCTGCTCCGTGATTCAGAAGAATTGGCAGGATTTAATTAAACCATCAAAATTAGCGGTCTCCTCAAGAGAGGACCGACCTAATACTGCAACTGTAATAGCTGAGCCCTTAGAGAGGGGTTTTGGGCTAACACTCGGTAATTCATTAAGAAGGGTTTTACTGTCATCTTTAAATGGATCGGCAGTGACTGCTATTCAAGTAAGTAATGTTCTACATGAATTTTCCTCAATCCCAGGTGTAAGAGAAGATGTCACAGATATTGTTTTAAATATCAAATCTATGGCTCTAAAATTGCATAGTGAGGGCTCAAAGCGCATGCATCTCTCAGCTACTGGTCCTGGAGAAGTCACCGCAGCTATGATTGATTCTGGGCATGATATTGACATAATGAACCCAGATCTTGTGATTTGTACTCTTGATGATGGTGCTGAGCTTTCTATGGAATTAACTGTAGAGTCTGGGAAGGGTTATATTCCTGCTGCACAGAATAGACCAGAAGACGCCCCAATCGGATTAATACCTATAGACTCTCTATTTAGTCCCGTTAAGAAGGTGGCATATAAAGTAGATCATTCTAGAGTTGGGCAAATGACTGATTATGACCGTCTATCACTAGAAGTTGAAACAGATGGAACAGTGACTCCCGAAGACTCTGTAGCTCTAGCAGCACGAATATTGCAAGATCAGCTCCAACTATTTGTTAATTTCGAGGAGCCAAGGGAAGTCAAGGTAGAGGAAGAGATAGATGAATCAGAGTTCCGTCCTAGCCTGCTCAAAAAAGTAGAGGAACTAGAACTCTCTGTCCGTTCAATGAACTGCCTAAAAAATGACAACATTATATATATCGGAGATCTAGTGCAGCATACAGAATCAGAAATGCTACGTACGCCAAATTTTGGACGAAAATCACTCAATGAAATTAAAGAGGTTCTATCTCAAATGGGACTCCATTTAGGTATGGAGATTCCTAACTGGCCACCAGAAAATATAGAAGAAATGGCCAAGCGTTTAGAAGAGCCTTTCTAAATTGCTAGTGGTTGAAGAGGCTAAAAGGAGTACTTTAGATGCGGCATAAAAAAAGTGGGCGTAAGCTGAACCGTACATCTTCTCATCGAAGATCCCTGATGAGAAATATGGTTACTTCGCTATTGAAGCATGAGCAGATAAGTACTACCTTGCCAAAAGCAAAAGAGCTTCGTCCTATAGTTGAAAAGATAATTACATTAGGTAAGAACGATACATTAAATAATAGACGTCGAGTATACGCCTATGTAAGGGATGATAAAGTTGTAAGGAAGCTTTTTGAGGTAATTGGTCCAAGATATAAAGAAAGACCTGGTGGATATACACGAGTTGTAAAAGCTGGTTTTCGTTATGGGGACGCTGCCCCCCTAGGGGTTATTGAGCTCATAGAAAGAGATTTAGAAGCTAAGGGGGCTGATTCGGGGCCTGATCAAAGCATGGTCGAGGAAACTGATACACCAGAAGAGGCGGCATGATCTTTAAATGCTAATAAAGCTTATATAAGCAGCCTAAAATGGCTGCTTTTTATTATTGGCCAAGGGAATATCGATATGAATAGTGAATCAGAAGCTTCACTTTTTTCTTCAGAATTACCTAGACCTCTTGCGGATAAAATTAGGCCAGACTCCTTATATGAAATTGTAGGTCAGGAGCATCTTTTTAAAGCAGATGCGGCAATTGGCCAATTTATGCAAAGTAAAAGAATAGCATCCTGTATTTTGTGGGGTCCGCCAGGCTCGGGCAAAACAACTATAGCAAGACTAATCGCAAGAGATAGCAATCTTCAAATGGTATCTTTAAGCGCAGTTTTTTCGGGGGTTACAGAACTCAGAAAGACTTTTCTGGAGGCTAGAGATAGGTACTCATTAGGACATCGTACCCTACTCTTTGTAGATGAGATTCATAGATTCAATAGGGCCCAACAGGATGCTTTTTTATCGGTTGTTGAAGAGGGTGTAATCACTCTAATAGGGGCTACCACTGAAAACCCTTCTTTTGAGCTTAATGACGCCTTGCTTTCTCGTTGTCAAATAGTTGTTTTAAATAGGCTCGATGAAGAGGCGTTAAAAAAAATAATCAATCGTGCAGAGAAACATGAGGGAAGATCTCTGCCTATAACTCCTGAGGCGCGAAAATTTTTGTGTCAAATGGCAGATGGTGATGGTAGGTTTTTGTTAAATCTCATTGAGAGTATTTTCTCATTAGAATCTAAAAAAACTCTATATGAACCTGAGCATCTTGCTGAAATCTTTCAAAGTCGTTTCCCTTTGTATGATAAGTCTCAAGAGAGTCATTATAACCTTATAAGTGCTTTACATAAATCTCTTAGAGGCTCTGATGTTGATGCAAGTTTATATTGGTTTTCTAGGATGATTTCTGGTGGAGAAGATCCAAATTATATAGCTCGTAGACTAACTAGATTTGCTGTTGAAGATATTGGCTTAGCCGATCCAAATGCGCTTACTCAAGTTATTGCAGCGTGGCATGCGTATGAAAGATTAGGAAGTCCAGAAGGAGAGCTTGCTTTGGCGCAGGCAGTTACTTATTTGGGTTCTGCTCCTAAATCAAACTCTGTGTATAAAGCTTATAATGAAGCAATGGATTTTGCGCGGGATAATGGATCCTATGCGCCGCCAAAACATATCCTTAATGCGCCTACTTCACTTATGAAAGATCAGGGTTATGGTGATGGTTATGAGTATGACCATGATAACGATGAAGGTTTTTCAGGTCAGAACTACTTTCCCGATAATATTAAACGTAGAAGTTTCTATCGGCCAGTTGATCGAGGTTTTGAGTCAGAGGTTAAAGAAAGATTAAATCACTGGAGTAGATTGCGTGCTGAAAAATTAGATAAGATGAAAAATCAACTTGAAATCTCATCAGAGCAAAAGAAAAATGTCGAAAAAGGCTAATGCAACATTACGACCGGAAGAAATTAAGGTTGATAGTATTGATTCCGGTATTCGCGTTGATAGATGGTTTACTAGACATTATCAAAACCTTACCCACAATCATTTGCAAAAACTAATACGTAAAGGCCAGGTGCGCTTGAATGGTAAAAGGACCAAGCCCGGAGACAGGGTTTTTGAAGGTTATACAATCAGGGTGCCACAAAATGTCAGTAATTATTGTAATAACGGTTCTGATGATAGGCAGAAAATAATATCAAAATCTCAGATAGAACTTATAGAACAGCTTAGAGCAAGAATTCTTTACCAAGATTCATATCTTTTGGCCATTAATAAGCCTAGAGGGCTAGCTGTTCAGGGTGGTAGGGGAGTTTCTATAAGTATAGATGATATCTTGTGGTCTCTATCTAAGGACAGTAGTGAAAAACCAAAACTTGTCCATAGATTAGATAAGGATACAAGCGGCGTATTATTAGTTGCTAAAAGACCAGATGTTGCTGCTCTTTTAACTTCAGCTTTTCAAAAGCGAATGATTAGAAAAATTTACTCTGCATTAGTAGTTGGAGTTCCTCGCCCTTCCGAAGGACGTATGGAGGCGCGTCTTGAGAAACTTTATGGAAAAAATGGTGAGCGAGTTAGAATTAGTGACTCTGGAAAAAAAGCATCCACAATGTTCCGAACTTTAGAATCTACAGGTAAATATATATCCTTTATAGTGCTTCAACCTGAGACTGGAAGAACTCACCAATTACGTGTTCATTGCGCAGAAGGTTTGGGGTGCCCAATTCTTGGTGATGGAAAGTATGGTGGTCATAAAGCTCATCCAGATGTAGAGGGGCTTGAGCCATTTTTGCATCTTCATGCAAGAAGCATTGTAATTCCAAGATTATCGGACTTTGGGTATAAAAAAGATCTTTATATATCCGCACCTGAGCCCGAACACTTTCAGGTCGCTAGAAGTATTTTTGGAATCTCATGCAATCCAACAGATGACCCATTCGTTGATGTCCGTGAACGATGAAACTTGCTCTTAATTATCTAAGGTTTTTTCATGAAACGTTTCTATAAAACAGTAGGCTTTAGTTCTCTTATCGAAGATGGTGGATTTGTAGTATATCTTGATGGGAAGCCTCTAAAAACACCAGGAAAAAAAGTTTTGGTTTTACCTTCTGCGGCTCTTGCTAGAGAGATTTCTAATGAGTGGGAAATTCAAATAGAAAATATTCATCCAGAAGAGATGAATATAACACGGCTGGCATGCACTATAGTCGATCATATCTATATAGACAGAAATATTTATGAAGAGGAGGCTTTGCAGTATGCAAAAACAGATACAGTTTGTTACCGCGTTTCAGGGCCTCAAGAACTATTGCTTTTACAAAAGCAAACCTGGAATCCCCTTATCAGATGGATGAAGTCAAATTATGGTATTGAATTGATTACAACTGATGAACCTCTTGCTATTGATCAACATAAATCTAGTCTTGTTTCATTACGAAAGATTCTCTCTAATTTAGACGAATGGAGCCTTGGTGCTCTTTTATCTACTGTTAGAGCAAGTGGATCTCTCATAATAGGATTGGCATTATATGAGGGTTTTCTGGATAATGAGCAAGCTTTTGAGGCTGCGGAGCTAGAAACAACATGGCAGATACAGAGATGGGGGGAGGATACTGAGCTTATTAATCGACGCAACCAGCTAAAAGTAGATTTTCTTAATGCAAAAATTTTTCTTGATCTAATTGTGTCATAAATTCCAGCTGTTAGAATATTCTAAATAAGTGCTTTTATACGTTGGCTTTTATTATTTTAATTCAACTTAAACTTATTGTAGAAAGTATGCATAATGAATAATAACCTGTCCTCAAATATTAGGAGGAGACATGAAGGAAGTTATTAATCAACTCGAAAAAAGACGTTCTTCTGCACGCTTGGGTGGTGGTGAAGAGCGTATTGATGCGCAGCACCAGAAAGGAAAATTGACTGCCCGTGAGCGTATAGCTCTTTTGTTAGATAAAAACTCATTTGAAGAGTTGGATATGTTCGTTGAGCATAGATGCTCTGATTTTGGAATGGCCAAGAAAAAAATACCTGGAGATGGTGTGGTTACTGGTCACGGTAAGATTAATGGTAGATTGGTTTTCGTTTATAGTCAGGATTTTACAGTATTTGGAGGCTCACTATCTGAGGCTCATGCAGAAAAAATTTGTAAGGTAATGGACTTAGCTTTAAAAGTTGGCGCTCCGATTATTGGTCTGAATGATAGTGGTGGAGCAAGAATTCATGAAGGTGTTGCGTCACTTGGTGGCTATGCTGAGGTTTTTCAAAGAAATGTATTAGCCTCAGGCGTAATTCCACAAATTTCGGTCATAATGGGTCCATGTGCCGGAGGGGCTGTATATTCGCCAGCGATGACTGATTTTATATTTATGGTTGAAGATACTGCTTATATGTTCGTAACGGGTCCAGAAGTAGTTAAAACCGTTACTCATGAGGTGGTAACTCGTGAAGAACTGGGCGGTGCATCAACTCATACAGATAAAACTGGTATTGCAGATGTGGCTTTATCAAATGATGTAGATACTATTTCAGAAATAAGAAGATTTTTTAGTTTCTTACCTTTATCTAATAAAGAAAAGCCACCAAGCATTGAGTGTTTAGATCCAGTGACTAGGATAGAGAAATCTCTGGACAATTTAGCCCCTACTGATCCTCATAAGCCTTATGATATGAAAGAATTAATTCTCAAAATTGCAGATAATGAAGATTTTTTTGAGACTAAACCTACATTTGCAAAAAATATCATTACTGGGTTTATTAGAGTTAACGGTGAGACAATTGGAGTTGTCGCAAATCAGCCTGCAGTTCTTGCTGGGTGTTTAGATATTCATTCATCCCGAAAAGCAGCGCGGTTCGTTAGGTTTTGTGATTGTTTTGATATTCCCATACTAACATTAGTTGATGTCCCTGGGTTTCTACCAGGCACTGACCAAGAGCATAATGGTATTATAAGTCATGGGGCTAAACTTCTGTATGCCTATGCAGAAGCCACAGTTCCTAAAGTTACAGTCATCACTCGAAAAGCTTATGGCGGAGCCTATGATGTAATGGCTTCTAAGCATCTAAGAGGAGATATTAATTATGCATGGCCGACAGCAGAAATTGCTGTAATGGGTCCTAAGGGAGCCGTAGAGATTATTTTTAGGGATTCTCTAGATGACCCTGATTCTATTAACTCTCATACAGAAGATTACCGTAAAACGTTCGCGAACCCTTTTGTAGCCGCTCGACGGGGATTTATTGATGATATAATTAATCCAAGTGATACCAGATTAAAGGTAGCTAGCGCATTCGATGTCTTGAAAAATAAAAAACTTGAAAATCCATGGAAAAAACATGGCAATATTCCTCTTTAATTATAAAGAAATATAAAAATAATGTTCAAAAGAATTTTAATCGCTAACCGAGGAGAAATAGCCTGCCGTGTAATTAAGACGGCCCAAAGACTTGGAATAGAGACTGTGGCTATCTATTCTGAAGTTGATGAAGGTGCCCTTCATGTATTGGCTGCAGACAAGGCTATTAGTGTGGGATCTTCAGTGGCAAGCGAGAGTTACCTCTCAATAAATAAGATTGTAGATATTGCCCTTGAAACAGGTTCAGAAGCCGTGCATCCAGGCTATGGATTTTTATCTGAGAATTATATGTTTGCAGAGGCGCTCCAAGATAAGGGTATTAAATTTATTGGACCGTCTGCTAAAGCTATTTCTTCAATGGGAGATAAAATAGAATCTAAGAAGATAGCAAAATTATCAGGAGTCAATACTATACCAGGTGCCCCAGATGCTTTGAGTGATGTGGATGAGGCTTTTTCTATAGCTGAAAAAATAGGTTACCCAGTCATGATTAAGGCTGCAGCTGGTGGTGGCGGTAAGGGTATGAGGCTGGCTTATTCAAAGGAAGAGATCTCAGATAGTGTTCAGTCAGCAATAAATGAAGCAACTACATCTTTTGGAGATGGTCGGGTATTTGTTGAAAAATTTATTGAGCAACCAAGGCATATAGAAATACAAATCCTTGCTGATAGCTTCGGAAATGTCATACACCTTGGAGAACGTGAATGTTCAATACAACGCCGACATCAAAAAGTCATTGAGGAGGCTCCTAGTTCATTTCTGGATCAATCTACAAGGAATGCGATGGGTTCACAGGCTTGTCGTCTAGCATCTGCTGTCGACTATACTTCTGCAGGAACTGTTGAGTTTGTTGTAGATAAAGACAAAAATTTTTATTTTCTAGAAATGAATACTCGCTTACAAGTTGAGCATCCTGTAACTGAGTTTATAACAGGATACGATCTTGTTGAGGAGCAAATAAAAATAGCAAATGGACAGGCTTTAAGTATCAAACAATCAGATGTAAAGATTAATGGTTGGTCAATAGAAGCCCGTATCTATGCTGAAGACCCGACAAGGGGCTTTACCCCCTCAATTGGTCGATTAGTTCGTCATAAACCACCCGAAGAAACTAATAATGTTAGAGTTGATTCTGGTGTAATTGAGGGTTCTGAAATATCTATTTTTTATGACCCCATGATTTCAAAACTTATTACGTTTGGTAAAGATAGAGATTCTGCGATAAGTAGTATGTTGAATGCCCTCGATTCTTATATAATCTCTGGAATTACTCATAATATTTCTTTGCTTTCGGCAATAGTTAATAACGATAGATTTAGAAGTGGAGATTTAACCACCAATTTTATGGATGAAGAATTTAGCGAAGGTTTTTCTGATAAAGTTTTTTCTGAAAAAGACTTAGAAAAAATTATACCAGTCTCAGGATTCATAGCAAATATTCTAATGGATAAAGATGGTATAATAGATAATAAATCTAATGATTCTATCCGGGATCTAGTTCTATTTATTGGAGAACTAAGTTTTAAAATTACAGTTAGAACTATCAGTTTAGAATCTATTGAGGTCAGTTGGGGCAATCAAAGTAAGCCTGTCAATGTTAAGGCAAAATGGATTCCTCATAAAAGGTTAATAGAAGCATCTATAAATGGAGATAATCATTTATTTCAGATCTATACACAAGGAAGTACAGGTTTTGTTTTATCTTGGAGAAGTTTTAGATCAAATATAATTTATAGAACAGACTATGCTGCCCAACTTATGAAGAAGATGCCAAAGAAAGAGCCTCCTGATCTTTCTCAATACCTATTATCACCTATGCCTGGTTTAGTGGTTTCTATACCTGTTAAGGAAGGTGAAACTATAGATACTGGACAGCCCCTTATAGTGGTTGATGCAATGAAGATGGAAAATATATTACGTGCTGAACGGGAATGCGTAGTTAAGAAAATCTTGGTAAGCGTTGGTGATAGTCTTTCAGTTGACGAAATTATCATGGAATTTAAGTAGACCAAAAGTTTAGGCCTTATTATTTAGGTGTGCGATGGAAAGTGATAGTCAAATTCTCTCTGAAGAGCTTTGTCTACATCCTGCAATGTAGCTTTGATGCCTAATTCACTTAATGAAGTAACATTAGATCCACGAATGCCACAAGGTATAATTCCTTCAAAATTATCTAAGTCTGGATCAACATTAATTGATACTCCATGAAAAGTTACCCAGTGCCTAACCCTTATACCTATTGCGGCAATTTTAGCATCTTGACCTGATTTATTTTTTACCCAAATACCAATACTGCCGTTTCTTTTTTCTCCAGATATTCCAAAATGTGATAGTGTGGCAATCAACCAATTTTCAATATTGGTAATAAACTCATGTAGATCAGGAGATTTACCTTTTTTGCGGGAGGCGAGATCTAACATTACATAGGCAATTCTTTGGCCTGGTCCATGGTATGTATATTTGCCCCCACGGCTAGTTTTAAATACAGGAAATTTATCTGGTTGAATTAAGTCTTCTGAGCGCGCACTTGTGCCAGCTGTATATAAATGCGGGTGTTCTAAAAGCCAAACCATCTCACGAGTCTGCTTAGACGAAATACTCTTAACTTTTGATTCCATGAAATCTATAGCATTATTATATTCTATAGGTTGATCTGAAATCTTCCAATCTAGAGTCTGGGTATTGGTATAATTATTTTTAAGATTTTCCATAATTAATTATCAATCTAAATATATGAATATTTTGATTATATGTTAATTATAGAGTAAATCACTTGATTTCTATATCCTAAAGTTTCTAAATCAACAATAATCCATTTAATACTCTGAACAAATATTGGTTATTTAAAAATATTCTTTTATAATTATATAAATTTCTGGAGTTTACTTTATTTGAGGTAGCCAAAATTAGACTACGATATTGGTTTTAGTGCTAAGCGAGCGTATAATAGCATATTAAATTTTATCTGATACTTTCGCCTGGTGGAGAATATCATGTCCAATAATTTGAAAGATGCTTCTTTAAAATTTCATCGTGAACCTTATCCTGGAAAGCTAGCGATTCAACCTACAAAACCTCTTGTTACTCAAAGAGATCTGTCATTGGCATATTCCCCCGGTGTTGCACATGCATGCTTAGAGATAGATAAAAACCCTGCTACAGTTTTTGACTATACTAGTAAGGGGAATCTGGTTGCTGTTGTTAGTAATGGTTCAGCTGTACTTGGTTTGGGACCTATTGGTGCTTTGGCATCAAAGCCGGTCATGGAGGGGAAAGCTGTATTGTTTAAAAAATTTGCTAACATTGATGTCTTCGATATAGAGGTAGATGAGGATGATGTGGATAATTTTGTTGATACAGTTGCGAGACTTGCTCCAACTTTTGGTGGAATAAATCTTGAAGATATAAAAGCACCCGAATGTTTTGAGATTGAGAAAAAACTTCAAGAGCGTTTAGATATACCTGTATTTCATGATGATCAGCACGGGACTGCAATATGTGTTGGGGCCGCAATACTTAACGGACTTGAGATAGTTAACAAGAGAATTGATCAGGTTAAACTAGTTTGTTCTGGAGCAGGTGCATCGGCTATTTCATGTTTGAATCTTTTAGTCAATCTGGGGATTGATAGAAATAATATTTTTGTTTCTGACAGTAAGGGCTTAGTTCATAGTGCACGTAATGACTTAAACTTCGAAAAGAAAAATTTTGCCGTAGATACAAAGGCTCGTCAACTTATTGATGTTATGGATAATGCGGACATTTTCCTTGGGCTCTCTGGTCCAGGAACTTTAACTGAAGAAATGTTAAGTCTAATGTCTGAAGAACCATTGATTTTTGCATTGGCTAATCCCGACCCAGAGATATTACCTGAAGTTGCAAAGGTTATAAGGTCTGATGCAATTATTGCCACAGGTCGTTCTGATTATCCAAACCAAGTTAACAACGTTTTATGTTTTCCATTTATTTTTCGTGGAGCTCTAGATTGTGGTGCTACAGAAATTAATTTAGATATGAAGTTAGCCTGTGTCCAAGCAATAGCTAGTCTGGCGAGAGCAGAATCATCGGACGTTGTTGCTCAGGCCTATGGCGAGCATAGCCGGTTTGGCCCAGATTATATAATACCAAGACCATTTGATCCTCGCCTTATTTCCACTATTCCAGTTGAAGTTGCAAGGGCGGCAATGGAAAGTGGTGTTGCTACTCGTCCAATATCAGACTTAGATGCATATAGAGCGCTTTTAGAAGGTCAAGTCTTCCGCTCAGGGAGTTTGATGAAAAGAGTATTTGAAAAGGCTAAGACAGAATCTAAAACAGTTGTTTATGCAAATGGTGAGGATGACCGAATTTTACAGGCTGTTCAGCAAGTTGTTGACGACAAAATTGCACGACCAATTTTAATAGGAAGACCGTTTCGTATAGATGAAAAGATTGATAATCTTGGATTGCGTATTAGAATTGGTAACGAAGTTGAGGTAGTTGATCCAGCAAGTTACGACTTTTACGAAGACTATTGTAATAATTATCATTATATAATGGGAAGGGCTGGTGTTTCTCCAAAGACATCACGAATGATAATGCGTACACAAAATACTGCCATTGCTGCCATGATGGTAAGGTCCAGTCATGCTGATGCTATGCTTGCTGGGCCAGCAAGCTTATTTAGGCCTGAATTAATTCATGTATTAGATATTATTGGTTTGAGAGCCGATGTGAATACAGCGTCAGCTATGCAAGTATTAATTCTTGATAAAGGTGTATTCTTCCTAACTGATACCCATGTCATGGAAAATCCAACACCAGAGGAAGTTTGTCAGTCAGCCCTTCTAGCTGCTGAGCAGGTAGGGCAGTTTGGTATTGTGCCTAAAATTGCACTATTATCAGGATCAAATTTTGGTAGTAATGAATTTTCATCTTCTGTGAAGATGCGGCAGGCTGTAGAATTATTGCATCGTTCTGCGCCAGATCTTGTGGTTGACGGAGAAATGCATGCAGATACTGCACTAAGAGAGGAGGTTAGGAAGGAGTTGTACCCTAACTCTCGTTTAACTGGACAGGCTAATACCCTAGTGTTACCTGATTTAACCTCAGCAAATATTGCCTATAATATGGTGAAAGTTCTATCAAATGGGACATCTGTTGGCCCAATGTTGTTGGGTCTAGATGCCCCAGCTCATGTTTTACACGGGTCGGCAACTGTTCGCTCTATATTTAATATGACTGGACTGGCAGTGGTTAAGGCCCAGACTCAAAATAAAAAGTAATGGATCCTATGCAAAGTAAGATAATTTAGGATTTTGGAGAGTTTATATGAAGGGACAAATAACCCCACCCCTTGATAAAGAACGTTCTCGCTCAGCTAAGCCCGTTCGACCAACTTTGTATTCTTTAGACTCCGATTTTATTAGAAAAGTTGCAAAGGCTTTAGATGCTGGAAATATTGAAGATGTTAAGGATTTCTTAAGTCCTTTACATAAAGCTGATATAGCTGATTTGATTGAATGTCTTCCACAAAGTGATAGACACCGCTTAATAATTGCAGCAGGTGACTTATTTACCGCTGATGTTCTTGCAAATATAGAAGAGGATGTAAGAGATGATATTTTAGACAAATTTGAAGATAGTGAAGTCGCTGAGGCAATAGCAGGATTAGAGAGCGATGATGCTGTCTCTGTCCTTGAGGATCTAGAACCACCAAGACAACGTGAGGTGCTACAATCTATACCCTTGCAGGAAAGGGCTGTTGTAGAGGAAATTTTAACATTCCCTGAAAATAGCGCAGGCCGACTAATGCAACGGGAAGTTTTGGCTTTGCCTGAATATTGGACTGTTGGGCAAACAATAGACCATATGCGAGAAGATGATTCCCTCCCAGACGACTTCTATGAAGTCATTGTTGTTAATCCCCGCTATGAGCCAGTGGGATCAGTAAGATTAGATAAGCTATTACGTTCACATCGGCCTAAGTTGTTAAATGACCTAATGAAGGAAGATATTAAAACAATACCAGTGAATACTGATCAAGAAGAAGTTGGTTACGTATTTGAAAAATACGATCTAATTTCAGCTCCGGTAGTTAATGAAGAGGGAAGGCTTCTCGGTTCTGTTACAGTAGATGATGTGGTTGATGTCATTCAAGAAGAGGCAGAAGAAGATATACTTAGACTCTCTGGTGTATCTGAAACAGATTTTTACCGAGCTGCTCTTGAGACTATGTGGGGACGTTTCACCTGGCTCTTAGTAAATCTAGGTACAGCTATTTTAGCTTCAGTCGTAATTTATCAATTTGATGCGACTATTGATCAGATGGTTGCACTGGCTGTATTGATGCCAATAGTAGCTTCTATGGGTGGTAATGCAGGAACCCAGACAATGACTGTTGCTATTCGTGCTATCGCAACGCGTGATCTAACTATGTCTAATGCTGGACGTGTTCTGGGTAAGGAAGTACTAGTATCTTTAGCTAATGGTGGTGTCTTTGCAGTTCTTGCTGGTGGGGCAGCTGCAGTATGGTATCAGGACCATCTTCTGGGGTTAGTAATTGGTGGTGCCATGATTATAAACATGATAACCGCTGGTTTATTTGGACTAGTAATCCCTATTCTACTATGGCGGTTACGCATTGACCCCGCAACGGCGGCCGGTGTTCTACTTACTACTGTAACAGATGTTGTGGGATTTTTAGCTTTTCTAGGACTCGGTGCGATGTTTCTACTCTAGTCAGACATTATTTATATAGTTAATTGGACGAAAAATTTTTCTAAGGGTATATTATTTTGTCGATTAAATACTATTAAAGCAATTGTATTGAGACCATAAATAATATGGACTATCTCTTTAAATTGTAGCTATCGATGGCATATAAGAAATATTATTTAAATAAAAAGGATATGAAAAAATGAGTGGAGATCCTGTCGTAATCGTAGGTATTGCACGAACACCAATGGGTGGTTTCCAAGGTGATCTAAAAGATGTTCCCGCCTCAGATCTTGGAGCTACAGCGATTAGTTCTGCATTAGAGAAGGCTAACCTAGCAGGCAATGAAGTTGATGAGGTTATTATGGGGAATATCTTATCTGCAGGTCAAGGGCAGGCGCCAGCAAGACAGGCATCACGAGGAGCAGGTATTCCAGATAGTGTTGGATGTACAACTATTAATAAAATGTGTGGTTCTGGTATGAAGGCCGCAATGTTTGCAAATGACCTTATTGCTGCTGGAACTAATGATATAATGGTAGCTGGTGGGATGGAAAGTATGACTCGAGCACCTTATTTACTTGAGCGTGCTAGAGAAGGCTACAGGATGGGGCATGGAAATGTAAAGGATCATATGTTTTTAGATGGCTTAGAAGATGCATATAGTAAAGGGACTTTGATGGGTGTTTTTGCTGAGGAGACAGCAAGAAGCTATCAATTTACTAGAGAGCAGCAAGACGATTTCGCCATTGAATCTTTAAATCGGGCTAAGAATGCTATTGAGGATGGCTCATTTGATTCGGAAGTTGCGCCTGTAAGAACTAAAAGTAGAAAAGGCGAAAAAATAATAACTCACGATGAGCAACCTTTAAAGGCAAATCTCGAAAAAATTCCCCAGCTAAGACCTGCATTTGCAAAAGACGGTTCCGTTACAGCTGCAAATTCAAGCTCTATTTCTGATGGCGGGTCTGCATTGATATTAATGAAAAGATCAGAGGCAGAGAAGAGGTCAATTGAACCTCTTGCGCTTATCAGTGGCCACTCGAATCATGCTCAAGATCCAGCTTGGTTTACCACAGCTCCAGGTCCAGCAATTAGTAAGTTGCTTACTAAGGTGGGCTGGGAGAAGGACGAGGTAGATTTATTTGAGATAAATGAGGCATTCGCAGTTGTTACCATGGCTGCAATGAGGGATTTAGATATCCCACACGATAAGGTTAATATTCATGGTGGAGCTTGTGCGCTAGGCCATCCTGTTGGAGCGTCGGGTGCAAGGATAATTGTTACTCTTTTGTCAGCTATGAAAAAAAATAAATTGAAGAAAGGTGTTGCGGCTCTATGTATTGGAGGCGGAGAAGCCACTGCAATTGCTCTTGAGGTAGATCATTAATGATTGAAGATCTAGAAAACGTAATAATAAGAAATTTTAAAAATATACAATATTTAGAGTCAAAATTATGAGCAATCAATCATATTTTCTTAATGATGAACAAAAGATGATTCGTGATACGGCTAGAGATTTTGCTCATAATGAGTTATCTCCATATGCCTCATCATGGGATGAAGGCGAAGAATTCCCTACTGAAATTTATTCAAAGATGGGGAGTCTTGGTCTAATGGGAATGCTTGTATCAGAGGAGTGGGGTGGCTCTGGAGCTGATCATGTTTCGTATGCACTTGCTCTAGAAGAAATTGCTGCAGGAGATGTAGGAGCGTCTACTGGGATGAGTGTAAATAATAGTTTAGTTTGTACGGGAATAGAGGCTTTCGGTAGTGACTTCCAAAAAACTGAAATACTTACCCCCCTTGTAAGGGGAGAAGCGCTTGGCTGTTTTTGTCTTACAGAGCCGCAAGCAGGATCTGATGCAGCATCAGTAAGAACAAAGGCTGTATTAGATGGAAATAGTTGGGTTTTAAATGGTACTAAGCAATTTATTACTAACGGCTCTAAGGCTGATTTTGCTCTTGTCTTCGCCGTCACTGATCCCGATGCGGGTAAGAAAGGTATAAGTTGTTTTATTATTCCAACAGAAAAAAAAGGTTATAACGTCTCTCGTATTGAAAAAAAAATGGGACAAAGAGGGCATGATACTGCGCAAATTACTTTTGAAGACCTAAGGGTAGAGCCGGAAATGATTTTAGGAGATTTAGGTCATGGGTATAAGATCGCACTATCCAATCTTGAAGGAGGAAGAATTGGTGTTGCTGCGCAAGCGCTAGGAGCTGCGCGAGCTGCATATGAATGTGCATTAGATTATTCTAAAGATAGAGAAACCTTCGGTAAGCCTATCATCCAGCATCAAGCGGTTGGTTTTCGTTTAGCTGATATGGCTACAGAAATAGAAGCTGCAAGGTTGTTAATTCATAACTCAGCAAAAATGAGAGACTCTGGAATACCCTGCATTAAGGAAGCCTCAATGGCAAAACTATATTCTGCAGAAATGGCTGAGCGTGTATGTTCATCTGCAATTCAGACCTTAGGCGGATATGGATATCTTAGTGATTTCCCCGTTGAACGTATTTACCGAGATATGCGTGTTTGTAGTATATACGAAGGTACTGGCGATGTTCAGAGAATGGTCATTGCGCGTACACTGTGACAGTACTAGATATTTTTTAGTTAAAAACTAAAAAAAGGAGTTTTTTTATAATGTCAGGGCCTATTGATTTTTATTTTGATTTTTCTAGTCCTTATGGTTATTTAGGTGCAGAGATTATTGGTGACATAGGCCTCCGTCATAACCGTGAAGTAATTTGGAGGCCATATTTACTGGGCGTAGTATTCAAAAAATATGGAACTCAGCCTCTAGTCAACGACCCATTAAAGGGTGATTATGCAAGACGTGACATTGTACGCACAGCTACCTATTTAGGAATTCCATTTTCAATACCAGATCCATTTCCAGTAAATAGTATCTCTGCTTGTAGGGCATATTATTGGATGTTGGATATAGATGTTCAAAGGGCGAAAAGATTCGCATTAAGAATGATGAGAGGATATTTCCAAGATAATATAGACTTATCAAATTTATCAAATGTAATTGAATTTGCAGTTGCTGAAGGGTTTGATGGAAATAAATTAAACGAAGAAATAAGCCAAGAATACCTAAAGAATAAGGTTAGAGAAGAAGTTAACTTGGCTATGAATAGAGGTTTATTTGGATCTCCAATATTTATTGTTGACGATGAGATGTTTTGGGGTACGGATAGAATAGAACAACTGGAAAAATGGTTAGTTGATGGTAGTTGGTAGTTCTAAAGTTTGTATAATCTATTACTCGTAGGGTAGATATAGGTGAGTAGTGAAGTTGTAATTACAGAAATAGATCACAAAGGTATAGCAAGAGTTATACTTAATCGTCCTTCTGTCCATAATGCTTTTGATGATTCCTTAGTTTATAGTCTTAATAAAGAATTATGTGAATTAGATCGCTCAGATGATGTGCGTGTTATAATATTATCTGGAAATGGAAAAAGTTTTTGTGCTGGTGCAGATCTCAAATGGATGCAACGAATGATAAACGCATCTAAAGAAGAAAATCGAGATGATGCAATAGCACTAGCACTCTTACTTGTTAATATCTGGTCGTTATCAAAACCTACTGTTTCATTAGTGCATGGCAGTGCATTTGGTGGAGGTGTTGGTCTGATTGCCGCAACTGACATTGCTATTTGTACTGAAGGTACAATATTTGCCATATCAGAAGCGAGAGTTGGTCTTATTCCAGCAACAATAAGTCCTTTTGTTATCAATGCTATTGGTGAAAGCCATGCTAAACGCTATTTTTTAACAGGTGAGAAATTTGATGCTACTAAAGCCTTAGATATCGGTTTAGTACACGAGGTTGTTCCTGAAGGAAATCTAAAACTTAAATCAGAACAGATAGTAGAATCATTGATTAAATGTGGTCCTAATGCTCAACGTGAAGCAAAACGTCTTTTTGGTGTTCCTAGGGAGCTCTTACGTGACCCAAATCTATCAGCTGAGATTACCAATGACCTTGCAGAACGAATAGCTGAATTAAGAGTATCAGTTGAAGGTCAGGAAGGAATCAAGGCATTTTTGGAAAAGCGCAAACCAAGTTGGTCAATATAGTAAAAGTAAAGTTTTTATGGGATTACACCTTATCAAATCAGCAGTTGGTATAAGTAATGTATCAGAACTACTTAGTCGTCAAAAAATTTTCCTAGAAGATTACGGGAGAGTTTTTAATATTACTAGATACTCACCGAAAAGATCAGATGAAATTTTAGACGGTGGCTCAATGTATTGGATAATCAGTCGCCAAATAAGAGCTCGTCAAAAAATATTAGGGATTGAGAAATTTAAATCTAACAATAATAAAACTGAGAAAACTGCATTAGTACTTGATAAAAAAATTTATTTAACCATACCGGTGCCCCGGCGTCCTCATCAAGGTTGGAGATATCTAGAGGATAGTCAGGCCCCTCCAGATATTAATAATGAGCAATCGGAACAGACTAGAAAGCTCCCAGAAAACCTAGTACTAGAACTGCGTAACTTGGGGTTAATTTAAGGCTATATATTAATTTAAAGAAGTTCATTTATTTTTAATACGTTTGATTTTCTAGTATATCAATACTGAGAGTGATGAGAATGTTTTTATATATTATTTTAGGGGTTTTACTGTTGGTAGCTACTATAATAGCTAGTCGTTGGTTTGTTGCAGGTAATGACAGTAGTGTTGTCAAGGTTGTTAGATGGGTATTTGTTATATTATGTATTGCCATTGCAATCTTTCTTGCAGTAACCGGAAAGGCAATTTTTGCTATCTTACCAATTGCTTTAGCTGTATTACCGTCTATCCTTGCGTCTCGAAATCCTGCAAATCAAAAAGAAAATGTTGGATATTCAAATGCTGACAATAGTGAATCACACTCACAAATGACTAAGGACGAAGCTTATGAAATTCTTGGTTTAGAGTATGGAGCTACAAAATCTGAAATAAAGTATGCTCATCGAGAGCTCTTAAAAAAAATACATCCTGACCATGGAGGGTCAAAATATCTTGCCGCTCAGATAAATAGAGCTAAAGATATCCTAATTGGGTAATGAATGTTAATCTTTGAATATTATTTTTGCCTTTTAAATATGAAATTTAGAAGTTAATAGGTTTAATAAGATGCATTACTCATCATTGCAGTGTGGTAGTAATTTATAGGTATATTTATGGTTGACGAAGTTAAGAAGGTAGTTTTTCCAGTTGGGGGGATGGGCACAAGGTTCCTGCCAATAACATCGGCAATCCCAAAGGAGATGTTGCCTATAGTAGATAGGCCTTTAATAGAATATGCCGTAAGAGAAGCTTACTTATCAGGTATTAATGAGTTTATTTTTGTCACAAGAGAAGATCGGGAGATACTGGAAAATTATTTAAATAAATTATTTAAAAACAATGAGATATCGTTTTTACCTGAGTCTTTTTCTGAGGATCAAAATAGTTGTAACTCTAAACAAAAAAATCTTTCCGTATCTTTTGTTGTGCAGGAGCAACCTCTAGGCTTGGGTCATGCTATCTGGTGCGCAAGGGAAAGGATAGGTAATGAGCACTTTTCTGTAATATTGCCAGATGAATTATTTTTAGCTAACACCCCCTGTCTAAAGCAAATTTTAGATATTTTTTATAAACAAAAAGGATGTGTTGTGGGCCTTAACCCAATTCCTATCGAGCAATCGCAGCGTTACGGTATTGTTGACGGACAGGTGGTTGAAGATAGTGTAATAAAATTATCTGCATTAATAGAGAAACCTGACCCTGAGAATGCACCTTCAAACCTTGCTTTAGTTGGCAGGTACGTATTGCCACCAGAGATCTTTAAATATTTGGATCTACAGCAACGTGGTATAGGTGGTGAAATCCAGCTTACTGATGCAATGGCTAACTTTTTGAAAGTAGAGAATATACCTTTTCATGGGGTAATTTTAGACGGTAGAAGATTTGACTGTGGAAGTAAGGCAGGGTTTGTAAAGGCGAATCTTGCATTTGGTCTTGAGCAAGAGGAGCAATATAGTGAGATATTTCACTATATAGAAACTATGAAAACTAATTAACTTTAATTGATTAACTATGTTGTAATATGAGGGACGCTAAAAATGCGTATAGCCATGATCGGCACTGGTTATGTTGGACTTGTTTCAGCTGCATGTTTTTCTGAATTTGGGTTTCATGTAACTTGTATAGATAAAGATGTAGAAAAAATTGAAAAACTCCTATCTGGCCAGGTACCTATTTATGAACCTGGCTTGGATGAATTAGTCAAAGTCAATTTTAAAGCTGAGAGACTTCTATTTACAACTGAGCTTTCACAAGCTGTAGGTGAAGCTGATATTGTAATGTTAGCTGTTGGTACTCCCAGTCGGAGGGGAGATGGTCACGCAGATTTATCCTACGTGTGGAAAGCTGCAGAGGAGATTGCCCACGAATTGAGTGGTTATACTGTGGTAGTTACAAAAAGTACTGTTCCAGTTGGAACTGGGCAAAAAATTAGAGAAATAATTAAATCTACAAAAAAAGATCTAGACTTTGATATTGTATCTAATCCAGAATTTCTTAGAGAAGGATCTGCAATTAATGATTTTATGAGGCCTGATCGTGTGGTTGTAGGCGTTGAGACAGATCGTGCAAAGGCCTTTATGGGAGAACTCTATAGGCCATTATATATTTTAGATACCCCAATCTTATATACAAATATTAAGACTGCTGAGTTAATTAAATATGCAGCTAATACTTTTTTAGCTACAAAAATAACTTTTATTAATGAAATGGCTAATATGTGTGAGTCAGTTGGCGCGGATATTCAAGATTTATCAAAAGCTATTGGGTTGGACGGTCGTATAGGAAATAAGTTTTTGCATGCAGGTCCTGGTTTTGGTGGTTCGTGTTTTCCCAAAGATACTAGGGCCTTTATAAAAATGGCTGCACAACACCATTCTCCTAGCCGAATAATTGAGGCTGTAGTATCTGTTAACGATGAGAGAAAAAAGTCTATGGCATCACGTATCATTGATGTATGTGGTGGTAATGTAGCAGGTAAAACTATTGCTGCCCTCGGAGTTACATTTAAACCTAATACTGATGATGTAAGAGAAAGTCCGAGTTTAGATATTGTTCCAGAATTAATCAAACAAGGTGCTTTGATTAGAGTGTATGATCCTGAAGGGATGTCAGAGGCTAAGTCATTTATGCCCAAAGCAATTTGGTGTGATGATTCTTACGATGCTATGAAGGGCGCAGATATTTTAGTAATTATCACTGAATGGAATGAATTTCGTGCTTTAGATCTTACGCGTATGCGCGAATTACTTAATTCCCCTACTATTATAGATTTACGAAATATTTATAATCCTCAGGAAATGGCCTCTAATGGATTCTACTATTTTAGCATAGGGCGCCCACCATTGCCCCCCAAATTACCAGGATAGATAGAGTCCGGAAAGTAATATCGTGGGTAGAAATTTTACCAAACATAAGATCGAAGATTCAGTTTTAAGGGAGTACGATATAAGGGGTATAGTCGGTAAAACTATTTCTAAAGAGGACGCTTTTTTTGTTGGGAAATCTCTGGCTAGTTGGTTGAATATTAATGGAATAAAAAAACCTAAGTGTGTTGTTGGCTTTGATGGACGCTTAAGTTCTAGTGAATTTTCTGATAATATTTGTCTCGGCCTTATAGAGTCTGGATGTGAGGTTATAAATATTGGTAGGGGTCCAACGCCTCTCCTTTATTATGCTGCTAATCGTTCTAACTCCCACGCTGGTATTATGGTTACCGGCTCTCACAACCCACCTGAATATAACGGCTTTAAAATAGTTGTTGATAATAAGCCATTTTATGGACCTAAAATTCAGGAGTTGGGTAAGATATCTAATCATGGAAAATTTATAAATGGTAAGGGGGTCTCTAAGACAGTAGATTTTAGTAATGATTATCTTGAGGAAATTTTTAATTCAACTCCTTCACTCCCAGCCCTTAAGGTGGCGTGGGATCCAGGAAATGGTTCCGCAGGTGAACTTATAGAATCTTTAGTTAAGAAATTACCAGGCGAGCATATACTAATAAATAGCAAAATTGACGGTAATTTTCCTTCTCATCACCCTGACCCAACAGTTCCAGAGAACCTTGAACAGCTTAGAGCTCTAGTCACTAAAGAGAAATGTGATCTTGGTTTTGCTTTTGATGGAGATGGAGACCGAATTGGCATTATAGACAAATTTGGAAGAATTCTTTGGGGAGATCAGTATATTGCTTTATTAGCTCAGGATGTGCTTGCAGATTCACCTGGTGCAACAATTATTGGAGATGTTAAATGTAGTCAGGTTCTATTTGATGAGATTTTACGTCTTAAAGGTATTCCACTAATGTGGAAGACTGGCCACTCGTGTATTAAAGAAAAAATGCAAGAGGTTTCCTCGCCATTAGCTGGTGAAATGAGTGGGCATATTTTCTTCTCTGATAGGTGGTTTGGATTTGATGATGCAATATATGCAGCCGTACGGCTATTAATGTTTCTTGATGAAAAGTCTACACCCCTTAGTGAGTTGTATAATAGTTTGCCCAAGGCAGTTAACACACCAGAATTACGTTTTGATTGTCCTGATGAGCAAAAGTTCATGATTATACAAGAGGTCTTAGATAGGCTTCAGGGCGATAAATTCTTAGATATAGTAACTGTCGATGGTATTAGAGTTAATCGTACTGGTGGTTGGTGGCTTCTAAGAGCATCAAATACCCAGCCTGCACTTGTTGCAAGGGTTGAGGCTGAGGATAAAGAAGCTCTTGGAGAGTTAACCGAAGAGCTATGTTCGCAATTAATAGAGAGCGGGTTAGAGCCTCCGGATAATATACAAAAAATACTAGATAGTTAGCCTACCTAGATAGCTGTTTTTGGTTACTGACCATTTTATGAGATCAAAACAATTATTTGACAAGATAGACTTTGTAAATGGAATACTCTTAATCTATACCATAACATAATTTAAACGATTCGTTTTGGTATAATAATTTGATGATTCATTATTAGAGAGTGAATATATTTTGAGTCATTTGCGAATGCTAAAATTATCTATTATGCCCTCTGCTATAGTTTTGGGGTTTATAGTTATACTAATTATCCCTAATGCAGCACATGCGGGCTATGCCTCAATCGTAGTCGATGCAGATACTGAAAAAGTATTGCGTTCGCGTAATGCAGATACTCGAAATTATCCAGCCTCATTGGTAAAAATTATGACTCTGTATATGACATTTGAGGCTCTTGAAAGCGGTCTTTTTGATATGAATACTAGGTTAAAGGTGAGTAAACGTGCAGCAGGACAGCCTCCATCAATTTTAGGCTTAAAAAGAGGCCAAAGTATTACTGTTAGAGAGGCGATAATGGCATTAGTTACAAAATCTGCGAATGATGTTGCAACTGTATTGGCGGAAGCTCTTGGTGGGACTGAGTGGAAGTTTGCGCAGTTAATGACGCGTAAAGCTAAAAAATTAGGAATGAAAAGAACCTTGTTTATGAATGCGTCTGGCTTGCCAAATAGCAAACAATTATCAACAGCTAGAGATATGGCAATATTAGCACTTTCATTAATGCGTAATTTTCCTGAACATTATCATTTCTTTTCCTTACAAAGCTTTAATTACAAAGGAAGAAAATACAAAAATCATAATAACCTCCTGGGAGTTTATCGTGGAGTTGATGGCGTGAAAACTGGGTATACGCGCTCTTCTGGGTTTAATCTAGTTGCTTCTGCTGAAAGAGGGGGTAGAAGAGTCATTGCTGTAGTTTTTGGAGGAAAAACCTCTAAGCGTAGGGATCGTCATATGGCAGGTCTGTTGGATATAGGGTTTTCAAGACTAGCTCCTATAAAAAGATCCAAAAACAGATATCAGTTTTCTTCAATACCTAATCCATCACCATCAAGACCAAATAAAAACTATTTACCGTTACCTAATGACCCAAGAACAAAAGTAAAAAGTAAAGCTATTAATCAGGCGAAAACTTCAGATAACTGGGCTATTCAAGTAGGTGCTTACAGTAGACTCCACTCTGCTTCTATAACGATTCAGCGCGCTAATTCTATAGCTAAAAAATTTTTAAAATCTAGTTTTGCAGAAGTCTCATCAACAAAGACTAAGACTGGTAATACTCTTTACCGGGCGCGTTTTCTAGGCTTAGATTTATCATTAGCCCGTAAGGCTTGTGTTGCACTAAAGGAATCTGGTATTCCCTGTATTGTCTTTAATCCTAAAGATTTATAATTAATTGTTAATCAGAGTGCATATAACTAAGTAATTAATCCTAGTATGTAGTTTATTAATTAAGTTTATTACAATGTGGGAAAATTAAACATATAGTTTTTTCTATTTTCTGTTATAGATCACTAAGGAAGATAGTGAAAAGGAAAATACGATTACAAAAGAACCCAAAATACAACTTGTTCAGCCCGCAAAAAAGCGTGGACTATTTTCACGTCTACGTACGTATTTTTTTACTGGGGTTCTAGTAACTGCGCCTTTTGGTCTCACTGCATGGCTTATTTGGTTATTAGTTGATTTTGTCGATAGAACGGTAATACCTCTCATTCCTGATGCGTACAACCCCTCTGATGTTTTGGGCCATAGTATACCAGGTCTGGGTGTTATAATTGTTCTAATTGTCGTAACTGCTATCGGTGCTCTTGTAACAAATTTTTTAGGTCGGTTTATGATACGGCTCGGTGAGCGGATACTAAATCGACTTCCCGTTATCAGGACAGTTTACGGTGTTTTTAAGCAAATATTTGATGCGGTTCTAGCTCAATCAGCTGATGCTTTCAGAGATGTAGTGCTGGTTGAGTATCCTCGTAAGGGAATATGGGTAATTGGATTTATTACTGGTCCAACAAAGGGAGAAGTCCAAAGGGTTATGGAAGATAGTATGGTCAATGTCTTTATTCCTACCACTCCAAATCCAACTTCAGGTTTCCTTCTTTTTATTCCACGCAAAGACTGCATATTATTGGAAATGAGCGTTGAGGAAGGTGTCAAACTTGTTATCTCGGGTGGTATAGTTTCACCCCCTGATCGTAATGACAAGGATAATCAGAAATCTAATCTTATTGATGAAAATCAAGGGGATAATTAATTATCAATAATAAATAAATTATATAAATATTTATGTATTAATTTAACCAGAGCTAAGGTAGCGGACAGCTGCTTCTCTTTCAAATAGGTATAGAAGCGTTCTGAGCGCTTTACCGCGTTGAGTCTTTGCCGATAAACCCTTTTGTTCTATTATTATTCTAGCTTCTTTAAAAGCTGTCTCTATTAGATCTGAATGTAAGTAAGGGTCTGCAATTTTTAATGTAGGTAGGCCACTTTGGCGAGTTCCTAGAATTTCCCCTGACCCTCGAAGTTTCAAGTCTTCTTCTGCAATTAAGAAGCCATCGTTAGTTTCTCTCATTATTTGCAACCTTTTACGGGCATTACTACTTATTGGAGATGAATAAAGTAAAAGGCATGTTCCATCTGCAACTCCACGTCCAATTCTTCCTCTAAGTTGGTGTAGTTGAGAAAGACCAAATCGATTAGCGTGTTCTATAACCATTACTGTTGCGTCTGGTATATGAATACCGACTTCTATTACAGTTGTTGAAACAAGAATCTGAATTTTTCCAGACCTGAAACTTTCAATAGCAAAATCTTTTTCACTAGTTTTCATCTTTCCATGTATTAGTCCTACTAATTCACCAAATATATTTTTTAGTTCTTCGTAGCGCTTTTCAGCAGCAGCTAAATTAAATTCAAGAGATTCTTCAATTAAAGGGCATACCCAATAAACTTTTGCACCATTTTTAGTAGCTCTACGGATTGCAGATATGACCTCTTCCATTCTTTCAGCGGAAATGGTGCGTGTTTCTATAGACTTTCTATTGCCTGGTTTCTCTCTTAACTTGGATACATCCATATCTCCATAATTTGTGAGTAATAGCGTCCGAGGTATAGGAGTTGCAGTCATAACCATAATATCTGGCATAAATCCTTTATTACTCAAAGAAAGCCTTTGGTGAACCCCAAATCTGTGCTGTTCATCAATCACTACTAAGGCGAGGTCATGAAATAAAACATCTTTTTGAAACAAGGCATGTGTTCCTACAATAAATTGAATTTCTCCGTTAGCGAGTTTAAGGAGTGACTCTTTTCTTAATTTTAAATTATCACGACCAGTAATCAGACCGCCTTTTATTTGCAATAACGAGGTTAATGACTCTATGTTGTTAAAGTGCTGTCGAGCAAGTATCTCAGTTGGAGCCATAAGTGCTGCCTGTTTTCCTGACTCTATTGCTTTTAGAATAGCAAAAAGAGCAACTATAGTTTTACCGCTACCAACATCCCCTTGTAGTAGTCGTATCATCCGTTTTTCACTTTCCATATCATATTCTATTTCTTGTATTGCTCCCTTTTGATCTTTAGTTAGTGTAAATTCTAAATTTTTAAGTAATTCATATTTTAAATGTCCAGTTCCAACTAAAGACCGACCAGGGTCTTTACTAGTATCTGAGCGTACTAAACTAATAGCTAACTGATTAGCCAAAAGCTCATCATATGCAAGACGCATCCAAGATGGAGAAGTGGCTTCTAAATCTTTATTATCTTTTGGATGATGCATTCTTTTAATAGCCTCAGACCAACTCGGCCACTCATTATTTTTTAATAAAGTGATATCTTGCCACTCTTTTAGGTCAGGTATACTTATAAGAGCCTTGCCTATAATTTTACGGAGAGTTTTTTGTGTAATACCAGCCCTTAATGGATATGTAGCTTCTATAATTGCAATATTGCCCATCTCTTGTATTTGAACTATATGATCAGGGTGAATCATTTGAAGACTTTTTCCATAGGACTCTACTTTACCGCTAATAATCACCTCTTGTCCCTGTGGGAGATTTTGTTCTATCCATTTTCCTCTAGAACGAAAGAAGATAATAAATATTTCTCCTGTATTATCTGAGCATAGTACCCGATAGGGTTGCCGTTGATTTACTGATTTATAGTGTTTTTCTACTGTGACCTTTATTGTTGCTATAGTACCGGGCTCAGCCTGAGAAATTTTTGGGCAGTTTCTACGATCAATAATACCGGTGGGAAAGTGCCATAGTAAATCAATGATACGATCGCCGGCTAGGTTTTTAAGAACTCTAACTGTGCGGGGGCCGACTCCTGTAAGAGATTCTGTAGAGGCGAATAGCGTATTAAGAGAATTAGGTCGCATATTTCTATCACGCATCTATGTGCTTTATCAAAAGGATTTATTTGTGTATCAAGAGGTAATATTTTTTAATATTTATTGCATCTATTTTAGAATGAGATTTATATCATGACAAATAATCTCGCGACTCGACGGCGTAGGCTAAGATATCGCACTTCACATACTGGCACCAAAGAAACTGATATAATACTAGGGGAATTTGTGGAAAAATTTGGCAGTTCTCTTAATAGTGATGAAATTAAGGGACTGGAAAAATTACTCGAACATTCCAATGATCCAGAGGTATTTTCATGGATTATTGGTCGCGAGTCGGTTCCTAAAGGGTTTGATACTCCAGTTCTAGAGCGCATAGTAAAATTTGTTGCTGATCGGAATTCTCTGTGCAAATAACTAAATATTCTGACGTTTCTAGTGCTAAGCTTGATAAGCCGGGCATAGTCAATATTTCTGATATTCCTGAGGGTTCCGAGGCAGTTTGGCTTTCTGCTATAGCAAATGATTTAGCAAAAAAATCTGGGAAAACACTCTTATATATCTCACGTGATGATGCTCGCCTAAGAACTATATCGGATGGATTAAGTTTTTTTTCTCCAACCACTAAGTTGATAGTTTTTCCAGCTTGGGACTGTCTTCCTTTTGATAGGGTCTCTCCCCGAGCTGATATAGTCAGTCAGCGCCTTATGGCGCTATATGAGATTTTAACCTTAGACTCTAATATTCCTACAATTGTCCTAACTACTTTAAATTCTGCTTTACAAAGATTGCCTCCTAAAGCATCAATCGAAGGAGTATATAAGAATATTATTGTAGGAACTGATTGTGATCAAGAATCACTTATAAATTTCCTTGAATCTTGTGGGTATATTAATACAGCTAATGTTATAGAATCTGGCGAATATGCTAATCGGGGAGGCATATTAGATATATTCCCAGCAGGTGCAGATTCTCCAATTCGAATTGATTTTTATGGTAATGAAATTGAGAGTATTAAGTTCTTTGATCCTATCAACCAACGTAGCGGAAATAATATTGAACATTACTTAATTACCCCAGTTGCTGAAGTTTCATTAACTGAAAATTCAATAAAGAGTTTTAAGGATGGGTATCGTGAGCATTTCGGTGCTGTTATGGGGCCCGATCCATTATTTGAGTCTATTTGTCAGGGTCAACGCTATCCAGGAGTTGAACATTGGCTTCCACTTTTTTTTAATACTCTAGAAACTATATTTGACTATATTAATACTGGCCCGGTAATTCTGGATCATCTCGTAAATCAGGGGGTTCAGGATCGTTGTGAGATGGTTGCCGATTATTATACAGCGCGGGGTGAAGCCCTGAAGGGAAGGGGTTTAATTGCGGAGTCACTATATAACCCTTTGCCGCCTAATCTTCTTTATATTGAAATAAAGGAATGGAAGAAGATTTTAGCTAGTCGGCCTGTAGGGGAATGTTTTCCCTTTGCAAAAGAATCTTACGGAGAATTAGAAACCTTATCACTTGAAATAAAGCCGGGAATAAATTTTACCAAATCATTAAATAAAGATTCAGGTAAAAATTATGATGATTTAAGAGAATATATCTTAAATTTAGTAGGTAAGGGAAACAAAGTAATTGTGGCAGCTTGGAGTTCCGGAACGCGTGAACGATTGGGTAGAATACTAAGAGAAAACAATATAGGACCTATTGGTATTATAGATAACATATCTTCTTTGCAAAGTATTAAGTCAAACACAATAGGCTTAATAGTCCTTCCATTAGAAAGCGGTTTTAGAGTTTCAGGACTAGTTGTTATTGCTGAGCAGGATATATTAGGAAGTAGACTTAATAGAAGTTCACGGCGGCGATCATTGCGTGCAGAAACTTTTATTATGGATACCTCAGAAATTTCAGAAGGTGATTTTGTAGTACATCTTGATCATGGTATAGGTATGTATAATGGTCTCGTGACTCTTGATGTTGGCACCTCACCTCATGATTGTCTAAGTCTCGTTTATGATGGTGGTGATAAGCTTCTTTTACCTGTTGAGCACATTGACTTGCTGTCTAGGTATGGATCTTCAGATAAGCCAACTTTGTTGGATAAGCTCGGTGGAGTTGCATGGCAGTCTAAAAAATCTAGGCTTAAGCAGAGAATAAAAGAAATTGCTAATGAACTAATTTCTACTGCAGCAAAAAGGAAACTTCAAGAAGCTCCGATATTCAATTTTGATCGAGTCTCATACGATAATTTCTGTTCAAGATTCCCTTTTGTAGAAACTGAGGATCAACTTCAGGCAATTAAGGAAACATTAGAAGATCTTGAGTCTGGTAGTCCTATGGATAGACTTATATGTGGTGACGTAGGATTCGGTAAAACTGAAGTTGCCCTAAGAGCTGCTTTCTCAGCAGTTATGTCAGGTAGCCAGGTTGTGGTCTTGGTTCCAACAACATTACTTTGCAGGCAACATTTCAACACATTTTTTGAGAGGTTCAAGGGTTTCTCATTTCAAGTAGCTGAGATATCACGTTTAACTCCAAGGCAGGAAGCAATTAATATAAAGGAAGGTTTGGAAAAAGGAGAAATACATATAATTATTGGAACACACGCAGTTCTATCGAAAGAAATTGTTATTCCAAACCTTGGGTTGGTGGTAATTGATGAGGAGCAGCATTTTGGTGTGTCACATAAGGAGAAATTAAAAACATTACAGGCTAAAACTCATGTCTTAACTCTCACAGCAACACCTATACCAAGAACATTACAGATGTCTCTTTCGGGAGTAAAAAATTTGAGTATTATTGCTACTCCTCCTGTAGACAGACTGTCTGTCAGAACATTTATTATGCCTTTTGACCCTTTGGCAATTCGTGAAGCGATTATCAGAGAAAAAATGCGTGGTGGTCAGACTTTCTACGTTTGCCCCAGGGTATCTGACATAAGAAAAATAATGGATCAGTTAAAGAGATTCGTTCCTGAAGTTACCGCAAGAGCGGCGCATGGGAGGATGTCAAGTAAAGAACTTGAGATAACTATGAGTCAATTCTTTGGTGGTGAATTCGATGTATTGGTCTCAACCTCTATAATAGAGTCTGGTCTTGACATCCCTCGCGTTAACACGATGATAATTTATCGATCAGATATGTTTGGACTTGCTCAACTGTATCAACTTCGTGGTCGTATTGGGCGATCAAAAATACGTGGTTATGCATATATTACATATCCTCCAGATAAACGTTTAACAGAAACAGCTTTAAAGCGATTAGAGGTTATTCATCGGCTTGATAGTCTTGGCGCTGGTTTTTCTCTAGCAAGTCATGACCTTGATATTCGAGGTGCTGGGAATCTTCTAGGCTCAGAGCAGTCAGGACATATTAAAGAAGTTGGTATAGAGCTATATCAGCATCTACTTGAAGAAGCAGTTTCTGAGGCTAAAATTAAACAGGAAGATAATCAAGGTGAACAAAAAGATCGTTGGTCGCCAAACATAAATATTGGCTCAGCAATTTTGATTCCAGGAGATTATGTTACTGACTTAGATACAAGATTAGGTTTGTATAGACGTATCGGTAGGTTAGAAAATAGAGAAGATGCTGAGATATTAATAGAGGAGCTTACAGATCGTTTTGGTCCTCTACCATCATCTGTTCTGAACCTCCTAGACGTTGTGATAATTAAAAATCTTTGTCTTAAAGGGGGTATAGACAAAATTGATGCAGGGCCAAAAGGCGCTGTGATTGCATTTAGGAATGATAGTTTTCCTGATTTACCTGCTTTAATTAAATATGTATCAAATCCAAAGATAGGGATGCGCTTAAGGCCAGATTCTCGATTGATAATAAATCGTAACTGGGTCAAGCCTGAAAAAAGAATTAAAGAATTGCACGGTATATTGATAGATTTGTGTAATATCTACAAAGTACATAGTTAATACTATTAATAGAGCTAAAGCCTAGTTAACTATATTCGAAATCTTTGCTGCCATAATGAAATCATTTTCATGTAGGCCATTTATTTTGTGTGTATATAGTATGACCTTACAATAGCCCCATCCAAAAGATATATCAGGATGATGATCTTCAGTATCGGCAATTTCTCCAACCTTATTTACAATCCTTAGGGCACTATTGAAATCATCTGTTTCAAATGTACGGCTAATTTTTGTATTATTATCTATTAGAGACCAATCAGGTATTTGTTTCAAAAAATCCTCTGATTCTGCGGTACTGAGGGGTGGTACTCCTCCTTTACATGGCTCGCAAGTTTTGCCTTCTAAAGTCATATTGGGCTCCATTTTAAAGTTCGTTGATCAAATAGATTACATAGGTATTCTAAGAAATTAATAGTATATTGATAATGATTAAGTTTTTTTCATAGTCTGACAGTGCTTTATCTTGGGAGTATAGCAGCTTTATGTCCAAGTTACATAAATTTCCAGGTGCTAAAAATAGCTTGGATATAAATAGTTTATCTCATAGGACTCTAACTATTTTAGGGTCAACAGGATCTATTGGCCAAAATACAGTTGATCTAATTGAAAGATATCCAAAAAAGTACGATGTTGAGGTGCTTACTGCTCAGAGCAATATAGATTTACTTGCAAGGCAGGCAAAAAGACTAAAAGCACGATGTGCAGTCATTGGAGACCCATCTAAATATGAATCTTTAAAAAGTTTACTCTCCGGTTCAGGTATTGAAGTGTCTGCTGGATCGGATGCAATTATTGAGGCAGCAGAAAAGCCTACCGACTTTTTAATGGCAGGTATTGTGGGGGCAGCAGGACTCAAACCAACTATGGCAGCAATAAGAAGAGGAGCTACTATAGGTTTAGCGAATAAAGAATGTTTAGTCTGTGCAGGTGAACTAATGATGTCTGAAGTTATTAAGTCTAAAGCCACTCTTTTACCTGTTGACTCAGAGCATAACGCAATATTTCAGGTATTTGATTTTGAAGATCCAGGTAGTGTAAAAAAAATTATCCTAACGGCATCTGGGGGGCCTTTTAGAGGCAAGGGCTATGAAGCTATGCGCGATGCTACCCCCGATGAGGCTATAGCTCATCCGAATTGGGATATGGGAGCAAAAATTTCTGTTGATTCTGCTACAATGATGAACAAGGGACTTGAGATGATAGAGGCTTTTCATCTATTTCCCATTGAAGCTAAGCAAATAGAAGTACTGGTTCATCCCCAATCAGTAATTCATAGTATGGTCAGCTATGTAGATGGCTCATTTTTAGCTCAATTGGGAACGCCTGATATGCGAATACCTATAGCTTATTCATTGGCTTGGCCAGAAAGACTAAAAACTCCTTCACCGCCTCTGGATTTAGCCTCATTAGGTAGTTTGGACTTTGAACACCCTGATGAGAAACTTTTTCCTGCTTTGCGACTTGCACGTCAAGCAATGGAAGGGGGGGGTGCGTTACCAATTACTTTAAACGCTGCTAATGAAGTTGCTGTTGAAGCATTTCTTAAGGGTAGGATTAGGCTAACTGACATTAGTGAGCTTGTATTTTTATCTATGGAGCAGGTAAATTTTTCCTCTCTAGAATCTCTAGAAGATGTTTTAAATATAGACTCTGAGGCTAGGTTGCGTTCTGAAGAAATATTAAAAAATAAATTCAATCAATTATAATAGGCTTTTCTAAAATATGGCATGTTTGGGATGGGTATAAATTTAAAAGAAAATACATTGAAAATAGAGAAAAATTCATTATTAGAAGTTAATCAATTAGTTACTGAAAATAATGAAAATTTTCCTGTTGGTTCTTGGCTTATACCCGCAGATTGTAGAAAACATGTAAAAGCATTCTATTTATTTGCAAGAAGTGCAGATGATATAGCGGATTGCCCCAGAACAGATTCACTTGATAAGACTAAAGTGCTTAGTCAGGTACAGGTTTATTTAGGTGTAGATCCATCTAAATTACCTGAATGGGCATTGCCATATCATTATAGCCTAATTGAAACTAATTGTTCTCCAGTTAATGGCAGGGACCTCTTATCCGCTTTTATTCAAGATGTTAATAAAACAAGATACGCAAACTGGAATGAATTAATAGATTATTGTCGTATGTCAGCAGCTTCTGTCGGAAGGGTGATGATGGATATTCATGGTGAAAAAAACTCTGACCTCTCTGGATCTGATGCGTTGTGTAGTGCATTACAGGTACTTAACCATTTGCAGGATTGTAAAAAAGATTATTTGACCCTTAATCGAGTATACTTACCTGAAGATTGGCTTAATAATGAGTCGTGCTCTGTTGAACATTTAAATAGTGACTACTCAAGCCCAGAAATTAGGCGTGTTATAGATAAATGCCTGGATAATATCGATCGTATGTTAAGTGAAGCTTCTCAAACCCCAAAATCTATAAAGCGGAGAGGGCTTAGGATAGAAACAGAAGTAATTTTACACTTGGCTCGACTGCTGAGTGCAAAATTACGAAGTCGAGACCCTATCGCAAGAAGAGTAGAGGTTTCAAAAGTTTTCTGGGTATGGTGCAGTATAAGAGGAATATTAAAAGAATGGTAGATCAAATCACCTCTCTTCCAATACCTTCATTTAATGACCCCCAGCAATATGTTTCTGATCTGACAAAGGCATCAGGATCCTCCTTTTTTTTGCCAATGCTTTTTTTACCTAAGAAAAGACGCCAGGCCATGCTAGCCCTTTATGCATTTTGTAGGGAGACAGATGATGTTGTTGATGAGATTGAAGATAAGGCTATTGCTAAACAGTTACTAGAGGCATGGAGATTAGAGGTTGAAGCCTTGTACACTGGTAAACCAACACATCCTGTTACTATGGCATTATCTGGTCCCGTTACTCAGTACGGGCTAGAAAAAAAATACTTTATGGAAATCTTAAATGGCTTTGAGATGGATAGAAGTGGTGAGATGTTAAGGCCAAGCATCAGTAAATTAGAGTTATATTGTTACAGGGTTGCTAGCTGTGTTGGACTGATATCAATAAATATATTTGGTTATAAGGATCCAAAAGTGATTTTATTTGCTGAGCATTTAGGTCAAGCATTTCAACTTACTAATATTCTTCGCGATATTGCAGAAGACGGAGCACGTGGTCGTATTTACTTGCCAAAAGAGATCCTTGAGAATTCCAATTTACTTAATGTTTCACCAGGCGACATCATCAGATCGTCTGGCCTAAGTGATGCTTGTAGAGAAGTTGGAAAAATGGCCAGGAATCATTTTAATCTTGCCGAACAATTGTTGCCTAGATTGGAAAGAAGGCATATGAGACCTGCAATTTTAATGAAAAGCGTATATGAACAATATCTCAATGAAATGGAAAATGTAGATTTTAAGCATTACGATAGAAGGGTTAGATTAGGTAAAATGCGTAAAATTTTATTACTCTGTCGTGGGCTTTGTTCTACGTTTTAATAAATTTATCATCTTTTATTTGACTAACTTTGGTAGGATATATTTCTTAGCATTTTCAATATCATTTGGAAAATCTATCTCTATCCATGGTAGGCCAGTAATATCTACATATGAAAAATCATCAGTATTTTCAATAAGGACATTCCTTATTGCCTCCTCCATATAATCATTTTTATCACCTTTAGTAATTATCTTGATTGTTTGTTCAACTATAAGTTTAGAGGTAATTGGGCAAAACTTAAATAAACCTACAGATTCACCAAAAAAATCAAACTGACCAGTAATTTTTTTTCTAAAATCTACTATATGGTCTTTATAAACTGCAATCTTCATTGGTTCTTCGCCGGGTTCTATATTACGGTCTAGCAGAAAAGTATTTTTATTTTCTGATCTAATTAGTTTAGAAATCATCCTTTTGTCATATAGAACGTCACCATCCATTATAATTATATCAGTCCCACAAAGGATTTCATTTCTTAGTTTATAAAGGGTAACAATGCTGCCTTGTGTGAAATCAGTATTGTGTACAGTTTTTATATTTTTTCGTTTGAGCCTAAATAACTCTTTTTCAATAAGGTGGGATTGAAACCCAGTTCCTATAACTATGTCTTCTATTCCTGAGCTTTCTAAGATTTTAATATGCCTTTCCAGTAAAGTGGATCCTCCGATACTAATTAGCACCTTGGGTATTTCTCCCTCGATTCCCCCTAGTCTCTTTCCGACTCCAGCGGCTAAAATTACTGCACGCATTTCTCAAAAACCTATTTGCAAAAATAAATTAGAAATATAGTGAAAAAAATTTTAAAATATTAAACTCTAACTCACAGTTCTTGATAAAAATAGAGGGAACGTGCACTTTGCTTAAATATTTAAAAGAAGAAGTAAAATATAAATGAAAGATTCGGATACATGGGACCAGATTCTAGCAAGATTAATAGTGCGTCCATTGGTCGATACCAATTTTCACCCTAATTATCTTACAACATTACGCTTACTAGTTGGTTTATTGGGTTGCGCTTTTCTAGCACTAGGCGGAAGTCCTTGGATTCATATAGGCGTAGGTTTTTTTATCTTATCTAACTTTATTGACCATACTGATGGAGAATTAGCAAGACTTGCAAATAAAACAAGTAAATTTGGTCATAGATATGACATTGTGTGTGACGCCTTAGTGCATGTTCTATTCTTTATTTGTATTGGTATTGGTATTGGGTTAAGTGACTCTAGTATTGGTTTAGCAGCTTTACCTCTTGGTATAGCGGCTGGGTTTTCAGTTGCAGGCTTATTTTTCCTTTTTCAATTCCTTGAGCACCAGACTAGTGAAAAACAAGCAGGACTCCCAAAATTCGTAAGATTTGATCTTGAGGATATAATGTACATTGTTGCTCCGGTAATCTGGGCCGGTGGTATTTTTCCCTTATTATTTGCTGCAGCAATTGGAGCTCCCATTTTTGGCCTTTGGGCATTTTGGAGGTATAGAAGCGTTATCAAAGATACTTTAGCTGATAAACACATTAAAAAAGGATAATAAAAATTGACTGTATTAGTGACGGGTGCAAGCGGATTCCTTGGTGCGGCAGTAACGAGAGCTTTAGTAGAACGAAAAAATTTAGTGAGAGTTCTTATTAGAACCAGTAGCGACAAGGCAAACTTAAAAGGCCTAAATGTTGAGACTGTCTTAGGCGATCTTCGTGATAGGAGTTCATTGGAATTAGCTCTATCAGGTTGTGATGGATTATACCATGTTGCTGCTGATTACCGTATTTGGGTCCCAAATCCAAAGCATATGTATTCAGTCAATGTAGAAGGCACAAGGAGCCTTATGGAGGCTGCCATCAAATCTAAAATTAAACGAATAGTTTATACCTCATCAGTCGCTGTTTTGGGATCTGCAGATGGTTTGCCAGCAGATGAAGATACGCCTGTTACTATTTCTGATATGATTGGACACTATAAAAAATCAAAATATCTTGCTGAACAAGTAGTGCATGAAATGATTTCAGAGAATGGTCTACCTGCAGTAATTGTCAACCCTTCAACGCCGGTAGGTACTCATGATATTAAGCCTACCCCAACAGGTAGAATTATAGTTGATTTTTTAACAGGTAGAATGCCGGCGTATGTTGATACGGGTCTTAATATTGTTCATGTGGATGATTGCGCCAATGGTCATATCTTAGCCTACGAGAAGGGAAAAATTGGTGAACGTTATATTTTAGGTGGTGAGGATATGACGTTACAATCAATTCTTTACCTTCTTAGCCAAATTTGTGATATCAGAGCCCCGAGGATAAAGTTACCACATACAGCACTGATTCCTGCCGCGTATTTAAGTGAACTTTTATCACGTTTAACGGGGGGTGATCCGAGATTGACCCTTGATACTTTACGTATGGCTAGAAAGATGATGTTTTTTTCTAGTGAAAAAGCTAAGCGTGAACTTGGTTATACTTATAGGCCGGCTGTTGATGGCCTTAAAGATGCTGTGGCTTGGTTTAGTGATAATGGTTATACTTAGGTAAGTTTTTGATGATTTCTATTAATCTATTACTATAATTTAAGTCTATTACTTTCATACTAAAAAAATGATTAACTTTTATATTTAGGGCATTTTAGAGGAACAATTGTGCTATCATCAATTCTTCGCATATGTTTAATAACTGTTATTACTAATACATTCGTTTTTTTTGGTAACTCTTATATTTCTAATGCAGAAGCTCAACAAAAGTATAGGTCTCATCCTATAAAAGAAGTTGTTTTGGGATTAGGAGGGCATGATGTTGGAGTATTTGGTCATAAGAAAGAGCGTGGAAGAGATCTAAATATTGAGGTTAGGCTAATCCCTCCAGAAATTGGTTTATGGGAATTTATCTATTCTCCAACTCCCCATATAGGAGTTCATATAAATGGAGATGGAAATACAAATCAATTATTTCTGGGAGGAAACTGGATCTTTGATTTTGGTTCTATTTTTTTTGCTGGGGGTAGCCTCGGTTTTGCCATTCATGATGGAGAACTCGATAGTGATACAAAGGGACGAAAAGACCTAGGAATGCAGTTGTTATTTAGAGAATCAGTTGAGTTTGGTGTGCGTTTTGAAGAACGCCACGCGATATCAATCATGTTAGATCATATATCTAATGCTTCTATAGACGATCAAAATGAGGGTTTAGACACTGTAAGCATTAGATATACTTCATCTTTTTAGTTTAATTTCAACGGGTTACACATTTACCTTTGCAATGATTGCACTATATGGGCTTTAAGATCAGAATGTAGTGTAGTAATTTAGTAAAATAATAAATATAAAGCGCTAAATATCAGGGGAGAGGGCCAATTTCCATGCCCAAAAAATCGTTACTAGACCAGATTCATATTCCAGAAGATCTCCGTGCTCTGCCAGTTAAGAAGCTCAAGCAGGTTGCAAAAGAGTTACGTGAAGAAACCATCGACGCAGTCTCAGTAACTGGAGGTCATCTTGGTGCAGGATTAGGCGTTGTAGAGCTAACTACTGCACTTCATTATGTGTTTGACACTCCAGAAGATCGTTTGATTTGGGATGTAGGACATCAATCATATCCTCATAAAATTCTTACCGGTCGACGAGATCGTATTAGAACCCTCCGCCAGGAAAATGGATTGTATGGTTTTGTCAAGCGAAGTGAAAGTGAGTTTGATCCATTTGGTACCGCTCATTCATCTACGTCCATTTCAGCTGGTATGGGTATGGCAGTTGGCTCAGCCTTAAATGAAGATAAAAGGAATGTAATTTGTGTTATTGGTGATGGTGCGATGTCAGCTGGTATGGCTTATGAGGCAATGAATAATGCAGGTTCGCGTAATGAGAGGTTAATTGTTATCCTTAATGATAATAAAATGTCTATTGCACCCGCTGTCGGTGCACTAAACGCATATCTTTCTAGAATATTATCTAGCCATTCGTTTCGTAGTCTTAGAGAGGTGGCTAAACAATTTGCTCTTAAGCTACCAAGGCCAATGGGTGAAGCAGCAAAAAGGGCAGAAGAATATAGTCGCGGTATGGTTACAGGCGGAACGCTATTTGACGAGCTAGGATTTTTTTATATTGGTCCGATAGATGGCCATAATATTGATCACTTAGTCCCGGTTTTAAAGAATGTTAGGGATGACGATACTCCTGGCCCTGTGCTAATACACGTAGTTACCCAGAAGGGTAAAGGATACAAGCCTGCTGAAGAGTCAGCTGATAAATATCATGGAGTTGCTAAGTTCGATGTTGTCACAGGTGAGCAAAAAAAGAGCTCACCAAAAGCTCCAAGTTATACTGGTGTTTTTGCAAATGCTTTAATTGAAGAAGCTAAGCGTGATGAAAAGATTGTTGCAATTACAGCAGCTATGCCCTCAGGAACAGGTATAGATAAGTTCTCTGAGGCATTTCCAAACCGTTGTTTTGATGTGGGTATCGCCGAGCAACATGCTGTCACTTTTGCTGCGGGTTTAGCTACTGAGGGTATGAAACCTTTCGCAGCTATCTATTCTACCTTTCTTCAAAGAGCCTATGACCAAGTGGTTCATGATGTAGCTCTTCAAAGCCTTCCAGTTAGGTTCGCTATAGATAGGGCTGGGCTTGTTGGGGCGGACGGTGCAACCCATGCGGGCTCTTATGATGTGACCTATCTAGCCACTTTACCAGGTATGGTTGTAATGGCTGCCGCTGATGAAGCGGAGTTAATTCATATGGTTCATACAGCGGCACTGATAGATGATAGGCCGAGCGCATTTCGTTATCCTAGGGGAGAGGGTTTAGGAATAAAGTTACCTTCTGAGCCTAGAGAGTTAGAGTTAGGTAAAGGTAGGATACTCCGCGAAGGTTCTAATATTGCTATATTATCCCTCGGCGCTCATCTTAAGGAGAGCTTGGAGGCAGCGGAGGAGTTGTCATTAAGAGGGCTTTCAACAACTGTAGCTGATGCACGTTTTGCTAAGCCTTTGGATGAAGATCTGATTAGGAGACTCGCGCGTGAACATGAAGTTTTGATTACCATTGAAGAAGGGGCAGTTGGCGGCTTTGCGGCACATGTAATGCAATTTTTGGCTACTAATGGTATTCTTGATTCTGGTTTAAAACTAAGGCCTATGATGCTACCTGACCGTTTTATAGCTCATGGATCTCCTAACAGTATGTATGAGGATGCTGGGTTGGGGACCAATGACATTGTCAATACGGCACTTAAAGCTTTGGGATCTAATTCTGCTGCAGCTGCGCAGCGCGCTTAGGTCAGAACCATGTCTGCCCAAGTCCCGGGTAATATGATTGAAGAGTCCAGATTAGATTCAGATTTAAGTAAAGTTATAAGAAGTGCTACTAAAGAACTTCTTAGTGCACGTATGCCTGATGGTCATTGGGTTTTCGAACTAGAAGCAGACTCCACAATTTCAGCAGAATATATTCTATTAGGACATTTTCTTGATGAGCGTGACTCTAAAAAGGAAGAGATGTTATCTAACTATATTAGATCTAACCAAGAGGATCACGGAGGTTGGCCTCTGTTTAAAGGGGGGGGGTTAGACATTAGCTGCTCCGTCAAGGCTTATTGGGCTCTCAAACTTTCTGGGGATAACCCTGCAGCACCTCATATGGAAAAGGCGCGTGAGGCTATTTTGCAAGCAGGTGGAGCAGCTCAGTCAAATGTATTTACAAGGACAACACTTGCACTTTTTGGCCAGGTTCCATGGAGAGCTATTCCTGCAATGCCAGTAGAAATTATTTGTCTACCAAAATGGTTCCCATTTCATTTGACTAAGGTTTCTTATTGGTCGAGAACAACGCTAGTTCCATTGATGATTCTGATGTCTCTCAAGGCTAAAGCAAGAAACCCAACCTCAATAAATGTCCGTGAACTCTTTTGTAATCATCCAAATGAAGAAAAATATTTTCACACAAATACATTCATTGAGAAAATAATTTATAAAATTGATAGAATCTTAAAAGTTTATGAAAGAGTTGTTCCGAAATTTATAAGAAGGATTGCCATTAATAGGGCATTACGTTGGTGTTTAATTCGAATAAATGGAGTTGATGGTCTTGGTGCAATATTTCCTCCTATGGCAAATCTCCTAATGGTATTAGATACTTTGGGATATAAGAAAAATGATGAAAACCGTATTTTAGTCCGAGAATCGATTGACAAACTACTGACTAAGCCAAATTTTAATCGCCAGTATTGTCAACCTTGTTTATCGCCTATATGGGATACGGGCCTAGCTTTACATGCGGTATTGGAATCTGGTGATTTTATAGATGCAGAAATTATGAATACCCTTAACTGGCTTGTTGAAAAGCAGATTCTAGATTTTAAGGGTGATTGGGCGCATAATCGTAATAAAATTTTATCAGGTGGTTGGGCTTTCCAGTACAATAATGATTATTACCCAGATGTTGATGACACAGCTGTAGTTGCTGCTGCACTTCATCGAGCAGATCCGCAGTTATACTCAGAATCAATTAGGAGAGCTCGTGACTGGATAATTGGAATGCAAAGTAAGAATGGTGGTTGGGGTGCATTTGATGCGGACAATGAGGCTAGATATTTAAACCATATTCCATTCGCTGATCATGGCGCGCTCCTTGATCCTCCTACAGCTGATGTGACTGCTAGATGTGTAAGTTTTTTATGTCAAATAGGTGAAAATGATCACCCAGCAGTAGAACGAGGTATTTCGTTTCTAATATCTGAACAAGAAGAAGATGGTAGTTGGTTTGGAAGATGGGGAACTAACTATATTTATGGTACCTGGTCTGTACTTTGCGCTCTCAACGCTGCCGGAGTTGCAAAAGATTCAGATTCCATAAAATTAGCAGTTAAATGGCTGAAATCTATACAGCATAGTGATGGAGGTTGGGGTGAAACAGGAAATAGTTACTATAAAGACAGAGTTTCCGCATCGTTATCAGGAAAAAGTAATCCTTCACAGACTGCCTGGGCAACACTTGGATTAATGGCGGTAGGAGAAGTTAATTCGATCGAGAATAAGAAAGGTATATCATATCTATTAAAGGCTGATCGCACTGGAGAAAAATGGGATGAAGACGAATACACTGCTGTAGGATTCCCAAGGGTTTTTTATCTCCGATATGATGGTTATAGTGCTTATTTCCCACTATGGTCTTTAGCCCGTTATAGAGATCTTTCAGAGGGAAATAAAATTTGTCCAACTTGGGGGTTGTAGACTATAAGTAGGTCTAAAAATATATTAGGATAGTACTTATGACAGAAAATATAAAAGTTGGTGTCTTAACCGGGCTTACTGCTGAAGCAAAAGCGCTAGGAAGAGTTGCGGATAATTTTTCTGTTGCTACATCAGCTGCAAATCCTAAAAGGGGAGAAGAAAGGTTAGAAAAACTAGTTAACTCCGGGGCAAATATAATAGGTAGTATTGGTGTTGCTGGTGGTATTAAGCCAGGTTTAGTTCCTGGCAACGTGGTCATAGGATCTGGTGTATCTTATTGGTCTAGGGATTTGCCGGATGAAAAGATATTAACTGATGATTTGGAAACATATTCTACCCCTAGTTCTTATGCAGATAAGCACTGGTTATCAAGGATAACAGAAATCTTTGGGGATAGAGCTGTATGTGGAAAAATACTTGGTGTTGATGTCCCAGTTCCTTCGCCAGTGCAAAAAAAATCATTACATGAAATTACTGGTGCTATATCCATTGATATGGAAAGTCATATAGTAGCACGTGTTGCAGATAGAGCTAATATACCCTGGTTTGCTATCAGAATTATTTCAGACCCTGTTGAAAGGCGTATACCCTCTGCAGCTTTAGCTGCTATTGGAAGTGAGCGTGAAATTTCCGTAGCTAGGGTCATATGGGCACTTATTAAAAAGCCTACAGACCTTGTTGGTTTGGTTGGTGTCGCTGGAGAGACATCTGTAGCAATGAGATCATTAAAGAAGGCGGGAAAAGACTTTCGAGGATTATTATAATAAATGATACATTTAATTTAGATCTTATTAGTGTGCTTCAGCGTTACTTATTTCCTCAAGTTTTTTCTTAACATGATCATCGTGATAATCTTCAGCAGGCCTAGCGTTTTCTAGAACCGGCTCCGGTGCCATTGGACCCTTAGTGCGTATTCCTCGAATTTTTACTAATAGCCCTTTCAAAGGATTCCCAAGAGTATTCTCTACTGCTGTAGGTTCGTAACCACAATGAACCATACAATCTTTACACTTTTCGTAGCGACCAGTTCCATATCGCTCCCATGGCGTATCATCCATAAGTTCTCGGAAGGTTGATACATATCCTTCACCAATTAAGTAGCAAGGTTTTTGCCAGCCAAAAACGTTTCTTGTAGGGTTCCCCCATGGTGTGCATTCATAACTTTCATTACCAGCTAGAAAATTTAGAAATAGACTAGACTGGCTAAATCTCCATTTACGTCCTTTGCCACGTTCAAATATTTCTCTAAAGAGCATCTTTGTCTTAGTTCTATTCAAAAAATGATCTTGGTCAGGAGCTCGTTCGTAAGAATAGCCAGGTGATACTGTAATAGCATCTACTTTTAGATCATTAGTTACAAAGTCAAAAAATTCAGCAATCTCAGATGCTGGATGCCCATCAAAAATAGTTGAGTTAACATTAACTCTAAATCCACGCCTTTTAGCTTCTTTTATAGCACTGATAGCGCGCTTAAAAGTGCCAGGCTGATTTACTGACCTATCGTGTGTTTCTTCCAGTCCATCAAGATGCACAGAGAAAGTTAGATATGGTGTGGGCTTGTAGTCATCAAGACGTTTTTCAAGTAGTAAAGCATTAGTGCACAAATAGACGAATTTTTTTCTAGAAATGATTTCTTCTACAATTTTTTTCATTTCTTTATGAATAAGTGGCTCTCCACCAGGAATAGATACCATGGGCGCGCCACATTCTTCAACAGCTTCTAAGCATTCATCTAGGCTTAGTCTTTGATTAAGTATTTGTTTGGGGTAGTCAATTTTTCCGCATCCAGGGCAAGCTAAATTACACTTAAACAAAGGTTCAAGCATTAGTACTAGTGGGAACCTTTTTTGCCCAGTCAGACGCTTTTTCATTATATAAGCGCCGACTCTTATTTGCTGAATAATCGGAACCGACATCCCGCATTCCTTATCTAGTTAGATTATCAAATACCTAATGACTATTGCTCACTGGCTGAGTGTCGCCACCATATGTTTCGTCCCGACGAGGTGTTCTGCCATCCTCACCGTCTTTGACTAGTTCCGGAGGAAGCTTAAAACGTACTTTTTCAGTAATACCATCTTGAATACAAAGTTCAACTGTTCCTAATTCTCGAATTCTTCCTACTACTTTTTGGACGAGCTGTTCTGGTGCTGATGCGCCTGCAGTGATACCTATTCTCTCCATATTTTTAAACCAAGCTGGATCAACATCCCTTGCATCATTAATGAGGTGTGTGGGTACTCCCATTTCTTCCCCAAGGTCACGCAAACGATTAGAATTTGAGCTATTTTTTGCTCCAACAACTAAAATCATATCAACTTCCCCAGCTAGTAATCTCACAGAGGCTTGGCGGTTTTGTGTGGCGTAACAAATATCTTTGACGTCTGGTCCAGAAATATTTGGATATCTCTCCTTGAGAGCTTCTATTACCTCTCTGGTATCGTCGACTGAAAGGGTAGTTTGGGTAACATAAGCAACTTGGTCTGGATCGCTGACTTCAAGATTAGCTACATCCTCTGGGGTGGCAACTATATGAACGCCATTCTTTACTCTACCACTAGTACCTTCAACTTCTGGGTGACCTTGATGACCTATTAAAACAATTTCTTTACCATCATTTTCATACCTACCTGCTTCTATGTGTACTTTTGCTACCAGGGGGCAGGTGGCATCAATTACTGGCAACTTTCTTTGCTTAGCAATATCTTCTACCTTTTCAGATACTCCGTGTGCACTGAAAATTGTAACACCTCCATCAGGGATTTCATCAAGCTCCTCAACAAATACCGCACCTTTTTCTCTTAGATCATCAACGACACGTTTATTATGGACTATTTCATGCCGTACGTAGACAGGTGGACCAAAGACTTCTAATGCCCGCTCGACAATAGTAACTGCCCTCTCAACACCAGCGCAAAAACCTCTTGGTTCAGCGAGAATTACTTTCATGAATAACTACTCCAATTTTTTTGAATCTACGCGAAAAAAAGTTTGATCTCAATGATTTGGTTAATAGTAAGTAGTTTTGGTTTAAATTCATAAATTATTTATTTTTTTTCATACTCATTAATAACTCATATTCCAAAAATAATATAGTTTCTTAGGAATTCCAAAAATAATATAGTTTCTTAGGAAAATTATATAAATTATTGATATTGTTTAATAATAATTTAGTCACTCTTTATTAAGTCTGCAAATTTCTATTTTAGGGCACCTATTCATAATTACAGTCATTCCTGATTTTTGGGCGATTATTCTTGCTTCATCATTAATGAGACCGAGTTGCATCCAAAATACACTAATACCAAGTCTTTTGCTATTTTTGACCGCCTCTTTAGCCACATCAGTTATTTGTTCTTTTTCACGAAATATATCAATCATATCTATTTTGGTATTACATTCGGATAGGGATGGAAATACCCTTTCACCGAGAATTTTTTGTCCAGCGTACTTGGGGTTAATAGGAATAATTTTATAGCTCTTCTCTTGTAGATATTTCATTAACTTGTAGCTCGGTTTGTGGAGTGAACTACTAGCCCCTACAATCGCTATTACTGAAACCTTGCTCAGAATATCGAATAGCAATTTATCTGAGTAGTTCATGAGTGAGCACCTTAATAATTTCTGGGTTTTTAAATACTTTAGCAGGTTTCTAGGCTCTCATTAATTTTTGGTTTTCCAATCTGCCTTTCTTTTTTCTAGGAATGCGTCGATTCCTTCTTTTGCATCAATAGAATGCATGTTTTGAATCATTATTTCACTGGTAAATTGATATGCATCAGAAAGACTCATGTCTAATTGTTTGTAAAATGCATTTTTTCCTATCTTCACAGTATGTCTTGATTTGTTTCTAATTTTTCTAGCTAAAATCAAAACTTCTTCTGTTAACTTTTCATCTGGAACGACTGAATTTACCAGTCCCCATTTTTCTGCATTGTGAGAGTCCATTGGTTCGCCTGTCATTAACATTTCCATGACTACTTTACGAGGAATATTGCGACTGAGAGCGACCATAGGTGTTGAGCAAAATAAACCGATATTTACTCCTGGCGTTATGAACTCCGCACTCTTTGCGGATATCGCGAGGTCACAGCTTGCTACTAGTTGGCATCCCGCAGCAGTAGCCGTACCTTGAACTTGGGCTATGACTGGTTGTGGCAACTCAATTATCAATTGCATAATTTCACAACAGAGGTTGAATATCAGAGGGATAATTTTTTCACTTTCGTTAGACCTGAGTTCTTTTAAGTCGTGTCCAGAGCAAAATGAATTACCATTAGCTCCTATAATTAATACATCTATTGATTTGTTAGTAGAAATCTCAGAAAGCTCTCTCTGGAGTTCATTAAGTAATTCTAGGTTAAGACTATTATGCGCTTTTGGTCGATTGAGAGTAAGTAGACAAATTCCATTATCTTCCTCCCGCAACAAAGTTTTAGGTGAGGAGTTGTCTATTTCTTCATTAACATTATACAAAGCCATGTTTTGGCTCCTTGTTATATTTTTCGTTGAAATCATAGTATCCAACCAACAAACTTGCTAGTAATTAGAAGATAGATAATAATAAGGTATTATATTACCTCTTTTCAAGTAATTGAAGTAATTTAATAAATCAATTGACACAAGGGAAAATACTGCCATATTGCTCATATGTTCTTGACGGCGACCAAATGCTGAATTGGGGTTTATAATGAAGACTTATAGTGCGAAGGAATCTGAGATCAAAAAAGATTGGATTCTAGTTGATGCAGAAAATGTAGTCTTAGGAAGACTTGCTGTTGAGGTTGCAAATCGTTTACGTGGTAAACACAAATCAACATATACTCCTCATATGGACTGTGGTGATAATGTAATTGTCATTAATGCAGGGCGAGTTAGGCTTACGGGTCGTAAGTTACAAAACAAAACATATTATTGGCATACTGGATATCCGGGTGGGATAAAAAGTACAAACGCCGAAAAAATTCTATCAGGTAAAACACCAGAAAATGTTGTTAAGAAGGCTGTGGAAAGAATGATCCCAAAAGGTCCGCTAGGTAGAAAACAGCTAGCAAATTTGAGAGTATATGCTGGTTCAGAGCATCCTCATGACTCACAGAAACCAGAAATTTTAAATATGGCTGATAGAAACCCAAAAAATAAAAGGAACTCATTACGTGGTTGAGGAAAGTACTACTTTGGATAGCTTGGAGGCGTTAGGAGATGTCACCGCTGTCGCAGATAATACAAATACAGAACCCGAAATAGACTCTTTAGGCCGAACCTACGCAACGGGAAAAAGGAAAGATGCTGTTGCTAGGGTTTGGATAAGTCCAGGTAATGGGAAAATAATTATTAATAATCGTGAAATCGAGATTTATTTTGCACGACCAGCACTTAGAATGATTGTGAACCAACCTTTCGCAGCATCCGAGCGTACTACTAACTATGATGTGTATTGTACTGTCGGTGGGGGTGGTCTCTCTGGTCAGGCGGGAGCGGTTCGCCATGGCATAAGTAAAGCTCTTGTTCTTCGTGAGCCTGAATTGAGAAAAGTTCTCAAACCTGGGGGCTTTTTAACTAGAGATAGCCGAGTAGTTGAGCGTAAGAAATACGGAAAACGTAAAGCACGTCGCAGCTTTCAGTTTTCGAAGCGTTAAGGCTTCCATCAAATTTATATTTGTTAATTCTTTCAATCTCTTGCTGTCAAATATTATTAAAAATCAGAAAGAATGGTTATATTCTATCTGGAGAGTATACTTATGTGAAATTAACTTAAGTTTGCTTCGACCCAGCATTGAGAAAATTACTTAGGGTAAATTTAGAATGCAGAAGAATATAAAAAGTAATGATCTAATTAATGTAGCAGTTTTTGGTGCAAGTGGATACTCGGGAGGCGAGTTGCTGAGACTTCTATCGTGTCATGAGTTATGCAAGGTGGTAGCAGTGACTGGTGAAAGACAAGCTGGTAAGTCTGTTGGAGAGGTTTTTCCTCATTTATCTGATTTAGAGCTTCCAAATTTAGTTAAAATTTCTGATGTTCAAGTTGAAAATATTGATGCTGTATTCTGTTGCCTTCCACATGGCACGACACATGATGTGATAACAAGATTACCGGATTCTCTCAGATGTATTGACTTATCTGCAGATTTTAGAATTTTTGATACTGATGTTTATGAGGCTGTTTACGGTAATCCCCACAAGGCTAAGGCATTACAGGCAGAAGCAGTTTATGGATTGACTGAACTTGAAAGAAAAAAAATAAAAGTAGCAAACTTAGTTGCTTGTCCTGGTTGTTATCCAACTAGTGTGCAGCTGCCTCTTATTCCATTACTTAGAGGAAAAGTTATTTCAGTTGATAGTATTCTAGTGGATTCAAAGTCAGGAGTCAGTGGGGCGGGTAGAGAGGCAAAACAAGAGAATCTGTTTTCAGAAATAAGTGGGGGTGTGCGAGCTTACAATGTAGGTATGCATAGACATGTGCCAGAAATAGAGCAGGGTTTATCAGGTGCTGCCGGTCAAGATGTGGCAATTAACTTTACTCCTCACTTAATACCAATGAGTAGAGGTATTTTATCGACGATATATGTTAAATTCGAAAATAATATGTCAATTCACGAAGCTAGAGATGTCTTGGCTTCTAATTATAAAGATGAGCTTTTCGTAAGGATATTGCCTGAAGGGGAGACCCCATCGACTAAACATACAGTGGGAACCAACAAGTGTATTATTAGTTTACATCAGGGTAGGAGGCCAGACGAACTAATAATCATCTCTGTAATTGATAATCTAATTAAGGGAGCGTCAGGTCAGGCTTTACAAAATTTAAATGTCATGTTCGGGTTTCATGAATCAATGGGACTTTGTAACTATAGTAATTACCCGTAAAAGAGAGAAAAAGTAAATTATAAAAAATATTAAAAATTATATTTTTGATTTCAATGGTGTTACACCAAGAATATCTAGTAGCGCCTATATAGCTACTAATAGTGTAATTATAGGAAATACTGAGATTGGAGATAATTCAAGTGTTTGGTTTAACTGTGTAGTCAGAGGAGATATCAATCGTATCCGTATAGGTAAGGGAACTAATGTTCAGGATGGTTCTATAATTCATGTTTCTGGCGGTCCAGGAGAAACTATTATAGGTGATGAAGTAGTGATAGGGCATAATTGCCTCATTCATGGCTGTGAACTCCAATCTGGGTGTTTAGTTGGTATGGGCGCGACTGTCATGGACGGTGTGGTGGTTGAAACAGGAGCATGGATTGGAGCTGGAGCATTAGTTACACCTGGAAAAAAGGTCAATTCAGGCGAGGTTTGGATGGGAAGTCCCGCTAAATTTGTAAGAAAAATACGCGATTCTGAGAAGAAGGAGATATCAAGGATTAGTAATAATTATAAACTATTGGCTAAGGAATACTCTGATATAGCCACCAAGGACGAAGAAATAACCAAATAAAATACCTGCCTGCACCAAAACCTTAGTTTTCGGCTATTTTTTCCATAGATTTTGAGAGCTTAGAAATTTTTTTCCAGATCAAATAAAAAAATTATACAATATAGTGATAAAATGCGTTCATGTGCAGCGTATATATGTTAGGAAATGGTCCTTAATTGAGGGTATTTCAGTGTAATGGGCAAATTAGCGCAGGAAACTCTAAAGAATGATTAAAAAACCCCATAGAAGCTTAAAATTTTTTAATATGAATTTTATGAGTTTATATAGGCAAGCTGTTATTGGTGGAGTAGTTGCTCTGCCAATAATTATACTAAGTTCTTGTTCTTGGCTACCAGAGGAATTGAACGTAACCAAATACTTATGGGGAGAAGAGGATTCTCTAATCCCATCTGAGAATGGAGCTATTTTAGCTGATACAGCAGACCAAATAATACCAGATGATCTGCAAGTAACTGATGATGGTGATTTGTGGATTCAAGAAGAGGATTCTGATTTTCCACTTCTCTCTGATCAAGATACAAGACCACTTAGGGAAATAGATACAGATTTATTTGACCAAGCGGAACAGGAGCTTTTAGAAGAACGAGAAAATGCAAAATACACCAGCGAGTCACTCAGGAGCCGCTACGCAGAAAGACAAGAACAGGATTGGTCTAGTCAAGAAGACCTAATTCAAAGTACAATTGATACTGAAGAAGTTAATGAAACTTCTCTTTTAGAAAGTGATGCGCAACCTGTTGAGAGTGATATGCTATTTCAATCTCGGGGTGAAATAGTCAATGATACAACAGCCCAGGAAGTTTTGTACGCAGTTCAGGCTGAACAAACTATTGATAGTATAGAAACAGGATTACCAACACAAATTGATGACTTTAGACGTTCTTTTAATGATAAATTTAGTGAATCTGGAGCATTAAGCCTCTCTTCTTCAGATGCTGATTTAGTTTCTTCGATTCAAAAAAATAATATCCCTTTAGATACTACTCAACTACTGGATATGCACAGGAGTCAGATTTTTGAAAATGCTCACTCATCTGTTTCTGAAATGAATCAGTCTAATTCAAATGTATCCTTTTTAGCTTTAACTGTTAATTTTGGAACTGGATCAAGTAGTATTTCTTCTATAGACCGTAAGAAATTAAGAGAAGTAGTAAACAGCTTTAAGTCCTATAATGCTAATATTAAGGTTATAGGACATGCTAGTAAGCGCACTAAAGATATGGGGCTTCAAGAGAGAGAAAAGATAAATCTAAATATTTCTGTAGACAGGGCAAAAGCAGTTGCATCTTTACTTTCAAAATTTGGGATTCCAAAAGAACGATTAGATGTTGTGGCGATGTCAGATAAACAGCCCATCGCAGAAGAATATATGCCCTCTGGTGAAAAAGAGAATCAGCGGGTAGAAATATATATTAATTACTAATTTTTCGTTTCTCCACAAACCATGATTTTTTTGATGAATATTAGAAATTTTTGATCTTTTGTTCTTATTTCTGTTGAGGTTTTTACTTTGAGTTTTCTTAATATAGGTGTTGCTGGTCTTGGTAATGTGGGGGCGAGTCTTGTTGATTTGCTTGAAAAGCAACAACAGTTATTAAATCGACGATGTGGCCATAATCTGAAAATTACGAATGTTAGCGCAAGGCAACGCTCATTAGATCGTGGACTAGATCTCTCCAGTATTACATGGTGTGAAAATCCTCTAGATATTGTGAATGCTGATGATGTCGACGTTATCTGTGAGCTTATCGGCGGAGATTCTGGTATAGCATTAGATCTTAGTAGGAAGGCCCTTAGTGCAGGCAAGCACCTTGTCACAGCTAATAAGGCTATGTTAGCTGTCCATGGTAATGAGTTGGCTAGACTGGCTGAGGAAAATAAAGTCCAGCTTAGATATGAGGCTGCAATAGCTGGGGGTATTCCTATTATCAAATCTATAAGGGAGGGATTATCTGCTAATTCGATATCCGAAATCCAAGGTATTCTTAATGGAACCTGTAATTATATTCTAACAAAAATGTATGATGCTGTTGTGGAAGGTGAAGTTGCAAAATTTGATGAAGTTTTGAAGGAGGCTCAGAATCAAGGTTATGCAGAAAGTGATCCTTCTACAGATATAGATGGTATTGATGCAGCTCACAAATTATCAATTTTAACTAGTCTTGCCTTTGGTGCTCCTGTTGACTTTGATTCCGTTCACATTGAAGGTATTAGGCATATTAGCGATATGGATGTATCATATGCTTTCGAGCTTGGATATCGTGTAAAGTTGCTAGCTATATCCAGAAAGAATGAGGGTGGTATTGAGCAACGTGTTCACCCCTGTTTAATTCCATCTAGAGACTCTTTAGCAAGAGTAGATGGCGTTAATAACGCTATAGTTGTTAAGGGAAATACTGTAGGCACTACTATATATGAAGGCCCTGGTGCGGGTGGTGACGCAACTGCTTCTGCTGTTATCAGTGATATAGTAGATATAGCTAGGGGACAGTTCCTAGACACATTTAACATACCATTAAAATTGCTGGAGGAGTGCAAGCCATTCCCAATTAATAATGTGATTGGCGCCTATTATCTCCGTCTTATGGTTCTAGATCAGCCTGGTGTTATAGCTGATATTACTGCCTGTTTAAGAGAGCAAAATGTTTCAGTTGAGTCTATGATACAGAGACCAAAAAACTCAGATGATACTGTACCTGTTGTATTAACAACCCATCAGACAGAAGAGGAAACTTTTCAGCGAGCATTGAAGGCAATCAGTCGTTATGACGTGGTTGTTGAGGATCCCATGATGATAAGAATAGAAGATACAAGAGAATAATTTGTTGACAGTTTGTGGAGAGAATTATGGATCGAATTGAACCAATCCCCTTAGACCGAAATCTTGCCTTAGAGGCTGTTCGTGTCACTGAAGCTGCAGCCCGTGCGGCGTCACAACTTATCGGGTGTGGTGATGAAGTGGCTGCCGATCAAGCTGCTGTTGATGCTATGCGACGATCGTTAAATGCTCTTGATATAGAGGGAACCGTTGTTATAGGAGAGGGCGAGAGAGATGAGGCGCCTATGCTATATATAGGTGAAAAAGTAGGAACGGGTAATGGCCCTAAACTTGATATTGCTCTCGATCCTCTCGAGGGTACAACTATTTGTGCAACCGGGGGACCAAATGCTCTTGCAGTTATGGCCTTTGCTGAGGCTGGAGGATTTTTAAATGCTCCAGACACATATATGGAAAAAATTGCTGTAGGTGATGGGCTGCCTTCTGATCTAGTCGACCTAGATTCAACCCCTCTCCAGAATTTGACTGAACTAGCCAAAGCAAAAAAGTGTGAGATTGGTGATCTTATGGTTTTAATTCTCGACCGCCCTCGTCACGAAGAAATAATTTTAAAAGTTCGTGAGAGCGGAGCAAGAGTGCAGTTAATTAAGGATGGTGATGTGGCCGGTGTTATAGCAACTACCAGACTTAATCCAAGTGTTGATATTTATATGGGAATAGGAGGAGCGCCAGAAGGAGTTTTAGCAGCAGCTGCACTTCGCTGTATTGGTGGACAAATGTCTGGCAGGTTAGTGTTTAGAAATAGTGATGAAAAAACCCGTGCACATAAGATGGGTATAAAAGACCTAAATAGAAAGTATCAGCTTAACGAGCTTGCGGGTGGAGATGTTATGTTTGCCGCCACAGGCGTAACTGATGGCGCCATGTTGAAAGGTATACATACTTCACATAACGGAATGTATACCCATAGTGTTGTAATGCGCTCAGCAACAGGAACCTTACGATTAATTCAAGCTGAACATGATTATGAGAGAGGTGTAATTGGGAGAGAAAGGCACTGATTTTTTGGTGGACACAGCGTATTCAAATGAAACTACTCCCGCAACCCTCGGTGTTGAATCGTCAGTAAATGGTCTTCGTTGGCAACAAAGGCTAAAAGACGACCGAATATCTCTCGCATTATCCCAGGCTGCTGACATTCCTGAGACTATAGCTAAAATCGCTGCAGGTAGAGGCGTTGGTATAGATGATATTGAAACTTTCCTTAGGCCTACTGTACGTAATTTGATGCCCGATCCATCATCTTTCCAAGACATGGACAGAGCAGTTAGTCGTATTGTCAGTGCAATAATGAAACGAGAGAAAGTTGCGGTTTTTGGCGATTATGATGTTGATGGTGCAACATCTGGTGCAATCTTAATACGTTACTTGAGCCTTCTTGGTATTGAAACTATCAGTTATGTTCCGCATAGAGAGAAAGAAGGTTATGGACCTAACGTTAATGCTATAAACTATCTATCTTCTAATGGTGCCTCTATTATTATAATGGTAGATTGTGGTACATCAGCATTTGATCCTATAGAAAATACTAAAAACTTAGACATTGATATAATTATTGTTGATCATCATATCGCTGAGCCAAATCTTCCTGATGTATATGCTATAATAAACCCAAATAGATTAGACGAGAAAGGTAGTTATGGAAATCTAGCTGCCGTTGGGGTTACTTTTTTACTTTTGGTTGGTTTAAATCGAGAGCTTCGTAAAATTGAATGGTTTGACGGTTCGTCAGGTTATAGTGAGCCTGATCTAAGGCTATTTCTTGACTTAGTCGCCCTTGGTACAATCTGCGATGTTGTTCCGCTTAAAGGCTTAAATAGGGCATATGTTAAGCAAGGTTTGAAGGTAATGGCCAAAAGAAAAAATATTGGTATAGCGTCTATATATGACCTTGCCGAGCTTGAAAGTTTTCCCGGTGTTTATCAGGTAGGTTATATTATAGGTCCACGTATTAATGCTGGTGGACGTGTTGGGGAGCCTAGTCTTGGTACGCGGATTCTTGCTACTCTTGATAAATCAGAAGCAGAATTTATTGCTAATCAATTAGAGCAGTACAATGAAGAACGGAGAAAAATAGAGATAGATATATTCGATGCAGCTGTCACTCAGGTTTTAGAGCGTGAAAGTGATGGTAATCTTTCACCTTTAGTTATCGTGGCAGGTAATGGCTGGCATCCTGGTGTAACTGGAATTGTGGCTAGTAGAATTAAGGAAAGGTTTAGGAGGCCCAGTATTGTTATTGCTTTTGATAAAGAGATTGGCAAGGCTTCTTGTAGATCTATTGAAGGAGTTGATATTGGTTCAGCAATTACTGCAGCAAGGCAATCAGGTCTAATAATTAACGGTGGTGGTCATGCTATGGCTGCAGGTTTCACAGTAAAAATGACAATGTTAGAAAAGCTTGGTAAATTTTTGACTAGTAGACTGTCTGATTCTGTTGAATCAGCACTACTTAATACGAATTTACTGATTGATGGTATCCTTACTATTGAGGGTGCAAATAAGAATTTAGTGAAAAGTTTTGAGGATGTTGGTCCTTTTGGCCCTGGTAATAGTGAGCCGCGTTTTGTTATTCCTAAAGTAAGAATTATTAATGCAGATGTTGTGGGAAATGGACATATAAGGTGTTCATTGCGTGGAGAGCGGGGTGGCTCATTGAAGGCTATAGCGTTTAGGAGCGCAGATACAGCATTAGGTAATTATCTTTTATCATGTGGTGATGCACTAATAAATTTGGCTGGCTATCTTAGAATAAATAGTTGGAAGGGGAGGGATTCAGTGCAACTAACAATAGTAGATGCATCGCATGTAGAGTAGATAATATAAAAATTTTTGTTTAGCTCGTAGTACGGCTTGATTTTTAAGCTTTGAAAGCTTATTACAGCCTTCTAAGGACTTCGTATATTTTGGGTCCCCTTCGTCTAGCGGTTAGGACGCTGCCCTTTCACGGCGGAAACACGGGTTCGAGTCCCGTAGGGGGCACCATATAATTAGATCAGATACTTAGAGTGCATCTCTGATAAAGAGGTGCATTTTTTTTTGCCTATTTTTTAGGCACCTGGGACACAGATGGGACATGAATTTTAAGAAAAAAAGTTTCATAACAGGAAAGTAAGGAATTATTACTTTGAAGTAAGACTTTATTACGAAGACAAAGTAAAAATTTCTTACGTTACATTGACACCTAAAAACAAATACACGGGTTCGATTCCTGTAGAGATTACTACCTTATCTAATCGATCAGCTTGCCGTTCTAATAAGTTCCTTTTTCTTTAAGCTGGCCATTTTCGTGATACGAAACCCAAGGTCCATCAAACACACCGTTCTTATAAGTTCCTTTATACGAAAGCTGGCCATTTGTGTGATAGCTAGCCCAAGGTCCATCCGGCTTGCCGTTCTTAAAAGTTACTTTTTCTTCAAGCTGGCCATTTTCGTAATACTTAAGCCAAGGTCCATCAAACTCATCGTTCTTATAAGTTCCTTTCTCCTCTAACTGTC
>CETH01178845.1_pt1 | contig 111016 bp, 128 predicted proteins | sample 361461 | NCBI WGS metagenome assembly CETH01 (sample SAMEA2622695, study PRJEB7988) | marine metagenome | isolation source: saline water (ENVO:00002010), including | reverse complement strand
ACGGTTGAGTAGAAGGAAACAGCGATTTATTTAATAATATGATAAAAACACAACTAAGAACCGACAAATTTGCCATAACCCTTTCCCTTCTTTGTGTGCTTCATTGTTTTTTTGTTCCTGCTTTTGTCATTTTGTATTCAGGTTTTTTGTCTTTCTCAATTGATAATGAATCCATACATCAATTAATAGTATTAACAGCAGTCCCTATTAGCATTTTTGCACTAAGTTTAGGATATAAAAACCATAAATCTACTTCTTCTATTCTGCCAGCAATCTTAGGCCTGTTAATGTTTATTTTTGCAGTAGTTTTGGGAGAAAATAAATTGGGAGAAATTGGAGAAAAAACATTAACCTTTCTTGGTTCAGTATTTATTGCTTATTCTCATTTTATCAATTATCAAACATGTAGAAATGTTAATTGTTCCTGCCATGAAGATCATTAGAAATTAACATTAGAAGTTTTTATATTCTTCATTTAGTCTTTTAGCAATTTTCTATAACCCAGCCCTTCTGGTTTGAGCCCCTTTGTCTTATTATGTAGAAATGATAGACAGAGAGAATAATATGCGAAGAATAATTACTGGTCATAATAAAAAAAGAAAGTCGATAATTTCCATAGATGGACCGCCCGCGAGATCAATGGGCGAAGACGCAGGAGGATTATTTGAGATTTGGAATACAGATGGAAGTGGCTTTGACACAACTTCTGAAAAAGATAGAGCTGACATAGAAATTATGTTATCCCCTGTAAAAGGAGGGACTAAATTTAGATATTTCCAAATTAACCCGATTCCAGAAGGCGTTCCTAAAGAAGCTATAGAAGCAGCCACAGCAGAGGCATTTGAGAGGATGGGAGCGGCTCATCATAGAATTGATACCTCTAGAAACGCGGCCATGCACGAGACTGACACCATAGATTACATTATTTTATTGAAAGGAGACGTTACCTTGATTTTGGATGAGGAAGAGGTTCAACTAAAGCCGCATGATGTTGTGGTTCAAAGAGGCACTAACCATGCCTGGGTTAATAATGGCTCTGATCCCGCTCTATTAATTGCTGTTTTAATTGACAGCTCTTTGGTTTAGGAGAAAAGAAAAAGTGGAATTTATTTTTTTAAATTCTGAAGCCTTAAAGGGCAGCACCGTACTATTTGTTTGGTTAGGAATATGACTCAACGAATTGAAGGAGGTTGTTTTTGCGGTTCAGTTCGTTACAGTTTAGAAAAAAATAATTACCGCTCTTCAAATTGCCATTGTTCTATGTGTAGGCGTATTTCTGGGGCTGCTTTTGTTTCCTGGATGGCCATTCCGATTCGCTGCTTTGAGTATATTCAGGGGGAACCAAAAAAACTCATTTCTTCTTCTCACGGCACTAGATATTTTTGCCAGGATTGCGGAACCCCTGTTGTTTGTCTACTAGAAGAATACCCTGAATACACTTATATCACCATTTGTAGCTTGGATAGACCTCAAGATTTTGAACCAAAAGGCGACATGTATACTGAAGATAGACTGCCTTGGCTAAAAAAAACTAAAAGTTAATATAGACTTTTGTGCATAGATTTTTTCTTAAATGAGTACATAATTAATATTGAGAGTTATTTGTCTGTTAAGAATATAAGGAAGAGAAATGTCAACAGGAATATTGAATTTAAACAAGGAACTAAGAGATTATCTTTGGGAAAAGGGCATGGAAGAGCACCCGTCTTTAAGGGAGCTGAGGACTGAGACTGCAAAACTGCCTGAATCTGCGATGCAAATTTGTCCTGAACAGGGAGCGCTAATGGCCAATATAGTAAGGCTAATGTCAGCAAAAAATACCATAGAGATAGGGACTTTTACAGGATACAGTACACTTGCTGTGGCTTTGGCGCTTCCACAAGATGGCAAAGTTATTGCTTGTGATGTTTCAGAAGAATGGACCTCTATTGGTAGAAGAAAATGGCAAGAAGCTGGAGTGGCTGAAAAGATAGACCTTAGAATAGCACCAGCTATAGAAACCCTCCAGAGCTTGATTGAAGCAAATAAAGAGGCCTCTTTTGACTTTGCCTTTATAGATGCAGACAAGGTAAATTATTTAGATTACTACAGGATTTGTTTAAGGCTTGTAAGGAAGGGAGGTGTTATTGCCATAGACAATGTCTTGTGGAGTGGTGCTGTTATAAACCCTTCTGTAAACGACGACGATACTAATGCAATAAGGGAGCTAAACGATTTTCTTGCCAAAGATGATAGAGTCTCTTTGTCTATGGTGCCTGTTGGCGACGGTTTGACGCTTGCATTTATCTTATAGCCTTAGATAAATGTATAAAATTTTAACTCTCACATGTTTACTAACTAAAGTCTTTCAACATTTTTTTTAACTCTAGCTGATGTTGTTCTTCTTGGCCGATTAAGCCTCGGGTGTATTCTTCTAGGTACACTGAGACCCCTTCGACCTCTTCGAGTAGGCTTTTATAGAGATCTAATGCATGTAACTCATGGGCAAGACTTTCTTCTAATATGTCTTTTATTGAGTGATTATTTGTTTCTATTATCTTTGCAATTTTCTGACTGGGGTGACCATCCAGCCCTGTTAAAAGCTCTCCTGCTTGTTGCGCATGTTGTAGAGATTCATTTGCCTGGTCTTGCAGAAATTTTACTATTGGAAGCCTATGAGGGCCCGTTACCATAAGCGAAGAGTGTGTATATCTAACAACTCCCGCTAACTCGTACTCCATAATCTTATTAAGTATTCCTGTAACCCTTCCTATTCTGATGCTATCGCTTGGCATATAGACCTCCAAATTTTTGTAATGATAGCAAGTATCCAAAGGAAAATGCTTGATGAGAATGAAGGAGGAATCGATAATCATTATCTTTAATAAGCAAAAATCTAAAAATGAAATTTGAACCCATGCTAACACCCAAAGAAATGCTACATAAGGGTATTTTTGGAGGAACTTATTTTTATGAGCTAGTAGATCATCTAGACTTTCCTGAAGATTGGTTTGACGGTTTAGACGAGTCATTTTACCAGTCATCCAGTTACCTCAAGACAATAAACTGCTTCAAAATCAAAGCCGGCCAGTCACAGGCCGAATGGGAGGCTAAGGGATGGATACATCCAGACGACCCAAGAGGGTGGTTTGAATGGTATTGCAAATATTATTTAGGAAGAAGACATCCTGATGACGAAAGACAGATTAAGCGATGGTTAGCTTTCTGCGGACCTAAAGGAAGGTGGAGGAATATAATTTACTCAAAAATTAATGCTGCAGGCTGTGATATTGAGTTCTCTCAAGATATTAGCCCTAGAATCCAACAGTCTCTTTTACATTGGTCTTATCTAGTAAATAAGAAAGACTATGATGCTTGGCTAGAATCATGACACAATAGGATGTTATATTAAATATTAGAAAGGAGAAAACCGTATGAGCGTTTTGGTTACTTTAGAAATGCCTGTAAAGCCTGATATGCTAGAAGAATACTTAGGAATCCTGAAAGGAGCCCTTGTAGAAACAAGGGAATATGAGGGCTGCATGAGTGTTAAAACTTATGTAGATAGAGAAACTTCTGCAGTTCTTTTAGTAGAGGAATGGGAAACGGCAGAACATCAACAATCTTATATGGCTTGGAGGGTAGAGACGGGATTAATCGAGGCAGTGGCCCCTTTTATGCAGGGAGAGCTTTCTATAAGAACTTTCGATCCTAAATCAGACGTTTAATTTAAAAATAAAAATAGGAGAAAATTTATGTTTAGTCATATTATGGTAGGAGCTAACGATATAGAGCAGTCAAAGAAATTCTATGATGCCCTTATGGGAGTATTAGGAGGAGGAGAAGGAATATTAAGCATGAACCCCACAGGGCAGAAGCGATATATTTATTTATTAGATGACATGACCTTTTTGATCACAGAGCCAATAGACGGAAAAGAAGCTACGCACGGCAATGGAACTACTATTGGTTTTAGTGTTAAAGATCCTGAAACAGGAGATAGGTGGCATCAAGCAGGTCTAGCTAATGGTGGGACTAGCTGTGAAGACCCCCCAGGAACCAGAGAATTCATGGGCATGAAACTTTATTTAGCTTATTTAAAAGATCCGTCAGGAAATAAAATCTGTACCTTCCTTAACCAGACAGAATAGGAAAGAACTATATGGAGCTTGAAGTGAAAGATGCAAAGCTTCATTTTGAATTTTCTGGCGATCCTAAAGACCCATCTCTTGTGCTTTGGAACGGTGCGGGTTGCTCGTTAAGGATGTGGGATAGGGTTGTAGAAAAATTAAAAAACCAATTTTTTACTATTACTTTCGATGTTAGAGGGACTGGTCTAAGCGAAGTTAAGGCCAATGACAAGAGTCAGTTTACCTTTGAAACATACAGCGAAGATCTTAATAAGATTTTAGAATACTTAAACGTAAGCAATATACATATTTGGAGCATGGCATGGGGCTCTAGAGCAGCTTTAGCTTACTCTGCTTTGTTTCCAGAAAAAGTTTTATCCGCGACACTAAGTGATGCAAGTATAGGAATAGCTGATACAGATTCACAAAAGGAGGGCTCAAAGCGTGCCTACAAAAAACAAATAGCATCTGGTGTAGAGAGTTTTGATTTACCTGAAGGGTGGAATCAACACCTTAACAACGAAACAATGGTTATGGCCTTATCAGCGGCCAAAGGGTATAACTTTGAAGGAGCAGTAAAAAATATTAACTGCCCAGTTCTTATTATGACAGGAGACCATGATCCTAATCTCAAATATAGCAACTATCTGGAAGGAGAGATATCTGAATCTAGGCTAGTAGTACTCACAGATGTGGGCCATGGGTCGGTTTTGCAAAGGCCAGATTTAACATTAAAAGAGTTTTTAAGTTTCCATAAAGAGAAGGCCAACATAGACTAATGCTAGAAAATAAAACTATAGTTATAACAGGCGCTGCAAATGGGATCGGGAGAGCATGGGCAGAAAGATTTATTGCAGATGGGGCGGTAGTAGTCGCATGTGATATAGATGGAGAAAACTTAGAGAGTTTGAAGAAAATAGGAATCTTTATAAAAAAGATAGATGTTTCCTCACAGAAAGAAGTAAAGGATGCAATAGACTTTGCCGTGGAAAAAACAGGCAGGCTAGATGTATTATTTAATAATGCTGGTGTAGGTTATGGCAAAAAACTAGAAGATTCTCATGATCAAGATTTTGAGAGTCATGTTGCAATACATCTTTTTGGTTGTTTCTATGGAATGAGATTTGCTATTCCAGTTATGCGACAGCAAGGGAGGGGTAGAATAATAAACACTATCTCAAGAAACGCCGAGACATGCCTACCAAGAACTTCAGCTTATGCTGCAGCTAAAGCGGCTATATGGTCCGCATCAAGGGTAGCTTCTGCAGAGGTTTCAGATACTGATATCCTTATAAATATGTTAATCCCAGGCCCGACTAACACCAAGATTTGGGGAAGAGAGATGAATCACCTTCAGGATCCTTCTGTGACATACCCAACAGCTAAGCTGCTAGCTACTTTAAAAAAGGGAGGGCCCAGCGGAAAAGTTTTTTGGGATGAAAAAGAATACCCTATGTTTAACGAATCAAATGAAATACTTAAAAAATAACTTATCTTCAAGCAAAAATAAAAAGGATATACAATAAAACAATGAAAGTTCATGTTGTTTATACAAAGAATCAATTAAGGAATTTCACGTATATTATTGAAATGCAATCCTCTGAATGTTTAGTGCTTGATCCTTGGGACGACTCGCAGGTTGACCAGGAATTAGACAAATTTAACTTGAGGTTAAAAGCTATTATTAATACACACGAACATTTTGACCACACGCAAGGAAACCAGGCGCTCTTTAATAGACATAATTGTGAAGTTTGGGCCCATAATAACGGAGAGGGAAAAATTCCTTGTCTTTCTAGAACCCTTTCAAAAGATGAAATAATTCCTTTGGGTGATGGTTTTGTTATAAAAGTACTGGATACACCAGGACATACTTTTGCCCATTTATGTTTTTTAATATTAGAAAATGAAGTTCCTAGGTATGTTTTTACAGGAGACACTTTGTTTAACGCGGGGGTAGGAAATTGCCATAATGGAGGAGATCCACAGGTTATGTATCAAACTATTAAAGACCAATTCCATACACTACCAGATAGCGTATGCATCTACCCTGGGCATGATTATCTAGAGAATAATCTTGAATTTACTCTTAGTCTTGAGCCAGACAATCAGTCAGCAAAAGAATGGCTTGCAGAGGTAAAGAAAGTAGACCCTTCAATCAATCCGCTTCTAACCTCAATCGGCGACGAAAGAGAATTTAATACCTTTTTTAGATTAAATAATCATATGATCAAAGAAAGTTTATCTCTAGAATCAGCAGAAGAAAAAGAAGTATTTCTTGCTCTAAGAGAAAAAAGAAATAGCTGGTAATACTAATGAGCACAATTAAAGAAATAGACTTGAAGGGGTTGGAGTCTTTTGACTATCCCCCAATAACTGAAGACCTTGAAGAAGTAAAAGAACATTTAGATCTTTACGGTATGGCCCTAGTTGGCAATGTTTTATCTGCTCAAGAAATTGAAGATATGGATAAAAGGCTCATTGAGCAGTTTTATGGAGAAGAAAAGTACAAAGTTGGTTCTAAGCTGAGAGGAGATGAAGGTCTTGGCATTGTATCTAAAGAAGAAGATAAAGTAAGCAGACTAGTTTGGAACCTTATTAACAAAGGAGATTGTTTTTTAAAGCTTATCGATCACCCCAAAATTCTTCCTTTGATCCAGCACCTGATCGGCGAAAGAGTTTGTCTTTGCTCAATAGGAGCACACATGAATGGCAGTGGGAATGAAAGAATGGCCTTGCACCAAGACCAATGGCCTTTAGTGCCACACCGAATGAACTTCCCCTTTATGGCAAACGTTATGTATCTAATTTCTGATAATTCACCTGCCAATGGCGGAACAAGGCTAATCCCGGGTTCGCACAAATGGCCAAATATTGATTATCAAACTGCGAATTCTGAATTTATTCAAGATAAGGCTGTTTCACTTTCAGCTCCCAAAGGAACTGCAATCGTCTGGGAGGGCAGAGTTTGGCATGGAAATGGGTTAAACAGGTCTGGTACAACTAGAAGCAATATATCAACAGCATTTCTTCAACCCTGGGTAAAGCCTCAAGAGTATCATCAGTACAGTATCAGGCCTGAGGTATTAAAAAAAGTTTCTGATAAACAGAAACACATTCTAGGTTTTAGTTCATACGGCACTTTAGGGGGGCACGATGGCTCCAGTGTATCTCTTGCAGAATTTAATCCAAACAAGAAATCTATAGGCCTCCTTAAGCCTTAATAATGAACCTATAGTTGATACAATGTAAATCTAAGTAATTTGGGGTTTAATTAAGGGGTGAGTCGGATTTGACAATTACAAAAGAAAAGTCTGATATAGGTTATTGGTTCTGGGGTCAGTTTAATGATGCAACACATTCCGCTATATCTGATATTCATAAACAAATTAAGAAAGATCTTCAAGGGCCACACTTTGAGCCGCATCTTACTTTAGCAGGCCCTTGCCAAAACTTAAAAGCAGAAGACTCCAAGGCATTAAAAGAGAGACTTAAGAACTTTAGTGCTTTGGAATTAACCGTAAGCGGCTTGCAGACCGAAGAAAAGTTTTTTAGAGCCCTTTACCTAAAAATTTTGGAAGATGAAGGGCTATCTAAGATAAGAAAGAATCTCTTGCAAGTCTTCAACCTTAAAGATTCTATATTCAATCCCCATGTTAGTCTTTATTACGGCACTGCCGGGAAGGATCAAAGAAATAATATCATTAGTAATTTGCATAACTGGCCAAAAAAAATTATCCTCGACAAAGTTTCTATATACTCGATGGGCTTGGATATAGATTCTTGGAGTTTAATTGAAAGCATTCAGTTAAAGAATGTAAAAAAAAGTTGAGACAGGTATGGGTAAATTAAAAAACATAACACGGGCAATATTAATTCTGGTCATATCTATTCAAGCTGAATTCATTTTATCTGACGAAGAAAGCGAAGAATCAAACGCTAGATCTCAGCCCTTTATTCAATACTTGATTCTTTATGACAGTGGCATTACTGAAAAACAAGGGCAGTTTTTGAATGGAAGACAGGACGGCACTTGGGAAGCCTTTTACGAAAGCGGGAATCTAAAAGAAAGAGCTGAGTGGAGAAGAGGGAGACTACAGGGGCCAATAGAGTCCTTCTACGACAATAGCAACCCTCAAAGCAAAGGCGCATTTGACAATAACCAACAAGTAGGAGAATGGACCTATTTTTTTGAAAACGGTAATATCGAGCAACAAGGGTTCTTTGTTGATGGTTTAAAGTCAGGACCTTGGAATTTCTATTACGAAAATGGCTCAATAAAAACAGAGGCAACATTTGAGTCTGGTATAGAGACAGGTAGGTTTGTTTACTATGATCCAAAGGGGGTCAAGGAAAGTGAAGGAACTCTTGTTGAAGGAATCCGAGATGGAGATTGGAGATTCTATTATTCAGATGGTAGCATGAAAACCCAAGGCAATTTTCAAGCAGATAGAGAAAACGGGGCTTTCAGATATTTTCATCAAAATGGTGCTTTAGAAAGTGAAGGATCCTTTAATAATGGAATACGTACTGGTATTTGGAAGGTTTACGACTCTGAAGGAAAAATAGCATTTAACAGGAAATATATCCCTGGCAATTAATGTTTCTCTATTTTTAAACATTTAAAACTCCTATTAGAAATGCTTGATAAGATTGCAGGATAAAAAATTAATAGATTCTTATATTTTTAAGCTTATGATCAAAAAAGGGCTCTTTTTTTTAGGAATTAATTTTTTGTTTTCTTGCTCAGAAGTGAAAGAAATTTCTTTAGAGTCTTTTGCCTCAGAAGGAGATGTTTTTGAGTCCGGGAAAGGATTGATGTCTCTTGGTTATGGCTTGCATCCTCTAGAAGAAAAGTCTGAAAACCAAAAGACATTACTAATAGGAGTTCATGGGAGCGCAAGTAGAGGCTATGAATGGGTTTACCCCTTGCAAACCCTAGATAACCCGGAGACCTTTACCTTATTCTTTCGTTGGGAGGACAGGATCTGCCCTGGCCCATCTTATGAAAAGCTGAAATCATTAATAGATTTGATATTGCAAACAAACATAGGCTTTGCTGAGGTTGTTATTGTTGGTCATAGCTATGGCGCTCTTCTTGTTTCTATGTTTTCCTCTGAGTGGGTCAATGAAGCATCTTTGGCAGTGCATACTATAGCTGGCCCGTTAGCAGGTATTTCTTCAATCAATAGCCTTTGCTCATATAGTCCGCCTAGTGCAATTAATAACAATGTAGAATTTTATGAGTGGAGAACCATAAAAGAACTTGATGTAGCTTTTAAAGATTTAGATTTTGATCCTCAGGAGATTAATCTTCCTGGTAGTAATATAAAAAGATTACCAGAAACATACAACGGAAGAAGGTTAGGTCATAATTGGTCTATAAGTTGGGTAGCAGATGAAATCAGTAAATAGATTTAAGGCTATTTAAGAAAAATACATGAGTAATATAGACAACCTTATCAAGTCGGAATCTTCAAAATACGGATGGGTAATGGTTTTAGTTGTGTTTGTTTTAAGTGGACTTGCTTTTGGATCTATGGCTTCAATATCTGTATTTTTAAAACCTATTTCTGCAGATTTCGGTTGGTCTAGAGGCGCTACTTCCCTAGCGTATACAGTCGCTTCTTTAGCTTCAGCCTTATTTGGAGTGATATGGGGGATAGTGGCTGATAAATACGGAACTCGTTGGTTTGGTCTGGTTGGAGCATCTGCCATGACCATTTGCTTGTATTTATTGAGCGCCCAGACCTCTTTGTTTCAATTTTATCTTCTGTATTTTTTATTTGGAGCTCTAGGTGGCGCCATGTTATTTTCTCCTCTCTATGCAAATGTTGGCTTTTGGTTCCGTAAGAATCCTGGCTTAGCATTGGGCGTAGCAGCATCCGGTGGGGCAGTGGGCCAAGCATTTATTCCCCACCTTAGCGGCTATCTTATCCACTCATCTGGATGGCAAAGCGCTTACGTCAACTTAGCTTTAATCTACGCCGTCATAGCTTTTCCAATCGCGCTTCTTATCAAAGAATCACCTTGGAGGGAAAGTGCACGTGATCAAGTTGAGCCAGAACCTAGAACTTTTCCCATTTCAGAAAAAGAAGTGGTTATTTGGATAAGTGTAGCTGTAATCTTTTGTTGTGTGTGTATGTCTGTGCCCATAATGCATTTAGTACCATTACTGACAGATGCAAGTTTTTCAGTAGAATTTTCTACCAAAGTGCTAATGATCTTAATGATTTGTGGGGCTTTCGGAAGAATTTTTGGTGGGATCTTAGGAGACTATATAGGTCCCTTACCAGGCTATATTCTTATGTCATTAGGTCAGACAGTATCAGTTGTTTGGTTTCCTCAAACTTCCTCCGTGACAGGCATATATTTATTGGCAGCATTTTTTGGATTTACTTACTCTGGTGTTATGTCGAGCATTTTGGTTTGCACTAGAGTGATGGTTTCAGCACAATTTGCTGCAAGAGCAATGAGCATAACATCTTTTTTCGGATGGATCGGTATGGGTCTTGGAGGCTTTTTAGGAGGTTATTTTTTTGATGCGGAAGGAAATTACATTTGGGCATATACGTTTGCAGGAATAATGGGCTGTATCAACTTGTTTATACTTTCTCAATTTTGGCTTCGCATTAAAAGGGAAGAAAGATATTTGATAATTTCAGGGAATTAAAATGGTAAGCATATCAAACCAAAAAGCTGTAAACCTTTTAAGCTTGAATCAAAAAGATCTAGAAGATTTTTTTGTTTCTATTGAAGAAAAACCATTTCGAGCTATGCAAGTAATTAAATGGATCCACCAACGAGGCATTTCTGATTTCTCCCAAATGACAAATTTATCAAAAGCTTTAAGAGAGAAGCTCAAAAATAATTGTGTTATAAAAGCACCAGAAGTTATATATGAGAAAACTTCGGAAGACGGAACCAGAAAATGGGTTATTAGTGTAGGTGATAAAGATCTTATAGAGATGGTATTGATCCCTGAAAAAAATAGAGCCACTTTATGTGTCTCTTCTCAAGTGGGCTGTGCCGTGGATTGCAGTTTTTGCGCTACAGGAAAACAAGGATTTTCAAGGAATTTAAATTTAGACGAGATCATTGGCCAAGTTTGGGTAGCTTCCAATTCTTTTGGTGTACCAAGGTCGCCTGAGACCAGACCTATAACAAATGTAGTAATGATGGGCATGGGCGAGCCATTATTAAATTTTGAGCCAGTTGTGGATGCCATGAACTTAATGATGAATGATAATGCATATGGTCTTTCAAAACGGAAAGTTACTTTAAGCACTTCGGGCATAGTTCCTAGAATTGATGATTTAGGTAAAGTGACAGACGTAGCTTTAACCATTTCCTTGCATGCGCCCAATGATGAACTGAGAAATAAGTTAGTTCCAATTAATAAGAAGTATCCTATAAAAGATCTAATAGATGCAGTTAAAAGATATGTTGAAGGCTGCTCAGATAAGAGAGTGACAACAATTGAATATATATTAATCGAAGATGTTAATGACAGCTTAGAGCTTGCAAATGAGCTATGTGAGCTCCTTACCCAAATTGATTGTAAAATTAATTTAATTCCCTTTAATACCTTTTCAGAATCAAAATATAAGCGACCATCTGGGAATAGAGTAAAGCGTTTTCAAAAGTATCTTCAAGATAAGGGTTATGTAACCACAATTCGTTCAACTAGAGGTGACGACATTATGGCGGCCTGTGGCCAGCTAGTTGGCCAAGTAAACGACAAGACTAGAAAGAAAGAGAGAACCGAGAACAAACTAAAAATAAAATCAAAAACAATTTAAATGATCCAGAGTGTTGCAATAATAGGAGCAGGGATATCTGGTCTTACTGCTGGGTGTGCATTAAGGAAATACGGATTTGAAGTCAATATTTTTGAAAGATTAAATTCCATCTCAGAATTTGGAGCAGGAATTACCTTATCTAGGAATGCCACTTCTCTTTTAAGACATCTTGATTTATATGAAGAGCTAGAAAGAAATAGTTACACCCCAAAAGGGTCTTTTATAAGGCATTATAAAACCGCAAAAGATATAGCTCATGTAGATTTTACTAAAGACTTCTTAGCTACAGACAGAAGGGACGTAGTAAGAATCTTTTCTGAAAGGTTTGTTAACATGGGAGGTCATTTACATCTATCGCAAGCAATAGAAAGAGTAGATATGGAGAGTGGAAAACTCTTTTTTTCAGGAGAAGGAGATCATTCTGCTGATCTTATCCTAGCTTGCGATGGGATTAAGTCTACTATTAGGGAAAGAGGATTTGATAGTTCTAAGCCAAGTTTCACAAACTATATTGCTTGGAGAGGGATTGTCGATAAATCTGATTTTCCTAGATTCTCTGGAAACGACCAAGTCAATATTTATCATGGTCCTGGCGGGCACGTTGTTTTTTACCCAATAGGACATGGGGACAAGATTAACTTTGTAGCCATAGAGAATGGAGAAAACTGGGAAGAAGAATCCTGGAAAAGGGAAGGTAATAAAAAAGACCTATTAAACGCATTTGAAGGTTGGAGTACAAACATTAGAGGGACTTTTTCGTCAGCCAACAAGATATACAAGTGGGGAATATTTGATAGACCGGTTCCAGAAAGAGTTTCTAAAGGGAAAGTCTTTCTTTTAGGTGACGCAGCTCATCCAATGGTTCCTTTTTTAGGGCAAGGTGGATGCATGGCAATTGAAGATGCTTTTACTTTGGCTTATCTAACTCATAAGTTAAAAGATGATTTAGACAGAATTAAAGACTCTTATCAAAGACTAAGACGCACAAGAGTGAGCTACATTCAGCAAATGTCAAATTTACAAGGCAAGTTAAACCATTTCTATAATCCTTTGTTAATGGAACTAAGAAACTTAGCAGTAAAACTTTTCATTAAACCTAGCACAAAGAATATTCATTCATATGATGCTCTAAGGGAAATATCAAAGCTATAAATAGCCGATACTACTTGCTTCTCTGAAACCTTCCTATTAATCTTTCCCTCTATTTTTGGGGAAAAATATGAGTTATGCAGAACATAGAAAAATTATTGATGCAGATAGCCATATCATTGAGCTTGAAGACTTTCTGATTTCCGCTGCAAAAGAAGAAGATAAAAGACTTATTCCTTCTATGTCTTCACAGAAAGAGCTACCAGTTTTAGATTTAGGTCTTGAAAGAGGAAAAGAGCTTTTTAAGAAACGTCAGGAAAATCCAGAAGTAATGGCCAAATTTGACGAAGCCATCTTAGATAATACTAAAAGTGGGTGGAACAGGGTAGGGGCTTTTGATTCTGCTGAAAGATCTCATGCACTGGATGTTTTTGGTTATTCAATTCAATGGATACTTCCTACATTTTCTTTTCACCAGATAGCGCATTCAGAAGATCCTAAAGTTCTAGAAATAGGATCAAAAACTCTTAATAGAGCAATGGGAGACTTCTGTATGTCAGACAAAAGACTTAAAGCCATAGGGTATATACCTTTACAACTGGGGCCAAAGAAATCATTAGAGATAATGGAGCAGGGATTTGATGAAGGCTGCTATTCTTTCATGATAGATACAAACGAACCAAACGATAAAAATATTTCTTTTACTCACCCCGATTTTGACCCAGTTTGGAAGTGTTTTGTAGACAACAAATCTCCTTTTGTAGTGCATGTAGCAGTTAATGGTCATTATAAGGCTGTTCCCGAAAGTTTTAAGAATAATGGGAAAACAGCATTAGAACTTGGTGGAGACGCTCCAGCTGGAGAGCTGGGACTGATGACAATTAATAGTAGCGCGGAACTATTCTTATCAGCAATGATTTTTGATGGTGTATTTGACAGACACCCTGACTTGAAAGGTATTTCAATGGAGCACGGAGCCTTTTGGCTTCCGTCCTGGTTACATGCTTTAGACTACACAGCATCACTTTTTAAAAGAAAGAGAGAATTTAACGAGCTACCTTCAAAAGTTGCTAAAAGACACCTAAAGGTTTCTCCTTTTGCTGGTGAGCCAGTAGGGTGGATAATCAAGAATATCGGTCCGAACATGCTGGTTTATGCTTCAGATTACCCTCACCCAGAAGGCACTTCAGATCCAATAGGAAAATTTGAAGCTACAATGACAGAATGTGACAAAGAGGTTATGGATGCTTTTTATCACGGGAACATGGAAGAGCTGATGGGTATAAAGCTATAAATCTTTCGAGACAGGAACCTTAAAAATTACATAAAGCAGGCCAGTTAGACCTAGAAATCCTACCACTATTTTCAGATTTGCACTTTCAATTCCAAAAATAACTGAAGAACCTACGAATAATATAATCATACTTATGGCTAGTATTTTTGCCTTTTTGGGGATGCCCTTTCCTTCTCTATAGTCTTTCAGGTAGGGACCAAAGGTCTTGTTGTTTATTAACCAATTATAGAGTTTCTGAGAAGACCTTATATAGCAAGCCGCTGCAAGGATTAAGAACGGTGTTGTTGGGATGCCTGGAAGCGCAACTCCTACTGCTGCCAAAGCAACAAAAAAAGACCCCAAGGATACCCATAAAATCTTAAGAACCGGGTTGTCAGATTCTTTAGCAGTGTGCACTCTCTCTTCTTCTGTTGATGCTGGCATCGATTATTTAAAATGTAAATTTAAAAGAGACAGAAACAGATCTGCCGCTTTGCCCATACAGGTCTAATTCTGGGTCATTTGCAGGTAAGGCTGCTACAGAAGCCCACCTTAAATATTTTTTATCAGTAGCATTTTCAATTGCAAGCCTAAGCTCCAGATTTTCATTTGGATTATAAGAAGCAAATAAATCTAAAAGACTGTATCCAGGGGTTTGTACTCTCGGTGAGCACGAGTTATTAACACATACTGCTTCTAGGTTATCTTTACTTTTCCCCACTAAAGTTAGTAGAGCTTGTAAAGAAAACTTATCATCTTCAGGTATCCAATTTAAGCCCAATATTAGTTCCTTTGGATCAATTTCAGGTAAGGGGTATTTTTCATTATCTTCAAATAAATCTCCAGAACTTATAGCTACAGCTAATTTAAATGAAAGTTTATCAGTTAATGATCTTTGGTAATCAAATTCCATCCCCTGTATGTCTACATTTTCAGCGTTTTGATATTGATATATCCCAAGGCCTCTAGTAAAACCAACAACTACAGGATGTATAAATCCCTCAACTTCACTATTATAAAAGGCTAATTCCCATGAGTCTTTGTCTCTAGACCCTCTTAGGCCCACCTCAAGAGTATCGCTTTTTTCTGATTCTAGTTCGGGGTTAGGAATTACTGTGTAGAAATATAGATAATTAGTGAAAACTGTATTGGAAGTTTCATAATTGGGTGCTTTGAAACCCTCGGCATACTGCATAAAGCCTGTCAGGTTTTCTGAAAGATAATTTAGATAGCCTAACTTAAAGGAGAACGCACTATCTTTTGTATTATTGATTTGGTAGTTAAGAATGTTGGCATTACTCAAAAGAATATCTGGGCTTACATTAAGCTCGTAATCATCATACCTAAAACCTAAAGTTAATATTGAGCTATCAGAAAGACCGAATCTGTTATTAAAAAATACAGCTTTTCTTTTTGTTTCTGAATCCGGGAAGGTCTTGTTCGGGTATTGCTCTCCATCAACTATATTAGTTGGAATTCCTGTTAAAAGATTTATTTCAGTTAACATCCTTGGCCTTTCTGTTTTTGTATTTTCAACATCTAGTCCATAAATCATCTGATAGTCACCAGCAGATTTATAAGCTTCAAAAGCAAATCCATCTATAGATTGATTAAAATCAAAATCTCTAATTCTCATTGTAGGAGTCGGTGGGGCTTGCATTCCTCCTAAGAATGAAACTTGATTCTGAATTGTAATTTGGCTTTGTTCAGTTTTTTGTGTGTAATAAATTAATTCAGCCGAATCATAGAATATAGTTTCTTTAAGTAAATTTAGAGCAATACTAAACCTTTCTCTTAAACCTTCATCATCTCCTGAAGAAGAAGATATTGATCTAGGAGAAGGAAAATATATAAATCCTTTTTCTGAATTAATGGCCCATTTACTTTCCCATTCCTGCAAGTCTGCCACAAGAGTCAATTTAATTTCATTAGGCAGTTTCAATTTAAATTTTGCAAAAATACTTTGTTGGTCACCTTCCATGGGGTTGGCTTTAAAGGAGAAATCTTCATGGATTTTTCTTTCGTGTAAAGATCTATCTACTAACTGAATCAAGCCGCTAGTTTCTTTTGCATCGTAAGCAGCTAGGAGATTAAACTTTTCTTGCCTGCTCTTCTCAATATAGCTGGTTTTTGCTGAAAGATATCTTCCATCTATTACCAGATCATTTGGATCTTTTGTGAAATAAGCAATAGTTCCAGCCAACCCATCTGATCCATACTCAACTGAACTTGGTCCCTTCATTATTTCCACCTTTTGTAAAAGATCCGTTTCTACAGTATCTCTACCATAACCTGTATATGAATCTGAAATACGAATACCATCAATTAAAAAGATTGCGCCACCATGGATACCTCTAATATGAACATCCTCAGTCAAAGATCTTCCATATTGAGTCTCATTATGAGCGCTTACCCCAGGTATATATCTAACAATCTGCTCCAGATCATTAACCATTTGGGCCTCCAATTCTGCTGAAGATATTGATTCAACAGATCCTATCACATCAGAAGCTAAGGTTGGAATTCTAGAAGCTATTACAATTATCTCTTCTGCCTCATCAAACTCGTTCGAAAAAATAGAACTAGAAATAATAAAAAAAGCAACAAGCAAAAATCGTTGAAATTTTCTCATAAAACTTAATCCTCTTCTAGTTCAGCGCGCGCAAGAAGTTGTATTATAGATTAAAATCCTTATTATTAAAGGGTATAAGAAATATTTTTGAGACTTTTTGAGACAAAATTTAGATAATGCCTAAACTTTACAATACAAAAAAGATAGATAAAGGCCTTAAGATTGGCTTAAGGGAACCTCAGGGAGCTGAATGGTTTGCAGACATGACTATAGATGCAGATAAAAGAACCTGTAGAAAGATAAATATTAAGTTTATACCAGAAGATGAAAGGAATATTTTAATGGCAAAGAATAAAGCAAGAAAGTTATTTGAGGACTTAACTAAAGCCAGACTGAAAGAAAAAGATCAAGAAATTAATGTACCTAGCTGGCAAATAAGATTCTTTTCTTTTTCTTTGATTTTATTATGGATTACAGGATTGTTGTGGCTTACATTGGATTTTATGAACTTAGGGTCTTTTGGAAAAACACAAATACTAATTCTTCATGGGGCCTTAATAATTCCTGCTTTAGTTAGCCTGGGAGCGTTGATTGTTTCTCATATACCTAAAGGCTGGGAGCCAACAAAAAAAAGGAAGTCTGGATTTTTATTAAGTTTTATTTTATTTTTTTTAGTAATTAGCGGTTTTGTTTTATTTTATTCAGATTCTTTTGTAAATGAACTCAGTTATTCTCACTCTCTAATTGGTTTTTTCTTAGTTCCTTTAATTTTCTGGCACTTTACAAAGAAATCTACCTCTTAGGAACTTACAAATCTCCTTTTGCTCTAACTTCACTTTGATCGATAGTGAATTGTTTACCGTATCTGGCTTCTAGTTTTTTTTGATTTTCTGTTATAACCTCAACAGGATCTAGCCCCAGAGACATACAGGCAGTAACCCAATACCACATAATGTCTCCTAGCTCTCTTTTCATATGAAAGATATTATCTTGATCAGCAGGTTTACCTTGAAGTACCATCTTTTTAACAATTTCTACAAATTCTCCAGCTTCACTGCCTAGGCCTAGAGCACCTGTCAGTAGCCTTGGTACATCAATCTCAGAGTTATCTTGAATGCTATCCAATGACTCCTTAAGTTTCTCTATTTTTAGGCTTGGGTCGCTTGTAACTTTTGTTACAAAATCACAGTAAACATTAAAAAATTCTGTTGCTTCTTTCATTCTTTTATCATACCTAAACTATTAAAAAATGAAAAAGGATTTACCAACCATTCTTAGTTAGAATAGTCTCGTGGATGTATCTGAAATATTTGAATCTTTAAACGAGCCCCAAAGACAAGCTGTAACCTCAGACTCTAAAAACTTATTGGTGCTAGCGGGTGCCGGTTCAGGCAAAACAAGAGTAATTGCCCATAGAGTAGCTTGGCTTATTAAGGCCAGTAATATCAGTCCTCATTCTATATTAACTGTTACTTTTACCAACAAGGCCGCTAGAGAGATGCGAGGACGTATAGAAGGTATAGTGGAGCAAGAGATGGGCAATTTTTGGTGCGGAACATTTCATGGTATTTCTCATAGACTTCTCAGGACGCACTGGGAAGAGGCTGGCTTAAGAAGAGAATTTGCTATCTTAGATTCTGAGGACCAATTCAGAGTGATAAAAAGAGTCAGTAAGTCGATAGGTTTAGATGATACAAAATGGCCCCCAAAGCAAATTCAGTGGTTCATCAATAAGCAGAAAGATGAATGTAAAAGGTCAAAGGACGTTGAAACTTCAGACGACTATTTTGCAGAAAAGATGAATGAGGTCTATAGGGCATACGAAGAATTGTGCGAAAGAGAGAGTCTTGTTGATTTTGGAGAGTTGCTTTTAAGGACCTACCTGCTATTAAAGTCTAATGAAAGTGTTTTGGATCACTATAAGAACAGGTTTACTCACATTCTTGTAGATGAGTTTCAAGATACCAACGAAGTTCAGTATCAATTCTTAAAATTATTGTGTAAAGGTGACAGTTACATTATGTCAGTGGGTGACGATGACCAATCAATATATGGATGGAGAGGAGCAAAAAGTGAAAACCTAAATCGATTTACTGAAGATTATAAAAGCACAGAAATAATTAGGTTGGAGCAAAATTATAGGTCTACCTCGGTCATTTTAGGGGCAGCAAATGCAGTAATAAAAAATAACCGAGGAAGGATGGGGAAGGAATTGTGGACAGATCAAAAAGAAGGAGAGCTTATATCAATATATTCAGCTTACAATGAATATGACGAAGCGAGATACGTTGTAGGATCTATCCAAAACTGGATGGAACAAGGAAGAGATTTAAGTGAGGTGGCAATTCTTTACAGGTCAAATGCTCAGTCTAGAGCTTTAGAAGAGGCTATTTTAAGAGAAGGCTTGCCTTATAGAATTTATGGAGGCCTAAGATTCTATGAAAGGGCAGAAATTAAGAATGCTATGAGCTACTTAAGACTTCTATATGGAAAATCAGATGATGCAGCTTTCGAAAGAGTCATAAACCTACCTCCAAGAGGAATAGGCAACAAAACGCTTGAAACCATTAGAACAAGCGCGAGAGAGAACACCACTTCATTATGGGAGGCCTCTTTATCACTTTTAGAAGATGATACTTTTTCAAAAAGGTCAAAAAAATCCCTACAAGGCTTTATCTCTGATTTTGAATCTATAAATAAAGAAACAAATAAAATGGGACTAAAAGAATTAGTAGATTATGTCATTAATAGGAGTGGCCTAATTGATTATCATAAAAAGGAGAAAGGAGAAAAGGGAAGAACGAGGGTAGAGAACTTATCTGAACTTGTTTCTGCTGCATCAGAATTTATTCCAGGGGCTCTAGAAGATCCTGAAGAAGAGGCCCTAAAATCTTTTATTGATCATGCGGCTTTAGATGCAGGAGAGTCGCAGGCTTCTGAGGGAGAGTCTGCAATTCAATTGATGACTTTACATTCTGCTAAGGGGCTAGAATTTCCCCTAGTTTTTATAACAGGCTTTGAGGAGGGACTTTTCCCTCACAAACTTTCTTTAGAAGACTCTTCTCAACTTCAAGAAGAGAGGCGCTTATGCTACGTTGGCATGACCAGGTCAATGGAAAAATTAACAATCGTACATTCAGAAATGAGAAATTTACATGGCACTGAAACCTTTAATCCACCCTCTAGATTCTTAAGAGAAATACCAGAAGAATTGACAATTGAAGAAAGAACAGGAGGCCCTATATCAAGAAAATCTATAGAAAAGAATTTTGAGGGAGATGTACCAGAAACAGATTTTAAATTAGGTCAAAGAGTTATACATGAAGTTTTTGGTGAAGGGGTTATACTTAATTATGAGGGCCAAGGTTCAAGCGCTCGGGTTGAAGTGAATTTTGATTCTTCTAAAACAAAGTGGTTGATGGTTGCTTACGCTAATCTTCGGCCTATTTAAACAAGGAATGATTATGATAAATATCAGGAACTCTTTAATACTTTTAGTCTTCTTTATTTCTTGCTCCTCTCAAGACAATCAAATAGATAACGAAGGTTGTTTTTCAAATGGTACAGAGACCTATAGTTGGAAGATGGTAACAACTTGGCCAAAAAATTTTCCTGGACTAGGAATGGGACCTGAAAATTTCTCAAAATATGTTGAAGAAATGACTTGTGGGAGAATGAAAATAAGAGTGTATGGAGCCGGAGAACTAATCCCTGCTTTTGGTGTGTTTGATGCTGTTTCTCAGGGTAACGTTGAGTTAGGTCATGGGGCATCTTACTATTGGACGGGTAAAGTAAAATCTTCCCAGTTCTTTACAGCAGTTCCTTTCGGATTAACTGCCCAAGAAATGAATGGATGGCTTCACTATGGAGGAGGTCTAGAGCTCTGGAAGGAGGCTTATGAGCCATTTAATTTAATACCACTAGCTGGAGGGAATTCTGGTGTCCAAATGGCCGGATGGTTTAACAAAGAAATAAATTCTATCGATGATATTAATGGAATAAAAATGAGAATCCCTGGTTTAGCTGGAGAGGTTTTTACTCGGGCTGGTGGGGAAACAGTTACCCTTCCAGGTAATGAAATATTTTTAGCCTTGCAGCAAGGGGTCATCGACGCTGCAGAATGGGTTGGTCCTTATAATGATATGACTTTTGGTTTCCATCAGGTAGCAGAATATTATTATTATCCCGGATGGCATGAACCAGGCTCAACTTTAGAAATTATTATAAATAAAGAAGCTTTTGATAGACTGCCCTCAGATCTTCAATCGGTGATAACCTATGCAGCCAGAGCTGCCAATCAAGAAATGCTAGATGAATATACAGCGAGGAGCAATAAAGCTCTAGATGAGCTTATTAATAAACATGGTATTAAGTTGAGAAAGCTCCCCGATGATGTTTTAAAAGAACTAAAAAAGATCTCAGATGAAGTAATGAAAGAATTTATTGAAGAAGATGAGATGGGCCAAAAAGTCTACATTTCTTATATTAACTTTAGAGATCAGGTTAAGAACTACCACCAGATATCAGAGAAGGCCTATTTGGATGCTCGGGAGCTTGATTGAAAACAACAGTAACTATTAAGAACCTTGGTTTAAAAGAATTTGATGCGACCTGGAATAAAATGAAACAAACTATTTCAGAAAAAGATATTAATGCATCTCATGAAGTTTGGTTATTAGAACACCCGAGTGTGTTTACTCTAGGGAAAAGCACCAAAAAAGATGAGGTCCTGATAAATTCTTGTATACCGGTAGTGCCAACGGACAGAGGCGGGAAGGCCACTTATCACGGTCCAGGACAGCTAGTGGCATATTTTATTATAAATCTTAAGGCGCTAGGTTGGGGCCCTAGGATTTTGGTTAATGAATTGGAAACTATATTAGTTAAGTTTCTAAAGAAATATGGAATTGATCCCGAAACAAAGAAAGGATTGCCCGGCGTCTATGTTAAAGATAAAAAAATTGCTTCATTAGGCTTAAAGATAAAGCGTGGTTTCTCTTACCACGGAGTAAGCATAAATGTAGATATGGATTTAACTCCATTTAGTTTTATAAATGTATGTGGATCCCGACACCAGAAAGTAACCCAACTAAAAGACTACGCAGATATTCGGTTTGAAGAAGTCAGAAAATCATTTGAAGAAACCATAAAAAATGAGTTCATAACTTCATAATGAAAAATTTAATCCCCTTGAAGGCCATAAATGATGAAGGAGTTATTTCTATAAAAAATGGTATTAAATATAACCCTAATAGCACTATACCAGTAGAGAGAAAGCCAAAATGGCTAAGAATAAATCTAGGACACAATCAAGGGGCTTATAAAAATATAAGAAATCTAATCAAAGAGAAAAGATTAAATACTGTTTGCGAAGAAGCTATGTGTCCAAATATAGGAGAGTGTTGGGGGAATGGGACTGCCACCTTTATGCTCATGGGATCAGTATGCACAAGGGCTTGCAAATTTTGTTCAGTTAATACAGGAAATCCTAAGAAGCTTTTAGACAAGGATGAACCAAATAAAGTTGCCGAGTCAGTTTTGAAAATGAATCTTAAATATATTGTCTTAACATCTGTGAATAGGGATGATTTAGATGATGGTGGGGCAGCACATTTAGCAAAAACAGTAAGTTTAATTAAAAATTTATCTCCTACTGTATCAGTTGAAGTATTAAGCCCTGATTTCGGGGGATCAGTTGAATCTTTGAAGAGGCTTCTAAATTCAGAAGTAGATGTATTCGCACAAAATGTTGAAACTGTAAGAAGACTTACTAGAGAAGTAAGAGATCCAAGAGCAGGATATATACAAACCTTAGAACTCCTAGATAAAGCCAAGGAAATTAAGCCTAATTTAATAACTAAGACTAGCATAATGTTGGGTCTTGGCGAGAGTTATTCTGAGATATACGAAACAATGAGAAACATTAACTCTCATAGAGTAGATGTCCTGACTATTGGTCAGTACATGAGACCTACAAAGAATCATTTACCAGTGTCCAGGTGGGTTAGTCCGAAGGAATTTGAAGATTACAAGAAAGTAGCAAAGGAAATTGGTTTTAAGAAGGTTTTTTCTGGACCTTTAGTCAGATCATCTTATCGAGCAGATTTAGTTGTTCCTCTTTTAAAATACTAATTTCCATAAACTAAACTTGGTAGTGCAGTTACTAGTTCAGGAAAAAAGGCTAATAATATAAGCACACCTATTTGTATTAAAATAAAGGGAATAACACCTCTATAAATTGAAATTGTTTCAATATAGTCTGGTGCTACTCCACGAAGATAAAACAATGCAAAACCAAAAGGAGGTGTTAAGAAAGATGTTTGTAGGTTTATAGCAATCATAATTCCTAACCAAATAGGATCTACTCCATAGGCCATTACTATAGGACCAACCATAGGCAGTAAAATGAAAATAATTTGAATAAAATCTAGAATAAAGCCTAGTAGAAATATCACAATCATTACCACCAGAACTATACCTATTACCCCTCCAGGGATTTGGTCAAAAAGATTTGTTATAACCTCATCACCTCCAAAACCGCGAAAGACTAAAACAAATATAGATGACCCAACCAATATCATAAAAACCATCGAGGTTATTTGGGCAGTTCCTTGAACTGCTCCTCTTAGGTTAATTAAAGTTAACTTCTTTTTAAAGAAAGCTAATGTTATTGCTCCCAACGCCCCAACGCCCGCTGCTTCCGTAGGTGTAGCTATACCAGCCAGTATAGAGCCTAGAACTGCAACTATAAGTATAAGAGGTGGGGCTAAGTTTTTTAGAATCAGCTTTAACTTACCTTCGGTTGCCTCCACCTTGTGAGATGGAGCTAACTTTGGGTTTAGATAAGCTTTTATAAGAACATAGGATACATAACAAAAAACTAGAATTAGACCAGGGATTATAGCCCCTAGAAATAAGTCCCCAACAGAAACTGTTTTTGCAGAAAAGTTTCCCAGGCTAAGTTGTGACTGTTGATAGGCAGAAGAAAGGACATCCCCCAATATAACCAGGGCTATCGAGGGGGGTATGATTTGTCCTAATGTCCCAGTAGCACAAATAGTACCAGTAGCTAGGCTATGGTCATAGTTCCTGTTAAGCATGATAGGTAAAGAAATTAACCCCATAGCAATAACAGTTGCTCCTACTATACCTGTACTAGCAGCTATTAAAGCACCTACAAAAATTACTGAAATTGCTAGACTGCCCTTAAATCCACCTAAAACTTGTGCCATGTTCCCCAAGAGGTCTTCTGCTAGGTTAGATTTTTCAAGAAGAACCCCCATAAATACAAATAGAGGCACAGCCACCAAGTTCATATTTGTCATGTCTCCATATAGCCTGACGGGAATTGCACCCAACAGTCCGGAATCAAAGGTATTTGTAAGAATTCCTAGACCCGCAAAAACTAGAGAAGTGCCAGCTAGGGTAAAAGCAACTGGAAAGCCTGCCATAAAAAACAGGCAAATAACAAAAAACATTAATAAAGGTATTAATTCAGCCATTAGTTAATGTAAGAAAGTTTTTAAGGATTTCAGAAAGGCTCTGTATTAAAAGTAAAACACAAACAACCAAGAGTAGACTCTTTTGTAAGTAGACATAAGGAACTCCATCTGGTTCTGGAGACTTCTCTTTTATAGCCCAAGAGAATTCAACAAACTCAAAAGAATTAAAGAGGACAACTAGCGCAAAAGGAATTAAAAATAATAAATTGCCAATAATATTAACAATGGCTTTTTTCTTTATAGAAAAATCCCTATAGAAGATATCAACTCGCACATGGCCATCTTCCTTTAATGTATAGGCTGCTGCCAACAAGAATAAGGCACCATGCAAGTATAGAACAACATCTTGCAGAAAAACTGACCCTATATTTAAAACGTATCTAGCAATCACTACCGCGCAAGTAATCAGAACCATTGCAAGAACAAACCAAGAGCTAAACCTCCCTACACGATCTGAAATAGAATCTAGTATATGGATTACTTTTTGCACAATAACGTAAATCTTCTTTATAATTGGATTGAGGTAATTTATATGGATTTACAATTTACGCAAGAAGAACTAGATTTTCAGAATAAAGTGCGTTCCTGGATAAAAAATAATTATTCAGATGAAATGAAGGAAAGATATATAAATAGCCCAAATGGACACCTCACAAAAGAAGAACATATGAGTTGGCAGCAAGCTCTATATGAAGGGGGTTGGGCTGGTATAAATTGGCCTGAAGAGTATGGAGGTCCAGGTTTTAATGCTACCCAGAAATTTATTTTTAGAAGAGAGATGGCTACAGCAAGCGCTCCATCAGTCGTAGCATTTGGAGAAAAAATGGTAGCTCCAGTAATTATGGCTTTTGGAACAGATGATCAAAAGAAAAAATACCTACCAGATATATTAGCTTCTAAGGTTTGGTGGTGCCAAGGTTATTCAGAGCCCGGTTCTGGTTCTGACTTAGCTTCTTTGAAAACTAAAGCAGAAGATAAAGGAGATTATTACCTTGTTAACGGAGCTAAGACTTGGACTACAATGGCTCAACATGCAGACATGATTTTTTGTCTAGTTAGAACGAGCAATGAAGAAATTAGACAACAAGGCATTTCTTTTCTTTTAATTGATATGCATTCAGATGGCATAGAGGTTCAGCCTATTGACACTTTAGATAATACTCCTATTGGGCATCATGAAGTAAATACAGTGTTCTTCGAGGATGTAAAAGTGCCAAAAGGAAATTTAATAGGAGAACAAGGGAAGGGTTGGACTTATGCAAAATATCTACTAGAGTTTGAAAGAGGAAATGGATATTCTTCAGAGTTATATTCACAGCTTCAAAAGCTAAAAAAACAAGCAAAGACAGAGACTATAGATGGATATTCACTATCTGAAGACCGTTCATTTATAGAGACTGTAGCAAAATTAGAAATGCAAATAAATGTGATGGAAGCAACGGAATTAAGAATCTTAGGGAGTTTATCCACAGGCCAAAATGTTGGCCCTGAATCGTCCCTTCTTAAAACTAGGGGGACTGAGATTGGACAGGCTATTACGGAACTCGCAGTAGAAGCTGTTGGTTATTATTCAATCCCATTTAATAATCCAGGCCCTGAAGCCGGTCATAACGAACCACCTATAGGAAGTAATTTTGCCAATACTTCTGCACCCAGATATTTTAATTATCGTAAGGCTAGTATTTATGCAGGATCAAACGAAATACAGAGAAATATAATGGCCAAATTAGTTTTAGGTTTATAGATATGTTGACTTTAATATCCCCAGCAAAAACTCTTGATTATGATTCACCAGCGCCATTCGATAATTATTCTGTTTCTCCTTTTCTAAAAGACTCAAGAGATTTGATGAAAAGCCTTCAACAAAAAAACCCCCAGGAGCTTTCTTCCTTGATGGGCTTAAGCAAAAACCTGTCGGAACTAAACTTTGAAAGAAATATGAATTGGAGTGCTGCACGAGCACCCTCAGAAACTTCTAAGCAAGCTATATATGCTTTTAGAGGAGATGTTTATCAAGGTTTGGATTCTCACACCTTGAATAAAAAAGATGTTTCTTTTGCCCAAAGCCATTTAATAATATTGTCTGGTCTTTATGGGGTCCTAAGGCCCTTAGATTTGATCTCTCCTTACAGACTTGAGATGGGTACAAAATTGAAAACCTCAAGGGGAGCAAATCTTTACGAGTTTTGGGGTAGCAAAATAAGCCAAGAAATTTCTTCTATGCTAGAAAGTCAGCAATCAGAAACTATTATCAATCTTGCCTCAGTTGAATATTTTACTTCTGTTAAACAATTAGAAAATAAATTTGATGTAATTAGCCCTATATTTAAAGATTACAAGAGCGGAAAATATAAAATAATCAGTTTTTATGCTAAAAAAGCTAGAGGTCTCATGGCAAGGTACATTATCCAGAATAGAATAGATTCCACCAAGCCTCTAGAAAGTTTTAACCTTGCTGGTTATAAGTATAGTAAAGCAGATTCAACAGCAGTTAATCCTGTTTTCCTTAGAAAGCAGAATTAAGCACTAAATTCTCCATCCAGGTATTTTTTTCTAGGAAGTAGATCTTCAAATTCAGCATCTTTTTTCTCAGCCTTGGCTTGAAAAGCCTCTGACATTTCATCACTGATGCCCATAGCAGAATTCCACAATGCAACATGGTTGAGAGACTCTTCTATTGTGTGATCTCTTCCGTAGTTTAAGATTTCTTTGGTTCCTATTACTGCTAAAGGTCCTTTAGATGCAATTTCCTTAGCAATTACTTTCACTGATTCCATCATCTCTGCTTGAGTATTAAAAACTTCGTTAATCAGTCCGTGGCTTTTAGCCTCCTCTGGAAGAAACCTTCTTCCTGTATATGCAAGCTCTCTTACTATGCCTTCAGGAATCAATCTTGGAATTCTTTGCAGGGTACCAACATCTGCAGCCATTCCTATATTAATCTCTTGAATACAGAAAAAAGCATCTTGAGTGCAATAACGTATATCCGTGGCTGTAGCTAGATCAAGCCCCCCACCTATACATGCCCCTTGTATCGCAGAGATAACCGGTATTCTGGCTTCTTCTAGGCAAGTTATAGTATGTTGAAGATCCTTGGTAACTCTATAGCCTGCTTCTTTTCGCATTCCCATATGAGCAGTTGGTTTAGACTCAGGAGGACTAAAATTAGCTAAGTCCATGCCTGCACAAAAGTGTTTCCCTTGACCTGATAAGACTATTACTCTCGCAGATGCTTCATCAGATATTGTTTCAATTAAATGTGGTAATTCAGACCAGAAAGCTTTATTCATTGAGTTAAACTCGTCAGGTCTACACATATCAACGTAAGCAACCTTTTCCTTTATTTCTATATCAAAACAGGTGTAATTCATAATCTTCTCCTTCAAGACTTCTTGTCTAAGATATTATTTATATTCTCTAAGTTTACTTTTAAGTCATCAACTAAATCAAAGGCTTTATTGTGTGGGAGAACCACTTTTCTTTCTCGACTCAATAAATCTAAGCCTCTCTTAAGTTGAGTTAGGTGATGTGTTAAATCTTCTGAGTTTTCCATATTTATCTTTTATCAAAGTTATAGATAAGATATTGTAGAAGAAAAAGTACACACAAGGAATGCAAGAATTAAATCTTAACCAACTTTCAATTAAAGTTTTAGATATCGCAAGAGCTGCAGGCAGTTCTATTTTAGATATTTACCATGATGATACGATAAAGGTTGAAACAAAAAATGACGGCAGCCCAGTTACCTCAGCAGATAAGGAAGCTCATCAAATAATAAAAGCGGGCTTAGAAAAGCTACCTCAGGACATCCCAATTCTTTCTGAAGAAGAAGAAATTTCTAGTGAAAACTTAGACTTATTTTGGTTGGTAGATCCCTTAGATGGAACAAAAGAGTTTATAAACAGAACTGATGAGTTTACAGTCAACATAGCACTAGTTTTAGATTCTAGACCCGTGATGGGTGTGGTCATTGCTCCTGCAATAGAAGAAGAGTTCCTAGGAATACTCAATGAAGGCTCTTACAAAATTACTGAAAATAAGAAATTTAGTATAAAACCAAAATCTAAAGTAGGAGATATCTGCACTATAACCACTTCGAAAAGTCATAAATCCGATTTAGATGAAGCTTTTTTGAAAGAAGCCAATAAAAGGTTTAGAGAATTGAATTTGAAGCAAGCTGGAAGCTCTTTAAAGCTATGTAGAGTAGCTGAGGGAGCAGCTGATATATATTCAAGACTTGGACCCACTTATCAATGGGATATTGCTGCTGGTCAGGTTATTGCAGAAGCAGCCGGAGCGGTCTTAAAGAGTACTAATGGTAAAGATTTGAGTTATAAATTTGACAGCAAGACAAAAAATCCTTTTTTTTATTGTGCAGGAGATGCAGAATTTAATTGGCAAGATTTATTAAATAGGGCTTTAAGTAATTCTAAGGACTAGCTTTCCAATATTCAGATTTTCTTCCATTACTTCGTGCGCCTTTTGTGCCTCTGAAATATCAAAAACTTCATGAATTACTGGTTCAATAACGCCTTTCTCTATAAAAGGCCAAACTTTTTGTTCTAGGTCATGCATAATCATAGATTTTAATTTTTCTGATCTTGCTCTGATTGTTGAACCAATAATCCTGTGCCTTTTAATCATTAGTTTGCCTAGATTCAATTCTGATTTTATACCCCCTAAAAGACCAATAATAATTAATCTTCCATCTTGATTTAGTATGTTTAAGTTATTCTGAAGGTAATTGGCTCCAACAGAATCTAGAATTATGTCCACTCCTTTCTCTTTAATTTCTTTGTGGTTAAAGATTTCTTCTCTAATGCCACCTTCTTTAGCTCCAAGTTTCTTACAAAATTCAAGTTTACTTTTACTTCCAACAGAAACTAGCACTTCACCCCCTAGAGCATTACATAACTGAATACATGCTGTACCTATTCCGCTTGCCCCTGCATGCACCAAAACTCTTTCTTTTTTCTTTAAATTAGCTTCTATTATTAGATTAAGCCAACAAGTAGCATAAATTTCCGGTAAAGAAGCAGCTTCTTCCCAGGATAATTTATTTGGCCTCCTTATAACTTGGCCAGCTGGACAAGTTACGAATTCTGCGTACCCTCCACCTGCTAAAAGCGCACAAACCTCATCTCCTATAGACAGAGAAGTTACGTTTTTTCCTAAGGATTCAATAATTCCGCTACATTCTAGACCCAATATCTCGCTTGCTCCTGGAGGGGGAGGGTATTGGCCATTCTTTTGAGCTATATCGGCCCTATTCAAAGAAGTTGCTTTTATTTTTATTAAAACTTCATTTTGTTTCGGCATAGGCTTATTTGCGTCTATAAGTTTTAATACTTTTCCTGCATGTGATATTGCTTTCATAATCTTTACAGACCAACCTAGTTAGTAGATTTTTATTACTATATTTATCAGTATTATATGTTTAGATTTGCAAGAATAAACCTTTGAAATGTACAATTCGCATTGGCTATGTCAAAAAAAGGGCTAAAAAAACAAGAAAAGCAGGGCACCTCTCTTCAGCAGATGGACTTGCTTACACCTGGAAAGGATCTTCAGGCCTATATTAATTCAGTCCACAACATAGGCATATTATCAAAAGAAGAAGAGCTTAAATTAGCTGAAGATTTATACTATAGGGATGATCTAGATGCTGCGAGAAAGCTCATTCTTGCGCATCTAAGGTTTGTTATATACATTGCAAAAAGGTATTCTGGTTATGGCCTTTCTGAAGCAGACCTCATTCAAGAAGGCAATATAGGTTTAATGAAAGCAATAAGAAAATTCAATCCAGAAATGGGCGTTAGAGTAGTTTCTTTTGCAGTTCATTGGATTAAGGCAGAGATACATGAGTATGTTCTAAAAAATTGGAAGATCGTCAAAGTAGCTACTACCAAGGCACAGAGAAAATTATTTTTTAATTTAAGGGGAAAGAAAACCAATATCGGTTGGTTAACAGAAGAAGAAATAGACACATTTTCTAAAGATTTGGGAGTGAAGCCAGAAGAGGTTCGTGAGATGGAAAAGAGGCTGAGTGGCCAGGATATTTCTTTTGATCCTCTAGAAGACGAAAAGGATGAAGATACGCCCTTCTCGCCATCAAATTACTTGCAAGATGAAGGTGCCAATCCGCTTAAGATCTTTGAGACTGCAAATTTGAAAAAAGAAAATAATGAACAATTATACAAAGCACTTAAGCAGCTTGATGATCGCAGTAGAGATATTCTTCAAGATAGATGGCTTTCAGATGAGAAGCTTACCCTGCATGAATTGGCTGATAAATATAATATTTCTGCAGAGAGAGTAAGGCAAATAGAGAAAAATGCCATGAAAAAACTTAAGCAATCCATTTCTATTAGCTAGAGAAATATCCATTAAAAAATAATATACTTTTTGAATGTATATAAAGGTAAATGGAGAACAGCTAGAAATTGCTGACAATTCAACTATAGAAGACTTGTTAGAGAAGTTAGAAATACCTAAAAAAAGACTGGCTGTTGAGTTAAACGGAGAAGTATTGGCTTTTTCTTCAATTCTTATAACCCAATTAAATGAAGGTGATTCTTTGGAAGTAGTGCAAGCCATAGGAGGCGGATGATGACTAGAGAAGACACTCTTCAGATAGGGAGTAAAAAATTTAAATCTAGATTGTTAGTTGGCACAGGAAAATACAAGACCTTAGATGAGACCTATTCTGCGATAACTGAATCTGGTGCTGAGATTGTTACTGTTGCAATAAGAAGAACAAATATAGGACAAAATAAGGATCAGCCTAATATTTTAGAAGTAATAGACCCTAAAGAATTTACTATTTTGCCCAATACTGCAGGCTGTTACTCAGCTGAAGATGCAATTAGAACTTGTCAACTGGCAAGGGAGCTGTTGGATGGCAATCAACTTATTAAGTTAGAAGTCTTAGGAGATAAGAAAACTCTTTATCCAAATATGCCCGAGACACTTGAGGCAGCAAAAGTCTTAGTAGAAGATGGTTTTGAAGTAATGGTTTATTGTTCAGATGATCCTGTGTTAGCAAAAGAACTGCAGGAAATGGGCTGCGTTTCCGTCATGCCTTTAGCTGCCCCTATAGGTTCAGGTCTGGGCATATGCAATCCTTACAATATACAGATAATTCTTGAATCATCTACTGTGCCTATAATTGTAGATGCAGGAGTTGGGACAGCCTCTGATGCTGCCATAGCTATGGAAATGGGATGTGATGGAGTTCTTATGAATACAGCTATAGCTCTAGCGAAAGACCCTGTAAAGATGGCAAGCGCAATGAAAAAAGGGGTTGAGGCAGGCCGAGAAGCCTTTCTAGCCAGGAGAATGCCAAAAAAACTTTATGCTTCTGCCTCATCTCCCCTAGAAGGAAAAATAGATTAGTTAGCGATGAATTTCTCTTCAAAACCAAAAAGTTTTGTTATTCGTAATGGCAGAGTTACTAATTCTCAGAAAGCAATTTTAAAAGACCTTGAGCAAAAGCATGTAATAGATAAAGATCTTCTTGAAAGTGATTTTTTTAGATCTCCGCTTGTTCTAGATATAGGTTTTGGCTCTGGAGAAACTTTAGTACATATGGCTGAAAAGAATAGAGGTATAAACTTTTTAGGAGTTGAGGTTTATCTTACAGGAATTGCTAAGACTTTAAAAAAAATTGAAAGTAATAATTTAAAAAATGTAAAGATTTTTAAAGGAGATATAGAAGACCTTTTTTTAGAGCTCTCTGAAGAAATAAAAATAGAAGCTATTCTTCTATTTTTCCCTGATCCTTGGCCTAAGAGAAGACATCACAAAAGAAGACTAATTAAACCAAGATTTTTAGAGTCCATAAGCAGGCACTTACTTCCTTTCGGACAGATATATTGCAGAACAGATTGGAAAAATTACGCTTCACATATTTTAGATACTTTTAGTGATGAAAAAGGCTGGGAGAAATTAGGAATTGAGTCTCTGGAAGATTATTTTTTAGATCTACCGGTCACATCTTTTGAGAAAAAAGCTCAAATCGAAGAAAGGGAATTTATAAATCTAATCTATAGGAAGCTCTAAAGCTTCATTTCGTCTAAAAGAGAAAAAAAAGCTTTTGATCTGTGGCTTATAGAATTTTTTTCTTCTTTTTCTAATTCTGCAAGGTTCTTATCTAATTCAGGAATATAGAATATAGGGTCATATCCAAATCCTTTAACTCCCTTCCTCTTTTCAGAAATAATACCATCTAAGGTTCCGATACTAAGGAAAGTTTGATTTCCATCATGGGCTGCTAAGCAACATTTAAATCTAGCCGTCCTCTTTATGTTGGGCACGCCCTTAAGTTTACCTAATAGTTTTTTAATATTAGAGGCGTCTGTAGCCCCCGTAGAATATCTAGCTGAGAAAATTCCAGGCTCTCCATCTAAAAAATCTACTTCCAGTCCAGAATCATCGCCAATAGAAAGTTTTCCAGTCAACTTCCAAGCAAATTTAGCTTTTATTATGGCATTCTCTTCGAAGGTATTGCCTGTTTCTTCAGGCAGGTCCCCAATTTCCTTAGGAAGAGAAAGAATATTTATTTTTAGTCCACTTGCTAGCGTTTTAAATTCCTCTAGTTTTCCAGCATTTCTTGTGGCTACCACTAAGTTCATTTCGATATCTTAAAAACTGCACTAGCACAAAAGAGATTGGGGAAGGATTTAAGAAAGAAACTATTTACACCCTTAGAGTTAAAATATATTTTTTCTTCTATATTTATTGAAAGCTCATTACATAAATCTTCAAAGTCTGCTATAGAACAAAGGTGTATATTTGAAGTAGCATGCCAACTTTCTGGTAGAGTTGAAGTTTTCGGCATTTTTCCTGTTAATAGAAGTTGAAATCTAGAAACCCAATGGCCAAAATTAGGTATAGTAACAATGGCAAATTTTCCGATTCTAGTTACTTCAGATAAGGCTGTAGAGGGCTGTTGTAAAACTTGTATAGTTTGAGTCATGATTACAGCATCAAAGCTTGAATTGCTAAAATTCTCTAGACCCTTGTCAATATCTTGTTCAACTACATTTAAACCCTTTGAAATACAAGATTCAATTTTTTCAGTATCTATTTCTATTCCAACCTGTTTAACATTTTTATTCTTTACTAGAAATTCAAGAATTTCGCCTTCACCACACCCTAGATCTAGAACCCTCGAGTTTTTAGGCACCCATTGGAAGATAATTTCTCTTATATCCATTAGTTTCTTAAGAAAGCTCTTAAAGCGTTTTTGTATCTTGGGACAGAAAAAAGAAAGGAGTCATGTCCATGCGGTGATTCTATTTCTAAATAAGTAGTATCTTTCCTAGCTTCTAAAAGAGCATTTACTATTTCTTTAGATCTATTTGGTGAGAATCTCCAATCACTAGAAAAAGAAATTACTAAGATCTTCGCTTGCACTCTTTCAAAAGCTTTAACTAAATTACCAGAGAATTCCTGAGCAGGATCAAAATAGTCCAAAACTTTAGTCATTAGTAAATAGGTATGTGCATCGAAAGATTCAGAGAATTGATCTCCTTGATATCTTAAATAACTTTCTACCTGGAACTCGGCATCAAAGCCAAAATTTAATTTACCTTCTTTCAACTCTCTTCCAAACTTATTTTTCATCGCTTCGTCAGATAGGTAAGTTATATGGCCCACCATTCTAGCCAGCCTAAGACCTTTTTTTGGGGCACTTTCTTTCTTTAGGTAGTCACCTTCCTGAAAATCTGGATCAGAAATTATTGCCTGTCTAGCAACTTCATTAAAGGCAATATTTTGAGCGCTTAATTTTGGGGTAGCTGCTATAACACCAGCTTTAAGTACTTCTGTCGGATAAATTTGAGCCCATTGAAGAGCCTGCATTCCTCCGAGACTACCTCCTATCACTGCATGCCACCTATTTAGGCCTAAATGCTTCATCAACATATGTTGCGTTTGTACCCAGTCATTTACAGTCACTATAGGGAAATCTGAACCAAATAATTCGCCGTTCTTGGGGTTGGTAGAGGTTGGCCCTGTTGATCCATGACAACCCCCTAAATTATTAGGACAAACAACAAAAAATTTATCAGTATCTATTGCCTTACCAGGCCCAATAACCTCGTCCCACCATCCTCTCTTTAATTTTCCTTCCTCATTATATTCACCAGCTGCATGATGATTTCCGCTCAACGCATGGCATATGAGAATAGAATTAGATTTTTCTTCATTTAGAGAACCATAAGTTTCATATATCAATTCGAATTCATCGAGTTTTTTTCCACACTCAAGAACAATACCCTCTTCAAATTTTACTTTTATTGGTTCTATTTCTTCCATTCTATTTTCCATAAAAAAACCTGCTTGCAAAGAGCTAAGCAGGTTAACAAACGCTTTAGCTGTATTTTAATTAACGCCCGCAAGCTTTATCAAATCGGCGAATTTATAATTATAAATAAAGTTTACAACTTTATAAAGGAATTCTTAAAATCCAACAGAAAGCCATCTAGGCAATCCTGACTCTATAGCATATTGGGAAAATGCTATTTGTAAAAAATTTAAAACTATAAAAGCTAATATAGGAGAAAAGTCTAGACCTCCCATTGGAGGTAAAAATACCCTAAAAGGTCTAAAAATTTGATCTGATAATTGTCTAATTAATACTATTGCAGGATGCATATTTGTAGTAGCTATCCAACTAAGTACTATGCCTGCAAGCATTATCCACCATGCTATTTTAAAAATTAGCAGAAAGACAGAGTAGATTGACCATAACAATATATTCAACGGGTTATATTCAATAGCTCCTGCCGTTACAGCAATAAAAAATGCACTAGATTGTACTAAGATGGCTACAATTAATGTTGATATATCGAGCCCCCACATAGGTTTAATGAGAGACCTAAGAACTTGGCTAGGATAGTCTACTGCTCTTATGATGCCTTGGACGATAGGGTTATAGTAATCTGCTCTTAAAAGCCTAAAGTAGAAGTTTAAAATAATACCTATTGTAAATACGTCTAGTAATGCTTTTACTAAGTAAAAGGTTGCTTCTGACATATCTTACCTCCCTAATTCTTTCGATTTTTTTGTGGCCTCATGTAAGGCCTCCAGAAAACTCTCTTTAACTTCCTTTTTATCTAAAATCTGGATAGCCTTTTCAGTTACTCCTCCGGGTGAAGTGACTTTACCTCTAAGGCTTGCTGGATGCTCCATGTTTTCTAGTATTAAAGAAGAAGCCCCTTTAATTAATTCAGCTATAAGACTTTGTCTTTCTTCTGGTTCTATATCTAAATCTTCAGTTGCTTCAATGAGTATCTCAGACAAATAAAAGACATAGGCTGGTCCTGAGCCAAAAACAGAAGTATATAAGTCAAAAGAGCCTTCTGATAACCAAATACATGAGCCTACAGAAGAAAACATATTATCTACAAATTCTTTTTCACTATTTGAAGTATTTGAGTTAGCACATAAAGCAGTAATACCTTTGCCTATTGATACCGGGGTGTTGGGCATAGCTCTGATTACTTTAGAGCTTTCAGGAGTTTTATTTTCTATTGAATTTAAATTAGCACCAGCAACTATTGAAATTAGTACTGTATCTATATTTATATGACTTCTTATTTCATCCAAAACAACTCCGAGGATATTCGGTTTAATAGCCAAAAAAACAAATTTTGATTTTTTGATAACATCAACATTTGATGTAGTTGTACTAATACCAAAATTTTTCCTTAGTAAATCTAAGTCATCTTTTCCTGGCGAACTAACTATTATTTCGTCATTAGAAATAAATTGAGTTACACCACTAATCAATGCTGATGCCATATTCCCAGATCCAATAAATCCTATTTTAAAATCTAAGCTCACTCTCTTTTACCAAAAATCAAAGTTCCTAACCTAATTATAGTAGCATCTTCTTTTAATGCCGCCTCATAATCTTGTGACATCCCCATAGAAAGAGTGTCTAAATTAGGAAATTCTTTTTGAAGCCTTAAAAAATCATTTTTAATTTTACTAAAAGCTCTTCTTTGATCTGACAAATTATTTCTCTGAGCAGGAATAGCCATAATTCCTCTTATTTTCAGATTTTTAAGTGTTTGGGCCTTCTGAATAATTTCATATGCACTTTCAATACTTATACCAGATTTAGAATCTTCTTTATCAACATTGATCTGTACACAGGCATTTAATAAACCTAGATCTGGGGGCCTATATTTATCCAATTTTTTGGCAATATTAATATTCTCTAGAGAGTGGACCCATTGAAATAAACTAGCTATCCTTTTAACTTTATTGCTTTGGATAGATCCTATGAAGTGCCAGACAATGTTTTGATTAGCCTTTTCTATTTTTTTTTCTGCTTCTTGCAAGTAATTTTCTCCAAAATGTTTAATACCCGCTTGATAGGCAATATCAATTGCCTCCAAATCTTGTGATTTACTTGCCCCTAAAATGATTAGTTCATCAGAAGTCTTTATATTATTAATTGCTTTTATTAATTTTGAAATCTCGTATTTATTAGGTTTGCCCATTACATAGATTCTGGTGCTTGTATACTGAGTATAGTCAAGCCATTGCAAATAACCTGTTTAATACTTTCCAGTAGATATAGGCGGGATTTAGTTTTATCTTTGTCTTTATCAACAAGAATCTTTTCATCATTATAATAACTATGAAAAAGACCTGCTAAATCTTTAAGGTAGTAACACAGTAAATGTGGTTCATAAGAATTGGCAGATCTACGTATGACCTCAGGGAATTGTTTTAAGGATTTCATAATTTCAATCTCTTTATCTTGGGAAAGGAGTGAGAGATTTATGTCACTAAAATCCAGTATGTTTTTATCTATAGACCTAGAGTTCTTTGATATGCTACAAATCCTTGCATGAGCATACTGTATATAAAACAAGGGATTATCCTTACTTTGGTCTTTAGCGAGATCTAGGTCAAAATCTAAATGCTGATCTGCCTTTCTGTTTATAAAGAAAAACCTTGTAGCATCAGATGAAGCCTCTCGTATGAGCTCGCTTAGAGTTACAAAATCTCCTGTCCTTGTTGACATAGAGACTTTTTCTCCCTTTCTTATTAAATTTGCAAATTGAATAAAGCTTACTTCAAGTTTTTCTATATCCAAACCCATGCCACTAATTGCAGCCTTCACTCGTGGTAAATAACCATGATGATCTGAACCCCATACATTTATAATCTTGTCATAATCTCTATTATATTTATCTTTATGATAGGCTATATCTGATGCGAAATAAGTATATTCTCCATTAGCCCTTTGAAGCACTCTATCTTTATCATCACCAAAAGTTGTAGATTTAAACCAAAGAGCTGCATCCTTTTTATATGTAAGATTCTCACTGGTTAATAAGTTGATTGCATCTAGAACTAGAGCGTTTTTGTTTTTATTTTTTTTGTATAAGCTAGTTTCATTAAACCACTTGTTATGATGAACTCCACAACTCTTTAAATCTTCTTTTATACCCTCCATGACTGCATTTAAAGCCAAAGTCTTAATTTTTTTAAATTTGTTACCAAGCAAATCTTTTGAAAGAGCAATCAGTCTGTCTAGGCCAGGCTCATCTATGCTTATTTTAATCTCTTCTTCTAAAGTGATTATTTCTTTTGATGAAGGGACTGCATCAATTCTTTTTTCATCTAAGTATTTAGCTATTTCTACAACATACACACCTTGATAAGTTCCTTTTGCCATCCCAATTTTTATTCCATGTCTAATAAGGTACCTTAACCAAACACTGAGAGTAAGCACATCTAGTTGGCGCCCCTGGTCGTTAATATAATATTCTTCGTCCACCTTAAATCCCACAAAAGACAATAGGTTAGCCAGCACTGATCCAAAAATCGCACCTCTTCCATGTCCAATATGCAATGGACCTGTTGGGTTGCTTGATACATATTCAATAAGCACTTTTAATTTTTTCTTATTAGGCACTGCTCCATACTTATCTTTTTTTGCATAGATTTCATCTAGTATCTCTGAGTGAGTAGTTTGCTTAACAAAGAAGTTTATAAATCCTGGAGCCGCTACTTCAATTTTCTTTATCTCTTTTGATATCTTTATCTTTGAAGCAATAGCCTCAGCCACGTCTAGGGAATTCAAACCTAAACTCTTTGCAATAATTAAGGCAATATTTGATGAGAAATCACCATGAACCTTATCTTTTGTTTCCCTAATATTTATTGGATAATCTTCTAATTCTAATTTTCTCTCATCCAGCAAATCTTGTAATGCTGAGAGAACGAGTTTATTTAATATATCTTTCATCTTTAAAGGCTTTAATTTCTGCCCTGATATTCACCGGTTCTAGTATCTACAGTAATTGTTTCGCCTTCTGAAACAAATAAAGGGACTTTAACACTTTTACCATTTGACAGAGTAGCTGGTTTATTACCTCCTGAAGCGGTGTCTCCTTTAACGCCAGGATCCGTCTCTACCACTTTAAGGTTTATAAAATTTGGAGGAGTTATTGAGATAGGTTTTTGATTCCATAAAATTACTCTACAAATACTTTCCTCTATAATCCAATCCTTCTGTTCATCGATCACTTTTAAAGGTATGGATATTTGTTCAAAGGTTGTTTGATTCATAAAAAACCAGTCCTGTTCATCTGAGTATAGGAACTGCATTTCTATTTCCTCTACATCTGCTGATTTAAGGGTTTCACCTACTTTGCAAGTCTTATCTACCACTTTTCCAGAAAGTAAGTTTCTATACTTAATTTTGCTAAATGCCTGACCCTTCCCTGGCTTATTAAATTCTTCTTCAAGAATTACGCAAGGCTCTCCATCTATGAGAATTTTTAACCCAGCCTTAAATTCACTTGTTGAAAATGAAACCATATTGCTTATCTATTTTCTATTTTCTATTTTATCTTGATTAATTTACTTCCAAATTTTACAGATTTATTCAATTCCAATAAATTAGAATCTATATATTTATCATTATCTATTATAAGGATAACTGTAGATCCCATTTTAAAGTGAGCAATCTCTTGCCCTTTTATAATATTCTTTTTACTTTCTTCCGGCCCCTCTTTCCAACAATCAATTAAATCTTTTCTATAAACCAAATTCTTTTTTGACCAAAAGGGGACTATATTCCCAACCACCATAGCGCCTATACAAACTAGAGCATAACTAATATTCTTATTTCTGATGATAATTACTCCTCTTTCATTTTTTATATATAAAGAAGGAACTGTATATTGAGATTTAGTGTTTACAGGGTAAAGATGATTTCCAATATGGTTTGTGTAAAGGATCTGTCCTTCTAGAGGGGCATGAATTCTATGGTAATCTCTGGGGGCCAAATAGATTGTAGTATAGGAACCGTTTTCAAATAACTTATGAAATTCTTCTCCTATAAGATCATGAACACTGTATTTATATTTTTTTGCTTGGATTAATTTATCTTTAGTTATTTTTCCGAAATCAATGATTTCTCCATCAACAGGCGAAACAATGACATCTAGATTTGTATTTATAGGTCTAGTTTCTTTTTTTAGCTTTCTAATAAAAAAGTCATTATAAGATTGATATTCATCAGGCTCCGAAAAGACAGCTTCTTTCAGATTTGGGGCATACAATTTAATAAATATGTTAATTAATACATTTTTAACAAAATTATTTTGTGAGTCAGCAAGCTTGCCAAGTATAAAAGTCAGTAGATATCGTAAAAAATTCATTTCTGCCTATTACTATTAAAGGAATTATAAAAATAAATAAACGTAATTATAGTTGGTCCCGAAAGACCCCATAAGGCAGCAATAGAATTTATAGTTAATATGACTAAGCCCATATAAAGCAATCCGAAAGCAAAAAGTTTATTTGTCAATAGTGGAAAGTAATTCTTACCAAAAGCTACGGTAAATATACTTATGAAACAAAGAAAAATCCCAAACAAATCAGCATACGTATAGCTATTTGGACCACTTAAGTAATTAAGGTTAATTACGGGCAAAGAAAAAAGGATAAATACTGATGATATTTTAGAAATATTCAAAAGGTTAGGATCAATATTTCTTTTCTTCCCAAGAGAGAAGAACAATATAAATTGACTGTCCTCATTTCTTTCAACAGCAATTTTATAGATAGAAAGCAGCAAGAATACAGTTAGAAGAATATTTCCAACTAGAGATCTGGATACTAATTCCCAAATATCCATGCTTTGTTGTAATAGAAAAGCTGCCCAGCAAATAACAATAAAGAAGAATAGAATACCTTTTGTATCTATAGTCTTTTTAATAGAAGCTAAACCCACGAAGTATGCGAATGTTAGTCCATATAGAGACATGAATAGAAGGATGTAATTAAATGACATTTATATATTATGTGTTGTCTTGTTACACAATAATCTCTATAGTTTAACCGTTCAAGAAGGGGAGAGCGAAATTGATGCTTGAAAAATGACTCTGTTTCATCTAAATTCTTGGAAAATAAGTACTTATATAGTAAAAAAAGGAGAAAGCTATGAAGCGCCTTGTAAAAATAATTTTAATGCCTTCGATATTTATTTGCTCACTATCTATTTACAGTGATCAAATCCAGCCTTTATTAGATGTAGGAGAGGAAAGGCAGAAAGCTGAGAAGGCTTCTCAGACAAGAATTGATCAAATGGATGAAGACACTTCTGTAATTATCAGCGAGTTTAAAACAGTTAGTAAGCAAATAGAGGGCTTGAGAGTTTATAACGCTCAGATGAGACAACAGATCCAACGTCAGGAAGAAAGACTTAAAGAAATAGATAGGACCTTAAAGCAAGCACAGATAATGCAAAGACAAATACCTCCTTTTACAAGGAGAATGCTTGCAGGTGTTGAAAAGTCTATAGAACTCGATTTACCTTTCCATTTAGCTGAGAGAAAAGAAAGGATTGCCTTTGCACAGGCAGCTTTAGATAATCCAACTGTTTCTCCTGCTGAAGGCTTAAGGCAAGTTTTAGAAGCATTTAATGTGGAAGCTGAATATGGAAGAAAAATAGATTCCTACAAGGACAGCATTATGATAGACGGTGAATTGAGGGAAGGAAATATCCTGAGAGTAGGAAGGATAGCAATGGTTTTCCAAACAGCAGATGAGACAGAGACTCACGCTTGGAACAATCAAACTAGACAATGGGAAGAATTAGGAGGAAGCTATAGAAATCCTACTAGAAAAGGTTTAAGAATAGCAAATAAACTGGCAACAGTTGACCTGATGGAGTTACCTCTTCCAAGCGCAAAGGAGGCTGAATAATGAGAAATTTAATTTATAAAACATTAATCTTGTTTTTATTAGCAGGTCTAACTTTTTCAATTTATACAGAAGAAGAAGAGGAAAAAAATGATCCATCCAATCCCCAGGAGCTTTTAGAGATTGTTCGTCAAGGACAATTTGCAGACTCTGAAGAACAAAGAGCTAGAGAGTCCCAGTTTAGAAATGAAAAGAATAAACAGGCAGATTTATTGGCAAAGGCTAAAGCTGAAAGAGCTAGATTAGAAAGGGAAGCAGCTAGGTTAGAGCAAAAATTTGAAGCCAATGAAGCCCTTTTAGTTGTAGCCGAAGAGCAGCTTAGAGAAAGACTTGGGTCATTAAATGAAATATTTGGGCATCTTGCAGGTAATACCACTGAAGCTAGAAACATCATGGAGCAATCCATAACTGCAGCTCAATTTGGTACAGATAGAGAAAAATTCTTATCAGATCTTGGCTCGAAAATGAATGAGGGTATAAAACTTGCTTCCATTGAAGAATTAGAGAGGCTGTGGTTTGAATTGCAAAGAGAAATTAATGCTTCAGGAGAGGTGGTAAGGTTCACTACCGATGTAATAACAACAGACGGAACTGTTGAGAGTAGAGAAGTTGTAAGAGTAGGGGCGTTCAACGCAGTTTCTGATGGCAATTACCTATCTTATGCTAAATCAAGGGGAATGTATCAAGATTTACCTTCCCAACCTGCAGGAAGATATACTTCTACCACTAGCGATATCATTTCAGGAGATACTTTCCCTATTCAATTCGCTGTTGATCCCACAGGTCCGCAGGGAGGATCTTTATTGGAAAGCTTGATTTCAATGCCAGGTACTTTTGAAAGAATGACCTTAGGAGGGCCGGTTGGTTTTATTATTATAGTTATAGGTTTATTAACTACTGGTTTATTTGGATATAGATTCTATTCTCTATGGAACCTTAGGGCAGCTGTACAAGGCCAGGTTGATTCAGATAAGGCTTCTGAAGATAATCCTCTAGGTAGGATTCTAAAAGTAGCAGAAGATGATACTGGAGCTGATTCAGAAACTCTAGAACTTAAGATGGCTGAACAAATATTGAAAGAAAGACCTCTTATAGAAGGCTTAAATTGGGTAATAAAGATTGTCTCAATTGTAGCTCCTTTGATGGGTCTGTTTGGAACAATTATTGGAATGATAGAAACATTTACTATGATTACTCTATTTGGAACAGGGGACCCCAAGACAATGGCTAGCGGAATATCAGTAGCGCTTGTGACTACTTGGCTTGGTCTTATGGTAGCTATCCCAACTACATTTATGTATGCGACGGTGAATAATTTTTCTAAAGGAATTTTAGGAATAATTGAAGAATCAAGCACTGGAATGGTAGCTAAGAGAGCAGAGGGGAAATAAAAAATAAAGAAAATTATTAAGATATATAGTTAAAGATGCAGCTCTTTTATAATTTTTCTGATGCACTTTTTGCATTTATGCAAAGAGGGGGAGATGTTCTTTATCTAATAGGTCTTCTAGCTTTCTTTATGTGGTTTTTAATATTTGAGAGGCTTTGGTATTTCTATTCAACTCACGATGGCTATATACAAAAAGCCCAATCTGAGTGGGGCGGGAGACAAGATAAAAGATCTTGGAATTCCAAAGCTATCAGAGATATGCTGATTTCAGAAAATACTGGCAGAATTAATCAAAACTTAGATCTAATTAAGATGTGTGTTGCGATAGCTCCTTTATTCGGTTTATTTGGAACAATAACTGGAATGATAGAAGTTTTTCACCTTCTTGCAGTGACTGGAGGTGGAGATGCAAAAGCAATGGCAGGAGGAGTTTCAAGATCAACTATTCCTGCAATGGCAGGTTTAGCTGTTGGATTAACAGGAACATTTGCAAATCAGTTTTTAGTAAATAAAGCTCAGAAAGAAAAAGATTTGTTAGTAGATCATTTAATAGCAGAATAACGAGGTTAAGATTATGAGAAGATCACCAATTAGTAATGCAGTAGCTGAAGAAGAAGATATTAATTTAACACCAATGTTAGATGTTGTTTTTATCCTTCTAATTTTTTTCATAGTAACAGCTAACTTTATTAAAGAGCCTGGTTTAGAGGTAAATAGACCTGATGCTGAGACATCTAACATCCAAGAGAATGCGGCTATATTGATTGCTATTGGTGCAACAAATGATATTTGGATAGATGGAAGAAGAGTAGATGTTAGGCAGGTCAAAGCTAATATAACAAAGTTATTAGCAGATAACCCACAGGGATCTGTTGTAATTCAAGCCGATGAGAAAGCACAAGCTGACGCAATAATACAAGTCATGGATCAATCAAGAGAAGCAGGAGTTTATGCGATATCTCTAGCTTCCGAACCAAAATTCTAGATTTTTATGGAGCTCTTGGCAGAACAAAATTTTAAAAAGCTAGGGGCAACTTTAGGAGCTTCCTTATTTCTCACAATCTTTCTTTTTTGGTTCATGCAATGGTTGATTCACGTAGATGATGTTAACTTAGATGATAAATCTATAAAAATAGCTGATGTAACCATGCCAGAAAGAGACTTGGAGTTAATGATGGATATGGAGAGACCTGAAGAAGAGGAGCCACCCCCTGAAGATCTACCTCCTGAGTTTGATATGACTCCTCCTGCAGACTTAGACAACTCAGCTGCTAGGCCTAATTTAGGTTTTAAAGCAAAAAGAGCAGGAGTTTTTGCTGACGGTTCTTATGTTCCTATATTCCAAGTTCCTCCAGTTTATCCAAGAAGAGCTCTTGAGAGAGGAATTGAAGGCTGTGTAATGTTAAAATTTACTGTAACTAAAGTAGGTTCAACCAAAGAACCAGTTGTTGAATGGTCTGTTCCGCCTGGAATTTTTGACAGAGCAGCAATGAGGTCTGCACTAAAGTATAAATATAAACCACAAATTAGAGATGGAGAGCCTATTGAGGTCCCTAATGTTAGAACAATAGTGGTTTTCAAAATTGAAGACGCTGCGAAACCAGCAGATTATGTACCGGAGGGTTGTGATTAATGAAAAAGTTTAGCCTAAATCTATTACTTATTTTTACAGTATTGAGCTTAATGCCTATTGCTGTATCAATTTCATCAATACCTTATGGAGGTTCTTCTCTGGAAGCAGCGGATGAAGAAAAGAAAAAGAAAAAAAGAAGGAGAACTAAGCTTCCTAGCAAAAAAGCTCAAAGAATTCTTCAGGCACTCCAACCTGTTATAGAGGCTGAGCAATGGGACGAGGCTATACTTATGCTTGCCCCTATAGGTGCTCCAGATTCAAAGTTTACAGGAACAGATAGAGCAAAAATGTACTATTACTATGGTTACATATATTTTTCTCAAGAAAAATATAGTTTAGCTGAGAGAGCATATAACGACCTCATGGCTGAGCCTGATTCTAATGATCAAGAGAGACTAGGTGCCTTATACTCTTTATCTCAACTTTCATACATAAGAGAAGATTATAGGGGTACTATTGATTACCTAGATAGATGGTTTGAACTAGAGGAGTATCCTAGTTCGGATGCTTATGCACTTCTTTCAACAACTTATTATCAGATAGAAGATTTCCAGTCTTCTTTAAAAAATATAGAAATAGCAATTAACATGCAAGAGTCTAAAGACATACCTATCAAAGTAGATATATTAGATGAAAATGGAAACCCAACTGGAGAGCAGAAAGAAACTGGTGAGACTAGGAAAGGTGTTGCAAAGGAAAACCACTACCTTTTAAAGATGGCGCTCTATAGCGAATTAAAAAGAGAACTTGACGTACTTCCTATATATGAAGTGCTTGTTCAATGGTACCCAAAAAAAAGATATTGGACTCAGCTTTCTGGGTTATATGGACAGAGAGACAGAAGACTTGATCAAATGGGAGCTTTAGAGGCTGCTTACGATGATAGACTCCTTAATAAGCAAAGAGAATTCACAGCTCTATCACAACTTCTGTTTATGTTCGAGAATCCAAGAAAGGCAGCTATGGTAATGGCTGATGGGATTAATCAAGGTTATGTTAAACAAGAAGAAAAAACCTTGAAAGCAATGGCCCAATATTGGCATGCCTCCAGAGAATTAGAAAAGGCTAAACCTGCATACAAGAAAGCAGCTAAACTTTCGAAAGAGGGTGAGCTTTATATTTTTCTTGGCCAAGTTCATTTTGGTTTAGATGAGTTCGAACAGGCAGAAGAAGCAATTAAAGCTGGAATAAAAAAAGGAAGCTTAAAAGATGAAGCCTCAGCTTATATGTTATTAGGGCAAATTAATTTTGAAAATCAGAAATGGGAACAAGCCATCGTTAGTTTTAGGAAATGTATAGATGTAGCAGAAAACCAGTATGATGATAAGAAAGAAAAGCAAAAAGAGAAAAAGAAGAAGGTTCAAGACCAAGCAAGGAAATGGGTGACATATACTGAAGGAGAGGAAGAGAGGGTTGAAGCACTTAAGTTAAAGAGAAAGGCTCTCGGAGTTTAAATTTCATTTCCTAATATATTCTACGAAGCTATATTTAAGATCTCTTTCTCTAGATTCAATTCTTGAGAGCTCCTCCCACTGGTCTTTTCTCCATTTTGGGAAAAATGCATCGCCCCCAGTAATTTCTACATCTATTTCTGTTATCTGCATCTTATCTGCTAAAGGAAGAAAGGTTCTATAAACCCTTTCTCCTCCTATTACATAGGCACTATTAGAATATTTTTTTGCTTCTTCTAACGCTTTCTTTTTTGTATTTACCTGAATAACATTTTTAATATTATTCTCTGGCTTGCTAGTTATCATTATATTGTTTCTTTTTGGGAGAGCTTTGCCTATTGATTTGAAAGTATCTCTTCCCATAATAATACTAGATTCCAAAGTTAACTTTCTAAAATGGTCCAGATCTTCTTCAATTTTCCAAGGAAGGGAACCATTTTTACCTATCACAAAATTATTTGAGATAGCAGCTATTAGAACTATTTGCATTTCAAACAGCTATCGGTGCTGAAATAGCAGAATGGCTTTGATAATCAATTAACTCAAAGTGATCTATCTTAAAATCATGAATGTCATGTATATTAGGGCTCAACTTGAGCTTGGGTAAGGGGTAGGGCTCTCTTTCTATTTGCTCTTCAGCTTGTTTCAAGTGATTTAAGTATAAATGAGCATCACCAAATGAATGAATGAAATGTCCTAATTTTAGACTACATACCTGCGCTATCATCATGTTTAATAAAGAATATGAAGCTATGTTATATGGTACGCCTAGGAAAACGTCTGCACTTCTTTGGTATAGCTGACAAGATAATTCGTTTTCTGCTACATAAAATTGAAAGAGAGAATGGCATGGTGGAAGTCCAGATTTAACCATTACAGGAATATCTTTAGGGTTCCAAGCAGAAACAATATGTCTCCTTGAGTCAGGGTTTTTTTTAATATCGTCAATTACTTGAGTCAATTGATCTACTCCTTCAAAGTCTCTCCATTGTTTGCCATACACAGGACCCAGTTCACCAAATTCTCTTGAAAATTCCTCTTCAGATTTAATTTTCTCAATAAATTCTTTCATTTTGGAGTCTCTCTCTTGAGAAAACATAGGAAACTTGTCCTCTAGGTTCTGTATTTTTAACCAATTTTTGAAAGGCCAGTCATTCCATATGTTGACATTGTTAAGAACCAAGTATCTTATGTTGGTATCTCCCTTTATAAACCAGAGAAGTTCATGGATGATTGCATTTAAGTTAACTTTTTTGGTTGTCATTAAGGGGAAGCCATTATTCAAATCAAATCTCATTTGGTAACCAAAAATACTTTTTGTCCCTGTACCGGTCCTATCATCTTTGATAACCCCTTTTTCATGAATATATTTAATTAAATCAAGATATTGTTTCATTATTACCACGTATTTTAAAAGAATAATAGATCAGAAAAAGGCCTATGGCTATCATTGGTATTGATAGCATTTGACCTTGTGATAATAAATCAAAACCAACTAGACCCAAGTGAGGGTCAGGCTCTCTAAAGAATTCTGAAAAGATCCTAAGAAGCCCATAACCCAGAAGAAAGGATCCAGAAATAAACTTCTCAGGTTTTTTTAGTTGAGAAAGGAACATCAGTATCAGATACAAGACAATACCCTCCAAGAAAGCTTGATAAAGCTGTGAGGGATGTCTAATAACGCCCAAAGGGTCGTTGGCATAGATAACTCCCCATGAAACGTCCGTTGGTCTCCCGTGTAGTTCTGAGTTTAGAAAATTTCCAATTCTAACTAGCCCTAAGCCAGGAGGGATACACAGAGCAATAATATCCATTAAACCAAAGAATGTGATGTTGAGCTTTTGGGCCATGAGATAGCAACTTACCAATACGCCTATTAAACCTCCATGAAATGAAAGCCCACCTTGCCATATGTAAAACAAAGAGAGTGGGTTAGAAAGCAATTGATCTGTTCCATAGAAAATCATATAACCTAACCTTCCTCCAATTATTGAACTTAAAAGTCCATAAAACATCAGATCACTGACTTGTTCAGGTGTAAACAATTGTTTCCTTTTCAATAGATAATAAATAACTGAGAAAGCTAAAAGCCAAGTAATTCCATACCATCTTATTGCTAAGGGACCGATAGAAAAAATAATAGGATCTATTTCAGGTAGAGGCATCTTCAGGCGTTCTAATATTATCAACTAATTCATAAACTTCTGGAGGCGGTTTTTTTGTTACAGTTGATATAGATAATGATACTAATAGGTTTAAAGACATACCTACTAAACCTATCCCTTCAGGTGATATTCCCCAAAACCAAAAGTCTTGAGTATTGTGCTCGGGATTAATAAATTTAAAGTAAATTATATAGCTTGCAGTAAAGATGAGCCCAACTAACATGCCTGATATAGCTCCTTCCTTATTTAATCTTTTATAAAAGATACCAAGCAACAAAACTGGAAAGAAAGTTGCTGCTGCAAGCCCAAAAGCAAAAGCAACAACTTGAGCAACAAAACCAGGTGGATAAATTCCAAATATCCCAGCTATTGCGATGGCAATAGCAGCAGAAAGTCGGGCAAATAATAACTCTTGTTTTTCAGTAATTTTAGGCATGAAAGTTTGTTTTAATAGGTCATGAGAAATAGAAGAAGAAATTACTAAGAGCAGTCCTGCAGCGGTGGAGAGAGCAGCTGCTAGACCGCCTGCAGCAACAAGCGCTATAACCCACCCAGGTAAACCAGCAATTTCTGGATTAGCCAAGACTATAATATCTCTATCTATATAAACTTCGTTTGAGTTAGAAAGATTAGGCTTATTTTTTATTTCTCTTTCTCCTGAAGGCCCACTAGAGTCTAGATAAATAGGCCTTGAACCTTCAAAAGCACTTCCTGAAGAATAATTAATTCTTCCATCTTCATTCTTGTCTTTCCAAGCTATTAGTCCTATTTCTTCCCAATTTTTAAACCAACTAGGTGAATCTGAATAGCTCTGATCTTGTATCGAGTCAATTAGGTTTACTCTTGCAAAAGCTGCAACAGCAGGAGCTGTTGTGTATAAAAGTGCAATAAAAATTAAAGCATATCCAGCAGATTTTCTAGCTGCTGCAACTGAAGGTACCGTAAAAAATCTTACAATTACATGAGGAAGTCCTGCTGTCCCGAACATCAAAGCTGCAGTTATACAAAATATATCTATTTTGCTTTTTGTATTTTCCGTATATTGATTAAAACCAAGTTCCTTTGTAATTAAATCTAGTTTATCGAGCAAGTATGTAGAGCTTTCTACCAAGGAACTACCAAAACCAATTTGTGGAATTGCCTTGCCTGTCATCATTAAAGAAATAAAAATTGCAGGAACTAAATAAGCAAAAATTAAAACACAATATTGAGCTACTTGTGTATAAGTTATACCTTTCATCCCTCCTAAGACGGCATAAAAGAATACTATTGCCATACCTATTATTACCCCTAGGTTTATATCTACTTCTAAGAATCTTGAAAATACTATCCCTACACCCCTCATTTGTCCCGCAATATAAGTGAAAGATATAAAAATCAAGCAAAACACAGCTACGACTCTTGCAAAGTCTGAATAATATCTTTCTCCAATAAAATCAGGAACTGTATATTTACCAAATTTTCTTAAGTAGGGTGCTAGAAGTAAGGCAAGTACAACATACCCTCCCGTCCATCCCATTAAGTAAACAGATCCGTCTTTTCCCAGGAAGGCTATTAATCCTGCCATAGATAAAAAGGAAGCAGCAGACATCCAATCGGCTGCTGTAGCCATTCCGTTTGCTACTGGATTAACTCCTTTCCCAGCCACATAGAAGTCATTTGTTGATTTAGCTCTAGACCAAAGAGCTATACCTATGTAAAGGCCAAAAGAGGCTCCAACAAATATATAAGTTAATAATTGAGTGTCCATCTACTCCTTATTTTTGTAATATTTTTTATCTAGTCTTTGCATTAGCCAGATATAAACAAAGATTATTATTACAAACACGAAGATACTGCCTTGTTGAGCAAACCAGAATCCTAGTTTAAAACCACCTATCTTAATTTTATCTAAGGCTTCTGAGAGTAAAATTCCAAACCCAAACGAAACTAAAAACCAAATTAACAGCAATGATGTAAGAATTATTAGGTTAATTTTCCAATAGGAGCTTTTATTCATATAAAACTTTTATAATCAGATGTTATTTATAATATTACGGTCTGGACAAGAAAGAAACTGTTGTTGTAAGGCTTTAGAGTTTTAGTTATCTGCTCACCCCAAGTTAATTTATTATCTATTAGTTTGTTTAAAGAAAACTCCTGTCTTCTATCTCATTAAAAGATTCAAGGCCATTATTGTAACTAGGATGGCAAATCCTACTCTAAGTTTATTATGTTTCATTCTGTGAGCAATTTTTACTCCAATTCTTGCAGTACTTAAACTTACTAAACCCACAACTATTGCTGCAGGTAGATAAACATAACCTAAAGAATAAGTTGGAAGTCCGATTTCACTAGATCCTATAACCATATAAGAGACTGATCCAGACACTGCAATAGGTATTCCACATGCAGCTGATGTACCGATAGCCTGCATCATTTTTAATCCGCGATGGTAGAAATATGGTACAGAAAAAATACCTCCCCCTATACCAAAAATCCCTGAAAGCCATCCTATACCGCTTCCAGCAATAATTGGACCAATAAAAGTAGTTTTAGGATTTTGGGTTGGCGGCGGGAATTCAAATATCATCTGTATCGCAGTTACTAAGAGAAATAAAGCTACTAATGTCTGTAATGTTTGACTGTCAATATAGCTTGCAACTAGACCTCCTAGTGACGCTCCTACACAAATGCTGGGGGCAATGATCTTGATTAGGTGCCAGTTTACAGCCTTACGATGATCATGAGAAAAGGTTGATGATATTGAACTAAAAACAATAACTCCAAGTGAAGTTCCTAAGACCATATGAGATAATACATGTTCAGGAAAACTAAGGAAATCAAAAATATAGAATAGAGTAGGGATAATGATTATGCCGCCACCAATTCCAAATAGTCCGGCAAGTATTCCAGAAAAAGTTCCTAATAAGAAGTAGATCAATATTTCGATTCTCTAATTTTATCATTTATATAAACAATAGGAAAAATGTGCTTAATAGTGGTTTCAATAGAATTAGATCAACACCTAAAGAAGAACTTTAAAATACTTGCTAATAGAGATGAATACTATGAGAGGGATTCAATTCCAATGCATTGGTGGGATTTTGGAGGGATATTAGCTGGAAGAGATGTTGAAGGCGGGGGAACATGGATGGGTATGAATAAATCTGGAAGATTTGCTGCTTTAACAAATGTTAAAGAAACTAAGTTAAAAGAGTATAAAAATTCTAGAGGTGAGTTAGTTCTAGATTTTCTTTCTTCTTCTCTTTCTATAGATGATTATTTCTCTATAAAAAAAGAAAAGGAATTTGCAGGATATAATCTTCTTATAGGCGATAAAGAAGAAGTAGCTATATTTTCAAATAGGTCATCAGGACTGTCCTTTCTTAGCGCTGGAGTTTACGGTATTGGCAATCTTCCTTACGGTACAGATAGCAAAAAGGTAGATAAAGTTAAAAAAGATTTTGTAAGTCTTTTAGACGAAGGCGTTAATAAAAACTCTGCTGTAAAATTGATGCAATTAGAAGACGGACATTTACTGGAAAAAACGCTTGCTGAAATGAAGCCCAGAGATGAAGAGGAGATAGGGTATCGCTTTATAAAATCTGGTATATACGGGACTCGTTGCACAACTTACATAGAAATAAGCTCTTCGGGGGAAGTAAAAGTTACGGAGAAGAATTATAATGTCAATGGAGAAGAAGGTACGGAATTAGACTTTTCCTTTACTTCTAATTAAGAAACTCTTATATACAGGCCAGATTTCTAATAACATTTTTCTGTAAATAGGTTTCTTAAAATCTATTATTTCTCTTGTAGGGTACCAGTATGAGACCCACTGCCATTTATCAAACTCAATAACTTTAGAGTTATTTAGGTTGATACTACTTTCTTTAGCATTTAAATATGCTAAGAACCATTTTTGCTTTTGGCCTACAAAACTCCTGTTTATAAAATATTTCTTTCTTCTAGATTCAGGAACTTTATATTTCACCCACTCTTTACTTTCGTAAATATAATTTAAATCATCTATTGCCAGACCAACCTCTTCTCTAGTCTCTCTTATAGCAGCCTGTAAGGGCGACTCATGTTTATCTATACCTCCTTGAGGAAATTGCCATCCCTGGTGGTCCTTCCTTCTACACCATAAAAGTTTGCCTTCAGAATTCATAATAATTACTGCTACATTCGGTCTATATTCTTTTTCAAACATCATTTCTAAATAATTACTACTTAAAGATATAATATTAAATCATTAAGTTATGAATCTAGTACTTTTTGATCTTGATGATACTCTAATAGCAGGTGACTCAGAGACTGCTTGGTCTTTATATATAGCAGAGAATTTGATGACCGATAAGGAAAAATTTTTAAAACAGATGTCTATTTATAGTGAATCATATAGAAAAGGGATATTAGATGTATCTGAATATTCTGAATTTCTATTGCAGCCATTAGAGGGAAGAAGTGTTAAAGATATAAAAGACATGGCCAGATCTTGGGCAATCAAAGTTGTAGACGAGTTAAGGGATGAATTAACTGACCGCTTAATAAATAGACATATAGCAGACAAAAAAATTCTAACATCAGGCACCTTATCGTTTCTGGTTGAGGAGATATCTAAAGAATTAGCTATACCAGAGTTCTTTGGGACGGAGCATGAAGAGGTTGATGGTAAATTTACAGGTAAAGTATTAGGTAATCCTAATTTTTCCAATGAGAAAGTGTTAAAAATCCAAAAGTTATATGATATTAATAGTTACGAGAAGATTTATTCGTATTCAGATTCAATTTATGACTTGCCTTTATTAGAAATTGCGACAATTGCCACCGCAGTTAATCCCGATAAAGAACTTAGGGGAGTGGCAGAAGCAAGAGGATGGACTATAGATGAATCTAGGCTTATGCCCTAGTCAAAGTCTTCCATAGAGACACAATTACAAATAAGATTTTTATCCCCGTAAACATTGTCAATTCTACTAACCGGAGGCCAATATTTATCTTGTTTGAGATAATCTAAAGGATATGCAGCTTTCTCTCTTGAATATTTATGTTCCCATATATCTGAAGAGACCATTAATGCCGTATGAGGAGCATTTTTTAAGACATTATCTTCTTTATTATATTTGCCCGTATTAATTTCGTTTATTTCTTTTTTTATATTTATCATTGCGTCACAAAATCTATCTAACTCCTCTTTTGATTCGCTTTCAGTTGGCTCTATCATCAAAGTTCCAGGGACAGGCCAAGACATTGTTGGTGCATGAAACCCATAGTCAATTAATCTTTTAGCTACATCTTCTACATCTATACCACACTCCTCTTTAATGGGCCTTATATCAATAATGCACTCATGCGCAACTAAACCATTTTCTCCTTTGTAAAGGATTTGAAAATGATTAGAAAGTCTTTTAGCAATATAGTTTGCGTTTAAAATAGCTAACTCCGTAGCCTGATAAAGGCCCTCAGAACCCATCATATTTATATACATCCAACTTATTGGAAGAATGCTAGCACTTCCCCAGTCCGTTCCAGAAATAGGACCTAGCTCTTGGTTAAGGTCATTGTGCTTTCCAGGAAGATACTTAGCTAATTTTTTAACCACTCCTATTGGCCCTACCCCTGGACCTCCACCTCCATGAGGGATACAGAAAGTTTTATGAAGATTTAGATGAGATACATCTCCACCGAATTCTCCTGGATAACATAAACCCACCATCGCGTTAAGATTAGCTCCATCTATATAAACTAGACCTCCATTTTGATGAATAATTTCACAGACTTCTTTGACAGTTGTTTCGAACACCCCGTGAGTTGAAGGATAGGTAATCATCAAGGAAGACAATTCTTCAGAATGCTCTTTAACTTTTATTTTGAGGTCTCTAATATCAATGTTTCCATTATCATCACATTCAACTGGAACTACCTTTAAACCTGCCATCATTGCAGATGCAGGATTAGTACCATGCGCTGACTTGGGAATAAGGCATATTTTTCTTTTTTGATTTCTATTCCTTTCATGAAAATTATCTATAGCAAGCAAACCTGCATATTCTCCTTGTGATCCTGCGTTTGGTTGCAAAGATACAGCGGAATAACCAGTTATTTGTTTTAGCATTTTTTCCAGTTCATTTATTAGCTGTAGATAGCCTTGTATCTGATCTATTGGTGCGTAAGGATGTATTTCAGAAAATTCAGGCCAACTGACAGGTATCATTTCCGTAGCTGAATTTAACTTCATGGTACATGAACCCAAAGGAATCATTGCTCTGTCAAGTGCAATATCTTTATCCGATAATTTTTTTATATACCTTAGTAGCTCTGTTTCTGTTTGGTATGAAGAAAATACAGGTTGTTCTAGAAATTTATCTTTCCTAATCAACATCTTAGGAATTTTATTCGTTGATTGCTTTTTACACTCCTTTTTCCTACCTGTAAAAATTTCTAATAAAATGTCTATATCTTTATCTGTAGTAGCTTCATCTAAAGATATACCAAGATGTTCAGAGTTGACTATTCTAATATTTATGTTTCTTTCTATAGCTCTGCTATAGATTTCTTTTGTTTTTTTTCCAGTTTCAATTACAAAAGTATCAAAGAAATTATTTGTTTTTAATTTAAATCCATTTTCAGCAATTGAGTTAGCTAGATTACAGGCCTTAATGCTTATATCTTTTGCTATTTTCTTTAGGCCCTCTGGTCCATGGTAGACAGCATAAAAACTTACCATTATTGCCAGAAGAGATTGAGCTGTACAAATATTACTTGTAGCCTTTCCTCTTCTTATGTGCTGTTCTCTAGTTTGCAGTGCAAGCCTGTAACCTAAATTCCCATTGCTATCTACAGAAACACCAACAAGTCTACCGGGCATAGATCTTTTATACTTTTCTCTTGTAGACATGAAGGCTGCGTGAGGCCCACCAAAACCCATGGGAACGCCAAGCCTCTGAGAGGATCCAATAACTATATCTGCTCCAAACGAGCCTGGAGATTTAAGAAGTGTTAATGACAGTAAGTCAGTAGCAAATACAACTAAGGCGTTTATATCATGGGAGGCTTTTATGATCTTGCTAAAATCACTTATAGAACCATCTGAACCAGGATAACTTAAAAGTATCCCAAAATAATCTTTATTAGAGTATTTTAAGGGGTCTCCTAGTTTTAGTTTTATGCCTAAAGGCTTTGCTCTAGTTTTTAAAACATTTATTGTGTTATGAAAAGTATTTTCATCTACAAAGAATGTATTGGAAGTAGATTTAGATGATCGTTTTGCAAGAGTCATTGCTTCTGCTGCAGCACTTGCTTCATCTAAAAGAGAAGCATTCGCTATATCCATTCCAGTTATCTCAGATACTATAGTTTGGAAATTTATTAATGCTTCTAATCTTCCCTGAGAAATCTCTGATTGATAAGGGGTGTATGATGTATACCATCCTGGATTTTCAAACACGTTTCTCTTAATTACACTTGGCGTATAGGTGTTGTAGTGGCCTTGACCAATATAAGATTTGAAGACTTTATTCTTGTTTGCTATTTTTCTCAAAGCTTCTAATGCATTAGATTCGCTCATTTGCTTACCAATTTTCAATTTTTTTGATCTATAAATTGATTTAGGTATTACTTGTTCTAAGAACTCTTCTACAGACTTATAGCCTATAAGATCTAGCATTTGCTTTATCTTGCTTTCCTCAGAGCCTAAATGTCTTCGAGAAAAGAAATGGAATTTACTCTCTATCAATTTTTTTCTTAAAATTACTCTTCACAAGAAATCTTATAATCTTCTGGACTTAGAAGATTATTAAACTCTTCAGGATTGTTAACTTTTAATTTGTAAAACCAACCTTCTTCATAAGGCGATTGATTAATAACTTCCGGTTCATCTTCTAATCTTTCATTAATCTCAATAACTTCTCCTGACATGGGAGAATATATCTCCGAAGCAGCTTTAACTGATTCAACTATTGCAGCTTCCTCTTCTGAAGTTATATTTCTTCCTATTTCAGGAAGTTCAACGAAAACAATATCTCCTAGCAACTCCTGTGCATGATCACTTATACCAACAGTTAGAGTATCTCCTTCAAGTCTAGCCCATTCATGGGTACCTAAATACTTTACTTCATCATTTATATTACTCATTATTTTTCTTGAATACCTTTTTCCCCTGTCTAACAAAATTTGGAGTACCTACTTTTCCTTCTAGAAGCTTTCCTCTAGATTCAGCATAGAAGTATAAATTATCTTTATTAGGAATTCTTGCTAAAGCAATAGGTTTCTTTAGAGTCGGTGAATAGGTTCCGCTTGTTATTATTCCTCTATCTCTCTTATCTTTATCCATATATATTTTTTGTCCAGCCCGTAAAATAGTCCTTTCGTCCAGCATAAGGCCAACTAAAACGCTGTATTGAGTCTTAGCCTTTTCTATGAAGGATTTTTTTCCTATAAACCTTCTTTTTGAGTCGTCAAGAGATACAGCCCAGGCCATATTTGCTTCTAAGGGGCTTATATTTTCGTCCATCTCATATCCATAAAGGTTCATACCAGCTTCAAGCCTCAATGTGTCTCGTGCACCAAGCCCAATAGGCTTTGCTCCCTCAGAAATTAAATAATTCCACAAGAGAGATGCTTCTTTCTGAGACAAGATTACTTCAAAACCTAACTCACCGGTATATCCTGTTTTAGAAACTAATATATCTCCTTCTAAAATCCCTTGTTGCCTTCTTTTGTTGGTTAATTCACTGAATGATTCTGAGAAGCCCTTTAAAAGATCAAAACTCTTAGGTCCTTGGACAGCCAACATTGCTAGTTCAGGTCTCTCAATAAAATTAACCTTGAAATTTTTGGCCTTACTTGTTATCCATCTTAAGTCAGAGTCTTTGGTAGCACAATTTACAACCAGTCTATATCCAGAAGTCATCTTATATGCTACTAAATCGTCTATAACGCCGCCTTTGTTATTTAACATTGCCGAATATAAACTATCACCATCTTCAATAATTGTATCTATATCGTTAGAAAGTAAATACCTTAAAAATTCAACTACCTCATCTCCTGTAAAGTCTAGGATAGTCATATGTGAAACATCAAAAACTCCGCATTTATTTCTAACTGCATTGTGTTCTTCTATTTGCGATCCATAACTTATAGGCATAGACCATCCATGAAAATCTATCATTTTGGCGTTTAGCTTTATGTGTTCTTTGTGTAGTGGGGTTTTATTTTTCAAGTCAATTTCCAACTAAGAATTGTACTAAATTTTCTTAGACAATTTGGTTTTATCCACTAAAGCTGTGGATAACTTTGTGTATTTTTTTTCTGGTTATAGGTATAGTCTTTCAATAAACTGATTGTATAAAAATTGATCAACATAAATTATCTGTATTGAATAGTATACGAATGCTAATATTCATCTTCTGATGAATGTTATATCAAAGAATCAAGAGCTTTCTGCTCTTTTTGAAGAGTTAAAGAGCAAAGGTTACTCTCTAGATCTTACAAGAGGAAGGCCATCTCAGGAGCAATTAGATCTTTCAAATGAGCTTCAAGCATCTAAGCATAATTTTTCTGATTTTGAAGGCGTTGATATAAGAAATTATGGAGGAATACTGGGACTTGAAGGGTGTAGAGCTTTGGGATCTAAAATAATGGGCTGCAATAAAGAGCTCGTAATAGCTGGAGGAAATAGTAGCCTTTCTCTTATGGCTACTTACATTTCTAGTCTTATGTACTCTCAGGATGAAGAAAAGTGGCCAGCAGATGTATCATTTATCTGTCCTGTTCCAGGCTACGATAGACACTTTAAATTATGTGAACATTTCGGTATAAACATGATACCTGTTACCCTAACAGGGGAGGGACCAGACCTTCTGGAAGTTGAAGAATTAGTCTTAAATAACAAGACAATCAGAGGTATTTGGTGCGTTCCTAAGCACTCTAACCCAAGTGGAGAAACTTATTCCTTAGATATCATAAACGGCCTGCTTAAAATATTTTCATCTGCTGAGCCCGGATCAAAAATTTTTTGGGATAATGCTTATTCGGTACATGACTTTTTACCCTCTCCTCAGCTAGAAGACATTTTCCAATTAGCTGAGAATTCTTCTACTAGCAATTTAGTAGTTAGTTTCGGTTCAACTTCAAAGATAACATTTGCAGGTGGAGGAATAGGTTTTATTGCTATGACTAAGGAAAATCAGAACAAGTTTATTCCGCACTATCAAGCCACACTCATAAGTCCAGATAAAATAAATCAAGCAAGGCATATAGAGTTTTTTTCTAAAAAGTCGCTAGAAGAACACATGCGCGATCATGGAGACTTGCTTAGACCAAAATTCCAATTAATAAGTGACATGCTTTCAAAGCAACCATTTGGGACTTGGACTAGACCCACAGGAGGCTATTTTGTTTTATTTAAAACTAAAAAAGGTCTTTCAAAGAGAGTTGTTTCTATAGCAAATGAGTTAGGCTTAAAATTGACTCCTGCAGGGTCTACTCATCCTTTTGGGCTAGATCCTAATGAAGAGTTCATAAGAATTGCTCCTACTGTTTGCTCGTTGGAGGAAATAAAGGTAGCTATGGAAATTTTCTCTTGTGCTGTGGGTATAGCACATTCGGAATAATAGTTAGTTTTTTGAGTTATCTAACAATTTATAAGAAGTGCCATCAAAGTTACCAAAAAACATCGATACATCTGGATGCTCAACAGGAACAAAACTATCATCTATCTCTAGATTTTGTTGTGAGACATAGGCTGAATAGAAGACCTGATCATTTTCTGCAAATACATGGTAGAAAGGCTGGTCTTTTTTAGGTCTTATAGCTGCCGGTATAGATTGATACCATTCTTCCGTGTTATTGAACTCTGGGTCAACATCATAAATAACACCTCTAAAGTCCAGATATTTATGTTTCACTACCTGTCCAAGCGCATATTGTGTCTCTATAGTTTCTTTCATATTTCCAAATCGTTTAGATTTATTGATTGATCGCTAATTTTTTCTGGGCCTATTTTAACTTCTTTTTCTAAAAGCTTTCTACAAATTAAAAAATCTTTTGGATTATTTATTGCATTAACTGCTATAAGATTATCATTTTTAAAATAAAACATCATAAAATTTTTTTTCTTTTTAGATCCTCGCATTACTATCTTTTCATGATTCCCAGAAATACCTACTATTTGGAGTCTATGGTCATATTGATCAGACCAGAACCATGGTATTTGCCTGTATGCTTCTCTGATACCCAGAATATTATTTGCTACTGTTTTAGACTGTTCTATAGCATTATGAACTGACTCGAGTCTTAGAAATGTATTCAAAACTTTATTGGGATGATAAGTACAATCTCCACAAGCATAAATATCCTTTTGACTAGTTTCTCCATACTCATTAACAATAATACCATTCTCACAATCAAGACCAGATTGTTCAGCAATAATGCTATTAGGGAGAACTCCTGCACCTATGATGACACATTGTGCATTTATTTCTTGGTTTTCTCCATGTATTACCTTTTCAACTTTATGTTTTCCCAGTACCTTCTTTAGGGCGCTATTAAGATGAATAGAAACACCATTTTCTTCATGTAGATTATGAAAATATTCAGAAATATACGGATCCACAGTTCTATTCATGATTCTTGGTGCCATCTCAATAATGTTAACCTTTTTACCTAATTTAGTAGCGACTGAAGCAACCTCCAATCCTATATACCCAGCCCCAACTATTGCGACTTCTTCTGATTCTTGGAAGCATTTTTTAATATTCAAAGAATCTTCTAAGGTTCTTAGGTAATGTATATTAAGTAAATCAGAGCCTTCAAACTTTAGTTTCCTTAGCCTGCTACCTGTTGCCAAGATTAACTTATCGTAGTGAAAGTCTTCTTTATTGTTTGTAGTAATAAATTTTTCTTCTTTATTTATTGAGTTAACTCTTGTTTTTAACTTTATATCGACTGAATTCTCTTGAAAGAAATTTCCTTTTTTAAAGAAAATTCTTTCTAGAGGAAAATCTCCTTCTAGAAATGCTTTAGAGAGCGGAGGCCTTTGGTAGGGGAGACTGTCTTCTTCCCCAATTAACAAGATCTCATCTTTTGATCCGCCCCTTCTAAGAGAAGAAATTACTTGTAGTCCCGCCTGTCCCCCTCCAACAATAATTATTCTCATTTAAAAAAAGTACTCGATTAATTTGAAAAATACAAATAAAGTCATCATTTATTTTCAATAATTGGAGGATATTATGATTGGAATTGTAGCAACATTAAAGATAAAAGAAGGATCAGGAAAAGATTTCGAAACCGTAGCCTCTGAACTGGTCAAAAAAGTTAATACCAACGAAGACGGAGTTGTTTATTACGATTTATATAAAGAAAACGATACTACCTATGTATTTCTTGAAAGGTATCAGGATGAAGAAGCACAAGCAATCCATGGAAAGACTGATTATTTTAGAGAGTTAGGAGCAAAGATGGGTGCATTTATGGATGGACCTCCTTCAATTAAGGTTATGCAATCAGTTTAGCTCAATTTAGATGAGGTCTAGAGAGAAATTCTTTAGACCTCATTTCCTCTAATCTACTTGCAGTTCTTTTATAGATACCTGTTAGTTTATCGCCTGTATAAAGATGACTGAGATCGATCTCTGACGAGATAATTAATTTCACATTTCTTTCATAACACTCATCTACTAGAGAAATAAATCTACGTGCTGCATCTTCTTTATTTCTATTCAAAACTGGAATGTCAGAAATGATTAGTGTATGAAATTCTTTGCTAATTTCAATATAGTCGTCTTTACTTCTTGATCCTTCACAAATATCTATAAAATTAAACCATACAATGCCATCAGCTTGTTGTTTGGTTCTTATTTTTCTTCCTAATATTTTTAAAGTACTTCCACTTTTATATTCACCAGAACTAAGACTCTCAAAGAGACGATTAAGTATTTCTTCATTTTTTCTATCACTTGTTAAGAGATGGACGTTTTCTTGTGCAAGGGTTCTTAGTCTGTAATCTTGTGAAGACTTAAGCTCATAGATATCACAATTTCTTTTTATCGAATTTATTGCAGGTATAAATCTACTTCTATGAAGCCCATCTTTATATAGATCATCAGGGCTAAAATTAGAAGTAGTTACTAGTGTAACAGAGAGATCAAAGAGTTTATTAAGGAATCTTGATAGCAACATTGCGTCTCCTATGTCCTCTACAAAAAATTCATCAAAACAAAGTATTTCATATTTTTTGCTTAGACTTCTAGCAGTTTTAGCTACAGGGTCTTTCACTCCTGACAGGCTCTCTAAGTCTTTGTGAAGTTCTTGCATAAACCTGTGGAAGTGTATTCTTTTACTTTTATTTTTAGGCAGGCAAGAAAAGAAAATATCCATTAGTTGCGTTTTTCCCCTACCAACTTCTCCTCTGATATAAAGGCCTTTTATTCTTTCTTTAAAGAACCATCTATTTGAGTTAGAAGTCAGTTTTGTGTATAGAACATCAAGCCTTTTAAGTAAATCAAACTGTTGCTCATCTTCAATAAGAAGACCTTGAGCAACCTTTTCTAAATAAATTTCAGAAGGTTTCAATTGCTCTATTATTCAGGGTTATATAAAAAACTATGTATGGAATTGTCTACTGGCGCCCAAGGCATCGCACTTGAAGTCCAGAAATTTGAACTCACTTCAACCCAAGAAGCATCATCTAAACTACCCGCCTTGATAAGTTTAATTCCATCCAGCCCAGTAACTTCACTTAGTAATGGAGAACCGCAATTTTCACAAAACCCTCTTTTTACTTCTGCTCCATCTGTACCCTTTACAGTATAGAATTTCAAATTACCTAATAATTCAAGACTTTTCTCCATAACCATGATAATTGTAGCTTTGCCTGATCCTGTAGATTTCTGACAATCATAACAATGACAGTGACTAGAAGAAATTACATCATCCTTATTAAAATTATAAGTTATTTCTCTGCAAAGACAGCCTCCAGATTGTTTTTCCATCATGATTTTTCTCCTATAATTTAGGTCTTTTTAACATAAGTCTTGGAGTTCTTTGTAAGTAGTCTTGATAGTCTGGGTCTGAACCCCATTTCTTTTCTCCCCTTCCTTCCAATAAAGGTATCCCTGATATTTTTGTAAGTAATATAAATACAAACACTGGAGAAAGTAGCATCATAAATTGCCAGCTGCTAAGTACAGGCAGGGCAATGATAGTAATGCCAAGCCATAATGTAATTTCTCCAAAATAGTTTGGGTGTCTTGACCAAGCCCATAAACCGTTTGTAATAAATCTCCCCTTATTAGAAGGGTCAGCATTAAATTTTGTTTTTTGATTGTCTGCTATTACCTCTATAGAAAAACCTAGAAGCCATAAAGCAATGCCTAGATAGGTAAAAATACCTAGGGGATGGCTCTCATTAGAGGTTATCGCAGCTAGTCCTGCTGCCATCGTCATGAAAACCCAAAGTCCGCCTATAGTCCATGTCATAAGGTACCAGTGAAACTGAGTTTTCATAACTGTGAATCTTCCATCCTTTCCATGCTTCTTTACTCTTGAGAATAAGAATGTACCTAAACGTATTGCCCAGATTACAATTAATAGAGCAATAATAAGGTCTCTAATATCAGCGCTAGAATTTAGAAATATACCTAAGCAAACCGCTGCTATATAGGATATAGATCCTGTTAAATCGAAGTAGTGTTCAGTCTGGAAAATAAAAGAGGGAATAAAAATTAGCCAATGAAGAATAAATCCAATAGATGCACAGATAGCGAACAATGGTAAATTATCATAGGTTACAGAGCCTTGACTGCCAGCTACTCCAAACAGAATTCCGATTAGTATGCTAGCTATAGTTGCGCTTACAGTAATTCTTTTTTGCATAGAAGCTTAATATTAGTATCTTAAAAATTAGTTTGAAACTATTATAATTCAAAGAGGAGAAAAAAATATGGTCACAATTATAATTCTTGCTTTATTGCTTTTGATTACTCAAGTTTGGCTTGTTCCATTAGCCTTGCAGTTAAATAAGTTTGATTACCTTCTTTCAAATAGAGAAAAGAATGTAGATGATGGAGAGGCGCTGAAAAGAGTTAAGAGATCAGCTAATAATTTACTAGAAACTCTTCCCGCATTCTTAGCTTTGGCAATACTTTCAATAGTAATGGATAAAGAGGTTTATAATCTAGCTCTTTATTGGCTTGCTTTAAGATTTCTATATTTTATTTGTTACGCTTTTGGAGTAACAATTATAAGAAGTGTTGTTTGGATTGCATCTATAGCCTGTTTAGTCTTAATGGCTTTAGCGCTTCTATAAGACCAAACGAAAAATGTCATCTAGCCTTAATTCTTCGGAATTATCATTCTACAAGAAAGAAGGTTTCATTGTTATAGAGAATTTATTTTCTTATAAAGAAATACATATAATCAAAGAGAGTATTCAAATCTCTATTGAAAATCTGTTGACAAATATTACAAGTGGTAAAACTTATTTCTTGGATCAGAAGAGATTTGTAGATTTAGATAACCAGACTATTCAGTTTGAACCAAAGCCTCATGGAGATAAGATCAAGGTTATTGAGCCAGCGCATTGTTTGAATAAGGAACTATTAAAATTGGTGCACGACATAAGAATAACAGACCCAATTAAGTCTATTTTAGGTACATCAAAAATTTCTTTATGGACTGATAAGTTAAATCTAAAAACTCCAAAATCTGGATCTAGCTTTGGCTGGCATCAAGATTCTCCTTATTGGGTTCACGATAATGAAGATGTTAATAGATTACCTAATGCATATCTATCTTTAGATGATTCTAATGAAAAGAATGGTTGCTTTAGAGTTATAAGAAGGAGCCATACAAAAGGATGCTTAGAAGGAAAAGATGATGGATCACAATTAGGAGGCTTCTACACTAATCCTAAGTGTTTTGATTTAGCTGACGAAGTTTCCTTTGATTTAAGTGCTGGATCCATTGTTTTTTTTGATCCCCATATTGTTCATGGTTCAAGAGAGAATAATTCTTTAAAGCAAAGGATGGCTTATATAATGACTTATCAGCCAGGGTATAGATCAATGCTAAAAGAAAACAAAGTTGAGAAGATATAATTTTAATATTTATTTTTTGATTGGCTAACTAATTCTTCTGGTTTTGCTAGATTGGAAAATTTGTCATTTCCATCACCAAACATCTTTTCTGGAGTTACTGATTCTAATTTTCCATCAACATTTTCTGGGTCACTATAAAAGCCCATTACATAACCTCCTTTAGAATAGCCTATAAGCGATCTTAATTCAGGCGATAAGTCTTTAGCTATTTCTGGAGGACAAGATAAATATTGATTTTCTTGCTGCCTTATCCAGCCTGGAGCATAGTGAATGAATATACCAGACCTTAAATCATTAGAAATATTATTGCCTCCCCCGTGTAAGACGGATCCTGTATATATTAAGACAGAACCTTTCTTCATTTCTGCATATGCTATTTCTTCTTCCAAGGCCTCTCTTTTAGCATCCCATTTATGAGATCCAGGAACAAGTTGTGTGGCTCCATTTTCATAAGTGAAGTCACTAGCAGCCCATACAACGGCAAATTGAGTTTCAATCTTTCTAGAAATATAACCGCCCCACAGCCCCCTATCTCTATGGAGGATCTGTTTTGTTTCACCCGGACCAATGCTGACTAAGGAAGTAAAATGTAATTGATAATTATCACAATGAGGTTCTAAGAACTCAGTAGCTAGAGAATTAATTTTCTCATGCATGGCTAGATCGCGACAGCCATGAGATCTTGCAATTAATGCTCCTACTCTACTGGTTTGAAAACCAGTAAATTCGTCAGCCCCTTTTAAGTTTACCTCAATGTATGGCTCTAGTTCTTTTAAAATACTGTCAATTTTTGATGTTGGAATTACTTCATCTATAATTACTGCCGCATCTTCATCGATTATTCTAAGAATTTCTTCATCTGGAGTATTAATAGATATGTGTTGAATTTCTGCCATCTTTAATTAAGATTTTAATGTAAAAACTCTTAAAACCATAGAAGGATGATCATATAAGCACTTCATCACCTTTTTTCGTATAAATATCAAATTCATGGTTAGGTAGCTCATCAGCTGCTTCTGTTAACAGAAAATATTTAATTAATCCTTTTATTTCATTAGGATTAGTTCCTGTAGTCATTATTCGTCTTGAACCTAGCAAAGAGGCAGTTTTATACCCATCTTTTGTACCCATCGATAGAGTGATGATCCCCAAAAACTTAACCTTGTCTAAGGTAATTAAAACTACATCGCATTTTTTATTTAATTTTTTTAATTTTCTTATATTTGCAATATGTCCCTCATAAAATATTGTTTTACCCTCAATGCTTTCTAAAAAAAAACAGAATGCTGACCAAGAATAAGGAAATCCAGCAGGGTGGGCTGATAATTTAAAGGGACCGACCTCTATAGGCTGATTATTAACACAAACTATTGGATTAGGTATCTTGTTTTTAATCAAGATCTTCTTGACCTTGTTAGTTGTGATTATTTTAACTTTATCGTTTAGTGTCTTGATTGAGGGTAGGTGAAGATGGTCTATAAATGGAGCTGTTATGATTACCGTTTCTACCTGTTCTAATTCTTCTTCTGATAGACAAGAGTTATCTCTTCTTTCCCTTTGAAGAAAAAAAGGACTTTCTATATTCAGCTTTGTATCTAGCCAAGGATCAACTAAGACCCCGTAACCTCTTTCCTCAATAAACCAAGTTTGATAATCGTCAGCTTTTACAATCCTCATATCGTCCTAAGATATATGACCTTTAGAGAATTTATTTGTAGCTTCTATTAATAGATGTGTGATCTCTTTTTCAAAAGCAGAGTGTCCTGAAAAAGGAGCAATATTTAAATTAGCTTCTGGCCACCTTGAATGTAATTCATATGCTGTAGTCGGAGGACACACCACATCATACCTGCCTTGAATAATTACAGTTGGGATGTCTCTAATTATATCTATATTATCTAGAAGTTGGTTCTCGTGATCTAAGAAACCATTGTTTACAAAATAGTGATTCTCGATAAGCGCAAAAGCAAGAGCAAATTTACTATCCACTGAATCTTTTATTGCCTCTGGGTTATGATTGATGAAGCTTGTTGAAGCTTCCCACTTAGACCAAGCCTTAGCAGCAGATAATCTCTTTTCTTCATCATCTCCATTAAAAATTTTCCTATACGCGTCGATAAGATTAGATCTCTTGTCTTCAGAAATTTCTTCTATAAAGCCTTCCCATGCTTCAGGATATACTTCACTCGCTCCATATTGGTAAAACCATTGGAGTTCTTTTTTCCTTAACATAAAGATACCTCTTAGAACTAGTTCAGTTACCCTATCTGGGTGACTTTGAGCATATGCCAGGGCCAGTGTACTGCCCCAAGAGCCACCAAATAGGAGCCATTTCTCAATATTTAGTTCTTTTCTAATAGATTCAATGTCTTCAACAAGATGCCAAGTAGTGTTATCTTCCAAACAAGCATGGGGTTTACTTTTTCCACACCCCCTCTGATCAAAAAGTACGATATGATATTTTTTTGGGTCAAAAAATCTCCTTGATAGCTTGCCTGCTGCCCCTCCAGGTCCTCCATGAAGAAAAATTGCTGGTTTACCTTGAGGATTACCACATTGTTCATAATAAATTTCATGTATATCCCTCTTAAGGAAACCACTATTAAAAGGCTCTGTTGGAGGGAAAAGTTTATTTTTTTTATTAAATAATTTCATTTAGAAAGTATAGCCTAGTATTTGAAGTGATGATGACTTTTTAAAATCTTCATGAATTTACCCAAAAATACCTTTATCAATTTTAGGTATTTGTGATGACTTAAGAAATTTTAGAAATGGTGCCCAGAGGTGGAATCGAACCACCGACACAAGGATTTTCAGTCCTTTGCTCTACCAACTGAGCTATCTGGGCATTTTAGGTGAGAGGATTGTATACAAATAATTAAAACTAACAAAGTAGGATTTATTTAGGAGGAGTGTATCCAGAAGGTTTTACATAGTCTTTGTTAGAAAGAAATAAGTCCATTTGTTCATTTAACCACTTTCTAGCTTCCTTATCAGCCAGGTTCAGTTGACGTTCATTTATTAACATTTTTTGATGTTCTAGCCAATCACTCCATGCTCGTTTAGAAACAGTTTCAAAAATTTCTTTGCCCTTTGGTCCAGGGAAAGGAGGACTATCCATTTGTTCCAACTCTTCTTTGTACTTTTTACATATAAATTTAGACATATTCATTTATCATTTCTATTATTCTTTTTGTAGGTCTAGGGATTCCTACTTTTATTAAATCTTTCTTATTAAACCAGCTTGATTCATTAACTTTATTTTTCATTGTTTTATCAGATCTAATATAGATAGATTTAACATCAAGATTATAGTGGCTGAAACTGTGTTTAAGCTCAAGACTTCTTATTTTACTAAATTCTCCTTTGCCTATATTTAATTCACAAAATTTTTTAAGATCAGATGCATTTGAAAATTCTTTAAAAGACCAAAGCCCTTTCCAAACAGCATCCTGGTGACGTTTTTCTAAAAAAAGTCTTTTTTCTTTATCCTCTAGAACTAACCAATATACGCTTTTAAGAACTTTCTTTTTTGGTATAGCCTTTAAAGGCAGTTCATTTACTTTTTCTTGCTCTAAAGCTAAGCACATTTTTGCAACGGGACACACGTTACAAGAGGGATTATTCTTTTTACAAACTGTTGCTCCTAAGTCCATTATAGCTTGAGTATATTTTGCACTATTGCTCGAAGGCACTAGTGATTCTGATAAGTTCCACAATTTTTTTTGTGAAGCAAACTTATTAATATTCTCATTAAAAGCAAAGAATCTAGATAAAACTCTTTTAACATTTGCATCAAGAATTGCACTAGGAAGACCAAACCCAATAGAAAGTATTGCACCAGCAGTAGATCTTCCTACACCAGGTAGGCTTTCAAGATCTTCTAAATTTGAAGGTAAATCTCCATTGAATTTTTTAACAATGATTGATGAAGATTTATGCAAATTTCTTGCTCTAGAATAATAGCCTAGCCCTGACCATAAGCTCAAAACTTTATCTTCACTAGCTTTTGAGAGAGCTTTTACATTAGGAAAGGATTTAATAAATTTATTAAAATAAGGTATCACCGTTTTAACCTGAGTTTGTTGTAGCATTATTTCTGATACCCAGACCTTATAAGGGTTAATATTTATTTGCCAGGGCAGATCATTCCTCCCTTCTTTTTTCTGCCAGCTAATTAAGCTATCACTAAATTCCTTCATAAATCTTATCTTTATTATACGCATAATGGACTAAGAGGTTATATCCGTTATAATTCTTGCCCTTTTAGGACAAGCCTATGAGAAAAGCAGTAATTGAAAGAAAAACTTCTGAGACTGAAGTCACAGTAGAGATTAATTTAGACGGACAGGGAAAGACTGAGCTGGATACAGGGCTTCCTTTCCTAGAGCATATGCTGGAGCAGATAGGTCGTCATGGAATGATAGATCTAAAAGTTATAGCAAAAGGAGATCTCCACATTGATAATCACCATACAATTGAAGATATAGGTATTTCTTTAGGAGAGGCCTGTTTAAAGGCTGTGGGGGATAAAGAGGGCATAAATCGCTATGGTTTTTCTTATGTACCCTTAGATGAGGCTTTATCAAGAGTAGTTCTTGATTTTTCAGGAAGACCTGGCCTTTTTATGAATGTTAACTTTGTAAAAGACGAAGTAGGAGGGATAGAGGTTAATATGTTTGAACATTTCTTCCAGTCCTTTTGCAATCATTCCTTTATCACTTTGCACATTGACAACTTTTATGGAGAGAACACCCATCATCAGATTGAAACTATCTTTAAGGCTTTTGGTAGATCTTTGAGAATGGCCTTACACATTGATGAAACATTAGAAGGCTCTGTCCCCTCCACTAAAGGGAAATTATAAGAAGATGCAAAAAATAGCTGTCATAGATTATGGCATGGGCAATCTTCATTCTGTTAAAAAAGCTATTGAGTTTTCTTCAGATAATGTAAAGGTCCTAGTAACTTCAGAAATATCAGAAATTAATTCTGCTGATAAAGTTATCTTGCCAGGTGTAGGGGCAATTAGAGATTGTTTAAAATCTATAAAAGAAAAACTTTTGTTGGATGTTGTTTTAGAAAATATGAAAAAAAAACCAACATTAGCTATATGTGTTGGGATGCAGATGTTATTCGAAGCTAGTGAAGAAAATGGCGGTGTAGAGGGATTTGGTCTAATTAAAGGCACAGTTGTTAAACTAAAAGCAGGAAAAAATGAAAAAGTTCCACACATGGGCTGGAATAAGGTTAATCAAATTAAAGAACATTTTTTATGGAAAAGCATTCCAAACGATTCATTTTTCTATTTTGTTCACAGTTATGCCTGCGCTGAAGCTAAGGATCGAGTTGGTGTTACAAACCATGGTAAGGATTTCATTTCTGCAATATCTAAGGAGAATATATTTGCTGTTCAATTTCATCCAGAAAAGAGTCAGAAACAAGGGTTACAAATGTATAAGAATTTTTGTGAATGGAGATTGTAGGTTATATGAAAGTAATTCCAGCTATAGATATCAAACAAGGAAAATGTGTAAGACTTAAAGAAGGAGACTTTCAAAGGGAGACAGTTTTTTCTGATAATCCTCAGGAAGTTGCCGAAAAATGGTTTTCTCAAGGAGCAGAAATCTTGCATATTGTTGATTTAGATGGTGCTATTTCTGGAAGGCCCATGAATCAGGATATAATTTGTAATATAGCAAAGAGATTTAGTCATAAGATTATTCAGGTTGGGGGAGGAATAAGAAATTTAGAAAATGCACAAAGTTATCTAAATACAGGGGTATCAAGAATTATTTTGGGTACATCAGCTATAGAAGATAGAGTTTTTTTATCTAAAATATCGAATAAATTTCCTCAAAGAATAATCTTAGGACTAGACGCTAGGAATGGGCAACTACAGACAGAAGGGTGGCTAAAGGAAAGCACACTAACTCCAGACTCAATTTTAGAAGAGATTAAAGATTTACCTTTAGCTTCAATAATTTATACCGACATCTCCAAGGATGGAACCATGCAAGGCCCTGATATATCAACAACTATTAAACTAGCTAAACAATCAAAACATCCATTAATAGCATCTGGAGGGGTTGCAACATTGGAAAATATAAAGGATTTCGTCGAAGCAGAAGTTAAAGTTGCTGGAATTATTTGTGGTAGAGCTTTGTACGAAGAGGTTTTTACTGTTACCGAAGCAATAGATTTAATAGATAATTATGTCAGTAGCTAAGAGAATAATTCCCTGTTTGGATGTGGACAAAGGCAGGGTAGTCAAGGGTACTCGTTTCTTAGATATAAGAGATGCAGGAGATCCTATAGAAATTGCTAGGAAATATGATCTAGAAGGGGCTGATGAAATTACTATGCTAGATATAACTGCTAGTCATGAATCTAGAAATACAACATATAAGACCGTAGAGGAGATTGCTGGAGAGGTATTCATTCCATTAACTGTAGGTGGAGGGGTAAGGACACTTGAAGACATAAAGAATCTTTTACGTTCTGGAGCAGATAAAGTATGTATTAATACTGCTGCAGTGGAAGATCCAGGATTTATAAGTAAGGCTTCCGATAAATTTGGTTCTCAATGCATTGTTGTAGCTATAGACGCAAAAAAATCTAAGTTAACTAATAGTTGGGAGGTAGTTACATATGGAGGAAGAAAAAGGACAGGTATAGATGCAGTTGAGTGGTCTATAAATGCTGAAACATCAGGTGCTGGAGAGATTCTTATAACAAGTATGGATAGAGACGGCACTAAAGAAGGCTTTGATAACGATCTAAATCTATCTATTTCTTCAAGATTAAATATTCCAATTATTGCTTCAGGAGGAGTAGGTACTTTGAACCATTTAGTAGAAGGGATAACTTTAGGAGGCGCTCAAGCTGTCCTGGCTGCTAGTATTTTCCATTTCAATGAATATTCTATTCAAGAAGCTAAAGAAGAATTACAAAAAAAAGGAATAGTCGTTAGAAATTAAGTCTAGATATTTTGTTATCTTCTACCTGATAGTGGATGGGCTCTCCTGTTTGTATTTCAATATTTACTATTTCTTCACTATTTATTCCATCAAGCTTCATAATTAATGCTCGTAAGGAATTCCCATGGGCAGCAAGTAATATATTCTTACCTTCATTTAAAAGAGGGATAATTTCATCTTCGAAATAAGGCAGAACCCTTTTGGATGTATCTTGTAGGCTTTCTCCTCCTGGAGGAGATATATCAAAAGATCTTCTCCAAATATGCACTTGTTCTTTGCCCCACTTCTTTCTAGCATCATCTTTATTTAATCCTGAGAGGTCACCGTAATCTCTTTCGTTGAGTCTATAGTCAGTAATAGTTTCAATAGATTTATGGCCCATAGTTTCTAAGATAATCGATCCTGTCATCTGCGCCCTTAGTAGAGCTGAAGTAAATAAGTAGTCAAATTTTAAACCTAACTTTTTAAGAGCCTTACCTGCTTGTTTTGCTTCTTTAATACCTTGTTGCGTTAACCCAGGGTCTTTCCAGCCAGTAAACAGATTCATTTTATTCCATTCACTTTGCCCATGTCGAATTAGGACTAATCTATTAAATTTCATAATTTTATTTGAATATATAAACAGCATTCTATCGTACTAGAATATATAATTTCACTATGGAAAAATTTTTTATTTTTATAGGAGATAATTTTGTTGCAGTTTTACTATTATTCTTCTTTATTATTCTTTTGATCATATATGAAAGTAGAAAGGGTGGTAAGAAGCTAGATAGCAGTGAACTTACTAGGGTTATAAATAAAGACAATCCTTTAGTCTATGATTTAAGGTCTTCTTCTGAGTTCGATAGTGGAACTATATCAGGAGCAAAGAACATAGCTCCTGAGAATGTGCACAAGGGCAATGTTCTATTTAAAGCTAATGAGAGTGATAAAGTTGTACTTTTATGTAAGACAGGCTCTTCATCAAAAACAGTAGGAGTTAAGCTTATTAAGGAGGGATATAAGGATATTAATATTTTAAATGGTGGTCTTATGTCATGGATACAGCAAGGATTGCCCTTATCTAAGAATTAAATCAATCTATATTTAAATCTTTAATCTTTCTGGTCAGTGTGTTTCGGCCCCAACCAATCAATCGAGCAGCTTCTTTCTTTTTCCCATGAGTTTTTTCTAATGCCGCTTGAATAATAACCTTTTCAAATTCAGGTAAAGCTTGATCTAATATGCTCAACTCGCCTCTAGCAAATACTTTATCAGCCCATAACTTTAAGTCATTAAGCCAGTCATTTCTATTGAATGAGTCTTGGTTAAGTAAATCTTCAGGCAAATCTTCTAGTTTAATTTCTTTAGAAGGGGACATGACTGTCATCCACCTACATGCATTTTCGAGTTGTCTTACATTCCCTTTCCAGTCTAGACCTTGCAGATATGATTCAACCTCTCTAGATAAATATTTTTTTTCTTCATTAAGATCTTCAGAGGCTAATTGGAAAAAATGTTTTGCTAGCGCTGGTATGTCTTCTGACCTTTCATTAAGTTTAGGAAGAGAAATTTTAATTACATTTAATCTATGAAAAAGGTCTTCTCTAAATTTACCTTCTTTTACTTGGTTTTCTATATCTTGATGTGTCGCAGCTATAATTCTTACATCTACTTTTATAGGTTGTCTACCTCCTACCCTATAAAATTCTCCATTTGATAAAACTCTCAATAACCTTGTTTGAGTCTCTAATGGCATATCGCCAATTTCATCAAGAAATAGGGTTCCCCCATCAGCCTGTTCAAACCTACCCACTCTTTTTTCATCCGCTCCTGTGAATGCCCCTTTTTCATGGCCAAAAAGTTCTGCTTCTAAAAGATCTTTAGGTATATCTGCCATATTTAAAGCAACTAAAGGTTCTTTACTTCTTGGGCTATGTTCATATAAAGCTTTTGCAACTAATTCTTTACCAGTTCCAGACTCTCCTATTAGGAGAACGGTTGATATAGAATTCGATAGTTTTCCAATTGCTCTAAAAACCTCTTGCATTGCAGGCGCTTCGCCAATAATTTCTGCTTTTTTTGTCTTATTTTCTAAATCTAGTTGGTTCTTGTCTGCAGATGTAGCTCTCTTAATCATTTGCACAGCATCTTCTATATCGAACGGTTTGGGAAGATATTCCCAAGCCCCATGTTCGTAAGATTCTACTGCGCTTTTTAGATCAGAATGAGCTGTCATAACAATAATTGGAATATCTGGTCTGAGTTCTTTAACTTGATCCAACAGGTCTATTCCGCTTTTACCTGGCATTCTTATATCAGTTAGAATTAGATTAGGGTTTTCCGTTTCTAAATTTTTAAGAACTTTATTTGCAGAATCAAAAGTTTTAACATCTATTCCATTCTCTGTGAGTCCTTTTTCTAGAACCCATCTTATGGATTCGTCATCATCTATTACCCAAATATTCCTTCTATCCATTTGCTTTCTTTAAAACCTCTTCTCCTGAACTAATTATAGGTAAACTAATAAAAAATTCCGTTTTATTTGGCTCGCTATTAAAATTAATAGTGCCTTTGTGTTGTGAAATTATTCCTTGGGTTATGGACAGTCCTAATCCAGTCCCTTTATCTTTACCTGTAATCATAGGAAAGAAAATTGAATCTTTTATTTCATCTGAAATTCCTGGCCCATTATCAATAACTGATATTTTACATACCGTGGTTGATTGATTGGTTTCTAGAATCTCTCCATGCGAAATACGTGTTAAAACTTCTATCTTTGGAGATGCAATTTCTGACTCATTAATCGCATCTCTTGCATTTTTAATTAAATTGAGGATGCTGTTTTCTATTAAATAGCTATCTATAAATAATTGTGGAATGCTTGGATCAAAATCCTTTAAAATTTTTATTTTTTTATATCCTTCTTCTTTCTCTATTAGGTTAAGAACGTTTTCAATAGGGTAATGGATATTTTGCCATTGGAAATCAGGTTTCTTATTGGGCCCCAATATACTATCCACAAGCGCAGTCAACCTATCGGTTTGCTTGATAATAATATCTGTATACTCTCTTTGCTCGATATTAGAAAGCTTTTTACTTAATAATTGAGCAGAGCCCCTTATGCCACTTAAGGGATTCTTAATTTCGTGAGCCATTCCTCTAACAAAATCTTGAGATATCTGTTGGTTAGATTGCATTCTGTACCTTTCAATTAATTCTGAAGAAATTTCTTTGTTGATGATCTCTATCAACAATCCTTCACCTAAATCTTTTGTTAATGGATGAATACTGTAGTTGCATAATACTGCTTTACCATTCTTTAAATGAAGCAATGCATCTGTCTTTGTAAGGCCTCTGTGTTCTTTTAATGCGGTTTCAAAACTTTTTAAGTTATCAGGTTCTTCATAAAACAATTCATCTACTTTTTTCCCTATTACCCAGATTTTGCTAGAGTCGAGAAAAGACAAAGCAGACGAATTAATGTGTGTAACTTTAAGTAATTTATCAAGGACAATAATCCCTGTATTTAGCTCTGAAAGAAATGTTAGATCAATTTTATTCAATGGACTAATATCTGGAGGATTTTAACCTCCAGATACATTTCAACATAAGATAGGATTATTAAGTAAGAGTACCCACAATGTGAGCTATGATTTTATATGGATCAGCATTAGAAGCAGGTCTTCTATCTTCTAAGTATCCATTCCAATCGTGCTCAACTGTATATATTGGGATTCTGATACTCGCACCTCTATCACTTACACCGTAAGAAAACTTATCTATACTTTGCGTTTCATGTAGTCCAGTTAACCTCATGTCATTATCTGAGCCATAAGATGCAATTCCCTCTGCATGAACTTCTCCGAGTTTTTCACACATAGATTTAAATAAGTCTTCGGATCCTTTAGATCTCATTTCTTCATTTGAAAAATTTGTATGCATTCCAGATCCATTCCAGTCTCCAGTTTTAGGCTTAGGATGTATGTTTACAGAAACACCAAATTCTTCAGCAACTTTATGAAGTAAATAGCGGCTTACCCATAAATCATCTCCAGCTTTAACGCCCTTTCCTAGACATTGATATTCCCATTGGCCTAATGCCACTTCAGCATTTGTACCGGTAAGTTCTATCCCTGCATCTAAGCAAGCTTCTAAATGTGCATCTGAGATTTCTCTACCGACAACATTAGAATTTCCTACGCCACAATAGTAATCACCTTGAGGCCTTGGAGTACCATCTTCCCAGCCAAGAGGCTCACCTCTTTTATCTGTGAGAAAATATTCTTGTTCAAAACCAAACCACCATTCGTCTGTAACGACAGCATTAGCAGCGACCCTAGAATTGCTTGGATGGACTTCGCGTTCTCCAGTGTGGACCTCGCACATTACCAGTGAACCTTCGTTTGTAGGATTCTCATATTGTTGCACAGGCAATAAAAGACAGTCTGAACTGCCACCTTCTGCTTGTTGAGTAGAGGAACCATCAAAGGACCACTCAGGAGCTTCTCCATCTGCAACTTTAACTTTGCTTCTTAAGGAGGGTTCTGGTTGAAAGCCGTCTAGCCAAATATATTCATATCTATTCATTTATATTCTCCAGTTTTATAGATTCTTAAACAGAAAATACTAACATAAATTGATAATTTATGTTCATAATTTGTGCAATAAATAGTTAAAATATTTTATTATGTTCTATATATGTGCAATTGCACTATTTTAGTGCATGAGACTTTCAATATTAACTTCAACCATCCCCTCTTTTATAACAAAGTCCAGGAGCTCACTTAAGAAAATATTTTGCTGAAACTTATCATCCTTATTAAGCATATTCTTATTAGGAAAAGGGAGCCTAAGCCAAAAACAACTTATACCATTAAATTTTTTTATCTCAGCCAGTTTAAGATCTTTATAAACAACAATTTCTAAATGCATTTTCTGGAAATTATTATCTATATCACCTTCTCTAGTTATCGTTATAAAAGAGGTATGCCTAGAGTGTTGATTAACATCTATAGATATATAAATATCTTTCTTTCCTTCTGGTAGCTTAATAATAAAAGAAAAACTTGAATCAAGATCTGAGAGTATTTTTAGAATCTTAATATAATTATTTTCATAAATTCTTATAAGTTCATTTATAGGCCTTTCCGTCTTTTTAATCATAACTAGACCATAATAATAACGCAGCTACGGACCTATACGGCCTCCAGGGCTCAGCTATTTTCTCTATTGTCAAACTTTTAGGCCTTTCCTTTAATCCTTTTAATTTTTGAATAGATATCAATAAGCCTAAATCAGAAGAAGGCCAAGCGTCTATTCTTCTCATGCAAGCAATTAAGTAACAGTTAGCAGTCCAATAACCTATGCCCTTAACCTGAACAAGTTCTTCTATAACTTCCTGGTCAGTTAGTTTATTTAAATCTTGGAGATTTATTTCCTTAGATTTTATCTTAGAAGCTATTCCTCTTAAGTAATTAATTTTTTGTCTACTAAGGCCTGTCTCTCTAAGTTTCTTTTCAGACATTAAAAGGAAGTTATCAGGTGCAAAAGGTTTAACAATATCTCTTACTCTAGAAAAAATAGCTTTTGCAGAGGCAACAGAAAGTTGTTGTTCCACAATTAGATTTGCTAGACCTTCAAAACCTACTTCTCTATGAAATGGTTTAATTATATCTTTCCTTTGGGATATTAATTCTTTTAAATCACGGTCTACCTTTTTCAAATGCTGAATAGCATCCTGGATTGTTTTGTTATTTAACTTCTTACTTTTCATAGAATTTATTCATTAGTTCTTTTTTAAAAGGCAACAGCTCTTTGCACTTGGCACTATAATTTTTTATATGTTTTTTTTCCTTTTCGACGAAGTCATTTATAGCAACCCTAAATCTTTTATCTTTTATCCAGTGGAGAGAGTAAGTTTCTATTGGGCAAAAGCCTCTCTTTATCTTATGTTCTCCTTGTACTCCAGGATCAAACTTTAAGATTTTCTCATTAATACAGAATTCTATACCTTGGTAATAACAGACTTCAAAATGTAAGGAATTGTATTCTTCTAAACAACCCCAATACCTTCCATATAAACTCTCACTGTCATAAAAATTCAAAGCACCTGCAACTAAATCACCCCCAAAATTTTCTGCTAAAACTAAAAGAATAGATTCAGGGATCTTTTTAAAGATTTCGATAAAGAAATCCTTATTTAAATAACCCCTCATCCCTCTTTTTAGGTAGGTAATCTGATAAAAATTATAAAATTGTTCTATTTGTTTAGATGAAACTTCATCCCCTCTTAGGCGCACAACTCTTATATCTTGCTCTTTAATTTTACCCCTTTCCTTTTTTATGTTTTTTCTTTGTCTAGAGGTCATATCATCTAGAAAGCTATCGAAAGATTCATAATTGTTGTTAAACCAATGAAAAGAGTAGCTGGACCTAATACTAAAATCTTTTAGATATAATTTATCTTTTTGCTCATCAGAAGGGAGTAAAATATGGAAGCTTGATAAATCATGATCATTACAAATACCTACTAATTTTTTCTTAATTACTTGAGCGGCTTCTTGATACATATCTGGATTCTTAAGTAATAACCTAGGTCCAGTGGCAGGAGTGAAGGGTATGGAAGAAACGAGTTTTGGATAGTAATTTAATCCATTCCTATAGTAAGCATCGGCCCAAGACCAGTCAAAAATGAATTCTCCTTGTGAATGGTCTTTAATGTAGAGAGGCATAACCCCTATAGTCTCTTCATGAGATTTAAGTATTAAATGGAATGGAGTCCAGCCACTTTCTATAGATGCGCAACCTGAAGTCTCTAGAGCTTTAAGAAATTCATATTTTAAGAAAGGATATTCTGAAAAATTTAGTAAATCCCAGTCCTCACGTTTGATTTCATTAATAGAGTTGAGTATGTAAGCTTTCAAGATCAAATTCCTATATAACTAGCTATAGCTATTAACATACCTATAAAGTTATTTCTTTTAAATGCTATAAAGCAGTTAGTTCTTTCATGATGTTTCACTAGAACATATTGATTTAGCAATAAAATTACTACAAATGCCATACATAAAAAGAATAGTATATTTAAGTTAAGAAGATCTCCTATGTATATCCATATAAATAAAGAAATGAAATGAAAAAACATAAATATAGGCACAACATGGTCACCAAAGGCTATAGCAGAGGAGTGAATATTTATTCTAATATCGTCTTCTTTATCGCTTAGAGCATAAGCAGTGTCGTAGGCCAATATCCAAAAGAAGCAAGCTAGAAACATTAAGAAAGTAACTAAGTTTATTTCACCTAAACTTGCTGTTGAGGCCATAATAATTCCCCATGAGAAGGCAATCCCAAGAAATATTTGAGGTACCTTAAGGAACCTCTTACATAGAGGGTAAATGGTTAGTATTACTACACCCATGCAAGCAGTAATTAGAGAAAGTAAATTTAGAAAAAATAATAAACTTGCAGAAGCAACTAATAGAAAGAAAAAAAGAATTAATGCTTCATACGGTTTAACTTCTCCAGTAACAAGAGGTCTTAACTTTGTTCTTTGTACCTCGCGATCGAACTCTCTATCAAAGTAATCATTAATTACACACCCAGCAGACCTCATAAAGAATGTTCCTAAAGAAAATATAATTAAAAGATCTATAGCAACCTGGCCTTTATTGAGAGTGATCAGGGCAGTTAAAGTTGGCCAGAATAAAAGTAAGAAGCCGATAGGTTTATCTGCTCTCATTAACAATAAATAACTTCTAATCTTTTTCAATTAAATTCTTTGGTAATTGTTCTTTGCATAATGTACTTTAGTCTAGGTTGTATATAAAGTTGAGTTAGAATATTCATTTTTTAAGATTGAACAGGAGAAAGTTTTGAAAAAATGGGAGTGTATTGTTTGTGGTCTTATATATGATGAGTCAGAAGGATGGCCTGAAGATGGTATTAATCCCGGTACAAAGTGGGAAGATGTTCCGGAAGATTGGGTTTGTCCAGATTGTGGAGTAGGGAAAGAAGACTTTGAGATGGTAGAAATATGACAGTGCTTTCAGCACCTAAGAATCTGACTAGGAACGTTCTCTTAGGGATGGGCTTAGGGGTACTAATTGCTTCTTTCTTCTTCTATTATCAAGAGCACATTTCAAGTAATTTATTTGAATTTGTAGAAAAATATCTTTTTAACCTTGGTGGGCAAATATTTAAGAATCTTTTGATGCTAGTTGTTGTTCCATTAGTTTTCTTTTCTCTGGTATCTGGAATTTCATCTTTAAGTAATATGGTGAAATTAGGAAAAATTGCTTCTAAAACAATTGGATTTTATTTATTTACTACTGCAATTGCAGTTAGCTTAGCGTTAATCTTCGGTTGGCTCTTTAATCTCTCTGGTTTTGATGGAATAGTAGAAACTTATAACCCCCCTTCTGGTGACTCAAGTTTGTACGGCACAGTATTAAAGATTTTTCCAAACAATATGTTTGGGGCATTTATTGAAAATAACATGCTTGGTATTGTATTTATAAGCATTCTATTTGGTTTAGCTCTAAATCTAACAGATGGCTTAACCAATGGGTTATCCAAGAGCTTTGAAAAACTAAATATAGTTTTCTTAAAGATTGTTTTGTTAATTATGAGTTTTGCACCTATAGGTGTCTTTTGTCTAATGGGAAGTTACGTAATGGATAAAGGTCTAGATATATTTGGAGATTTATTTGAGTATGTATTACTGCTAATTTTTGTCTTACTTTTTCATTCTCTAATTATTTATTCATCAATTCTTAAATCTATTACTGGCTTGAGCCCTATAGTTTTCTTTAAGAAGATGAGGAATGTAGCTCTATTTGCATTCTCTACTTCTTCAAGTGCTGCCACTATACCAGTAACTCTTAAAACGGTAACTGACGATCTTGGAGTTAAGAAAGACGTATCTTCATTTGTTATTCCAGTAGGCGCGACTATAAATATGGACGGAACTGCAATTATGCAAGGTCTGGCAACTATGTTCATAGCTAGTACTGTTGGGGTGGACTTATCTCTAGTTCAATATGGCCAAATAGTTTTATTGGCAATAGTTACATCAATTGGCACTGCTGCAGTTCCCTCAGCTGGTACAGTTACTTTAGCCCTCATACTCAGTTCTTTGGGACTTCCTTTAGATGCTATAGGATTAATTCTAGCAGTTGATAGGATATTAGATATGCTAAGAACTGCTGTTAATGTATGTGGTGATGCTATGGTTTCCTGTTTAGTAGCTTATTCTGAAGAAGAGTTAGACAAAGAAACTTTTTTAAAACAAAATTAGTATTTAATTTCCTAGTACATTCTTGTAGACTTTTCACATTTTTAAGAAGTTATAAAATATCTTCCATTAATTTAAGGAAAAAATATGATTGAAAGTTATCTATCCGTGCCCCCTTTATTAGGTTTTTTTGGCCTACTATCTGCTTTAGGTATATACATAGTCGTCAGTAGATTTCCAGAAGGATCTCCAGAAGTAAAAAGAATTGGAGATCAGATTCATTTAGGAGCTATGACTTTCATGAAAACAGAGTATACCTATTTAACGATATTTGCTGCCGTTGTTATTGTGCTTGTTTGGTATGCTTTAGGTCAAGAAACAGCGTTAGCTGTTTTGATGGGGGCTCTATCTTCTTCAATAGCTGGTTGGATAGGTATGTATTCAGCAACAAAAGCTAATGTCAGAACTGCAACCGCTGCATCTGATTCTGGTGCTGAAGTTGCTTTATCAGTTGCCTTTTACGGTGGTTCAATTATGGGGCTTTGTGTAGCTTCATTAGGACTTATTGGATTGGGATCATTGTATTATATTCTTAGTGGAGATGCCCATTCTATAGAAGGTTTTGCTATGGGAGCTTCTATAGTTGCCCTCTTCTCTAGGGTAGGTGGAGGTATCTACACTAAGAGTGCAGATGTAGGAGCAGATCTAGTCGGAAAAGTTGAAGCAGGTATTCCTGAAGACGACCCAAGAAATCCAGGCGTTATAGCTGATAATGTCGGTGATAATGTAGGAGATATTGCAGGTATGGGTTCTGATATCTTTGAATCTTATTGCGGGTCAATGGTTGCTTGTATTGCTATAGCTTCTACCTTGGCTATAACAGCTGACTTTTCCGAAACACAAAGAGAGGGGATGATGTTCTTACCTCTTGCTTTAGCATCTGTTGGATTATTATCTTCTATTTTAGGAATCATTGTAGTTCGGTTATTTTCAAATCTCTCTCCTGCTTTAGCAATGAGAATAGGGACTATTGCCGCTCCGGTTATATTCGTTGTAGCTGCATTTTTTGTTATAAATCACCTTGTAGGAAATTTAGGAAATAATATTTGGTTAGCCGTGGTATGTGGGGCAACTGGAGGTATAGCTATTGGGTTGATAACCGAATACTATACTGGATCAACTCCTATAGTAAAAATAGCAGAAGCTGGGCAGACTGGACCAGCTACAGTTATGATTACAGGTCTTTCTGTAGGTATGCAATCAGTAGTTGCTCCTATAGCCTGCATAGCAATAATTATCTATATATCAACACAGTTAATAGGTTTGTATGGTGTAGGTATTGCGGCTGTAGGGATGTTGTCTACAGTAGGAATAACTATGGCCATTGATGCCTATGGCCCTGTAGCAGATAATGCTGGGGGAATAGCTGAGATGGCAGGGATGCCTCCCGAGACAAGAAAGATCACAGATGAACTAGATGAGCAGGGAAATACAACAGCGGCTATAGGCAAAGGATTTGCTATAGGAGCAGCAGCGCTAGCTGCCCTAGCAATTATTGCCGCCTTTGTAGCAACAGTTTCTTCAAACAGGGAAGAGCCTCTAGAGCTGCTGCTTAGCAACCCAATGGTTCTTATTGGTTTGTTTATAGGCGGAGCAATACCTTTTTTAATTGCCTCTATAACTATGACCGCAGTGGGGGACGCAGCTTTTGAGATGATAAATGAGATAAGAAGACAATTTAAAGAGATCCCTGGTCTCCTTGAAGGAAATGCTGAGCCCGATACAGAAAAATGCGTTGATATAGCAACTTCTGCAGCTTTAAAGAAGATGCTGATACCTGGTGTTATAGCTGTCTCAGCTCCACCTCTTGTTGGTTTTATTTTAGGTGCTGAGTCATTGGGTGGAATGTTAGCGGGTGGCTTACTTGCATGTGTTCTTATGGCCCTTTTCATGGCTAATGCTGGAGGAGCCTGGGATAATGCCAAGAAGTATATAGAGAAAGGAAATCTAGGTGGAAAAGGCACAGAAACGCATTCAGCTTCTGTGGTGGGCGATACAGTAGGCGATCCCTTTAAAGATACTTCTGGTCCTTCAATGAATATATTGATTAATGTGATGGCTATAGTGAGCTTAGTTATAGCACCTTTACTTTAATTCTTTTTTCATTCTTTTATGAGGAATCCCCGTATCAGACAGATAGGGATCTCCAGCTATATATCCTAAAGATTCGTAGAATTCTAAAGCGTTTTCTCTTGCATTAAGGACTACTTCTACTAGGCCTAACTCTAGAGCTATCAGTTCTAATTCCTGTACTATTTTACTACCTATACCTTTTCTCTTAAAAGATTCTTCAACAGCCATATATCTAATCTGTGCCTGAGTTTTTGAGATTGTATGTATTCTTCCTGAGGCTATAACTTTATGACTAGAAGTCCAACCAAAAAGATGAGAACTATTTTCTTCAAAGCTATCTAAAGATGAATCCTTACTCATTCCCCAGGGCTCTCTTAATTGCTCCCATCTAAATTGATAGTAAAGCTCCCACTCTAACTTAGTTTTTGGGCTTCTAATTACATAATTATCCATTTGTTTGTTGTAATATCCGATATATGGATAAACAAGATGATGTATATATTAAAGGTAATTTAAGCGGTTTGCCTTTTTCTTTCAATAAAGAAGTTACAGGTGTTTTTGAAGATATGATTAGCAGGTCTGTTCCTGGATACCAATCATCTCTAAATTTGATAAAAAATATTTCCTCTAAATATATTACTAATGACTCCTTGAGTTATGATCTAGGATGTTCTTTAGGAGCATCTTCAAAAGCAATCCTTGAAGGAAGCAGAAATATAAAATCAAAATTAATATCTATAGATAATTCGCCAACAATGATAGAAGCTTGCAAACATAATTTTTCAAAAGAAATAAGCAAGGGAAAGGTTTCATTTGTAAGAGAAGATATATCTGAAATAGAGTTTCAACCCTCTTCTTTTCTATCTCTTAATTATGTACTTCAGTTTTTACCTTTATTAGATAGAGATAATTTAATTAGAAAAATTCACTATTCTTTAACCGCTCAAGGAGGGCTGCTTATTTCTGAGAAGATAAATCTACTCAGTAAAAAACAAAACGATAGTCTAATTAGACTGCATCATGGGTTTAAGTCAGCTCATGGGTATTCAGAATTAGAAATTTCTTCTAAAAGAGACGCACTAGAAGGAGTTTTAATCACAGAAACAGAAGAAGATCATTTAAAAAGATTTAAGTCTGTAGGTTTTACAACGGGTATCAAATTGATGCAAAATCTGAATTTCATCACTTACTTGTTTTTGAAATAAATCTTATTATGAAGGCTTGGTTAGAAACCCTCTCTATTTACGAAAAGGATATTTTCTTTGAAAAGAAAGACAAGAGAATTGAATCTTGGCAAGATATTCTTAAGGGATTAGAAAGCTTAGCAAAAGGAGTTGAGGTTGATATTGGTAAGGAAATAATAATAAAAACTTGTCTCAGCAAAGATGAAGAAAATGACCTAATTAATATCCTTAAATCTTTATCTCCATGGAGAAAGGGGCCATTTAAGATTAATTCAATAATGATTGACAGTGAATGGAGATCAGATCTCAAATGGAAAAGAGTTGAAGAATTACAACTCTTATTTAAAGATAAATGCGTTTTAGACGTAGGTTCAGGTAACGGATATTATGCTTTTAGGATGCTAGAGAAAGGACCAAAAGAAATCTTTTGTTTAGAGCCCAATCTCATTCACGTAATTCAGTTTTTGGCTATAAACCATTTTATTAAAAGTGAAAGGATTAAAATGCTTCCTGAAAGATTGGAAGATCTTCAACCACCTAAAAAGCTTTTTGATTTAGTTTTTAGTATGGGAGTTCTTTACCACCAAAAAGATCCAATATCCCATTTAGAAAATTTAAAAGAATTTTGTAAAAAGGGAGGTAATATTATTTTAGAAACAATTGTTATGCCTGATGATGTGGGTGATTTTTTAAAACCTGACGGGAGATATGCAAATATGCCAAATGTTAGTTATCTACATTCTAAAAAGGGTCTAGAGAAACTATTCAAACAATTAGATTTAAAGGTAGAGAATTTTACGATTCCAGAAATGACAACCCTGAAAGAACAGCGTCCTACGGATTGGATGCCTTTTAGCTCATTAGATAAGGCATTAGACCCTTCTTCAGGTCTTACAATAGAAGGGCATCCTCGTCCTAGAAGGAGCTTAATTAAGTTAGCTATCTAGGTAGACCTGTTTAGACCCTACCCATCTTTTTACTAACTCTCCTCCGTGCTCAGGTTCAGTTGTTGAAATTTCATCAGCCCTAAGCTTAGCCTTTTTCAATAAATCTGAGTTTCTAATTGGGTGTGCAATTTTTAAGTCCATTATGCCTGATTGCCTTAATCCAAAAATATCACCACCACCTCTTAATTCGAAATCTTTTTCAGCAATCTCAAATCCATCATTTGTACTTAGCATTATTTCTATCCTAGCTTTTGCATTATCAGACACTTCTTCTTTATGCAGTAGTAAGCAGTGCGAGTTACTATTTGCCTTTCTACCAACTCTACCTCTTAATTGATGGAGTTGTGATAAGCCTAGTCTTTCAGGATTCTCTATTATCATCAAAGTTGCTTCTGGTACATCTAAACCTACCTCTATTACTGTAGTACATATTAATAATTGTGTTATTCCATCTCTAAAATCTCTTATAGCATTATCCTTCTCTTTTTTTGACATACGTCCATGCACTATTCCTATTTTCACTTTTGGTAGTTCTTTGGTTATTTCTGTTTGTAGCTCTTGAGTAGATTGGGCTTCAAGTTCGTCTGATTCATCGATTAAAGTACACACCCAGTAAGCTCTTTGACCTTGTTCACAAATTTCCCCTATTCTTTTTATTATTCTATTCCTCATTTTTACTGTTCTAGCAGATGTAGCTACGGGGATTCTACCGGGGGGCAATTCATCTATAGTAGTTACTTCTAACGAACCATATACTGTGTGTGCAAGGGTCCTAGGAATAGGAGTAGCTGTCATAATTAGTTGATGAGGATTTATATCTTCTATCAATCCCTTTCTTAACATAGAAAACCTTTGATGAACTCCAAATCTATGTTGTTCATCAATAATTGTTAAGCCTAAGTTATGAAAATTTACATCTTGTTGAAAGATTGCATGTGTTCCAACCAATAAATCAATTTCACCTTTGATAAGTCCATTGATTATACCTAATCTCTTTTTTTGGGGCGTTGAACCTGTAAGAATCTCTACTCTTAGACCCTCTGAGAAGAATAATTCAGATAAAGAATTAAAATGTTGTTCTGCAAGTACTTCTGTAGGACATAGGAAAGAAGATTGCCAATTATTCTTATAAGAATGAAAAATTGCTAGGGCAGCTATTACGGTTTTTCCTGAACCTACATCTCCTTGCAGTAGTCTTCTCATAGGATAGTCTTTTTTTAAATCTTTGCATATCTGTTCCCATGCCTTTTTCTGGGAATTTGTTAATGTAAACTTAAGTAATTTTTTTAACGTATCTATAGACTTTGAATCCTTTGCCATATCTGGACCTGGTTTGTCTTTTACATCATTCTTAAGAATCTTAGAACAAAGAACATGTGCAACTAATTCTTCTTCTGCTAGAGCAAGCTGGGTAGGGTGCTTTTTCGAAAGTAACAATTCTTGGTCAGCTGAAGGAGGTGGGGAATGGATAAATTTTAAGGCATCAAAAATATTCAGGAAATCACCATATTTCTGATTATTTCTATTTTCTTTAAATATACTATTTTCTTCGCAATATTGAATAGCTGACTTAATTATTTTCCTTAATTTAGGTTGGGTTAAGTTAGCAGTTAAAGCATATACTGGTGTCAGACTGTCTTCTATTTCATTAGCTTTTTTAGGATCCAACACTTGATATTGCGGGTGTATCATTTGTTTACCGTATTTACCGTATTTAATTACTCCGTAACATCTCATCATTAGGCCTTTCTTTAAAGCTTTATGCTGTGCATGCGCAAAATGGAACATTGTTACGTTTATTCTACCTGTACCGTCATATATTTCTGTAGAGAGCATTCTTTTACCCCTATAAATAACGCTAGACTGGATTATTTCCCCTTGGATTAATACAGGAAAATCAAACAAGGCTTCTCGAATTGAACTTAGTTTGGTACGATCTTCATACCTAAAAGGTAAATGAAAAAGTAGATCTTCAATTTTTTTTATCCCCAAAGTCTTTAAGCTTTCAGATAATTTAGGGCCTACACCTTTTATCTCTTGGATGTTATGTTTCTCTATATTGCCATTTGTCATCTTACTCTCAGGCCTAGAAACTATTTAACTATTATTGCCTCCACCTCAATTAGTGCATCCAAAGGCAATTTAGCCACCTGGAGAGCAGCTCTGGCCGGGTAAGGTTCTTCAAAATACTCTTGCATTATCTCGTTAACCAGGGAGAAGATAGATAAATCTTTTAGAGAGACATTCAATTTTACTATTTCATCTAGCTTAGAGTCTGCTTCTTCACAAATAGCTTTTATATTATCAAATACTCTTCTTATTTGGTTTTCTTCCCCTACTACAAGCTCCATACTCTCCGGGTCTAGAGGTATTTGGCCAGAAATATAGATCATATTGCCTGAACTAATTGCTTGTGAGTACGTGCCAATAGCAGAGGGTGCGTTAGGAGTTTCAATTTTCTTTTTCATATTTCCTCATTTTAGTTGTAGTAGCAATTAAACAATAGTCAAAATTCTCTTGTATAGGAACTTAATGAAGCGTTTTAGCATTCCTCATCTCTTGGTCATGAATCCTGCTTGTAGACAGCACAGATTTTAGCGATCTAATTTTTCTCAATATTTTAGAGAGGTGTAATCTATCTTTAACCTGAAGGTTTATAACAAACTCAACTGTTTCCGCAGAACTGTCAGTTGTGTCTATAGAAATTATATTTGTTCCTGATTGAGTTATAGAAGAAGCTAAATTAGCAAGTACTCCAGGTTCATCTTTAATTGAGACTTTTATCGCAGACACAAACTCTTTATCTAGATTTTCACCCCAATTTAAAGGAAAACATTGACTAGGGTCTTCTCTTATGGAGAGAATGTTTTTACATCTTTCTTGATGGACAACAAGACCTTTTTCTGAAGTAAAATGTCCCAGAACAGAGTCACCCGGTATTGGCCTACAACAGGTTGCATAATTCAAAACTATGCCTTCTGAACCTTTTATCTCTAGAGGTGTATATTTTTTATTGTTAGAACTATTTGAATTTTCAATCAATCCCGACATTTGTTGTGCAACTATGTTACCTACTCTGTGACCCAATCCAATTTCTTCAAGAAGTTTATTGAGACTTTTAACTCCAATATGATCTAAGGCTGACCTAAGCTGGTTGTTGTCTATATCTTTTAATTTAAGGCCTATTGAACCCATTGATTGCTCTAAAAGAGCTTTACCTAATTTTCTTGCTTCAGAAATCTTAAGACTGCCCAAGTATTGCCTGATTGCATTTCTAGCCCTTGGAGTTACAACAAAATTTAGCCATGCTGGAGAGGTTTGTGGTAATTTATTTTGTAGTATTTCTACAGTTTGACCACTCTCAAGGGGTAGGGATAAGGGTGATATTTTTTTATTTATTCTACATGCCCTAGTATGATGGCCTACATCAGTATGCACTGCATAAGCAAAATCAACAGCAGTTGATCCGTAGGACAGCTCTATAATATCTCCTTTAGGTGTAAAAACATAAATTTCATCAGGGAATAAGTCTGTTTTTATGGAATTAATAAATTCTTCAGAATTATCAAAATTATTTTTCAACTCTAAGAGATTAGCTACCCATTTCCTGGCCTTTTTCTGGGGTCTTGTGTCTAACCTACTGCCTGTTTTATATAACCAATGTGAGGCAATGCCATTTTCAGCCATTTCATCCATCTCTTGTGTTTTTATCTGTACCTCTATATTAAATCCCTCTGATCCCATTACTCCTGTATGTATAGATTGATACCCGTTAGATTTTGGGATAGCAATATAATCTTTAAATCTACCTTCAACTGGTTTAAAGAGGCTGTGTATTTGCCCTAGAGCTGTGTAACAATTTACTGGATTATCAACTATTATCTTGATGGCGTATACGTCCATAATTTCAGAGAAAGAACGCCTTCTTTCTTTCATTTTTCTATAAATACTATAGATATGCTTTTCTCTGCCCTCTACCACAGATGGGATTCCGTTATCTAATAGCCTCTTGCTTAATTTTTTTTCTATTTTATTTAAGGTTTTTTGCTTTCCACCCCTATTCTTCTTTACTGCAGAAACTAGACGATTGAATCGAACTGGATATATGGTTTTAAAACTTAGGTCTTCCAGTTCTCTATATATATTGTTCATACCTATTCTTTGGGCTATGGGCGCATATATCTCAAGTGTTTCTTTGGCTATTCGGATTTGTTTATCTTTATCTAAATAAGAAAGAGTTCTCATGTTATGCAGTCTATCAGCAAGTTTAACCACTATAACCCTTATATCTTTTGACATAGCTAGAATCATTTTCTGGAGGTTTTCAGCTTGGTTTTCATCTGTACTAGATATTCTTAATTTATCTAATTTACTAACTCCATCAACTAATTCTGCAACATCCTTATTAAATCTCTTTTCAATCTTTGCCTTTTTTATATCTGTATCTTCTATAACGTCGTGCAACATAGCAGCAGATAGGCTATCTTCATCCATCTTAAAAGAGCTTAGTATTTGAGCTACAGCTATAGGATGGCTTACATATGGGTCACCACTGGATCTGAATTGACCAGAGTGTGCTTTAGAAGCTAATTCATAAGCCTTATGAACCTGTTGAACTTTCTTTGGTTCAAGATAGCCAGAGAGTTTTTTTGAAAGTAATGTTATGGAATCCATAAAAATAGCCTACTCAATAGCTAGTATGTCTATTTTTTAATGTTATTGCTATTGAAATTTAGAATTTTGGTAGATCTTCAGCTGAAAGCTCATCAGAGAATTCTTGTTCTAAATCAGCTATATCTACTTTTAACTCATTTATATTTTCTGTTGAAACAGTTCCAGCCTCTATCTCTCTTAAAGCCATGACTGTTGGCTTATCATCTTCCCACTCTAAAGTAGGTCTCCTTCCTCCTACAGCAAGTTGTCTTGCTCTCTTAGCTGCTAAAACTATAAGTTCATATCTGCTCTTTACTTTGTCTAAGCAGTCTTCAACTGTAATTCTTGCCATAATTTAATTTTTCTGATGAAAGAGCGCGCATTCTATAGCAAAGTTGTTTTTTGATCCAGTAATTGATCTAAACATTTCTGACTAAAATTAGTCCTCTCGGTAGATATTTGCTCATCATCTAATACCAATGTTTCAAGGTCCTCTAGCGCCATCTCAAAATTTTCGTTTGCAATCAAATTATCAAAATTCTTTCCTTCATTTATTTCGTTAAAAGCTTTCGATAGTCTTCTCTTTATAACATCTTTAGAATCTAAACCTCTCTGAACTAGTCTTTGCTCTAAGGACTCAAAGTTAGGCGGAATAATAAAAATAGTTTTTGCATCCCTAAATCTTTCTTTGATTTGATATGCTCCTTGGTAATCTAGTTCAAGAATTATTTTAAAACCTTGTTTTAAATTTTCCATCACCCAGTCTCTTGGAGTTCCATAATAATTTCCAAATACTTCTGCATATTCCAAAAAGTGGTCCTTTTCTATACCTTCATCAAATTTTTCTTTCGAAAAGAAGAAATAGTCCTTCCCGTCAGTTTCAGAAGTTCTTTTATTTCTGGTAGTACAAGATATACCTAGCTTTAATTTTTTTGCTTTATTGTTTTGTAAAAGCTCTCTTATAAGAGAAGTTTTACCTGCTCCTGATGGTGCTGAAATAACAAATAATTTACTCATAAGTATCAAGTTTATTGTAGGATAAAAGACTTAGAGGATTTATAAAATAAAAAAGTATATTTTTTTAACATGGAAACAATCTCTAGAAGATTTTTAGACATATCTATAAAGCATGAAGCATTGCTTTTTGGAGATTTTAAACTTAAGTCAGGATTGAGTAGTAGCTATTTCTTCAATATAGGAATCTTATTCAATAGTGGCTATTTAAATGAACTTGCTTCTCTATACGCTGATAAGATTCTAGAAGAAGATATAAAGTTTGATACTTTATTCGGTCCTTCCTATAAGGGTATTCCGCTAGTTTCGGGAATATCTATAGAATTAAGTAGGAGACTCTCAAAACCTATCCCCATAAGTTTCGATCGAAAAGAAGAAAAGAAGCATGGAGAAGGAGGAAAGATTGTTGGCTCTGTGAAGGATAAAAAAGTTTTGATTATTGACGATGTCTTAACCGCTGGGACAGCACTTAAGAACACTATAAAGATAGTAAAATTTGAAGGAGGTCACGTTATTAATTCTATAGTAGCTTTAGACAGAGAAGAGGTTATAGATGGGAGGGTATCTAGAGATAGAATACGAGAAGAGCATGGACTAAATATCCTTAGCTTAGCTCGTTTAAGTGATTTGATAGAATTTTTAGAACAAAACAAAAAAGTTAAAGAGGCAGAATCTCTTAAATCTAATTTATAAAATGTTTACAGGTATAGTACAGGAAAAGGGTGTTGTAAAAGAATTACATCTCGCAGAGCAAGGAATAAGGATCGATCTAAACACTTCTTCCAGGTTTACTTCTAATATAGAATCTGGAGCAAGTGTCGCAGTAAACGGGGTTTGTTTAACCGTCACCAGTTTTACAAATTCTAGCCTTTCTTTTGATGTTATAAAGGAGACCCTAAGGGTAACAAACTTATCAGATATTTCAGAAGGTTCAGAAGTTAACTTAGAGAGATCTCTTAAATTTGGGGACGAGCTTGGTGGGCATATTCTTTCTGGCCATGTAAATTGTAAGTGCAAAGCTGTAATCAAAAAAAGAGATGGGCAAACTGAGCTTATAGTAGACATAAGCTCTGAGCTGGCTAAAAAAATAACTCCGAAAGGATATATAGCGCTAAATGGTGTAAGCTTAACAGTAGGAGAGGTTTCTGATAATTGTTTTTCAGTCTTTTTAATACCTGAAACAACCAAAAGAACTAATCTATTAAGTGTTTTAAAGGGTTCTGAACTTAATTTAGAACTTGAAGGAGGGTCACATCATGAACTTCTTAAGAGTATTTAGAGGTATTGGTTTAACTTTATCTCTATTTATACCAATTTTATTCTTTGCAAATCAAGAATCCCCTTTCTCTTCGGAGTATAGACCAAAAGATAGCGGCTTTGTCTTTATTCAAGACGCTAAAATCTTAGTTGGTAATGGTGAAGAGATAGAGAAGGGGAATATTCTTATCTCATCAAATAAAATTGTTTCCATAGGGAGTGCAGTTGAACCACCCCCTGGCGCAATAATTTACAACGCAATGGGAAAATGGGTTACGCCTGGGATTATTGATATACATTCTCATATGGGTGTTTATCCTGCTCCAGGGATTCGTTCTAGTTCAGACGGAAATGAATCTACAAGCCCAACAACGCCTCATGTTTGGGCAGAGCATTCTGTATGGACTCAAGACCCTCAAATGCCTCTTGCACTAAAAGGCGGTATTACAACTTTTCACGTGTTACCAGGGTCTGCAAATCTAATAGGAGGAAGGGGGGTTACCTTAAAAAATGTTTGGTCTAGGTCTGTTCAAGGAATGAAGTTTCCAGATGCACCTTACACATTAAAAATGGCTTGTGGTGAAAATCCTAAACGAGTATACGGATCCCGCAGGCAAGAACCTTCAACTAGAATGGGAAATGTTGCGGGTTATAGAAAGGCTTGGATAAGAGCTCAATCGTACAAAAATAAAATTGATGAATACAACGCAAAATCTTCTGAAGCTAAAGAGTTAGAGTATAGACCAACAAGAGATCTAGAGTTAGAAACTTTAGTGGGAGTTTTGAATGGGAAGATTTTGATACAAAATCATTGCTACAGGGGAGAAGAGATGGTCGTGATGTTAGAAGTAGCGAAAGAATTCAATTACAAGATTACTACTTTTCATCATGCTATAGAAGCATACAAAATCGCAGATATCTTAGCTAAGAATGAAGTTTGTGCTGCAGTTTGGGCAGACTGGTGGGGTTTTAAACACGAAGCTTACGATATGGTTTGGGAGAATGCTGCAATAGTAGATCAAGCAGAAAAAGGAAAGGGATGTGCAATTATTCATTCTGACTCTTCTGTGGGTATCCAGAGGTTAAATCAAGAAGCTGCTAAAGCTATGGCAGCAGGAAATAGGGCGGGATTTAACATTTCCCCAGCTAGAGCAATTAGATGGATTACTATTAATCCAGCAAAGGCATTAGGTATAGAAAGTGATGTAGGTTCTCTAGAGCCAGGCAAGATGGCCGACGTAGTTATCTGGGATGGTAATCCTTTTAGTATTTATTCAAAAACAGAAAAAGTATTTATTGATGGTCTACTCAAATATGATTTTGAAGATTCCCTGACACCACATGCCACTGACTTTGAATTGGGCATAATATCTCCAACTGATAATAGATTATGAAGCTAAATTTTTTATTCAGATTAATCTTTCTTATACTTTTATTTGTAAGCCCTTTTACGTTTTCAGATTTATTAATAAGAAATGCAACTATTCATACAGCTTCTTCAGAAGGGACATTAATGGGATATGACATTCTTATAAAGGGAAAAAAGATTGTCAGAATACAGAAAAATATAATTAATAATACAAAAGTAACTGAGCTAGATGCAGAAGGTAAATTTATTTCTCCCGGAATTATTTCTCCTAACTCTCAGATAGGCATTTTAGAGATAGAATTGGTTCCTGAAACAAGAGACGATCAAACTGACATTTATTCTGCAGGTTTTACTATAGACTCTGCTTTTAATCCTTTTTCAACTTTAATTCCTCATAATAGATCTGCCGGGGTCACAATGACTATAAGTTCTCCTAGTTCTGGAGATGTTTTTATAGGTCTTAGTTCTGCATTTTTATTAAATGGATCTCTTGAAAATAGCCTGATTAAGTCTAGCATGGCTATGATAGCTGAAATCTCATCAGGAGAAGATTCAAGGGCATCAAAAATATTGTTTTTAAAAGATGCACTAATAATGGCGTCTAATTTTGACATAGATAATATAGAAGCAAGTTCTGCTCAGCTGCCTAGCAACTATTATCTTGCTATAAGAGATATAGAGGCTTTGAGAAGAGTGATGAATAAAAGTATTCCATTAATTGTTAAGGCAGATAGAGCTTCAGATATATTAGAGATGATAGATCTTTCAAAAAAATTAGATTTTAGGTTAGTAATTATGGGAGGAAAAGAAGCTTGGATGGTTGCTGATGAAATTGCCTCAAATAAAGTGCCTTTAATAATTCAGCCTATAGACAATATCCCTAGTTCTTTTAATTCATTAGGGGCGAGACTTGATAATGCCTCAATTCTATCTAAATCTGGAGTTCAATTAATTTTTGCCGCTCATGAGTGGAGTTCTCACAATTCTTACCTCAGCAGACAAGGAGCTGGCATAGCTGTTTCTTATGGTTTACCTTGGGAGGAAGCTTTACGAGCTATAACTGCTAATATTGCAGAAGTATTTAATCTTGAAAAAAGAGGTTCATTAAAAGAAGGGAATTATGCAGACATTGTATTGTGGGATGGAGATCCTTTAGAAGTAACCTCTTTTGCTGAAAAGATTTATATCGAAGGAGTTGAATTTTCTAATAAAAGTCGTGCATCCAAACTAAAGGAAAGATACCTTAATTAATTTCTTTTAAAATAGTTTCTTTTGCTAGTTTAGCAACAAGAGACATGTCAGCCTTACCTTTTAGTTGCTCTGAAAGAGAGGACATGAGTTTACCTAGATCTTTAATGGACCCAGCCTCCAAAACCTGAATCTGATCAGCAACTATTTGCTTTAACTCAATCTCAGAGAGCTGATCCGGTAGAAAAGTAGCTAGTATCTCTATTTCCGATTCTTCTTTTAGTTCTAAGTCTTCTCTTCCAGCTTTTTTAAATTGTGAAGCTGATTCCTTTCTTTGTTTTATCATCCTTTGCAGGATACCTATAGCAATATCATCATCTAAAACTATCTTTTTATCTATTTCTTCTTTTTTAAATTCAGAAATTGCAATTCTTAATGTAGAAGTAGAAAGTTTATCTCCTTCTTTCATTGAAGATTTAATCTTTTCTTGGATAAGCGGTAGTAAGTTGTTTTCCGCCATAATATTAAAATCTGGGCGGTCTTCCTAGTCTGTTCTTTCTTTGGTTCTTTTGCTCTCTTTTTACAGCTGCAGCTTTCTTTCTTTTTAGTACAGAAGTTGGCTTTTCATAAAATTCTCTTTTCCTAACTTCGGGAATTATTCCTGCTTTCTCGCAGGCACGTTTGAACTTTCGAAGTCCTACGTCGAATGATTCATTAGGTCTAATTTTTATAGAAGGCATTCATTTTCCTTTAAGAGGCGCAATTCTATAGAACACAATATGTTTTTGGAAGACTTTCTTTTTTTTTATTTCTAGGGAGAATAATGGTTTTAAATCAAAAAAATGAAGATATTAGGAATAGAAACTTCATGCGATGAAACAGGAGTTGCAGTTTTTGACTCATCATCCAACTTAATTATTGCAGAAGAACTATATAGTCAAGTGATGAAGCACTCAAAATTTGGAGGTGTAGTTCCTGAGCTAGCTTCTCGTGATCATGTAGAAAAACTGTTGCCTTTACTTTCAAAAATGTTTAAAGACAGTAAATTAGATCCATTAGATCTAGATGGTATAGCTTTTACTGCAGGTCCTGGCTTAAGAGGCCCTTTATTAGCTGGAGCATCTTTAGCCAAATCTTTAGCTTTTGGCTGGAATTTGCCTTGTTTAGGAATCCACCATATGGAAGCACATTTATTAGTAAATTGTATAGAAAATCCTGCACCTAAATTTCCATTTCTAACCCTATTAGTTTCAGGCGGCCATTGCCTTTTAATAGTTTGTGAATCTCTAGGTTCGTATAAAGTTATTGGTCAGACGAGGGATGATGCTGTAGGAGAGGCATTTGATAAGGTTTCTAAACTTTTAGGTTTGGGCTATCCAGGAGGCCCAGCTATTGAAACTTTATCACGATCAGGAGATCCTATTATAGCCTTACCAAGGCCTATGCTTAATTCTCATGATTATGACTTCAGTTTTAGTGGTCTGAAGACAGCAGTGTTTTACGCAGTTAAGAAGCAAGAACAATTAGATAAAGAATTTAAACAAAATATTGCTTCATCATTTCAAGAAGCAGTATTTGATGTTTTAATTACAAAAATAAGAAGGGCATTAAAGGAGACTAAACTGAATCAATTAGTTATAGGTGGTGGAGTGGCCTCAAACGAAAGATTGAGAGAAAGGTTAAAGGAAGAAATAGACAATACAAAAGTTTTTTTCCCAGCTTTATCTAGATGCACAGACAATGGTGCCATGGTTGCAGTAGCTGGAAGTTTTTACTTGAACAGTAGTATTCAAGATTATAATCAAGAAATTAAGCCAAAATGGAGTCTTTCAGACTTATAGTTATGGACAAAGTATTTATAAAAAATCTACAGGTAGAAGCAGTAATAGGTATTTTTGAATGGGAAAGAGAGGTTAAGCAGATAATTTCAATTGACCTTGAAATGGACTTTAATAACGCAAACTCCTCTAATCTAGATGATATTAAAAATACACTTGATTACAAAAAAGTAGGCAAAAGAGTCATTGGCCTGGTAGAAAGCTCTAACTATAAGCTTGTAGAGACCTTAGCGGAGAGAATTGCAGAATTAGTTTTAAAAGAATTTCCAGTAGAAAGCTTAGCACTCTCTGTTTCTAAACCTGGCGCCTTAAGAGGCTCAGATTCAGTAGGTATAAGAATAATTAGACCGTAATGCATAAGGTTTTTGTTAGTTTAGGATCTAGTATTGATCCATATAAGAATATGGAGATAGTAAAAGATTATCTCAATAGCAGTTTTGACTGTACTTTTTCAAGTTTGTTTGAGACTAGGCCGGAGGGTTTTAGTGGTAATAATTTTCTTAATTGTGTTGTAAGTTTTGAAACAAACATTGAACCTATAGAATTAAGAGAGAATCTCAAGGTAATTGAAAAGAAGATGGGAAGATCTGATAACCAGAAAGGCATGTCAAATAGGGTTATTGATTTGGATATAATCCTCTACGGAGATCAAGTTATTAATCAAGATAATTTTGATATACCTAGTAAAGATATAGAAAACTATCTCTTTGTTCTAGAACCTTTAGCTGAAATTGCTGGCGAACTTCTTCATCCGATATCCAATTTATCTTTTTCAGAGATATTAAAAGCCTTCCATTCAAAAAATTAGATTCTTTCGCCAAGAGCTCTTGCTCTCTCAGTTACTGATTCTTCATCTTTCTTGAGATGTTTAACAGACATAAAGAGTGTTATGGAAGGTATAAGTAAGATAAATAAGATTAATGCCATTGAAGTTTGCATTGCGTCTCCTGGAGCATATCCTTGGTATTCAAATAGATCACTAATCCTTCCTAAGGTGTAAGGACCTAAGGCAAGTCCTATCATACTGAGAGTAAGAATAAAAAAAGCACCAGACATAGCTCTCATCCTCGGAAGAACAAGATTGGTAACTGTGGTTGCAGCACATCCAACATATACTGAACTTCCAATGTGATAAAGGAAATTAAAAGCTATTGAAATGTTCTTTGATTCGGTATAAATCATACCTAAACAACCGATGACGGTTACTAGAATTCCTCCAAAGAAGATCACGTACAATCTTCCTCCAACATACTTTTCTTTAAGCTTATCTCCAAAATAACCCCCTCCAATTACTCCAATAAAAGAACCAATGGCCGTTACTAAGCCAATTAAGGTACCTATTTCCAATGCAGTCATTCCATGATAATTAATATAAAAGGAAGGAGTAAATGCAGAATAGGCATAGCCTACAAAAGGAATGCATGGGAAAGATATAAAAGCGTAGACTATTGCTTTACTTCTAAACATTAGATTAAAGGCCACAACATCTCTTTTCCTTAAGCTTTGTATCCAAGTACACACCAAATATGCACCAATTCCCCAAGCAACCCACTGTAAAAAATCTTCAGTTAATTGGTATAGAAAAAAGCACACTATAAAGATAGAAGAAGCTATTAGCAGATTAATAAATAGAGTTTTAATTAGATTCTTTGAGCCTATAAAAGACAAAGGGGTTAACCCAATAAATTCCTTAAAAGTATCTTTGAAAGGTTCTCTGCTAGGTTCGGTGACAATACCTTCACTCATACCTCTTATTGGCTCTCTAATGAATGTGAATGTAACGAGAGAAAGCAAAATACCAGGAAGGCCAACTCCCATGAAAGCTGCTTGCCATCCTTTTAAGCCAAACGGAGCCAGAGCAGGGTCAGGATAAGCTGAGTTCCATGTATCTAAGATCCAACCCCCCAAAAACAAGCCTATTGCTGCTCCAATATATAAACCACTGGAGTAAATAGACAGGACTGTTGCACGAACTTTTGGAGAGAAGTAGTCTGATAGGAGTGAATAGGCCGACGGAGTGGCAGTAGACTCTCCAATTCCTACTCCAAACCTATAAATGGATAAACTCAAAAAGGATTTAGCAGTTCCAGAAAGAGCAGTCATTAGACTCCAAAATGCTAATCCAAGACTTATAAGATTTTTTCTATTCCATGAATCAGCTAGCTTCCCCATTGGTATACCTACTACTGAATAAAAAACACCAAATGCTGTTCCAAATAAAAAACCTATATCACTATTGGAAATACCTAAATCTGCTTTTATATCTTCTGCAAGAATTGAAATAATTTGTCTATCTACAAAGTTAAATATATAAACAATAACTAATAAGCCAAGAGCTATTCTTGCGTGACGGCCTCCTACTGCTGAATTTTCTTTTTCAGACACACTTCCCCCTGATAATTAATATTTACTTAGAATTTATGCTTCTATTTTAGCTGTTGCACTTCCAGTAATAACAGCCACATCATTTTGATTTGTGGTTTCAATCTGAAGATCTACAACTCTTTCACCTTCTTGCTCTCTGATGTCTATTATTGTGGTTTTACCAGTTAAAGTATCCCCTGGCCATACTTGGTTAGTAAATCTAACGCCGTATTTTTTAAGCGCTCCATCCCCTACATAATTTGTAAGCATTGTTCCTGTAAGACCCATAGAAAGCATTCCATGAGCAAAAACACTTGGGTATCCTGCAATTTGAGTAGTAAAAATTTCGTCTGTATGGAGTGGGTTATAATCTCCTGAAGCTCCTGCATATTGAACTATTTGGGTTCTTTTTAAATCTTCTACCAAAGTAGCGGTATGGGTATCACCTATATTAATTTCGCTTTCTTTTAACATTTTTTTTCCTTAGCTATCTACAGCTCTTTCAGTTTGAACACCAACACCAGTTGCAGTAATTACCAGCTCACCATTTTGATTTCTATATTCAGTAACGCTTTCACTAAATTTAAGTTTTCCTGCCCTTTTGCTCTCCTTTTCCCATGTATTACCAGGTTTAGTAGTTGCACTTAGAACATCCCCCGCTTTTAATGGTAAGTGATATTCAAAATGCTGTTCAGCATGTAGTCCCATTGCCGCTCCACTTCCACCGCCCTCACCAGATTCATTTTTAGGTTTAGTTCCTGTAGCTTCTTTTCCTGATCCAAACCATCCTTCACCACCAATTTTTGGTCTAAGAAAGTAATCTGGATCAAACTGAGCACTAGATTGTGCAAAGGTTGGCGGAGCAATTATCCCTCCTAACTCAGTACTCTTAGCATATTCTTCGTCGTGATAAATAGGATTTGCATCTCCAACAGATCTTGCAAACATCATTATATGACTTGCTTCAACTAAAAATCTTTCTATTGCCATAGTTTCTCCTTCTATATTTTAATTTAAAAAATTTGTCTCAATTAATTTCCAGGCTCCTTCAGCTAGGGGCCTAACTCTCGATCTCATTTCTTCAGCGTTCTTATTTGCAGCAGTTCCGTCTCTTACTCTTCCTAGAATTCCTTGCAGTATTCCAGCAGATTTAAATAAGTTATAAGCCATATAAAGTTCCCATTCTTCTTGTAAATCATAACCACTTTCTTTTGTGTACATAGATAGATATTCTTTTTCTGTCGGTATGCCTTTTTCTAAACAATATTTTTCATCAGCTAATTTTGGATTAAGCCTATATTGCATGCAATGATAACTAAAATCAGCGCAAGGATCCCCTAAGGTTGATAATTCCCAATCCAGAATTGCAATTACTTCTGGTTTTTCGTTGTCCATCATTAAATTTGTTAAACTAAAATCACCATGGACTATTCTTAAAGGCTTATCAGTAGGTAGGTTTTTTGGTAACCATTCAATTAATTTATTCATTTCTTTAATTTCTTCAGTTTCAGAATCTATATACTGCTTTGTCCAGATTGAAACCTGCCTACCTACATAATTTCCTTGTTTTCCAAAATCTTTCAAACCTATATCATAAGGATCTATAGAATGAAGTTTAGCCATTGTAGAATTCATAGAGGCGTAAATTTGAAAAGACTCTTCTTTCGAATGGTTTTCTAATGAGGGATCCCAAAGTACTCTTCCATCCATATATTCCATGATATAAAAAGGAGTGCCAATAATATCTTCATCCTCACATAAACAGTAGGTCTTTGGTACAGGAACATTGGTTTGGTTTAGAGCGCTTATTACTTTATATTCTCTATCAACAGCATGAGCAGATTTTAAAAGCTTTCCAGGTGGTTTTCTTCTTAAGACATAGGCTTGAGAGGCAGAAGTTATTTTATATGTTGGGTTAGATTGTCCACCTTTAAATTCTTCTATTTTTATATCTCCTTGAAATCCTGAGACATTTTTTTCCATGAATTTTTGCAGAGCTGAAGTGTCTATAGAGTGCTTTTGTAGCACCTCCATAGTTCCTGTATTTTCATCGTTTTTAAAGTCCATATCTAATAAGTTTAACTATAAGAAGTTTAATTTAAATATGAAAATAAATACATTTATAATTCAAACCTTCCTCCGTCTACCTTGATTATCTGTCCAGTTATGTAGGAAGATTGAACTAAAAATAATGCTGTTGAGGAAATATCTTCAGGTTTTCCTATCGATCTAAGAGAAACATTCTTTAATATCTCTGCTTTTTCTTTTTCACTCAATTCTTTATCTTCGGGCCATAAGATTGCTCCAGGAGCAATACAATTAACTCTTATTTCAGGAGCTAGCTCTTTCGCAAGAGACTTAGTTAGATTTTCTAATGCACTTTTTGCAGATGAATAAAGACTGTATCTTGCAATGCCACTGCTAACCAGAGAGTCTGAGATATTTATAACACTACCGTCCGTAACCTTAAGGTGTTGTACCAAAGCTTGTGTTAAAAATAAGGGAGTAGTTATATTTGTATCTAATAGATCTTTCCATTGATCTGTTGAGGCATCCTCTATTGGAGTTTCATAAAAGCTAGAAGCATTATTTATCAGCACATCTAATTTTTTTGTTATTAAAGATACGTTGTTTTTTATAGATTCTATAGAATTAATTTCATTGAAATCACATTGCATCAGAAAGCATGATTCCTTTCTTAATTTATTTAGAGATTTAGAGATTTTTTCTGCTTCATAAGCAGAATTATGATAATGAAGAATAATATTGTACCCGCTTGAATGGAAGAATCTTGCAAGGTTAGCGCCTATACGTTTAGCACCTCCTGTTATTAGAGCAAATTTATCACTCATAAGTTTTCTAAATATTTATTTATTATTTTTATTCTCTCCAAGTTGGTCTTTCTTTTAATTATTGCTACCTCCGTTTCATTTATCTTGATTGAGTTAATTTCATTGATAAGCTTACTCCAAGGAATAGATAAATAATGTGTTTTTATAATTTCGAGGGTCTGGTTTATTTTAATTGCTTTTAAGAACCTCTCTGGCCTTCTAAAACAATCTTCCTTCAAAAGAAAATCTAAGAGTTTTTTTGGATCTTTATTTATTTCCGGAAGTATTTTATAAACGGAATTACATATTCTAGAGAGCTCTTTATATCTGTTTGGAAGATTAAAGTGCTCATAGATAGTCTCATTACTGTTTCCAAAGGATGATAAAACTGCCCATCTATCTTCAGGTTCTATAATGCTCTCGGAGCACTGTCCTAAATCTTCTATATTGCTAATTAGTGAGAATCCTCCTCCTACTTTGCACTCTAAAAGAGTCTGAAAATACACTTCAGGGTTTTTAGTTTCTAGTGCTTTTTCTGTTTCCTTCCAAATTCTTTCCTTAGAAAGGCTAATTATTTCTCCACTAGATACAATCTTCTTCATCTCAGTTAAGGTTCTTTGCTCTACAGAGAAACCTAATGAACATAATTTAGCTGCAAATCTTGCTGTTCTGAAAACCCTTAAAGGGTCTTCTTTGAAAGCCTTAGATACCATTCTTAATTTTTTATTTCTAATATCTTCAACCCCTCCATAAGGATCAATTAGTTCCCCGTTCTTATCTTGTGCTATTGCATTGATAGTTAAGTCTCTTCTTAAAAGGTCTTCTTCTAAAGTAACATCTTTTGAAGAAACTACTTCAAAACCCTTATGTCCAACTTCTGTTTTTCTTTCTTTTCTAGCTAGAGCGTATTCTTCCTTTTTTATGGGATCTAAAAAAACAGGGAATTGCTTTCCTATTTTTTTATAGCCCAGTTCTATCATTTCTTCAGGAGAGGAATTAATCACAACCCAATCCCTTTCTTGAACAGGCAGCTTAAGAAGAGAATCTCTAACGGCACCACCAACTAAAAAAATTTCCATCCTTTTAATTTAACCTATTAACCGAAAATACTCGACTATCTTCTAACTTATATGCAGTTAATTTATAACCCCATACACATCCAGTATCTAAAGCAATAATATTTTTTTTATTGGTGATTCCTTTTAGAGCTGCCCAATGCCCAAAAAGTATTTTTGTCTTAGATTCGTTAACTTTAAGTGAATGCTCAAACCAAGGCATATAACCTTTCTTGGCTTCTTGAGGAGGTCCTTTAGTGCTAAGATCCAACTTACCATTTTTATCACAGAATCTCATCCTAGTTAGGTAGTTAATAGTCTCTATTTTTCTTAAAATAGCATTATCTTCTTTCTTACCTTTTACCCTATTAAGATACATATTCTTAAAAATAATTTCTGATCCTTGATCTGACCGAAGGCTTTTTGACAATTCTTTTGATCTTAAAATAAGTTCTCTTATCTCCCAGTGCGGCGGCATTCCCGCATGTGTCATCAAAAATTGTTCTTTTTTTCCCCCTATTGCAATTTCCTTTAATTGATATAGGGGTAACTTTCTAAGCCAATTAACAAATATAGATTTTTCTGTACTTTCTAGAAGATCCATAAATGTATCTGATTTATTAAGTTTTCTATAGCCCATGGCCACAGCTAAGAAATGCAGATCATGATTGCCTAATGTAATGTAACAATTTTTTCTAAGAGAATATATTAAATTAAGAGTTTTTAATGAATCGGGACCCCTATTAATCAGATCTCCACATAGCCATAACCTATCTTCTTTTTGATCAAATTTAATCAGCCTTAAGAGCTGTTTAAATTCTTTATAACATCCTTGTATATCTCCTATGGCATAGTTAGACATTTCTTTTCTTTATTAAATATTTAGAAATCTTTATGAATTCATCCACTTCTAAGTTTTCTGGTCTAAGGTTTGTATTTAAATTAAGGCTCTCAAAATCATTTTCATTCAACAGGTTTTTTAGAGATGTTCCAATCATTTTTCTTCTTTTAGAGAAAGCTGCCCTTGTTACGGATTGGAGAATTTTTGAAACCTCAGATTTTATAGTTCTTCCTTCAATGGGCACAAGTCTTATGAATAAACTATCTACAGAGGGCATTGGAAAGAATGAATCTGGTTTAACTACTTTAACAGGATGTATTTTGACCAAATACTGCGAAAGAATACTTATTCTTCCATACTTCTTAGAGTGTGGTTTTGAGAATAGCCTTTCCGCAAATTCCTTTTGTAACATGTAATGTATATCCTTTACATGCTCCATTTGGCTAAATGTCCATAGCATTATATCTGTTGAGAGTGAGTAAGGTAGATTGCCAACCAACCTAAGTTTTTTTGAAGAGAAATCTGCTAATTTTACTTTAAGTATGTCTTTATTATATAAAAGGAAGCTTGGTTCTTTACCGAAGTTCTTATTTAAAACTGATATAAGATCTTTATCTATTTCTACTGCATGCACTTTTTTTGCAGATTTCACCAATAACTTCGTTAAGGCACCTCTTCCTGGACCTATTTCTAAAACCTCTTCTTCTTGCCCAATACCTATTGAAGAAAATATTTCAAGAGACTCTGAGTCTTTAAGAAAGTTTTGACTTAGTCTTTTTTTTATACTTACCACTAATTTAAGAAATTTTTTCTGCTAGCTTGCATGCAGCTAGGAGGCTACCTTCATTAGCATATCCCTTTCCGGCTATATCATAAGCGGTTCCGTGGTCTACTGAGGTTCTTGTTATAGGAAGTCCTAGAGTGACATTAACTATGTGCCCAAAATCTATACTTTTAATAACTGGTAAGCCTTGATCATGAAACATAGCAAAATACGCATCAATTTTTTCGTTTTTATTTTGTATGAAGGCTGTATCTGCTGAACTTGGACCAATTACTCTTATACCTTCATCCCTTATTTCGTTTATTGCAGGCTTTATTATCTCTTCTTCCTCCTTTCCAATAAATCCTCCTTCCCCGGCGTGCGGATTTAACCCCAGAACTTTTATTTGAGGACTTTTAAATCCCCATTTTTGGGTCATGTCATTATATATAATGTGAATTGAATCTTTTATAAGTTGCTTCGTAAGTAATTTTGGTACTTCCGATAAAGGGCAGTGGGTAGTTGCTAGGGCAACATTAATTCTACTATTTGATAGCATCATTACAACTCTCTTAGTGTCTGTTAATTTAGCTATTTCTTCTGTGTGTCCCTTAAATCTTATACCGGCCAAATTTATAGCTTCTTTATTTATAGGGCAGGTTACTAAAGCATCAAAATCTCCAGAGCTCGTTAATTCTACTGCTTGTTTAAACAAAGAAATTGTATAGTGCGAAGCTTTAGGATTTAACTTTCCTATCTCAAATTCACATCCTAGTTCTTTATGGCTAACCCAAAGGCATTGATCTGTTAAATTTATCACATCTTCACCACTATATTTTTGCAGGTCAATGTTAAGCCCCAGCATTTTAGATCTTTCTTTTAAAACTTCTATGTCTCCAAAAATAACAGGCCTATAGCCTTTGTTTTTACCATGTGACATGAGACATATGTCCGGACCAATACCTGCAGGATCTCCAGAGGAGATGGCTATTTTTTTCATGTAGACAATTTTATGTCTACATAGGCTTCAGATCTCATTTCTATAAGGGTTCTTTCTAATTCTTGTTCAAATTTTCTCTCAAAAATAATCTGATAGGCTCTATTTTTTTGCTCTTCTCTACTAACGTCCTCGTTTCTTCTATTAATTACTTCAATAATATGCCAACCAAATGAAGATAGAAAGGGTTTAGATATTTGTCCTATTTCAGTTTGGTTCAAGGTAGTTTGAAACGCTGGGTCATAATCTCCTTCACTACTCCATCCTAGCTCTCCTCCATCCATTTTTGATCCTGGATCTTCAGAGTACTGTCTTGCTAGTTGCTGGAAACTTTCTCCATCTAATGCTCTTTGATATATCTCATTAATTAGGTTTTCAGCTTGATTTTCAGTTCTGATTTCTGACGGCTGAACAAGTATATGTCTTGCGAGAGTCTGATCTTCAAACTTAACCGTATTACCTCTTTTTTCCTTAAGCATTAGAATATGATATCCAGCTCCACTTTTAAAAGGTTCTGTAGCTTCACCAACTTTAAGGTCTTTAATTGCTTCAGCAAAAAGGGTAGGTAGTTGTGCTGCAGTTCTCCATCCCATAGCCCCTCCTTCCAAAGCGTTCTGATCAGAAGAGAAAGAGGTAGCCAATTTACTGAAACTTTCTCCGTTTTTATAATCTTCTAGAATTCTTTTAGATTTTTCTAACAGTTCATCCTGCTCTCTTTTGGAATCTGAAGATTTAACAGAAATTAAAATTTGTTGAATAAAATATTCTTCTGCAAGTTTAGAACGACCTTCTTCAGAATTTAAAAAATTTTCTATCTCTTGTTCTGATATCTCTACTTTAGAACCTACTTTTCCTCTTTGGACTCTTTGTATGATCATTTCTTTTCTTATCGTTTTCCTAAAATCTTTATATGAAGATCCCTCAGATTCAAGTCTTGTTCTAAATTCTTCAAGTGATAAAGAGTTTTGATCAGCAATTCCAGAGATAGTTCTATTTAGCTCAGAATCACTAATTTTAATTCCTGCCCTATCAGCTATTTGTAATTGAATTTCTTCAATTATTAATCTATTTAAGACTTGTTCTTCTAATAAGTTTATTGGCGGAAGTTCAGTATTATCAGATTTAAGTCTAGAGACTATATCTTTGACCCTGAAATTTAATTCAGATTCCATAATTACTCCAGAATCAACTACTGCAACAACTTTATCTAGAAGTTCTATCTTAGAAATTATTGGACCTGACCCAAAGCATGAAATCATCCAAAAAATGATAGCCAATAACTGTGTGTATTTATTTTTTTTATAGATTATTTTATTCATTCAATTTTTTAAAAAAATTTATTTATTATTCTAAAGCACTAGAAGACATAATCTTAGATATATCTTTCCCAAAGGTGCCAAGATCTCTTAATTCAAAATAGAAATAAATATTATTTTTTGCTTTTTCTAGGTCATTAAGTGGTCTTATTTCTCCAGATGAAGTTAAATAATCTCTATCTTGCCATTTTCTTTTTATTAGCCCATATTTAAAGCAACAATCCGATTTTTGGAAACCGTATAATATATCTGTAGATTTCTTTCTTTTGAAATCTTTCTGGAACCTAGAAATGAATTCTAACTTATCATTTATGGAGAAGCTTGTGAATATCTGGAAATATTTTGATTTATAACTTTCTACTGCTTCATCATCATGCAACCTTCCTCTTTCATTTTTTCTATAAAAACCACTTAGAGAAAGCATAAATTCTTCTCTTTTTATAGAAAATGAGCTTGCAAGGGACTCTAACTGATTTCCAGAAGGGTTATACTCAACTGAATTTAATGAATAAAAACTATTACCTAAGTAATGATTCATTTCTAAAATAAAGTTTGAGTCTTGACCCTCGATTGAGTTCTTATTTTTTAGGTTATTTAGAGAAAATGATCTTCCTATTGCAAAGTAGTTTCTGACATTTGCATTGCTAGCATAATAATGTTCAAGGCCAAAAATTACTCTGTCATCTGAAACAAATATGTCATTTCCTGAATAAAATCTTCCGTGCATAAGATTATCAAAAGAAAATTTATTTAACTTAGAATCCAGCACCAAACTCTCTATACTGCCCCCCGATCTGTTTAAATATTTTAATGTCGGAGAAAGCTTACCGAAACTATTTTCACTTGGTTTGTAGAAGTTTGTTCTTAATTCTAGTTCAAACGAATTGAATGATCTTCTAATATTTTTATCTAAAAAACTATATTTTATCTCTTTGGTTCCAAGCTTTACTTTGCTACTTATAGGGCCCATTTCTCTATGAAAAGATATCTCAGGTTTAAGAAACATTCTATCCACATTAAATTCTTGAGCATCAGAGGAATTAGGTAGGTTATTTTTAAAAGAAGAGAATTGAAATTTAAGATCAAAGATAAAGTTATCTGTTCTAGCACTTTTAGAAATATCTAATGATGGAGCTAAGTCTTTTTTTATATCTATGTAAGGGTTTAATGAGTAGAAATCTTTCCCAGTTAAAGTGATTTTCCAATCATTAGAGTCCCATAATAATTTATATAACCTGGTTAAATATTCCTTTCTAGAATTACCAAAACCATCTTCTCTTATGTCGTTGAAGTAAAATATATCGCTAGTTGATTCTAGATTTAGATTAAATTCTAATGGTTTGGAAAATTTAATTGTATTTTGGGCAGAGAGAAACCATCTTTTATCTTTCTCTCTAAGGTAACTAGTATATATTTTATCTTTTGGGAACATAGAAAAATACAAATAGGATTCAGAGATTCTATTTAAATGTCTAAATTCTGTAGCAAATCCTAAGCCTCTTGATTCAATATACCTAGGAGCAATTTGTAAATCATAGTTTGGAGCAAGATTAAAATAATAAGGCAATGAAAGCTCTAATCCATTCTTTCCTTGTTGAAAAGTAGGCGTTAGAAAGCCTGTTAGCCTCTCATTGCCTATAGAAGATCTATAATATGGAATAAATATTAAAGGGATATCTCTTATCTTTAGTTGAATATTTTTTAAAATCACATTTCTTTGATCTTCAAGGATCACAATTTGTTTTGCAGTTAATTCCCAATCAGGATCATCAGAAGAACAGTTATTCAGTGCAGAATTTAGTATTTCTATCTTACTTCCCGAACTTACATCAATACTTAGAGCTTTAGCAAAGCTCTTGTCTTTATAATTGAATCTTAAATTATTGGATTGAAAATATCTTTCTTCTAAGTAAGCTTCCAAATCTTTTGCAGTGATTTCCATAGTCTCAGAAAGAACTCTTATATTACCTGAAAGTTTTAAAAGATTTCTGTTTTGGGTTATTGATGCTTTATTGCTCCAAAGTTTAAATCCAGTTAGCTCAATTACCACACCTCCCTCTAGAATAAGATTATTATTCTTATCAGAAGTTATCGAATCAGCATTGATAGAAATTATTTCTAGAGCGTCCTTCTCTTCTTCAGATAAAAGACAAATCGACATCAGACATAAAAGTCCAAAAAATTTTATTTGTTTTAACATAAACTGTTAGAGTGAATAAAATATAGAAGGTTCAAAGCCATAATATCTAAATCATGATGCAGTCTTTATACAGATAATACAATTTTTTCTTTAGGAGAATATGGGCGATAACAACACTAGACTCTTAAATTGGCTGGAAGAGATTTTCTTAGACCGGGAGATTGTTGATATAAGTCCACTTAGAGAGCAGGCAAGTTTTAGAGAGTTTTTTAGAGTTAAGACAAAACATACGAGCTACATAGCTTGTATTTCACCGCCAGATAGAGAACAGAACGAAAATTTTATTTATTTTTCTAATTTTTATAAAGAACACGATATTAAGGTTCCTAAGATAGAGGCTTTTGATGAATCGAATGGCTTTTTTCTTCTAGAAGATTTTGGTGATAGCTTAGTTCAAAAAATTTCTAATAAAGAAAGTAGGTTTAATTTAATAAATATAGCAATAGAAGAAATAATTAAGATCCAAAATTGTCCAACAGAATATTCTTTTAAAAAAATGGATCGTAAAGTTTCATTAATGCAGATGAAATTATTTGAGACTTGGTTTTTAAAGAAATTCTTACAAGTAGAGATAAATCGTAATGAAAGAGTCCTTTTAGATAAAGTCTACAAAGATGTAAATGAACACTTCTTTAATTGTCCTCAAGTTTTGTGTCACTTTGATTTTGAAACTCGGAATTTAATGGATATAGGCAGTAAAAAGGTAGGAGTCTTAGATTACCAAGATTCTTTAGTTGGACCTATATTTCTTGATTTAGTTTCTCTCCTTAAAGATTTAGACTATCCTCTATCAGAGGAAGAACAAATGGATTTCCTTAAATTTTATATTAAAAAGTCGAATAAAAATTACGATCTTGATAAACAAAGTTTATTAAAGAGCAAAGAATTCTATGACATAGTGGGCTTACAAAGACAATTAAGAATATTAGGAACGCTTGCAAGACTCCATCTGAGAGATGCCAAATCCTTTAGATTGGTTGATTTACCAAAGACATTGGAGTACGTATTAAATGTAACAGAAAAATATAGAATCTTTGAAGAATTCAATTCTTTTTTAAAATCTAGAATAGAAAAAATCTTGAAAGATAAAATAAGAGCCTGACATGAAAGCTTTTATTCTAGCTGCGGGTAAGGGTAAAAGGCTTTTACCCTTAACTAAAGAAATTCCCAAGCCACTTATTTCAGTTAATGGAATTACCCTCATCGAAAGAAATATTATTAAATTAAAAAATGCTGGTGTAAAAGACTTAGTCATAAATGTTTCATATTTATCAGAGAAGATAATCGCACATCTAGGAGATGGATCAGATTTGGGCGTTCAAATTAATTACTCTATAGAACAAGAGCTTCTTGGAACCGGAGGAGCTATAACAAATGCCATAGATCTTCTCGACTCTGATCCATTTTTACTTGTAAGCTCTGATGTTTATACAGATATTAATTTTAGTGAGATATCTTTACCAAAAAATAAATCTGCTCATCTAATTTGTAGCAAAAAAAAGGATATAGAAGCTGATTTCTTCCTTGATGGAGATAAGATAAATCTAGATAACAGAGGAGAAGGGCTAGTTTATTCAGGAATAGGCATATTTGATCCAAAATTATTTCAGGGACTAGAAAAAAAGAAATACCCCTTATGGACAGAAATAATAGAACCTGCTGTTAAGAGAAAAGAAGTCACAGGATATTTCTATAGAGGACTTATAGCTAATCTAAATTCTTTAAATGAGATAGAAAAATTAGACGCATTATTATCCGAAGAGTAAACTTGCCGCTTATATGGCAACAAAAGATTACATAATTGCCCCATCAATTCTTTCCGCTGATTTTTCTTGTTTAGGAGAAGAGGTCAATTCAGTTCTTAATGCTGGAGCAGATTGGATACATTTTGATGTAATGGACAATCACTATGTGCCTAATTTAACAATTGGCCCAATGGTTTGTCAGTCTTTAAGAGATTATGGGATTACTGCGCCTATTGATGTTCACCTAATGGTAGAGCCTGTAGATGAGTTAATCAAAAGCTTTTCACAAGCTGGCGCAACTTACATCACTTTCCACCCTGAAGCTTCTGAAGACACAAATAGATCAATAGAGTTGATTAAAGATAGTGGCTGTAAAGCAGGTCTTGTACTTAATCCTGATATTTCTATAGATGCTTTGGAAGGTTTCTTAGATAGACTGGATATGATTTTATTAATGTCTGTTTTCCCAGGTTTTGGTGGTCAGAAATTTATTGATTCAGTTTTAGATAAAGTTACTAGAATGCGGTCGATCATTGATGATATGAATCTTGATACAAGATTAGAGATTGATGGAGGTATTAAACTAAATAATATTAAAGAGGTAGCAAATGCAGGTGCAGACACTTTTGTTGCTGGTTCGGCTATTTTTGGTGAGCCTGATTACTATGAGATTATTAAAAAGATGCGAGACTCGCTTCAAGCTGAGTGATTAGTGAAAATTAAAACAAAGATACCCATTGCTAGAGAGATTCTAGCTGATATGGATACACCGCTGAGTGTATTTAGAAAACTTGCAAATGGTCCTTATAGTTATT